>OKRZ01000055.1_pt1 | contig 61353 bp, 47 predicted proteins | sample 1601141 | NCBI WGS metagenome assembly OKRZ01 (sample SAMEA3541524, study PRJEB24748) | human gut metagenome | biome: human gut; feature: human-associated habitat; material: faeces | place: China | collected 2012
CCCCGCCTCCTACAGCTTAGTCAGCAAGACAAAAGACGTCTACGTGGATGGCGTAGGCCCCACGCGCGAGTTCGTGCTCGATGTTCCCGCCGATGCCAACGGCACTTACCAAGGAGCGGGCCAGCGCAATGCTGAGGCGGTCTACGACATTACCTGGGGTGAAGACGTGATGCCCGAAATCAACGGCACATATTATATTATCTCCAAGGCCATCGGCCGAGCCGTGCAGGCGCCATCTTCGGCAACTTCTACTGCAATGTCGCATGCCACCATGAGTGCTACGAGCAACCGCCAGAAATGGGAAATCAAGAAAGTCCGCATTGACAACGGGGGCGACTACAGCTATTATACAATTACCGATGCCGGCAATACAGCCCGCGGCTGGAATCTCAGCGGCTGGGGGCTGAGTGAGGACTATTCTCCTGCGTCCGACCAATATTTTTCTGTTCCGGTAATTTGCGCCAACAATAAATCGACACTCCAGGACGGCTCGCTGACTGAATATTTCGCAGACAACTGCCTCTGGTATCTCCAGTATGAAGGCAACGGATGGTTCCGCATCCGCAGCAAGGTGAGCGACTATTGCGTGCGTCCCAAGAAAGCCAACAACGGGACTATCTCAACCTCCGCCGCTCTCGTTCAGGCACCATACGATGCCGACGACGATAATCAGCTCTTCCGCTTCCTCCCCGCCGACAATCTCCCCTCGAAATTCGAGACCGAGGCTCCCGCCGCTCCTCAGGGTGTGTACGCCAACGGCGGCAACGGCTCTATTACCATCAGCTGGAATTCCGTGAACGATAATGAGCTCGCTTCCTACACTCTGCTCCGCTCCGACAACGGTGGCGAATTCAACACCATCGCCCGCAATATCGCAGGCACCTCAATTGTCGACAACACCGCCCTCGCCGGCGAGCAGTACACCTACAAGGTAGTGGCCTACGACAAGTCGGGCAACCGCTCCGAAGCCTCTGCGACCGCCTCGGCAAGCATCCGCCACGATAACATCACCTGGGCCGTGCTCCCATTCGACGACACGCTCGACGACATTTCAGGCAACAGCTTCCACGCCCGCGCTTCGGAGGACCAGGCATTTAACTCAGGGAAACGTAACTCCTGCCTGTCGCCCAGCGCCTCTCAAACAGTAATGCTCCCGATGGGTGCCGTTCCCGCCGGCGGCAACTTCTCGGTGACCGCATGGGTGCGCACGCGCTCCACAAGCGCTTCCGGCCAGTATCTCTTCGACTTCGGTACCGACGAGACCAACCATATCGGTCTGCTCCTTAACGACGGCACCGGCAACATCGCCCTCCGCGGCACTACACCCACCGGAACTACCGAGCTGAAGGCCAAGACTCCCACCGATTCCGACTGGCACCACATCGCTGTGGTCCTCACCGCTTCCGAATGGTATATATATGTAGACGGCAACTACGCAGCCGGATACGGTCAGGCCGGTCTCTCTGCTTCGGTTCCCGACCGCACTAAGGTTCTCAACTACATCGGCCGCGGCATGCGCCAGTACGACTACAATATGAACACCGGCGTACGCACCTCTATTCCCGTGCTCGGCGCCATCGACGAACTCCATATCTACAACGGCACTCTCACCCCCTCTCAGGTATATTTCGATATGCAAGGCCATGTGAGCGGCATCGATGACCTCTCGGTCGACTCAACAGTTCGCGAGGTCGTTTCCCGCGAATACTTCAACCTCAAGGGGCAGGCTGTCGCCGCTCCCGCGCAGGGTGAGACTGTGGTAGTCCGCACCGTCTATTCCGACGGCATGGTTGAATCCTCCAAAGAGGTCATCAACGAATAGTATAAATAAGTCCGCAAGTTCCCATTAATGAAGTCCGAACTTACAAAATATGGTACCGGGATAGCCGCAATCGCCATGTTGGCGGTTGCGGCGCCTCAGGGCCGTGCAGCCACTCCGACAGTGTTCGACTCCTATGCCGTGGTTCCTACGCCGCATATGATTGCCTCGTTCGACCCGACGGGCACCGGTGAACAGTTGCCCGTGGTATGGGGAATCGATACGGCATGGCCGAGCAAGGAAAACATGATACGCTGTTTCCGCACTATCTCACCCGACAATGTGGGCGTGGTGCGCGTGTCGTTCAACCCCTACGCTCTCGTAACACAAGAGGGATTCGTACCCGAAGGCCGTTGCACCGAAGAGCTGCGCAACCGCATGGGCATAGTCTCGCTGCTTGAAAAGGAATGTACCGGCAATAAGAAAGTCGACATTTTCCTGAATCTTGATGCCTGCCATCCCAACCTCCAGAAAGACTACTATTATATCAAACAGAGCGTTGACGACGAAGGGAAACTTAAATTCGACGAGGCCGGGAATCCGATATATGAAAACGACTGGGAGAAGGGAACCAAAAACTTCGATGAGTGGGCTCGTCTGATCAATGCATACGTAAAGACAATCGGCCGCGACTACGGTAACGAAGTGGTTACTATCGCCCCCTTCAACGAGCCGGATCTGGATATCAATGGCCTCCAGCAGCCTCATTTCAAGGAAATCAACAAGGCAATCCGCGCCAACTATCCCGACCTGCAGACAATCCGCCTCTCGGGAGGCAACACACTCAACAGTTCGTGCGCCCTCGACTGGTATACATATCTGAAGGAAGACCTCGACGAAGGGAATACCCACTTCCTCGCCGGTACATTCGCCGAATATGCCGATTTCTTCTCGACACTCCGCAACGACGGCAAATTTGCCACAGGCGACGAACTGCACAACGTGATGGAAGCCATCGTTGGCGCCAACTACGGCATGCAGTCGGGCATATGGTGGGGCGAGTGCGCCCGCGTGCGCGGTCAGTTCTGTCAGGCGAGCAACTTCGGCGAGCGTCTCTCATATCAGGAAAACCGCTTCACCCTCGCAGCTACAGCCCTCTATAAGCGCGACAAACACCATTCCCAGGCCTTTATCGGTGTGTCGGAGCGAGCCGGCCGACCCTCTACTTTCGGCTATGTGTCGCGCACGAAGCCCGTATATGTCGACGGCGTAGGGCCAACCCACGATTTCAGTATCGCCATCGAGGCTGATCCTAACGGTGTATATGGCTCGGCGTTGCAGCGCACCGCCGAAGCAGTCTACGACGTGACCTGGGGAGAAGACATCATGCCTGAAATCAACGGCGACTATATTATAGTCTCCAAAGCTGCCGAGGGGATGGCTGTGAAGTCAGGCGGCGAGAATGCTCCGCTGTGCCTCGGTCAATACAGCGCCTCCGATGCCGACCTCCGCTGGCATGTGGCGAAAGTCCGGATCGACAATGGCGCCGACTACAGCTACTATACCATCGACCGCATCGACAATGCCAATCAGGGATGGAACCTCTACAACTGGCCTCTGGGCGACAATTACGAGCCTACCGACCGTGTGAACCCTATGGAAATCTGGCAGTGGTTCAACAAACGTAATCAGACCGACGGATATTGGTCGGACAACTGCCTATGGCACCTGGAATATGCCGGCAACGGATGGTTCCGCATCCAGAGCAAATACAGCGATTTCTGCCTCCGCCCGAAAAAGGGTGAGAGCGGCACATACGCCGATTCAAACGGCATGGTACAGGCTCCCTTCGATGCCTCCGACGATGCCCAGCTTTTCCGGCTCATACCCGTCGGCAACGCTCCCGCGGCATTTACCACCGCGGCTCCCGCAGCACCCGCCAACGTGACGGCTCTTGCCGGCAACGCCACTATAACAGTGAGCTGGGATACCGTGGCCGATGCCGCAGGCTATGTCCTGCTCCGCTCTGACGACGGCGACGATTTCAACACCATAGCCCGCAATCTGACTTCCACGGAAATCATCGACAATACGGTGCTCGCCGGGAGAAGCTATGAATACAAGGTCGTGGCGGTCGACAAATCGCTCAACCGCTCGGTGGCATCCGATGTCGTCCAGGCTTCCGTAGGCAATAAACCTTCGCTCTGGTGTGCCCTCGAGTTTAATGAGACTCTTGAGGATACCTCCGGCAATGGTTTCCATCCCATCTCCGATGGTAATGGAAGATTGGCGGAGAGCAAAGGCAGATCCTATTATGTGCCCGCATCGTATTCGGCGTTGATGCTTCCCACTGGCGCCGTTCCGACCGGCGGCCGTTTTACGGTTTCTGCCTGGGTGCGCTCCAGCGGCAACGCCGACAACGGCAATTACCTCTTCGATTTCGGCTCCGACGAGAAGAACCATGTGGGCCTCACAATAAGCACCGGCGGCAGCATGACCATGCAGGCATCCAGCCGCAATGGCAGCGCCGAACTGAAGGTCGATCCGATTGTCGGTGCATTAGCCCACCATGTCGCAGCCGTATTCGACAGCAACGAGTGGACAATCTACGTCGACGGTGTTAAGAAAGGTTCGCTCGAACAGGCCGGTCTGAGCGACTGCATTCCCGACGGAGAAATGGTACTGAACTATGTGGGCCACACCATGCGCCAATACACGTATTATCCCGAGCGCAACGGCTATGAACTCGCCATGCCTGTGATAAGGGCTGTGGGAGCATTCCACATCTACAATTATCCGCTTTCGGCCGAGGAAGTCGTTAAGGACATGAACGGCGAGACGCTCGGTGTGGACTCCCCGCTGCGCGACGGCGTGGAGATTGCATCCCGGGAATACTTCAACCTCAAGGGGCAGGCTGTCGCCGCTCCTGCCGGGGGTGAGCCCGTGCTGGTCCGCACCGTCTATTCCGACGGCTCGGTCGAGACGGCCAAGATTGTAGCTGAAGACTGATATTAGACTATATATGAAGAACGTGATTTCACGGAATTTGCATAAATACAGTGCTTTTGCCACGTCCGTTTTCATGGACGTGGCAATCGCGTGTCTTGCCCTTTCATTGACGGGTTGTATAAAGAACGATATTCCTTATCCGCGTATTCAGCCTGATTTTCTCGAGATAGAAGCAGAGGGAATGATCGGAGCGGCCCAGATCGACAAACGGAGCCGGTTCATAACCATGAACTTCGACGAAACGGTGGATATGCAGCAGGTGAAAATCACGCATTATAAACTCTCCGACGATGCCCGTATCGTGAGCGGCGACCTCTCCAGGCCCATCAACCTCGAGAAATACTATATCGTGACGCTCGCAATCTACCAGAACTACGACTGGGTGATTCAGGGCAACCAGACCATCGAACGCTATTTTACCGTCGAGAACCAGGTGGGAGCGTCGATAATCGACGTAGTCGGCCAGCGTGTGGTAGTCACTCTGCCCGAGACCGTGGGACTCAGTCGAGTGAAGGTCCTGACCATGAAACTCGGCCCTGAAGGAAGCTCCGAGACTCCTTCGCTGGCAGGTCAGACCATCGACCTCAACAATCCGGTGGAAGTGACCGTCAACGTACACGGCCGCGAGCAAGTGTGGACCATCCATGGCGAGACGGTGGAAAGCACCGTGGAGACTCAGCGCGCCGACGCATGGACGCAGGTGGCATGGGTCTATGGCGCCGCCATCGAGGGCCACGACAACGGCGTTGAATATAAGATAAAGGGAACCGACGAATGGATAAAGGCTCCCGAATCGTGGATTACCCACACGGGAGCTACCTACTATGCCCGTCTGATCAATCTTGAACCGAATACTACCTACGTGGCGCGCGCTTATTCCGACGACGAGCGCGGCGTGGAGCTCGAATTTACCACCGGCAGCATCGTTCAGGTTCCGAATTCCAGCTTCGACAACTGGAGCCTCTCCGGAAAAGTGTGGAATCCGTGGGGTGTGGACCAGACTCCCTACTGGGATACCGGCAACAAGGGCGCCACTACGCTCGGCGACAGCAATACTTTCCCCACCACCGACACCTCGACCGGAACGGGCCAGGCGGCGCAACTCGAGACGCGCTTTGTAGGAATCAGTGTGGTCGGCAAGTTGGCCGCCGGAAATATCTTTGCAGGAACATATGTGCGCACCGACGGAACTAACGGCATTCTCAGTTTCGGACGTCCGTTTACCGAACGGCCCACGCGTCTGCGCGGTTATCTTAAGTATACTTCCACGGCAATCTCACATGCCACATCGGAATTCGATTACCTCAAGGGGCGCCCTGACACGTGCATCGTATGGACAGCGCTTATCGACAGCCCGGAGGCATTCGAAATCCGCACGAACCCGAAAAACCGCCATCTTTTCGACCCCGATGGTGCCGAAGTGATAGCCTACGGAAGCTTTGAGAGCGGGCAGTCGATTCCACAGTATATCCCGTTTGAAATCAAACTCGACTATAAGTCGACCCAGCGCATCCCGCGTTATATCCTCATTGTGGCCTCGTCGAGCAAATACGGCGACTACTTCACCGGCGGTGCCGGCTCGACGCTCTGGCTCGACGACTTCGAACTCCTCTACGACTACTAAAGAGATGGCTTCAATAAAAATGTAGGGACATCGCTTTGCGATGTATAGTATGAAAATACTCCTTATACGTGCCAAAGGCACGTCCCTACATTGTTGGGATTAGCTAAGAGAAATGTAAATGAAATTTACATCAATTATAAATAAGAAAGTACTATGAACAGAATCAAGGTTATGCTTCTGGGTGTGGCTCTCTCGGGAGCTGCCCTTTCGGCCTCGGCCGCGTCGACCTACCTTTTCGACAATCCCGAGAACAAGACTTATTTCGGAGCCCGCGTGGGTGTGGACATCAGTTCCGCAGCCAACGGCGGCGGCTTTTACAGCAATTCCCCCGGTTTCAGCCTCGGCGCAGTCTACAACATCCCCGTATTCATGAACCTCTATTTCGAGCCGGGTCTCGGAATCTTCTACAATACAATCGGTGCCAATCAGTGGACATCATTCACCGAGGAGGTGACTAATCCCTCTACCGGAGTTGTTGAGGATGTTGAGGTACCTTACCAGATCGACGGCTCAATCCGTAATTTTGGTTTCCGTATCCCTCTTATGATCGGCTATCATTTCGATTTTACGGAAGATATCAAGGTTAATGTTTTCACCGGTCCTCAACTGAATCTTTCGCTGGTGTCGCGTTATCATCAGGACGAGGTCAAGGTACCCGGCTACGAGTCGCCTTCGTCGAGCACATCGCTGTTCGGCACCAATGGTTTCAAGCATGCCGATCTTCAGTGGAAATTCGGCGTGGGCATATCCTATCAGAAATATTATCTCGACCTCAGCGGAGCATGGGGCATGACGAAAATCATGTCGACTTCAGAGTTCGCTCCGCGCAACATCCGCCGAAATCTGTTCTCGATTACGCTCGGATATAATTTCTGATACCAACGATTTACCATTCCCTGGGGATTACCGCCCAGTGGCACTTTTTGTCGGGCTGACGCATACGGATCCATACGGCCGTCGCGTCGGCCCGCATTATATCTATGGCCTCGAGTTCCACCCGTTGGTCGTCAACGGTCAGTTGCCATCCTTGCGCGTCGAGCGCTATTCGGTGGTATGTATCGGCTCCTTCCGGGCATATTGTGCGCAATTTCTCGGGTGCTTCGATGGAGATGCGCGTGCCGGTCGACAGTCCGATACCTTCGAGGCAGGTGCCGTTGGCGGACTCCACAAATATTGAGCCGGGGACGGCGTAGCGAAGGGTAGCAGAGGCGCCGTCGAAGCGGAGCGACGCGTCGGCCGTCATTGCAGCTATGCGCTCGTCGGTTTCGGGGTCGTTGGATTCATGTGTATTGCCGGATCCGCCGCCTGTTCCGGGCCGGTTGTTGGTATGGCCGGGGCCTTCAACGGGGTCGTGAGAGCATCCGGCTGTCGTGGTGGTGAAAAGTGCGAGCGCTGCGACGGTAAGCAGCCCGAAGAGGTGGTGTTTTAGTGTCATAGTAATGATTGGTATGAATAGTTATCGTTCAGCGATGCGGATGCGTACTTTCCCCTGGCGCCCTGAGGGTGTGGTGAAACGCAGTTCGTGGATTCCGGCGCCAAGTTCAGCCGGTATGAGGTAGGGGAGAGTTGCGGCGCGGCCGTCGACTTCCCAAATGGCTCCATCCTCCACATACGGGCAATGGAGGTTTATCCGCGCATCGGCCAGGGTATATAGAGCGCGTAGAGGCGCATTGTCGGGCTGGTCGGGATTGTCCGGGTTGTCTGGTTTCGACGGCTCAGTGTGGAATGCTTCTCCTTTGTGGTCACCCCAGAGGTATTCGGCGAGTTCGGGGAAGTCGACAAACGGGTTGCGGTTGCCCTGCGCTCGCCCGTAGATGTCGTTGCGGCGTCGCTCGGCTTCGGAGGGAGGCTCCTGGCGGAGCCAGTTCATAAGCATGCGGGCCGAGGCGTCGGAAAGCACGGGATAGGACTTCGACGAAATATAGGCCGGTACGGGCTGCTCGCCCCAGGGAAGGAGTCCGTCGGAGCCGACGGTAATCATGTAGAGCAGAGCGCGGGCGGCTTCGCCATGGCAGCCGGCAGGAGGTTCCCAGCAGCGGAACTGAGTGGCCCCGAGCGGTCCGAGTCCTACGGCCCATAGGCCGTTGTCGAATTCCTTTTCGTTTGTCACGACTCCGGGGAGCCGGATGCCGCGCGTCTGGGGCGCCGTAGGCGGCGAGGGCCACAGGTTGTACAGATCAGTGCGGCTGTCGGTGCGCCAGTGGCTGAACGGATCCCAAAGGTCTTCAATCACTATGGCAAACAGGGTGGCTGATGTCGGGACATGATCCGCTTTGTCTGATATGGCGAGCCGTTCGGAGGAGAAACGGTTGCGGAACGCACCGTCAGAGGTTTCGCTCTCTTCCAGAATCGCCCATATGCCCCCCTCTCCGCCCGTCTGCGATACCCCGAGCGGCGAGGTCGGTCGGCTGTCGGCGGCTACCGCCAGAAAAAGGTCGCGACCGGATAGCCCTTCCCAGCGTGAGGCGTCGGGCGATGTGGCGGACCCTGGAAGTGAAGCCATTGCGAGAACGGCCCCCAGCGAAAGTTTAAGAACGGATTCAGGCATGATGTGTAGCGTCTGGAAAATGTGTGTTGAAATGAATCGGAAAGGCGCTTCCGCCGGATTGAAATATCCGATGAAAGCGCCTTTCGGATGTATAGGGGATGCCCGAGGGCAATATCTGGTTACTTGCCCTGATGCTCGTATTTGAGAGTCATGGTCGGCTGGTCGCATACTTCGGCGGGACCGAAGTACTGGATGGGGCCGGGGTATACGTAGCAGGTGTTTTCAGCCCACTCCTCGCGCTGCGAAGCAAATTTCAGGAAGGGTGCGCCGTCGAGGCGTACGAGAGCCTTCTGGATTACGGGCTTCATCTTGCCGTTGCGGCGCTCCATGTTCATCATCATGGTGATGGGGATACCGCCGGCAACCCACTGCACGGAGGGTTTGGTGAGGTTGCGTACGCTCGACATATAGCCCGTTACGCCGGCGCGGATCAGGCATGCGGCGTTGAAGCCGAGTGCGTAGCAGTAGTCGGCGTCGAAGTTCGAGGGGTCGGCGCAGCGGCCTTCGTAGCCGAAGAAGTGATGCTGAGCTGCGAACTTGCCGGTGTATTTGCCTTCGGCCTTGAGGGCGGCCAGGCGCTTGCCTACCATCTCCGAGAGGAGCTTTTCGGTCTCGATGAGCGAAACCTGCACGTTGCCGTGGGGGTCGCGGTCGAGGCTGAGCTGACGGGCCACGCCTTCGGGGAGCGAAGCGTAGACGGCGGCGTTGTCGGCGCTCAGGTGGTCGAGAATCCACTGGCGCTGCGAGCCGGCTTCAACCTGAGCGAATGCCTCGGCTTCCTTGGCCAGGAGGTCGTTGAGCTCGGCGATGAGGCGTTTAACGGCGGGAATGAATTCGATAAGGCCTTCGGGAATCAGCACGGTGCCGAAGTTCATGCCCTTGGCGGCGCGCTTTACAACCACGTCGGCGATGCTGTCGACTACCTGCTCGAGGGTCATGTCCTTGGCTTCGACTTCTTCCGATACGATGCAGATGTTGGGCTGACACTGGAGGGCGCATTCAAGGGCGATATGGCTGGCCGAGCGGCCCATCAGCTTGATGAAGTGGTAGTATTTCTTTGCGGAGTTGCAGTCGCGCTGAATGTTGCCGATTACTTCGGAGTAAACTTTCGTGGCGGTGTCGAAGCCGAAGGAGGTCTCGATAACGTCGTTCTTGAGGTCGCCGTCGATGGTCTTGGGGCAGCCGATAACCTGTACGCCGGCGTTAATGGCCTTATAGTATTCGGCGAGCACTGCGGCGTTGGTGTTGGAGTCGTCGCCGCCGATGATTACAAGCGCTTTGATGTCGAGTTCCTTGAGGATTTCAAGGCCTTTGTCGAACTGCTCCTTGGTTTCGAGTTTGGTGCGTCCCGAGCCGATGATGTCGAAGCCGCCGGTATTGCGGTATTCGTCGATGATGGCCGAGGTCAGCTCCATGTATTTGTGGTCCACGAAGCCGCCGGGGCCCATGAGGAAGCCGTAGAGCTTGCTGTCGCGGTGCACTTTCTTGATGCCGTCGAAAAGGCCGGAAATCACGTTGTGTCCGCCGGGAGCCTGTCCGCCCGAGAGAATCACACCCACGTTGATGGGCTTGGAGGGGGTAGGGGTGGAGTTTTTCTCGAATTTCAGTTCGGGAAGACCGTAGGTGTTGGGGAAGAGTTTCTGAATCTCTTCCTGGTCGGCTACCGACTGGGTGGCGTGGCCTTCGACGGCCTTCACGGCACCGGTGAGAACCACGGGAAGTTTGGGCTGATAGGAGGCGCGTGCCTTCTGCAAAGCGCTTTTTTTCATTGTGTTATCGTTGAGTGTTAGAGTTTTTGTTTTCGTAGTGCAAAGTTAATGAATCCCTCTCATTTCTAAAATATCTGCGCATTAAAAAATCGGCTGATTTTTAGCCGATTTTTCATCCTCTTTTTCGGGGATAAATCAGAGGTTGTAGAGTCTGCGCGCCGAGGCCGTCGTGGTGGCGGCCACCTCTTCTTCGCTTGTGCCGAGCGTGTCGGCAATGCAGCGGGAAATCAGCGGTATGTAGCTGCTGTCGTTGCGTTTGCCTCGATATGGGGTGGGAGCGAGGTATGGGGCGTCGGTCTCCAGAATCATATGGTCGAGGCCAATTGCGGGGAGGGTGTCGCGCAGCCCGGAATTCTTGAAGGTCACGATGCCGTTGATGCCGAAATAATACCCGGGAGCAATGCGGCGAATCTTCTCCACGTCGGGAGGAGTCCCTCCGAAGCAGTGGAAGGCTCCCGGTGGAAGTTTGGGCAGCCCCGAAAGCACTTCGAGTGTGGCGTCCAGCCCGTCGCGGCAGTGGATGTTGATGGGCAGCCCCGCTTCGACAGCCATGCGGCACTGGAGGTCGAACGCCTGCATCTGCGCGCCGAGCGTGTCGGGAGCCTCATGCAGGTCGATGCCGATTTCGCCGATTCCGCAATAAAGCGCGCGGTTGGCCGCCAGTTCTGTTTCAATGGTCTGCACAGCCCCGTCGGGGTTGTCGGTGAGTTCGGTGGGATGCAGACCGAGAAACATGCGCAGCCGCTCGGGATAGCGTGCCGCGAGGGCTTTCTGTGCGGGAAGTTCGTCGAGCGAGGTGCCCGGAAGTATCATCAGCGATACTCCGGCTTCCACGGCGCTTGCGATTACCCGGTCGACGTCGGCCTGGAATGCCTCGTCGCTCAGGTGAGTATGTGTATCGATATATTCCATCGGTGTCAGTAGGTTGTTGCAGTCAGGCGATTGCGTCAGTGGGTTCGGCTTGCCGAGCCGAGGGCTATGCTCTCGAAGAAACGGCGCGATTCGGCGCTGAGGCCCGCGCGCTGAAGAGCATCGACAGCCTTGCCGATATACCGGTCGATCAGCTCGTGGGAACGCCGCGGAAGTTCGAGCTCGTCGTAGAGGGTGCGCACCTGCTCGATTTTCAGATAGTGTGTGGGTTTGCGTTCCACAATGCGCTGAAGCTGCTCGCCGCGCTCGGCGGTGGCGTTGATCCAGAGCCACGTTTTTTTCTCGTTGATTATGTCGCCCCCGATTTCCTTGCCGAAAAGGGCCGGGTCGCCATAGGTGTCGAGATAGTCGTCCTGAAGCTGAAAAGCGAGACCGAGCCGCTCGCCGTAGGCATACATCGCTTCGATGGCCGGAGCATCGGCGCCGGCAAGCATGGCACCCATGGCGCACGCGCAGGCGAGAAGCACCGACGTTTTCAGCCGGATCATCTCGATATACTCGTCGACGCTAACGTCGGTGCGCTCCTCAAATTCCATGTCGAGCTGCTGCCCCTGATATATCTCCATTGCGGTGGTGTTGAACAGGTCGAGCACGGCAGGCAGTTTCTCTGGCGTGGTTTTCCCCATAAGCTGCGAGGCCATGGTGAGCATGGCGTCGCCTGAAAGGATGGCAGCCGAAGCGTTCCAGCGCCGGTGAACCGTGGGGCGCCCGCGCCTTACGTCGGCGTTGTCCATCACGTCGTCGTGGAGGAGTGTGAAGTTGTGAAACATCTCGATTCCCATGGCCTGGGCCAGCACTGCTTCCGGCGAAGTCCCGAAAGCTTCGGCGGCAGCCATCAGGAGCACCGGGCGCAGGCGCTTGCCGCCCCCCTCGAGCGTATATTTCACCGGAGTGTACAATCCCGGGGCAACGGCCGGATATTGGAAATCGCTGAGCGCGTGTTCAAGAATCTCTGAGTATTCTTCTATGGTATGCATTTGGAAAAGGTGGATGGTTTTGCTGAGGTGATTCGAAACTTCGTTGATACAGACCGAAAAAATGTTGGTTTCATCCATTTCATCGGTTCATGGCTTCTGCAAAGTTATTAAAAATTCCGTAAATTTGCATCTACATTGTGCGGGAGGCTCCCTCTGGAGTCGGCTTCCGCTTTTTCTAAATTATATCCGCAATGTATTTCGACACGTTACCTTCCGACCCCATAATGCTGCTGAGTTTTGTAAACACACGTCTGCGCGACGAATATGGCTCGCTCAAGGAGCTATGCTCCGCACTCGACGTCGATGCTGCCAGCCTGTGTGCGCGTCTGGGACAGATCGGCTATGTCTACAATCCCGAGCTGAATAAGTTTGTGTAACACCTCCGGCAGTACATCTCTATCCGGTTATTCCCATTGCAAAATGCAGGAGTATCTTTCTGAACTCAATATCCAGCAGCGTGAGGCCGTCGAATACCTCGGCGGTCCCCAGCTTGTAATCGCCGGGGCCGGCTCGGGCAAGACTCGCGTGCTCACATATAAGATTGTCCATCTGCTCGCCCACGGCTACGAGCCCTACCGCATCATGGCGCTCACCTTCACCAACAAGGCTGCGCGCGAGATGCGCGAGCGCATCGAGCGGCTTGTCGGCCCCGAGGTGGCCCGGCGTCTGTGGATGGGCACATTCCACAGCATCTTCGCCCGCATCCTTCGCATGAACGCCGAACGCATCGGTTTCAAGCCGACCTTTACAATCTACGACACGGCCGACTCGAAGGCTCTTATCAAGACGATAATAAAGGATATGCAGCTCGACGAGAAGGTCTACAAGCCTTCGGCTGTGATGAGCTCGATTTCAATGGCGAAAAATACGCTGGTGAGCCCCGAACGTTATGCCGCCGACCGCGACCTGACGGAGGCCGACCGCCGCTCCAAGCGTCCGGCCACCCACGAGATTTACCGCGTATACCGCCGCCGCTGCAAGGTGGCCGGAGCGATGGATTTCGACGACCTGCTTTATTATACCAATGTATTGCTTCGCGACAATCCCGACATACGCCATCATTATCAGGAATTCTTCAGATATGTGCTTGTCGACGAGTATCAGGATACCAACTTCGCCCAGCACTGCATCGTGAGCGAGCTCTGCCGCGACAGCAACAGCCTTACGATGGTAGGCGACGACGCCCAGAGCATCTACTCCTTCCGCGGGGCCAACATCCGCAACATCCTCAACCTGCAGAAGGCCTATCCCACACTGAAAATCTTCAAACTGGAGCGAAACTACCGCTCCACGCGCAATATCGTCGATGCGGCCAACTCGCTCATCGAGAAAAACCGCGAGCAGATACGCAAGCAGGTGTTTTCCGAAAACGATGCCGGCTCGAAAATCGAGGTGATCAACTGCTCGACCGACTATGAGGAAGCCTTCCTTGTGGCCAACCGCATTGCGCGCCTTCAGCGTCAGACCCACGACAGCCTCGACGAGTTTGCCGTGCTTTACCGCACCAACGCCCAGAGCCGTCGCCTCGAGGAGTCGTTGCGCAAGCGCAACATCTCCTATCGTATCTACGGCGGTCTCTCTTTCTATCAGCGCAAGGAGGTAAAGGACGCCATAGCCTATTTTCGTCTGGCTGTAAACCCCGACGACGACGAGGCCATGAGGCGAATCATCAATTTCCCCGCGCGCGGTATCGGCGAGACGACCGTCGGAAAACTCATGCACGCCGCCATCGAGGGGCGTTGCAGCATGTGGAGCGTGCTGAATAATCCCGACGCGCATCAGCTTGGGGTTAATTCAGGGACGCAGAAAAAGCTCGATACGTTCCGCCAGCTTATCGGCGGCTTTGTTGAGGCTAACACCCGCGGCGACAACGCCTACGAGCTGGCCACCGCCATTATCGGCCGCACGGGTCTGCTCTCGATGCTTGTCAGCGACAATACCCCGGAGAGCATATCCAAGACCGAGAACCTCCAGGAAATCCTGAGCAACGTCCACGACTTCGTGGAGGAGCGCACCGAGAGCGGAGAGGCCGCTTCGGCCGGAATGACGGATTTCCTGGCAGAGGTTTCGCTCGCCACCGACCAGGACGAGGCCGACACCTCCGAGCAGCGCGTCACGCTTATGACGGCACATGCGGCCAAAGGACTGGAGTTCAACAATGTGATTGTGGTTGGCGTAGAGGAAGAGCTGTTCCCCTCGTCGATGTCGTGCGATTCGCTCAGCCAGATTGAGGAGGAGCGACGCCTGCTCTATGTGGCCATCACGCGCGCACGCAAGTTCTGCATGCTTTCCTACTCGTCGTCGCGTTTTAAAAACGGGCAGACGCGCCTTACCCAGCCATCGCGCTTCCTGCGCGACATAAATCCGGCCTATATCCGCCTGATGCAGGGCACCGAACTGGGCGATGAGACTCCGGGAGTGAATCCCTACGATGCCTACCGCTCGTCGTTCCATTCCTCCACCTACCCGAAAGGGTCGGGCTATGCTCCGAAACCGTCACCTGCGAAACCGGCTTTTTCCCGGGCTGCCGCGCCGTCAGCAGGGTGGGCCTCGCGGTCTGCGCAGGGGGCTGCTGCCGCAGCTCCCGGTGCCGGAGGTTTCTCCCTCCACACTATAAATGAGGTGAACGAGGGGATGGAGATTCTTCACGAGCGTTTCGGACGCGGAAGAATCACCGGTGTGGAGGCCGACGAGACCGGCGACAAGATTGTGGTGCTCTTTTCCAATGTGGAGCAGCGCAAGCTTATGCTCAAGTATGCCCGTTTCCGTATTGTTGAATCCTGATAAAGAGTATTTCGGTATGAACGATAAGATAAGCCGTGACACCCGTATAGACGCGTTGCCAACACCATTCTATGTGGTCTACGAGAATCGTCTGCGTCGCAATCTCGACCTGATTTCCGACGTAGCCCGTCGGTCGGGGACGAAGATTATCATGGCCTTTAAAGCCAACGCCCTCTGGCGCACTTTCCCTATCTTCCGCGAATACGGAGTGGAATGCACCGCTTCCTCGCTTAACGAGCTTCAGCTCGGAGTGGAAGAGTTGCACTGTCGCGTACATTCCTACTGCCCGGCATATACCCCCGCCACCATCGGGCGCTATCTCGAGGGGAGCAGCCACATCACCTTCAATTCCGTGAGCCAGTGGGAGCGGTTCCGTGCCGATGTCGAGGCGTTCAACGCCGCACAACCCGGCCGCCGCGTGTCGCCCGGGTTGCGCGTAAATCCGCAGTGCTCAGTAATCGAGACGGATATCTACAATCCGGCTCTCCCCGGGAGTCGTTTCGGCGTAACGGCCGACATCCTCGCCGACGGACTTCCTGCCGGCATCGAGGGGCTGCATTTCCATGCTCTCTGCGAGTCGACGAGCTACGACCTTGAGCGTGTGCTCGAGGCGTTCGAGAGCCAGTTCGGCCATCTGCTTAAGGGGCTGAAATGGGTGAATTTCGGGGGTGGCCACCTCATGACGCGCGAGGGGTATGATACAGCCCATCTGGTGAACCTGATAAAGCGTTTCCGCAGCCGCTATCCTAATCTTGAGGTGATTCTGGAGCCCGGGAGCGCCTTCACCTGGCGCACGGGCGACCTCATCGCCTCTGTAGTCGACGTGGTCGAGAACCAGGGCGTGCGCACCGCCATTCTTGATGTGTCGTTTGCATGCCATATGCCCGACACGCTCGAAATGCCGTATAAGCCTGCGGTGAGCGAAGCGCTCCCCGACGGGGCTTCCGACGGATTCGTCTACCGTTTCGGCGGGAATTCCTGCCTGAGCGGCGACTTCATGGGCGACTGGCGGTTCTCTCAGCCTCTGGAGGCCGGCCAGCGGCTTACATTCGAGGATATGAACCATTATACTACGGTGAAAACCAATATGTTCAACGGTATAAGCCACCCCGACATCGTTTTCGTGCCTTCAGAGGGTGAGCCGCGCTATCTGCGCCGTTTCGGCTACGAGGACTACAAAAACCGCATGAGCTGACCTAACCCGCCGCAAGAAAGTTATGGAAAACAACGAAAAGAAATACTCGGTAATCGTTCCGGTCTACAACCGTATCGACGAGGTTGCCGACCTGCTTGCGAGTCTGGCGGCACAGTCGGCGCGCAATTTCGAAGTGGTGATTGTGGAGGATGGCTCTACCGTCCCGTGTCGTGAGGCGGTCGACCGCTATACCGACGCTTTAGAGGTAAGGTATTATTTCAAGCCCAACGAGGGGCGTTCGATTGCCCGCAACTACGGAATGGAACGAGCCACCGGCGATTATTTCATCTTTTTCGACAGCGACTGCGTTATTCCGGCCGACTATTTCGAGAAACTCAACGACATGATGGCCCGGACTCCTTTCGACTGCTTCGGAGGCCCCGACGCGGCCGATGAGTCGTTCACTACCACCCAGAAGGCCATCAACCACGCCATGACGTCGTTCCTTACCACCGGTGGAATCCGCGGCGGCAAGGTCCGGCTTGAGAAATTCACGCCGCGCACCTTCAATATGGGCTTTTCGCGTCGGGTATATAAGGCGGTAGGAGGCTTTATAGAAATGTTTTCCGAGGACATTGACATGAGCACCCGAATCCGGTTGGCCGGTTTTTCCATCGGGTTGTATCCCGACCTTCCGGTATACCACAAGCGCCGTGTCGATTTCCGCAAGTTCCTCCGTCAGGTTTATGTGTTCGGCATGTCGCGCATCACGCTGAAACTTCTTTATCCCGATTCGCTTAAAGCCGTGCATACACTTCCGGCCGTGTTCGTTCTGGGCGTCTGCCTGATGGTAGCGCTTTCGGTTGTATGGAGCCCTTGGTGGCTCCTGCCCCTTGGCGTATATCTTCTGGCTATCTTTGTAAGCGCCCTTATTTCCACCCGGTCGGCTGTCATTGCCTGTAAGGCAGTTCCGGCTTCTCTGATTCAGCTCGGAGGCTATGGCTGCGGCTTCCTGAAAGCTTGGTTTGTAAAGATATTGTGCGGACGTGGCCGCGACGAGGCCGAGGAAATAGCCATTAGAAAAGGGAAATAATCGCGCCTCGGCACCTTCTTGTCAACTTATTTAGTATAAAATCTACCGCATGGACACCATCGGAAATACCGGAAACCGGCTTGATGAGATTCCTGAAGACGGAATTCGGTCTGCTACGCTCATACGCGACCTCAATCTCGACGAGCGGCCACGCGAAAAGGCTATCGTTCACGGCATCGATTCGCTCTCGGATGTAGAGTTGCTGGCTCTGTTGCTCGGATCGGGGCTTCCCGGTAAGTCGGTGCTGGACCTCAGCCGCGAGATTCTCTCCGATGTCGACAACCGCCTGGCGCGCCTTTCGCGCATGACCATCCCCGAGCTGAAAAAGAAATACCGTGGTGTTGGCGACGCCAAGGCCACGCTTCTTGTGGCTGCCATGGCTTTCGGCCGGAGGGTTCATAAAGATTTCACCGTGCCGTTTCAGCAGATGCGAACGTCGCGCGACGTCTACGAATACATGCGCGAATATATCGACGGCCTCAACTACGAGGGTTTCTGGGTGCTGCATCTCAACCGGGCAAACCGGGTCGTGGCGCGCGAATGTCTCAGCCGCGGAGGCATCGCCGGAACAGCCGTCGACATAAAACTGCTTGCCAAAAGCGCCGTCGACCATCTCGACTCAGGCATTATTCTCGTCCACAATCATCCATCGGGCAATCTTTGTCCGTCGGCCCAGGACGATTCGCTTACCCGACGCATCGTGGCCATCTGCGAAGTTGTCGACGTGAAAGTCCAGGACCATGTCATTGTGGCCTCCAACGGCTTCTACAGTTATCGCGACGAAGGGCGCCTCTGATTTTCCGGCGGAAAAAATCCGCATTGGGTTGCAGGGGTGCAAACTATATCCTAAATTTGTAGGAATAAGTTTTTGCAAACAATTTTCGCATGTCGTTTATAAAATCCCTGAAGAGCGCTTTCGGATTCTCCGATCCGGAGACAGAGGAAGCTGAACTTGAAGGTATCGATGCTACTGTCGTGCCTCTGAAGGCCCGCAGCGAGGCCATCCCCGCGGATTCTCCATATCATCCTTCGGCTCCCGACACCGTGGTGGAGGATGCAGATGCCTCCGCTGAGTCAGAGGCCGTTCCCACTGACGTCCCGGACTCGCAGGTTGTCCCTTCGGAAATTTTCGATTCTGTGGTCAAGGTGTTCAACGAGGCTCTTCCCGCGTTTCTGCGCGACTCGATGAACCGCGAGGCCCAGTGCGAATTCCTCTACCGCCAGCTTGATGACTCCATGAAGCTGTATCTTGAGAAAGTCGCTTCGGAGACACGCACGCGAATGAACGACCGCTGGGAGGCCGAACGGCGCTCGCTACAGGCGCAGATGTCTACTCTCCGGGCCAAGGTGCAGAAGGACGAGGAGGAAAGCGCCGAGACGAAAAAGCAGCATCTGAGCGCCGAACGCCAGAAGCGCGCGCTCGGAGAGCGTGTGCGCGACCTTGAGGCGCAGCTCCAGAAGGCAGAGGCCGAAAACGAACAGCTGTCGCTTGAAAACAAGAGCATGGCCAACAAGTTGCGTGTAAGTTCCGTGCTCGGCACGGAAGCTCCGGATGCCGATTCCGAGGCTGCCAAGGCGCTGGCAATGAAGGTGAATGAGCTTACCGCCGCTCTCGAGGCGGCCAATACATCGCTCGACGAAGCCCGTCAGCAGGTCGTGGAGGCGCGCACTCTCGCCGATTCACGTCAGGCCGATCTGGCGACTGCCGAAAACGCCCGCTCTAAAGCGGAGGCTGAGGCCGATCGCCTTGGCGACGCGCTCGCAAAGGAGAAGGCTCTCCGGCTCGATTGTGAAGGTCGTATCGAGAGCCTTGAAAAGGCCCTCGATGAATCGCGCGTGAAAGACGATATGGGCGATGCCATGCTTACCGACCTCAATTCCAAGCTCGGAACTACCAGGGCTGCTCTCGAGGCGGCTGAAAACCGCTGCCGCGATCTCGAAGCCGACAATACCAAGGTCAATGCGGAATATGAGCGCCAGAAAGCTGAGCTTGCCCAGGCTATGGAGAATCTGGCTATCGTGGAGCAGATGCAGGTGCAGCTCTCCCAGCTGGAGGACGCGCGCAAGAACAATGAGATTTATGTTAAAAAGAAAAAGGAAGAACTTCAGAAGGCCAATGAGCGTCTCCACCAGCTCGAACACGAAACGGGGGAGCAGAAAAACGCTCTGGCGCAGAAGGACGCCACCATACATCATCTGGAAGAGCTCACCGACTCCCTCCGCAAGACAATCGAAACCAACCTTTACGAGCACGCCCAGTGTCAGAGCGGCCTTCGTGCTGAGATTCAGCGTCTGAAAAAGTTCAAGGGAATCGACAACGATGCCGAGGTTTCCGACGAGACGCCCGGCGGTGAGCTCGGCAGCGGTCTCGGTAATGCTCCCGCTATGGCGCCCAAGGGCAATTCCAGAAAGTCGAATCAGAAGGACGCCTCCCGCCAGCCTCGTGTCAGCATATCGGCTATCGACGAGAGTCTGGAGGATACCGACTGGCTTGTGGCTTCCCCTGCCGAAGTCAAGGGAGGAGCTCCCGACCGCGATGCCGAAACGGATTTCGGCTATAAGGCGCCCGAAAGGAAGAAGACTCCCGACAATCCCGATCAGATGCTTCTGTTCTGACCGCATAGGGCTTCCAGGGGAGGTGTTGCCACCTCTACCTCCATTCCAGCGTTTGTGCTCTCTCCGACCGGTAATATTGAATAACATTGCTCTGAATATGAATATTTTAGGTACAAATATCCGCACGGCTGTTTTCGCAGCTTCACTTTTTGCCGGCCCCGTTGTCACTACGGCCGCTGTGGTTCCGGCAATCGATGCCGCCGACATCGCCAGATACGTCTATCCCGACAATGCTCCCGCCACACCGGGCCGCATGGCTTTCATGCCCGACGGCGAATCTTTTCTGCGCCTGTCGGCCGACGGTACGAAAATCGTGCAGTATGCTACGACCGACGGCAAGGAGATGGCCACCGTGTTCGACACGACCCATACGCGTGAGGCATCGGTGAAGTCGGTCGAGGATTTTACGATAAGTGCCGATGGTACGAAGCTTATCGTCTGGACTGATTCTCAACCGGTATATCGCCGCTCGTTTACAGCGGTATATTATGTCTTTGAGATAAAACGCAACATTCTCCGCCCTCTTTCGAAGTCGCATGCGCGCCAGCAGTCGCCTCTCATGTCGCCCGACGGCAGGATGGTGGCATTCGTGGCTGACAACAATATCTATCTCCGCAAATTCGACTACGATACGGAGGTGCAGGTTACGACCGACGGGCAGCGCAACGCCATAATCAACGGTGTGCCCGACTGGGTGTATGAGGAAGAGTTCGCGACCTCCTGCTCCATGGCCTGGTCGCCCGACAACGGCACTCTATGCTATCTGCGCTACGACGAGACGGCGGTTCCCGTATTTACCTTCTCCCTTTATCAGGGCTGGTGCAATCCTTCCGACCAGTACGCTCTCTACCCCGGTAGCTTCAGCTACAAATATCCTGTGGCAGGCGAACCTAATTCGGTTGTAACCCTCCACAGCTACGATGTGGACACACGTAAAATCAAGGAGATTCCATTCCGGGATTCTTCTATCGAATATATTCCCCGGATTCATTTCGGCGATACGCCCGAGCGGCTGATGGTCGTCACCATCAACCGCGCGCAGAACCGCATGGAGCTCTACGCCGCCAATCCGAAATCTACGGTGGTGAAATCCGTGCTCGTCGAGGAATCGAAAGCATGGCTCGACAGCAGCACCTACGAGGATATAGCTTTTGAGCCGACCGGCTTCATGCTGATGTCCGAGCGTACGGGCTGGCGCCATCTCTACCGCTATAGCTACGAAGGGCAGCAGCTCCGTCAGGTCACTCAGGGGAGCTACGACGTGACGGCCTACTACGGCACCGATGTCCAGGGCAACGTCTACTATCAGAGTGAACCTGCCGGTTCGGTCGACGCAGATCCTCAGCTGGCTCTCAGCCGCGTGGTCTACAAGGTCGACCGCCAGGGAAAGAAAACCGATGCACTCACCGAGACCCGTGGATGGGCGTCGGCTACGTTTACCCCCGCGATGAACTATGCCGTGGTCAACTACAGCTCCGCAAAGTCTGCTCCGCGCTATACGCTCCTCAACGCCAAGGGGAAGACCGTCCGTACGCTCGAGGACAACGCTAAATACGCTTCTTCCTACGCCTCGCTCCCCGAAAAGGAATTCTTCACCTTCAACGCCGGAGGCACCATGCTCAACGGCTATATGATCAAGCCTGTAGGTTTCAATGCAGGGAAGCGCTATCCTGTAATCATGTGGCAGTACAGCGGCCCGGGCTCGCAGGAGGTTACCGACCGCTGGCATATGGACTGGGACTACTATGCCGCCACAAAGGGATTCGTGGTTGTTTGTGTCGACGGGCGCGGCACCGGTGGCCGTGGCCGCGATTTCCGCAGCATCGTCTACAGGCAGCTCGGACGCTATGAGACCGTCGACCAGCTCGCGGCCGCCCGCTATGTGGCCTCGCTCCCGTTTGTCGACCCGGCCCGCATCGGCATTGCCGGATGGAGCTACGGCGGATATGAGACGCTGATGTGCGCTACCGACGCCGAATCCACCTATGCCGCTGCCGTGGCAATCGCTCCGGTTACTTCATGGCGGTATTACGATACTGTCTATGCCGAGCGGTTCATGCTTACTCCCGGCGAGAATGCCGACGGCTACGACGAAGGAGCGCCCGTAAACCGCGCCGCTTCGCTCTCGTGCCCGTTGCTGATTATGCACGGCACCGCCGACGACAACGTGCACCTCTCCAACTCCATCGAGTTTGTCGGCCGGCTTCAGCAGGCTCACAGATATGCCGATATGCTGCTCTTCCCGGGCATGAACCATTCAATCAACGGATGCGACGCGCGTGCCATGGTATATGGCCGCATGGTGGATTTCTTCAGCCGCAATCTCTGAATTAATTAACTGGTAAAATCAATTTTTAATATTTCCGGTAGGAAAATTTTCAGAAGATTTCTTTCTGCATATGTTCAGGTCAAACGAACGTCGACAGGGTATGAGTGCCGCAATCTACGGCTTGTGGCGTAACTGGGCCGTCGCGGTTGGTATGCTGACGCTGCTCACCATGCTTGCTCCGGTCACTCCGCGCATGTGGCTTGCCCCGATCAACGTCTTGCTTTATCTTGCTCTCGAGTGGTGCCGCAGGTATTTCCGGCGCGGTCCCGTGCCTGTGTGCTCCCGCCTTAACAGGCAGGTGTCTGTGGTGATTCTTGTCACCGCTATCGCACTTGTGCTTCTTTCGATCTACGAGCGCGACGGCGAGTATCATGAGCTTACAGGCCAGGTATATACTTCCGCTTCCCCGCTTCTGTCAATTCTTATTACATCGCCGCTGGCATGTCTTGTCACGCTGTGCTTCCTGTTGCGTCGCGGCGAGCCGGAGACGTGTCAGCGATGCATAATGCGCTACGGGAATGTAATCGAACATGGTTTTGTGGGCGACCTCTACCGCAAGGAATGGCGATATCAGACCCAGCTGTTGTTTGGCCTTTCGCTCGTACTCTCGGTGGCCGACTGGTGGTATTATCTCCGCCATTATGTCAACACCAATCTTAACCACGCCGATCTTTTCTTCTTCGCGTGGCTTCCGCTTGCCATGTATGTCTGTTCCCTGATATATCTGGGAATACGCTACTATTCGCTCTGGGTCTATTATTGCCGCAACGACGAGGGACATTATGTGGCGCAGCCCGGTACCACTACGCTCCGCTATCTCGTAATCTGCGCCGACCGTATTCTTGTGGATTTCTATCCGACCGACCGAACGTTTGCCAACGGCGCCAGGGTCAAGCGGTTCGATACTCCCGTAGTGGTCCGGATTCCATATCATGAGAAAGAGAATATTGGCGAGGCCATACGCTGTTTCCAGCAGGCCACCGGGATTCCCGACGCGGAAATCAAGCTGGCTTACGATAGTCCCGACAACGTTACCTACCAGAATATATTCCATTATTTTGCTTTCGTAGGCAACGAGGAAGTTATCGCCGATTCAAAGTTGCGCGGAGAGTGGCTTTCGTGGGGAAATCTCACCCAGATGGCTTCCGAGGGTATTCTCGACCGCGATTTTGTCGCGGAAATCAAGAGGATATACCGCATTGCCATGGCATGGAAAACCTACGATGAGCGCGGCCGCCGTTTGTATCCGATAAAGCATTACAAACCCACCTTCCGTCTGAGCGAGTTGCGCAATTGGGATGTCGATTTCAACGATTATTCATGGCTGCGGGTGGCCAATCACAACGAGGATAAGTTCTGGTTTCGCGTGGCCCGCTGGTTCCACTGGCCTTCTTCTCTTCGTAAATCTACGGCTCGCTGACGTAGGCCCGTAAATCCTCAATATCGCTGCTGTACGCTAATGAACAATCCATCTTCCACCGTTTGCCTTGACGTTCCGGTACTTGCCGTAGTGGGCCCGACAGCCTCGGGCAAGACGGCACGCGCCGTGGCGTTGGCGCGTAGGCTCGGCGCGGAGATTATCAGCGGCGACTCCCGCCAGGTCTACCGGGGCATGACGCTCGGTACCGGCAAGGACCTTGAAGAGTATGGCGATGTTCCGTATCATCTGATCGACATTGCTGATGCGGGCACCAAATATAATCTGTATGGCTTTCTTCGCGATGCCTCGGACGCATATGGAGATATATGCCGCCGTGGACGTGTCCCCCTGCTGTGCGGTGGCACCGGAATGTATGTCGAGGCGTTCCTTAAGGGTACGGCTCTCCCGGAGGTGCCTCAGAACGATTCGCTGCGGCAGAGCCTCCGAGGAAAGACACTTGAGGAACTGACCGGAATGCTCAGCCGGATGAAGACGCTGCATAATATTACGGATGTGGATACTCCGAAGCGGGCGATTCGCGCTATCGAGATTCAGACATATTATGCCGAGCATCCCGAGGAGTCGCGTCTGGTCGACGCTCCTACGCCACGCCCTGCTCTCGTGGTCGGTATCGACGTGCCGCGCGATGTGCGGCGTAGCCGGATAACGTCGCGTCTGCATGCCCGTCTCGACGCCGGCATGGCCGACGAGGTAAGGGCGTTGCTCGCCTCGGGAGTCAGCGCTGAAGATCTTATGTATTACGGTCTGGAATACAAATATGTCACTCAGTATGTTGTCGGAGATATTTCGGAACAGGAAATGTTCTGTTCGCTCGAAACGGCCATTCATCAGTTCGCCAAACGGCAGATGACGTGGTTTCGGGGCATGGAGCGCCGAGGAATTCCAATCCGCTGGCTTCCCTATGATATGCCATCCGACGAATTTGTCGACGTTGTGGCCCGGGACTACTCCGCCATATGCAGTGCCGGTAAATCTGACCAATCGTTTTGACTTATGGGTGGCCACTCTCTCAATTACGTTTTTGGCAGAAAGTTGCCGATGGCAATCGCCTTGTCGATTGCTTCGGCTTTGCCCGTATCGTCGGTCTACGCCGAGCATATCCCGAACGACCGGCGTATGGTTGATGAACAACCGTTCACTCTTCGCGCCGACTCCGTGCGCGAGGTTTCGCTTTTCGCACCCAACAGCAGTTTCCGGATAGATGTCGTAGGAGCTGTGAAGCATGGACCCCAACGTATGGGCGACGACGATGCCTGGTGGGGAATCACTCTGCTCGACACGGAGGGGCGCGAACGTATGGCCGTTCGTCTGCTCTGCGGCACGGAACCGTACGATGCCACATTCAGCCGCCCGTATCTGCGTGTGGTTGTAGATTCCGTCAGTGCGGAGGGCCGTCGGTTTCCGGTTGCCGACCGGCAACTTTTTAATGGCGTCGAGACATATAAAGGCTTCAACGGTCTGCGCGTGGCCTACGGAGATTATAAAGTGCTGGTTGCTGTAGGCTCTGAATTTCTGCTCACAGCGGCCGGATTCCCTTATGACACCCCTCTGGCGTCGGCTTCCATAGGCGGCAACCGGAGTGTCGATGTTCGTTATGTCGAGGTCTGGAGCGAGCCGTCGCGGTCGGTCCCACTCGGGAGCGGATGGCCAGTCGAAGATATTAAGGCGTATACGGCCGAGTCACGCGGAGTGGAAGGAATCTGGGAGTTTCTGGACCGCGACACGAATGCCCGGCTTGCCGAACCCGGAGGCGCTTACCGGCTGGCGGTTGTACCTCACCGCCATACCCCCTGGTGTGGTTGTCCCTCGAGTGCTTCGGAGCCTGGACCCGGCGGAGCGGAGCGTCCGGCCGGTGCCACGGATGCCAACGCTTTATACGATATTATTTATCTGGGGGGAGCCCGTATCTATGGAAAATACTGGTCGCCCGGAATGGTGAAAGGTCGTATGTTTGCCACCGGCTTCGAGAACCATTATGCCCTCCAGTGGTTCGACTCCGACATGCTCCCGGTCGGCACGGAAATATCCGCCGACTTCACCGCTCCGTCGCTTCTCTCCTTCAATTTCCCCCTCCTTAAATCCACCCTCCGCTTCTCCCGACGCTGATATAAATCCAGCTGAAAAAACTACTTATGAATAAGCTATTCCTCTCCTTAATGGCAATGGGTTGCTCGCTCGCGTCTTTGGCCGGTGTGCGTAGTGATTTTGCCGTCGACACGATTTCAACGCAAGTCGGTAATTTTCAACTCGATTCAATCAATCTTTCATCGCCTTTGAATTATTATCTTTCGCGGGCTTGGGTGCGTTCCACCGGCAAGCAAAGGCTATGGCACGACATTTCTACCTCTAAATTTAATTTCGACACTAATGCAGCCGATGAGGTGGTGGATTCCGATATGCGCTCCTACATCGCTAATGAGACGATTGACCGTATAGTGGTCTACCGCGACTCCGTGGCGGCAATAATCACCCATACTGAGGGGGAAGATTTGGTATTTCTGAATTATTGCTGGATAGAGCATGGGCGATGGGTAAACGGCGGTCAGGGTATGGCGGACAGTCTGGAACAGGCGCACGAGACGCTTCTGACGCAATTGCCCTACCATCATGCGAATCTTCCGCGTATCGCCCGGATTGAGGCCTTACCGCAGTCGGAGGTCCCTTTTGTTGAATTCCTGTTGAACTCAACCTCGTCTCCGGAGCATTTTCTGTTTGACATGCTTGAGTCTCATAGGCTTGTTATAAATGGAGAGTTCCACAGGCGTAAGGTTTCATGGGATATGCTCAAGCGTCTTATTGCGCTTCCGGAATTCCCCGACAAAGTAGGCCATATCTTTATGGAGTTCCCGTCATGGTGCCAGCCGAAGATGGACAGCCTTATGGCTTCCGACTTGCTGCAAAAGGATACTCTACTCGGAATTTTCCGTGAGGAGCAGCTTAACGGATGGTGGGACCGAGGTGAATTCGAGTTCATATGTCAGTTGTGGGCGCTCAACCGGAGTTTGCCGGCAGATAAGAAAGTCAAGGTGATTCTGGCCGACTATCAGATACCGTATTCCGGATTGTCCGAGGGGAACACTCGTGAAGCAGAGGACAGAAACACGCATATGGCCGATGTTATCGAACGGACCCTTGCAGCCTCCGATGATGCCCGCGGCAATCTGTTCCTCGTCGGGTGTGGTCATGCCTATAAATCAAATCAGGCAGGATTTGCCTCCGCCGCAAGCGGCCGCCCCTCGGAAAAGACTGCGGCTGCCCAGCTTGCCGACCGGCTCGGGGCATCGAATGTATTTACCGTATTTCAGCATGGTCTGTCGGGCGATAATGGCGGCAGGAATAAGCGTCCGCTCAGGGGTGGGATATTCGACAAGGCATTTGAGGCTGTCGGCAACCGACCTGTCGGTTTCGCACTCGCCGGGTCGCCGTTCGGAGCCGAACCGTTCGATGGAATCTACGAAATCAAATATAAGGTTGCGACTGGAAGCTTCGCCGACAACTTCGATGGATATCTCTTTCTGCATCCGGTAGTAGGTGAGCCTGTGGCAGAACCTCTGACTGAAATTTTTACCGACGCTTTCGTGGAGGAGATGAAGCGTCGGGCCTCGATGCTCGGGCTTGAGAACGCGCGTGGCCTATGGTTTGGCGTGTCTGCCCCGGAGATGACTAAAGAGCATATTGTGGATGTGTTGACAAGAGAATAGGCTCTTTTCAGTGGGCGATGCGGTGCTTTTCTGTCAGGCCTGAGGCGTAGCGCACTATGTAGAGGCCGTTTGTAAGGGATTCGAGATGTCGCATCGACTCGGCGGTGGCGATATGACGCCCGCAGGCATCATATACGTCGGCGGGGAATAGACGCAGAGCATCGGCTTCGATGTCGGCGATGCCGCTCATGGCGTCGTATGTCACCTCAATTGGATATTGTGCTTTCGTGCCGCGATAATCGGCCGTCAGGCTGATAGTCGTGGCAAACGACTCTGTGGCCTCCGCGCAATCGTAGACAAGACGGTTGTGCTCCACGCGGAAGTAGGGGTATTTTGAATCGGTTTCGACGCCGGTAAGTAGCGGAAGAGATTTATCGGCGCTCATCCAGATCTGGCGTGTGGCGAGTGCTCCGGCCGGTTGTTCGCGGGTAATTGCGAGCGTCTTTTTAGTCTGCTGCAGTTTGGCCGGTTCTTTAACTGTTATCTGTATTTCGGCGTAAAGCGAGGGGTCGGTCTTTGATTCGGCTGTCACTACGGTTGTCCCCGTTGCCGACGGGGTGAAAGTGCCATAGGCATCCACCGTGCCGACGGCCGGATTGCTCACATACCATCTGTAGGTATCGAACTGGTAGCGCTTGCTGCTTTCGCCCGCAAAGATTTCTTCACTGTTGTCTATGCTCATGGGGTTGAGCCACAGAATGGTACCCAGGCGGCATTCGGCTTTGGCTGCCGCCGAGGTTTTGTCTGATTCATCGACGAATACCACTCCGGTGAGCTTTGTGAACCACAGATCGACCGTATATGGATCGACGCCGTCGGTCTGGCTGTAGCTTAGTGTGGTTTTCCCGGTTGTCTTGGGCGTTACGTTGCCATCCTTACTCAGGGCGGCAAGGTCGGAATTTCCGAGGGTGAAAGCGGGGTTGCCACCGCTCTGAGGTATGCCGTTTTTGAAGAGTAGTCCGGTGAAGGTCGAGTTTGCCCCCACTGCAATGCGCTGGGCGCCCCCGCCGAGGTAGTGCATATAGATGTCGGTCGGCTCATAAGTATCATCCGGCTCCGTCAGCATCACCCCGCTTATCTCCGACGACCATTCTCCGGTCCATCCGCCGTTCTGCAGTCCGGCGGTGTAAATGCGGATGAAGTCGATATGGTCCAGCTCTACATGGTTGCCGTCGGCGTCGACTGCCCATGAGATGTCGAATCCGTCGACTGGTTCCCCGTTGGAGTCGGCGAAATAGGGATTATGGGGTGCGGTGGGAGTCAGACCTGCCGGCACCGCGCGCATGTCTGCATATCCGAAAGCCGGCGTGTGGAACATCTTTATTGCCTGCGGGTTATGCAGGTCGTAATAACCGCGTATGCGTGTGCCGGTGAATGTCATGGATTCTGCATCCGGCGCTACGGTCAGTGGAAAGCCGGCCGCTTCCGGATAGTCGGGAAGAAGATAAGGGTCGGGATAAAGCACGTTGCTGCGGTAGGACGTCGGCAACACGGCTCCCGTCGAGCCGTCCGACGCTTGCCACCATACCTGGTGGGCGGTGTTATAGCAGGGATTAGTGTAAGTCACCGAGAATCCCCGTTGGGATGTCGGCATATAATACTCGCTTCCGGCAAGCTCCAGCCAAGGGCCGTCGTCGGGAATTCCATTGCCGTTGGTATCGGCCATAACCTGCACTGCGGCCGGCTCGCAGCTCTCTCCGCTACCGCTCGAGAGAGCGTTTCCCCCGATTACGAAATCCACGCCGTAGCGGTGCTTCGGATGGTTGAGCACAGGCTTGTCGAACGCAAGCACTACGTACCCTCCGAAACTGCCGAGCGTAGTCACACCTTCGGTAGTGTCGTCAGTCGCACCTTTTAATGGAGCGGCGGCAGCCGACGGGTCGGTGGCGATTTCAAGATTGGCAAACTGGGTCGGAGCCGGGCAATAGTCTATTACCCTAACTCCGTTGTCGGCTTTTACTGCGGGAGCGGCAGAAAATGCAAGCGCAACGATTGCCGCATATGGCATCGTTGCGCTTAGTATGGCTTTGAGAGGCATGTCAGTATGGTTTGAGAGAAGTGTGGTTCCGGCAATCGGGCGTATCCTCCAGTCAGGGGATGAGCTCGTACTTGCGGAATACCTTCTGAATCTTGTCGAGAGCGTATTCCACCTGAGCCTTCGAGTGGGTGGCCATCAGGCTGAAACGTATCAGGGTGTCCTGCGGAGCAACGGCGGGCGAAACTACAGGATTCACGAAGAGGCCTTCGTCGAAGAGGTCGCGCACCACATGGTATGTTTTGTAGTCGTCGCGGATGAACAGCGGGATAATCGGAGTGGAAGTGTTGCCGATTTCGCAGCCCATGTTGCGGAATCCGTCAAGGGCGAAGTTTGTGATTTCCCAAAGATGCTCCTGGCGTTCGGGTTCCGATTCCATTATGTCGATGGCCTTCAGGGCAGCTGCAGTCGATGCGGGGGTAATCGAGGCGGTGAAGATGTAGGAGCGGGAGTGGTGGCGCAGGAAGTTGGTAATCTCCTTGTCGGTGGCGATGAAGCCGCCGAGCGATGCGAACGATTTCGAGAAAGTTCCCATTACCAGGTCTACGTCGTCGGTCACGCCGAAGTGGTTGCAGACTCCGCGGCCGCCTTTGCCGAATACGCCGATGCCGTGGGCTTCGTCGACCATTACGGATGCGTTGTATTTTTTTGCAAGCTTCACGATCTCAGGCACGTTGGCCACGTCGCCTTCCATCGAGAACACGCTGTCGGTAACGATGAGCTTCACCTTGTCGGGGTCGCACTTCTGGAGCTGCTTCTCAAGCGACGCCATGTCGTTGTGTTTGTACTTCAGGGCGGTGGAGAAGCTCAGACGGCGGCCTTCGATAATCGAGGCGTGATCCTGCTCGTCCCAGAGGATGTAGTCCTCACGGCCGGTGAGACACGAAACCACCCCGAGGTTCACCTCGAAGCCGGTGGAGTATATCATAACGTCTTCTTTGCCGATATATTCAGCTATGCGGCGTTCGAGTTGCTTGTGGATGTCGAGAGTTCCGTTAAGGAACGGGGATCCGGCGCAGCCGGTGCCGTATTTCTTGGTTGCTTCGATGGCGGCTTCTTTGATGCGGGGATCGGCCACGAGGCCGGAATAGCAGTTTGAGCCGAACATCAGCACCTTCTTGCCGTCGATAAGCACTTCGGGTTCCTGCTCTGAGGAAATTTCGCGGAAATAGGGATAGACTCCTGCGGCCATGGCCTGTTGCGGAGCGGTGTACTGCGCGAGTTTTGCTTGTAGTAACTTCATGCTATGGGTTGAAAATGCCTGATAGTCAGACGTTAGCTGTAGTTGTGGCCGATGGTGGCCTGCAGCGGTATTTTATGAGTTGGCTATATACGTTCGGAATGTCCGGATTATATCCGTCGGCCTTGGCCACGGATATAGCGTGAAGAGAGGTCAGATATTCAAGTACCTGTGGACCAGTAATGATTGAGGCAATATCACTTGGGGCACTCGTTTTTACCTTGAGTATTCGGCTTGCAAAATTAGAAAAAAAATGCGAGAATGAAGCTACTGTTTATAAAAAATGTGATGGTTTTGGCGCAAATTGCTCGAAAATTGTCGATTTTGCCACTTTTACGTCAGCGAGGATCGGTCAATCGGTTTGCTTTGATTTGATCCGATTGCCGCGCAGGTAGATGTCGGTAATCAGTGGCGTAGTATAGGCGTAGAGAAGATACTGCAGAGAGGGGAGGGGGCGCGTAATGAAGAAACTGGCGTTTTTCCCCGCCGCTATGGTTCCGCAACGCTCGGCCACGCCCATTGCGGCTGCGCCGTTGATTGTAGTGGCGTTGAGTGATTGTTCCGGCGTAAGACGCATGCGTATCGACCCCAGCGATGCCACAAACCGCATATCGCCCGAGGGCGATGAGCCCGGATTGTAGTCGGAGGCAAGGGCTACTGCAGCTCCGGCATTGATTAGTTCGCGCGTTCGCGCGTAGGGCATACCTAAGAAGAAGGAGGCGCCGGGGAGTGCGGTGGCTATGGTGCCGCTGTGGGCGAGCAGACGGATTTCTTCCTCGCCGATGCGCTCGAGATGGTCGACCGAAAGGGCGCCGTGTGCCACTCCTACCTGCACACCCCCGGAGATGTCGAGCTCGTTGGCATGGATTTTCGGCCGCATGCCGTAGGCCCCGGCTGCTTCGAGGATCCGAGATGTCTCGTCGGGCGTGAAGAATCCGCGGTCGCAGAACACGTCGACGTAGTCGGCCAGTTGCTGTCGCCCGACCTCCGGGATGGTTTCCCGGCAGAGCATCTCCACGTAGTCGCTCTGGCGCCCCGCGTAGGCTCGCCCTACGGCATGGGCGCCGAGAAAAGTTGTCTTCACCTCCAGCGGGACGGTCTCCTTTATGCGGCGAGCCACGCGCAGCATCTTCAGCTCGCTCTCGGTGGTCAGGCCATAGCCGCTCTTTATCTCGATGGCTCCGGTCCCTTTGGATATTACCTCGTCGATGCGTTCCATTGCCTGGCGGTAGAGTTCCTCCTCGGGGGTGGCGGCAAGAAGGTCGGCGGAGTTCAGTATTCCGCCACCGCGCCGTGCAATTTCCTCATAGCTCAAACCGTTGATTTTGTCGAGAAACTCGCCGGAGCGCTCGCCTGCATATATTATATGTGTGTGCGAGTCGCAGAATGAAGGGAACACCCAGCGGCCGTCGAGATCGATGATTTCGGCGTTCTCGGGCATTTCGCCGAGTGTGGCCATCTCGCCGCACGCGGCTATGGTGTCGCCGTCGGTGAGCAGCCATGCCGACTCGATAGTTTTGAAAACGTTCATTTCCGCGCCGCGTCGGGCCGATGTGCGCGGGTCGGCGCCCGCGAGCACGCCGATGTTTATGAATAGCTTCATGGATAGTCGGAAATGTTGGTCAGGGCATCGTGGTCTTGATGAATTCGGTGGTGGCGTCGATAAGCGGATACATTATTGTATCGGTGTCGACGAATGGTACTGTAAGCCTCAGCTCGGCTACCATTTTCTCAAGCAATGGCGATGTGTGGAGCGGTCGGCGGAAGTGGAGTGCCTGGGCGGCGTTCAGAAGTTCGATGGCCAGCACCCGGTAGGTATTGTCGGCTATCTCGCAGAGTTTCGTGGCTGAATTGGCGCCCATCGACACGTGGTCTTCCTGTCCCTGCGAGGAGGGGATGCTGTCGGACGACGTGGGCCAGCACAGGGCGCGGTTGCGGTTTACGATGGAGGCAGCGGCATATTGCGGAATCATGAAGCCGCTGTTCAGACCGGGCTTGGCCACGAGGAACGAGGGGAGGCCGCGCACTCCTGATATGAGTTTGAAGGTGCGCCGCTCCGAGATGTCGGCGATTTCGGCGAGGGCCACGGCGAGGTGGTCCATCGGCAGGGCGATGGGCTGTCCGTGGAAGTTGCCGGCGGATACCACCAGGTCTTCCTCGGGGAAAACGGTCGGATTGTCGGTCACGGAGTTGATTTCCGTCTCCAGCGCGCGTGCGGCAAATTCGAGAGTATCTTTCGAAGCACCGTGAACCTGCGGTATGCAGCGGAAGGAGTAGGGATCCTGCACATGGCTTTTCGGCTGTTTCTGCAATTCGCTCCCTTCGAGGAAGTAGCGCACTGCGTCGGCCGTCGATTTCTGTCCGGGGTGGGGGCGGACCGCCTGAATTTGTGGCAGGAAGGGCTCGATGCGTCCGTCGAAGGCGTCGAGCGAGAGTGCGCCGATTTTATCGGCCCACACCATGATGCGGCGTGCGCGGATTATGGCCCATACGCCGTGGGCCGACATGAATTGGGTGCCGTTGAGCAGTGCCAGTCCCTCTTTGCTCTGCAGGGTTATCGGTTCCCATCCGGTGCGTCGCAGCAGTTCGGCGCCGGAGATTGTCTGCCCGTCGTAGTCTACCTCGCCCAGCCCGAGCAGGGGGAGTGAGAGGTTGGCAAGCGGTGCGAGGTCGCCCGAGGCTCCCAGCGAGCCCAGCCGGCGCACTACCGGGGTGATGTGGCGGTTGAACATCTCAATCAGGCGCTCCACCGTGGCGGTCTGCACGCCCGAATGTCCGTAGCTGAGCGATTGGATTTTCAGAAGCATCATAAGCCTTACAATCTCCGGGTCGACTTTCTCGCCGATACTGCACGAATGGCTCATCACCAGATTTTTCTGGAGTGTGGCCAGCTGGTCGGGGTCGATAGAGATGTTGCAGAGCGACCCGAATCCGGTCGATACGCCGTAGATGGGCTCTTTTTGCGTCGCCATTTTGTTGTCGAGATATTCGCGGCAGCGCGCTATGCGTCGGGCGGATTCTTCGCTCAGGGCGAGCTTCATGTCGTTGTCGATGATTTGAGCCACGCGGTCGATTTCGAGCCAGTCGGGGCTGATATGATGGACTTCCATATGGATGGTTTAAGTGTGTTTGTATTAGTGGAAAATATTCATGGCATCGGCGATTGCCTGCTCGTCGGCCATGTTGGGAAGGGTTACGCACAGGGTAGGGGTGCGCTCCATCTCGCGGCGGATGGCGTTCACGGCGCCCTTGTTGCGGGCCCAGCTGCGGCGGGCTATGCCATTGGTCACGTCCCATAGCAGCATGCGGTCTATGGCGGTGGCGCTGTCGGCCGAGCCGTCGATTACCATGCCGAAGCCACCGTTGATTACCTCGCCCCAGCCTACGCCGCCTCCGTTGTGGAGCGATACCCATGTGGCGCCCCGGAACGAGTCGCCTATCACGTTCTGTACGGCCATGTCGGCGCAGAGGTTCGACCCGTCGTAGATGTTCGATGTCTCGCGGTAGGGGGAGTCGGTGCCGGATACGTCGTGGTGGTCACGGCCGAGCACTACCGGGGCTGTGATTTCGCCCGTTCGGATGGCGTCGTTGAATGCGCGGGCTATGCGTGCGCGGCCTTCGGCATCGGCGTAGAGGATGCGGGCCTGCGAGCCTACCACGAGGTGGTTTTCGGCGGCTTTCTCAATCCAGTGGAGGTTGTCGGCCAGCTGGCCGTGGATTTCGTCGGGGCATTCCTCAAGCATCTCGCGGAGCACGTGCGCAGCTATGCGGTCGGTGGCGGCAAGGTCGGCGGGGTCGCCCGAGCTGCATACCCAGCGGAATGGACCGAATCCGTAGTCGAAGAAGAGCGGGCCCATGATGTCCTGCACATACGATGGATAGCGGAATCCTTCGCTACCGTCGGTGGCACCGACGTCGGCTCCGGCGCGCGATGCTTCGAGCAGGAAGGCGTTGCCGTAGTCGAAGAAATACATTCCGTCGGCTGCCAGGCGGTTGATGGCGGCAACCTGGCGGCGCAGGGAGCTCTGCACGGCCTTGCGGAAGGCTTCGGGATTGTCGGCCATCATGGCCTGCGACTCCTCGTAGCTTAATCCGGCGGGGTAGTAGCCTCCGGCCCAGGGGTTGTGGAGCGAGGTCTGGTCGCTCCCGAGGTCTACATGGACGTTGCGCTCGGCCAGTCGTTCCCATAGGTCTACGATGTTGCCGAGATATGCCAGAGAAATGGTTTCGTTGGCCTCTACGGCGCGCTCGGCGCGGTCGATTACGGCGTCGAGGTCGGTGTGTACTTCGTCGACCCATCCCTGCTCGTGGCGCTTGGCTACGGCCTTGGGGTTGATTTCAGCGGTTATGCTCACCACTCCGGCTATGTTGGCGGCCTTGGGCTGCGCGCCCGACATGCCGCCAAGTCCGGCGGTTACGAACAGCAGTCCGCGGTCTTTGCCGAATCCCGCTGCACGCTGGCGCCGGGCCGCGTTGAGAACGGTTATCGTTGTGCCGTGCACGATTCCCTGCGGACCGATGTACATATACGATCCGGCTGTCATCTGCCCATACTGGCTCACGCCGAGGGCATTCAGTCGCTCCCAGTCGTCGGGCTTGGAGTGGTTGGGTATCACCATTCCGTTAGTCACCACAACCCGCGGCGCCGATGTCGACGAGGGGAAGAGTCCCAGCGGGTGGCCGGAGTACATCACGAGCGTCTGCTCGTCGGTCATCTCCGAGAGGTATTTCATAGCCAGGCGGTACTGCGCCCAGTTCTGAAACACGGAGCCGTTGCCCCCGTAGGTTATGAGTTCGTGGGGATGCTGGGCTACGCGCGGGTCCAGATTGTTCTGAATCATCATCATGATGGCCGCGGCCTTGCGCGACCGGGCCGGATACTGGTCTATTGGCCGGGCGTACATCGGATACTGCGGACGGTAGCGATACATATATATGCGTCCGTAGCGCTTCAGCTCGTCGGCGAATTCGGGGGCGAGGCGGCTGTGGAGTTCGGCGGGGAAATAGCGCAAGGCGTTGCGCAGGGCGAGTTCTTTCTCTTTTTTTGTGAGTATGTCTTTACGGCGCGGGGCGTGGTTCACCTCGGGGTCGTATATCGGGTCGGGCGGAAGCTGGGCGGGGATGCCTGTGCGGAGGTCGTCCTGAAATTCCTGGAGTGTCATATGAAAGGTTAAAGTTTCGATTCTACTTCGGCGAGTATCTCTTTTTCGGCGGCGCAAGCCTCGGTTGCCAATTTTTTCGCTTTCTCAATAAGCTTGTCGGCCTGTCCGCGGTCGGTGAGCGATGCGGCGTTGATGCGTACGTTCAGCTCGGCTCCGAGTATGGCGCTGCGGGCGGCGAGGGCACCTACTCCGGCGTCGCTTGCCGAGGCGGGGTTGCCCGTGCGGGCCATCTGCATAAGCAGGGGGAAGGCCTCGGAGGCAGCCTCCATAGTGCGCAGGGGCACTTCGGCGGCGTAGAGTGTGGCCTGCTGGATTGCCTCGGTGCGCGCGGCCTTCTCCTCCGGAGTGCCTTTGGGGAGTTTGAAGGCGTCCATCACGCGGTTGAATGCGGCCGTGTCTTCGTCGACGAGTGCCAGCAGGCGGTCAGTGAGTTTTTGCCCATTTACGGCCACTTCCGACAATTCCTCCCAGCGGGCGTCCCAGCCGGGTTTGTGGGCCGAGAGGTTGGCCACCATCGTAGCGAGGGCGGCCCCCAGGGCGCCCATATAGGCGGATATTGAACCGCCGCCGGGTGCGGGCGATTCGCTCGCGGTCTCGTAGGCGAAGCGGCGGCAAGTCATGGCCGTCAGGGCGTCGGTGTCCGGCTTGGATATGCGGTTCTCGATTATCTTTTCGTTTACGTCGAAAGGCTTCAGTTCCGACAGCCCCATCGAGATGATGGCCGTGCGGATTATCTCGTCGTCGGGGATGCCGGCGGAACGCTGCTGAAGCCGCAGGTAGTGCTTGCCGGCCTCGATGAGGGTGCGTCGGGGCACGAGTCCCACTATTTCGGCACCGGTTACTCTCACGCCGCGTGCGGCGGCCGCGCGGCTCACTTCGTCGAAGGCCGCGTGGAGCGGGGTGGCGTTAATGTCGGTTATGTTCATGCTCACTTGCGCGATGCCGTATTCGGGGATATACCAGCCGATGGCCTTGGTGCCTTTGAGTGTGCCGGGAATCATCACGGGCTTTCCGTCGGGACCGATTTCTGGCTTGTCGGTCACGAGCGGCCCGGTGCGTTTGGGGCGTCCTTTCTCGCGCACGTCGAATGCAATGGCGTTGGCGCGTCGGGTCGAGGTGGTGTTCAGGTTATAGTTCACGGCGATAAGGAAGTCGCGGGCACCGACAACCGTGGCACCCGAGCGAGCCATCTCGTCGTCGAAGGGACGGGCGCCGAAGTCAGGTGCCTCGCCGGTGGCGTCGGCGCGTGCGGCAAGGGCCTCGTATTCACCTTTGCGGCAAACGGCAAGGTTCTTGCGCTCCGGCGTGAAAGCCGCCGCCTCATAGCAATAAACCGGGATACGTAGCTCCTCGGCTATGCGGCGGCCGAGCTGCCGGGCCATCTTGGCGCACTCTTCGAGCGTCACGCCGGCCACGGGCACGAGCGGCAGAACGTCTGTCGCACCGATACGCGGGTGGGCGCCATGGTGCTGGCTCATGTCGATTACCTCGGCGGCTTTTTTTACACCGCGGAATGCTGCCTCCACCACTGCCTCAGGCATTCCGACAAATGTAACCACTGTGCGGTTGGTTGCCTCGCCGGGGTCCACGTCGAGCATCGTTATCCCCTCGACGCTTTCTATAGCGTTTACAATTGCCTGGATTTTCTCCTTGTCGCGCCCCTCGCTGAAGTTAGGCACGCACTCTATGATTCTCTGCTGCTCCATATTTTCTGAAATGGCTTCCTATTCGCCTGAAAGTTGTGATATTAACGGGAAGCATCGGGCCTGTGCGCCCGGCTGTCCTCCCTTTCTGCAAATATAGCCATTTCCCATCTAACGGCCGATGCATTTTCCGTGTTATAAAACATATTTCCCCTGACGCCAGGCTTTCAGACTCTTTGTATGGTCGGCATAAACCTCCAATTCGCGGGAAAATGGGTGGGAATGAGGGCCAATTCCGAAATGTTTGCTAAATTTGCATACGGAACGAGGGAGAGACGAAATGCGTCGATTCCTCAGCGCCGTAACCCTTGCTTTCAGAAAATTTAATAAAGCTTTTCATATATCAAGCTATGTATAGAACCAACACTTGCGGCGAGTTGCGTCTCGCCGATGCGGGAAAGAGCGTCACGCTGGCCGGATGGGTGCAGCGCGTGCGCAGAATGGGCGGCATGACTTTCGTCGACCTCCGCGACCGATATGGAATCACTCAGATTGTATTCGACAATGATACCGACGCATCGCTCTGCGATGTCGCAAGTCATCTCGGCCGCGAATATGTGGTGGAGGTGAAAGGCCGTGTGGCTGAACGCACAAGCAAAAATCCTCACCTTCCCACCGGCGATATCGAGATTATCGCCTCGGAACTCCGCGTGCTCAATCCGTCGGAAGTTCCACCCTTCACCATCGAGGACGATACCGACGGCGGCGACGATCTCCGTATGAAATTCCGCTACCTCGATCTGCGCCGTACGCCCGTGCGCCGCAATCTCGAACTGCGTCACCGCATGACCATGGAGGTGCGCCGCTATCTCGATTCGAAGGGTTTCCTTGAAATCGAGACTCCGATGCTCGTAGGTTCCACGCCCGAGGGCGCCCGCGATTTCGTGGTTCCCTCGCGTATGAATCCCGGTTGCTTCTATGCTCTGCCCCAGTCGCCTCAGACTCTCAAGCAGTTGCTGATGGTGTCGGGTATGGACCGCTATTTCCAGATTGTGAAATGCTTCCGCGACGAAGACCTCCGCGCCGACCGTCAGCCGGAGTTCACCCAGATCGACTGCGAGATGAGTTTCGTGGAGCAGAACGACATCATCGAGCTTTTCGAGGGGATGGCAAAGCATCTTTTCAAGGAGCTTCGCGGCGTAGAACTTACCGAACCGTTCCAGCGTATGCCCTGGGCCGACGCGATGAAATACTACGGTTCCGACAAGCCCGACCTCCGTTTCGGCATGGAGTTCGTCGAACTGATGGATATCCTCAAGGGCTTCGGTTTCAGTGTGTTCGACAACGCCGCATATATCGGCGGCATCTGCGCCAAGGGGGCTGCAAACTATACCCGCAAGCAGATTGATCAGCTCACGGAGTTCGTGAAGCGTCCGCAGATCGGCGCCAAGGGGATGGTCTACGCCCGCATCGAGCCCGACGGAACCGTCAAGTCGTCGGTCGACAAATTCTACACTCAGGAAACGCTCCAGAAGATGAAGGAGGCCTTTGGCGCCGAGCCGGGCGACCTCATCCTCATTCTCAGTGGCGACGACGCCATGAAGACGCGCAAGCAGCTCTGCGAACTGCGTCTCGAAATGGGCAACCGCCTTGGCCTGCGTGACAAGAACAAGTTCGCATGTCTCTGGGTAGTCGACTTCCCGATGTTCGAGTGGAGCGACGAGGAGCAGCGTCTCATGGCTATGCATCATCCGTTCACTCATCCTAAGGAAGAGGATATTCCCCTGCTCGACAGCCGTCCGGAGGATGTCCGCGCCGACGCCTACGATATGGTGGTCAACGGCGTGGAGGTTGGCGGCGGTTCAATCCGTATCCACGATGCCGCGCTTCAGGCAAAGATGTTCGAGATTCTCGGTTTCACCCCCGAAAAGGCCCAGGAGCAGTTCGGCTTCCTTATGAACGCCTTCAAGTATGGCGCACCCCCTCACGGAGGTCTCGCCTATGGTCTCGACCGCTGGGTTTCGCTCTTCGCCGGTCTCGACAGCATCCGCGACTGCATCGCTTTCCCGAAGAACAACTCCGGCCGCGACGTGATGCTCGAGGCGCCTGCCGCGCTCGACCAGAAGCAGCTCGACGAGCTCCAGCTCGCCCTTGCTCCCAAGGAAGAAAAATAATACGATATGCCGAAGATAAAAGAAGTTATCGAGGCGATAGAATGCGTAGCTCCCCTGCATCTGCAGGAGAGCTACGACAATTCTGGGCTGCAGGTTGGCGATGTCAGTGTCGAGGCCTCCGGAGCGCTGCTCTGCGTCGATGCCACCGCCGACGTGATCGACGAGGCTGTGGCCCGTGGCTGTAATCTCGTCGTTACCCACCATCCGCTGCTGTTTCACGGAGTGAAGTGCGTGGGCGGCCGCAATCGTCCGGAGGTGGTCCTTGCCAAGGCCATTCAAGCCGGTATCTGCATATATTCTTCGCATACGGCTATGGATGCTGCCGTAGGCGGTATCTCGCGCCGTATGGCCCGTATGCTCGGCCTCACCGACGTGAAGGTGCTCGTGCCATCCCGCCCGGGTGCGCAGGAGGGGCTGGGCGCGGTAGGCAACCTCCCTCAGCCGATGGAGCCGATGCGATTCCTTCAGTTCATTAAGGAGGTTTTCGGATCTGTTGCCCTCCGCTACAGCCTGCCGGTGCCCGACGTGGCCATCAGTCGCGTGGCTCTTTGCGGAGGTGCCGCCGGTGAGTTTGTGCCCGAGGCTATTGCCGCCGGTGCGCAGGTCTACGTCACTGCCGACTGCAAGCACAACCAGATGCTCGACCATGCCGACCGCATTCTGCTTGTCGATGCCGGTCATTATGAGACGGAGCAATGCGCCACGCAGATTTTTTTGGAAATTTTAACAGAAAAATTCCCTAACTTTGCAGTCGCAAAATCGCAGGCCTGCCACAACCCCGTGGCTTGTCTGTGATTGACCCTTCCGGCATCGGCCGGAATATTGTCCCCACGAACATTTCAGTTTTTTATTTAAATAATGGCTACCGAAAACACCAAAACCGAAGCACTCTCGGTTGAGAGCCGCCTGAAATCGCTCTACGAGCTTCAGACAATCCTTACCGAAATCGACCGCATCAAAACCATCCGTGGTGAGCTGCCTCTCGAAGTGAAGGATCTTGAAGACAATCTGGCCGGCCTGCACACTCGTATCGAAAACTACAAGGCCGAAATCGCCGCCCTCAACGACAAACTCGTGAAGGAGCGCCAGAAAATCGCTGATTCGCAGAGCAAAATCGCTACCTATAAGGAGCAGCTCGACAACGTGCGTAATAACCGCGAGTTCGACCTTCTTACCAAGGAAGTGGAGTTCCAGACCCTCGAAATCGAGCTTGGCGAGAAACACGTCAACGACTATTCGCGCCAGATCGAGAACAAGACGGCTGAAATCAAGGCTACCGAAGAGAGCATTCAGGACACCGAGCACGTGCTCGCCGAAAAGCGTGCCGAACTCGAGGAGATTGTTTCCGAAACCCGTCAGGACGAGGAGCGCCTCCGTCAGCAGGCCAAGGAGCTCGAGCCGAAAATCGACGCCTATACGCTCAATGCCTTCAAGCGCATCCGCAAAAATGCCCGCAACGGTCTGGGTGTTGTCTACATCCAGCGCAACGCCTGCGGCGGCTGCTTCAACCGCATCCCCCCGCAGAAGCAGCTCGAAATCAAGATGCACAAGAAGATTATCGTCTGCGAATACTGCGGCCGCATCCTCATTGATCCGGAAATCGCCGGCGTTGAGGCTCCCGAGAGCAAGTAAGCTTTGCCAGACTGAAAATATAATGGTCCGGAAGGCCATTACCGGTGGCGCCAGCGCCCCGACGTTGCCCTTCCCCGACTGAATGCTGATAAGGCGGTGGGTAAGAATTCCGATTCTCTACCCACCGCCTTATTCTTGTGTATCTTCGTCCGGTTCTGTCTCAGGTGGTCTGCGCTTTACGCGCCTCAGCTTCAGTTTTCGTTGAGGCGACGGCGCTCGAAGAATTTGCCGGTGACGAGGATGAAGAGCAGAGCGCCGGCTCCTTGCATGAATGCCACGGTATGGAAGGCCGCTGAGAATCCGATATTTTCGGCTATCACGCCTCCGAGCAGTATGCCGATGCCCATCCCGAGGTCCCACGAAATCAGAATCGAGGAGTTGGCCGTGCCGCGCTGGTTGTGGTGCGCTACCTTGACAAACATATTCAGGAATGCAGGATACATCTGCCCGTTGCCGAGGCCTACGAGCAGGGCGGAGAGATAGAAGCTCCACTCGGTCGCTACAAATGCGAAAAGCGAATAGCCTGCCAGCGAGAGCAGTACGCCTACAGTGGCGTTGCGCGTCATTTTTCCGGCCCTGAGGCTCTTCGAGCCGAAGAGGCGCGAGGTGATCAGTCCGGCCGAAAGCAGCATGAAGAATATTCCGGTGCCGTCGGTGATGCCGAGCTGCGTTTTGCCGTAGATGGCCACATAGTTGCTCATTACTCCCCAGCAAAGACCAAAGAAGCTGATGTTTATGGCAAGCAGCCACGCACGCCCCAGAAAAAAGTGGTCGAGGCTGAGCACCGGCTTGGCATGCACCTTCTCGCGTGTCGGAAGCTTCACTTTGGTGGCGCAGTAGAATCCGCCGAACGCCAGTATCAGCGAAAGCCAGAAGAGCAGCATGAAGTTGTCGGTAGCGTGGTAGATGTAGATTCCGGCGCTCGGTGCCACAGCCATGGCGATGTTGTTGCTCAGTCCGTAAAAACCTAACCCTTCGTTGCGGCGCGAGGAGGGGAGCACATCGATGGCTACGGTGCTGTTTACCACCGTGGTAGCGCCGAAGGGGATGCCGTGGAGGGTGCGCACGATGGCGAACATCAGCAGAGTGCCAGCTCCGACGTAGCCGGTGAAACAGATAAAGAATGCGAAGAAACAGATGGTCAGCACTGTCTTGCGGTCGAAAGAGTCGACCACAAATCCGCTGAATGGCCTTACAAGCAGTGTGGCTACCACATAGCCCGAGAGCACAAGGCCTATCATACTCTTGTCGGCGTCGAACTGCTTGTCGAGATACAGCGGAAGCAGGGGCGTCAGCAGGTAGAATGCGAAGAATAGCAGAAAGTTGCATATCATCACCTTGATATACTCCCTGTTCCACAACTTTCCGGAATTTTCCCCGTTCGCCTTTTGCCCATTCCCATTCAAGTTCTCGCTCCTTTCCACTTTCCCGTTCCCATACTCTTTCCCTTTTGCGGCTTCTGTAGCTTCCCCTTCCTTTATTGTAATCTCTTTACCTTCATTCTGAGCGTCCATATTCTACACTGCGTTTTATCGACTGCAAAATTACGTATTTATTTCGGACTATCTCCATTCCAAATCCCCTCCATTCCTACCCACATCGCCGCTTTTGGCTTAAGTGTCGTCAGGTATCTGCCTATCTGGTTCATAAGCGACCGGTCCAAATCATTGGACCGGCACAATATAAAATGGAGTTATGAAAGAAAAACTTTGAATGGTGTCAGTAATTTGGGAACATTTACTTTTAAGTCAATCAGCAGAAAAATCGTATATTTGCAATATGGCGCATCTAAACGACTTTATGACGAGGATTGATTTCTCGGTGCTGAATGATTATGTGGCGGCCAAGGGCAAGAGCATTCTCTATGCCAGGGGCGAGAGACTCGTTCAGCAGGGGAGCTTGTGCCGCTACGTAGGTATCGTAAAGTCGGGCTATTTCAAATATGTGGCTCTCAATTCAAAAGGAGATGAAGTCGTAACGGGCTTCTCATTCGAGGGCGAGGTTGTCACCGACTATGTGCAGGGATTCCTGTACGACCGGCCTTCGCTAACCTCCATTGTCGCCGGATGCGATGCCGAGGTTCAGCGGGCGCTGATAGAAGAGGCGCGCCGGTTTATCGTAGAGCGCACCCCCGGCTTTGTAGCCGAGGTATCTTCCAATCTGTTGGAGGAGGCTTATAGCCGTTATCTGAATATGCTCGTAAAGACTCCGACGGAACGCTTCCGTGAACTCGTCTCCCGTTATCCGGGAGTTATACACAATCTGCCCATCCATGAGATTGCCTCCTATTTAGGGATATCCCGCCGTCAGTTGCACCGCATCCGAGGGGCGGAGAATGCTGCCGCCACCTCCGCAGAACGCTTAGGCGAAGTACCGTTCTGAAAGTGAGTATATTTAAGAAAAACACATCGCGATGCCCTGATCCTCATGCTCTAAAGTGACATTTGTCACGCCTGATGCCGATTATTCATTGTAACTTTGCTTAATCGGGATGAGAGTTTTCGTTCCGACATCCCGGTTCAGTTATTTTGAAATCAAATAAGTATGAAGAGAATCATTATCTGGCCATTATTTATGTTGGGTCTGACAATCAGCATGGCCATGTATGGCGAGACACCATCGGCGCCGGAAAGCATCGCTTCACAGGATTCCACAATAAATGTAATTGCGTGGTTCAACAAGCACGACACGGTAACATACCGGGTCAGCGAATCCTCATGGAAGCTAACCGGCACGGATACGGTTCTCACTGCGTCCTACTCGATGATGGCGCGTATCAACGTAGTTGATTCAACATCCAACGGGTATAAAATAGACTATACTTTTTTGGAATTTCCCACCAACACACTTCCCGATTCCGCTTCCGAAATCGACAGGTTTCAACGTCAGATAACCGACAGACTTGCCCGGAAGATTGTCGGTACGACCGTTCATTTTGAGACGGATGAATATGGTCGGATAACCGGATACAACAATCTGGGTCAAATCAAAAAACAAGCCGGATCACTTTTCAAAGAGGCTTCGAACGAATTTTCAAAACTCCCTGAAATGCAAGAGTTAAAGAAAATGGGATTCGATGTAAAACAATATTCCAAGAACGTGGACACAGACAAGTTGGTTGACGGCTATCTTGAAGAGCTTAATATGCTGTTCATGTATCACGGCCTATCAATGCAGCCCGGTGAAAATACAGAGCATGAAGATGCCACCGACACTCAGTATGAAAACACTACTTATACTTCCGCGACTGTTGATGCCGACGACGGTTCCTATAGTATTGTGCAGGATGTAACAAGTATTTTGCCTCGAAACGAATTAAAGGAAATGGTTGGCGGCATTGTTGAATCATTTTCCAACGAGAGTATTACAGACAGTTTTAATGAAAACTTCGATGCCCAGGTAAATGTTGACTGCACATATGAAGATTATCTGAAAATCGACTATCTTGTCAACGGCTGGCCCTATTCCGTTGTAAGACAAAAAGCCACAATGATAGGGGATCGGGGTAAAGTCAAGCAGACCGTTATATCCCTTGATTCCTATTCTTTCGCTCAATAATTAAGTATATACCATGAAGAGAATTTTATTTTTCATTCTGATTGTATGTTCGGTCTGTTGTGTTTCGCTCGCAAAAGATCCACTCGGGAAAGTATCCGTAACAATGAACGACGGCAGCGTTATCAATGGATATTGTGAAAATCTGTTCAAACACGAACGACCGACAATCAAGGTTTCGCCAGGGCCGGATGGTAAAAAGTCTGTAAAATATAAGGCAACTGATATCCGGGAGTTGAAATATGAAATCCCGAATGATACCGTTATTGAATATTGGTATCCGGTGCTGTATTTTCATGATCGTACACTGCTGATGACAAAAGTGCGTCAGTGCAACACGGTAACTCTCTGGACAGCATGTATCGGCGGCCAGGAATTAGTCGGTCCTCAAGGTATGAGATGGACTGAAAGAATTAAAAACTGCATTTCATTTGGTCCCGATATGGCAGACGGAATCGCATGGGATTTTCCCCATATCATTCACGGACGATGCAAACAGCTTCCCGGTTACGGTGATTTCGTAAGCCAATACAAGAAATCACATCCGGAGATAAAAGACTGGGCTGAATTTGAATCACTGATGAAAATGTGTGCTGCATATGTGGATTCTGTAAGGTAATGTTGACGCTTTTAGATTGACATCTTGACGCATCAATAAGGAGGTAGTAACTTTGCCTAATTACAGATAATGGTAGCATGAAAAAGCAACGGGCTAAGATAATTGGCATCGCGCGGCATCGCCTTTCGACTGACGGCGATGGCGTTACCACGCTTGTTGCCTTTCATGGATGCCCCTTACGTTGCCGCTATTGCCTGAATCCGCAGTCGCTGGGCGACGGCGGCCGTTTCCGCGAGTATTCGCCGGAGGAACTATATACTGAGACGCGCATCGACGAGCTTTATTTCATAGCCACAAACGGTGGTATAACCTTTGGGGGCGGCGAGCCATGTCTGTATCCGCAGTTTATCCGGGAGTTCCGCCAACTGTGTGGCTCCGCATGGCAGCTCAATCTGGAGACATCGCTCTGCGTGCCGTCGGCCAACATCGAGGCTCTGCTTCCGATAGTCAATACACTGATTATCGACATCAAGGATATGAACCCCGACATTTACCGCAGCTACACGGGTCAGAGCAACGACCTTGTTCTTGACAATCTTCGCCTGATAACCGAAGCCGGTCGACAATACGACTGCATTGTCCGTATACCGCTGATACCGGGCTATAATACCGATCCAGACCGCGAGGCAAGTCGCAAGGCTCTTGAAACTCTCGGCTTCGACCGATTCGATTTATTCACCTATCAAATCCGCAAACACTGACTATGGCACGAGGGAAACAGACTTGCAAGATACTGAAAGAGATACGTCGGCAGATTGCCGAGGCAAACGGCATAGAGTTCGCCACGTCGAAGTGTCGCTACAAAGGCGACTGCCTCGGCACATGTCCCAAATGTGAGGCTGAGGTGCGCTATCTTGAGCAACAGCTCCGCGCGCGCTCCCTCGCCGGAAAAGTTATAGCCCTTGCCGGAATCTCGGCAGCATCCCTCGCCATGCTCATACCGATGACCTCGCAGGCTCAGACCTTGCAAGAACCGCAGAACGTTTTGAAAGGAAGCATTCCTGTTATGGCTGATACTATAACAGTGAGAGGTGTAGCTTTGAGCAGTGATACATTACCTGACGGAACTATATCAAAAGAGCCGTTAATCGGAGCAACAATCTCGAACAAGCGCACAGCATTAGGCGCCATAACGGATTTGGATGGTCATTTTGGATTGACCGCCTGTATCGGAGATACTTTGAAAGTAGAATATGTGGGTTATGAACCGCTGGAAATCATCGTAACCGAGAATATGAGAAATGTAGAAGTTACACTTGCGCCATCGCAAGCTATATTAGGGGAGTATGTTGTTGTTGTAGATGCAATTATTGAAGAAAAGCATTATCTTGATTTAAATGTGGTTGATGAAAAGGGTAACACCATTCCTTGGGAAGACCTTTACGTTTGGCGTGTGTGGATTGATGAGGATGGTGTGGAGGATTTTGAATCTTTAAATCCTCAATATTTTGATGACAAACATCCTTGTCGCATTTATTGGGACTATGACCATGGATTAAGAGGAGAAGACGGTAAGCTCCTTAAAGAAGCGACACTCCGCATAGAGGCCGAGGGTTACGACGAACCAGTGACAATCAAGGTCAAATATCCCAAACGCAACGCCAAGAAAACCATCAAGTTCAAACGCAAAAAGAATTAATCTATGTCCGATTCTCTCCGATATAAGATAGTGCTGTGGATGGTGTGGGTGCAGATTGCGCTCCTGCCGGTTATCATTGTGATGATAAACGTGACGGATGGCGGCGTTATGTGGCGATGGAATCTAATCAATAACCTTTTAGTTGTAGGTTATATTCTTGGTTTGCTCGCCCTCCCTGTCAGCCGCGGACTTGGAAAACCGAAATTTCTGAAATGGTGGTTGAGAATAGATTTCTGGTTCTCTCTCATTCCCGCTGTCATTGCATTACCACTGCTATTTTACTGTGGTCGACATTATATTGATGCTGAGGATGATGAACATGTACTCTATCATACTACGGGGTTGATGGCCGCATCCCCACGCTATAACCTGGGCAAAAAGGAAGGCATGTTCATTCGCCCACTTCCTCAATGGATACAGATATATGATTATGGGAAAAAGACAATCGAATGCTTCAAAGTCGACACGCTGAAAGGATGCATATATGGACTGGAGCGCGGGGCATCGCCAGCCGCATGGGTTATTCCTATTGATTCAGCACGTTATCATCGTCATGCCGGCGATATTTCGGTACTCATTGACAGCCTGTATCAAGTTCAGCCGTTATTATCGCAAGAATCTTATGGTACTTTTGTTTATCCCGACAATTTCGCAGAAATTAATTACGAAGGAGGAGAAATAAGCTACACGGATTCCATTAGTTATGATATTGATTTTTCTGAAAGCGATAGTCTGAGGATTATTATTTACGATGGCAAATTCCCTCATCTGTCAATTCCTAAAAATGCTATTAGTAGTTTTTCTCCCAATGAAGTCAAGACTTTCATAGAGAAACTGAAAGGAGGCAAGCGATGAAACTGACCGATAAACGATTTTGGATATTTGAAGCATTATCTCTTGTTTGTGGTGAACTGACTTTCTGCATCGCTGCAGGGATTTGGTTTGTGCTGTCTCAAGTTAACTGGTTTTCAGAATGTACAATCCAATGTGCAATTTTGGTATGCTGGGCTTTAGGAGCACTCTTTTCATGGTTTACAGCCAAAAGCGCAAAAAATCTTACATTTAAAACATATATATGGACTATTTGCGTATATCTGGCTTTAACAATTTACAATGTCAGCAACGGGGACGCATCGATAAACGGGTGGTATATAATATTCTGCTTAGGGTTCGCCATCGTATCCTTGCCTGCATATGTCTTAATGACAATTATTTACGCTAAAACAAACCATATAACCAGCACAAAAACGGCTATCGGACTGGTTATGCTGACAGCATTGTCTCTTGTGCTTATAAATTTTATAGGAAGAACATTAGGAATTGGTAAAGAGGATTTGATAAAGGACGTCGCAAATGAAGTTATCAGAATGGTTGATAATTTCAAAGATAAGAATGGACGACTACCAATCGGACTTAATGAGATAGGAACTCCTTTCGAGGAAATTAATGAGACCTATGAATACAAGGGCTATATTTTCTATTACGAACCGAGAAAAGACGGCTTTTATTGGCTGACCATCACATTCGGTCCGGATGAGAATTATTGTTACAATTCTAAAAATAAGTCCTGGATATGGGCTTGTGATTCTGATAGAGTAGACGTGTACAAAAAATATGCCCTTGAAAATGATTCTGGAGATGAAACTGACCCATAAATGATTATGGATATGGGAGATTTATAACAGGATTACCGGCTGGTTCCACGTCGCCCTCTATCGATCTTCCAGTCATATCGGCCTTCCGCGACATCGTCAACCCCTTTGTGTGGCGATGGTTGATTTCATCAAAGGGGCGGGGATGTTACGTATTGCCACAGAGGCATGCGCCGACCGCTTTCTGCGGTCATGGAGTCAGCGGTAGGTGCGGAGGGGGGCGCGGAAGGCGTCCTCCATGTAGAGAAGTTCGAAGTCGTGGGGGTCGCCAGAGATGGCGGCTACGTCGAAGCGCGCGTTGAGGTCAACACGATGGGCGCGGAGATATACGTTGGCCGCACGCACCATATTGCTGATTTTGCGGGCGTTGATTGCGTCCTCCGGGCGGCTCCCTTTCTCGCGGCGCGTCTTTACCTCCACGAATACAATATCTCGCCCTTTCGACGCGATGATGTCGATTTCAAGATGGTTCATACGCCAGTTGTGTTCCACAATGGCATACCCGTTTTTCACCAGGTGGGCGATTACCTCTTCCTCTCCCCATTTACCGAGTCGATTGTGTTCAGCCATAATTGCATGCAGATGAGTCGAAGTCGCCGGGGCGTCGGACGGGAGCCAGGGGCTTATTTATATTCGTCCCAGCTCTTGATGTTGATGTCGTCGAGGCTGAGATGGGTGAACGCGTGGATGAACGTAGAGGCCAGACGGGCGTTGGTGAGCAGGGGGATGTTGAGGTCGATGGCGGCACGACGGATTTTATAGCCGTTGGAAAGTTCGGCCGACGAGAGATTCTTCGGCAGATTGACAACCATGTCGATCAGCTTGTCGTGCATGAGGTCGAGCGCCTGCGGTTGACCCTCGGGCTCGGAAGGCCAGTAGACGCGCACGGCCGGTACGCCGTTCTCCGTAAGGAAGCGGTATGTACCTTCGGTAGCGTAGATTTTCAGGCCGTAGGCATGCAGCATGCGCGCGGCTTCGAGCATGTCGGCTTTCTGGCGCGGGGTGCCGGTGGAGAGCAGCACAGAGCGGCGCGGGATGCGGTGCCCTACCGAGAGCATCGACTTGAGCAGCGCCTCGTCGGTATCGTCGCCGATACAGCCTACCTCTCCGGTCGACGCCATGTCGACGCCCAGCACGGGATCGGCACCTTGCAGGCGTGAGAAGCTGAACTGCGAGGCCTTGATGCCGACGTAGTCGAGGTCGAACAGCGATTTCGAAGGTTTCTCGACCTCTTCGCCGAGAATTACGCGTGTAGCCAGCTCGATGAAGTTGAGTTTCAGAACTTTGGAGACGAACGGGAAGCTGCGCGAAGCGCGCAGGTTGCATTCTATCACCTTGATATCGTTGTTCTTGGCAAGGAACTGGATGTTGAAGGGTCCGGAAATGTTGAGCGCGCGGGCTATCTGCGCCGAAACTTTCTTGATGCGGCGCATAGTCTCCACGTAGAGTTTCTGTGGCGGGAACTGGATGGTGGCGTCGCCGGAGTGCACGCCGGCAAATTCGATATGCTCAGAAATGGCGTAAAGTTTGATTTCGCCGTTCTGAGCTACGGCGTCCATCTCTATCTCCTTGGCGTTCTGGATAAATTCCGACACTACCACCGGATGCTGCTTGCTCACGTTGGCTGCAAGGCGCAGGAAGCGGTGAAGCTCTTCCTCGTTGCTGCATACGTTCATTGCGGCACCTGAAAGCACATAGCTGGGTCGCACGAGTACCGGGAACCCGACCTCGCGGATGAAGTCGTCGATGTCGGCGAAGCTCGTCAGCTCGCGCCAGCGCGGCTGGTCGATGCCGAGGCGGTCGAGCATGGCCGAGAATTTGTGGCGGTCCTCGGCGTTGTCGATGCTCTCGGCCGAGGTGCCGAGGATGTTCACTCCGGCATCGTCGAGGCGCGTGGCCAGGTTGTTCGGTATCTGGCCGCCAACCGAGAGGATTACGCCGTGGGGCTGCTCAAGTTCGAGAATATCCATCACACGCTCGTAGGTGAGTTCGTCGAAATAGAGGCGGTCGCACATATCGTAGTCGGTCGACACGGTCTCGGGGTTGTAGTTGATCATCACCGAGCGCCATCCGCGCTCTTTCACGGTGAGCAGCGCGTTGACCGAACACCAGTCGAATTCCACCGACGAGCCGATGCGGTAGGCACCGGAGCCGAGCACCACCACCGAGCGGTGGTCGTGCAGGTATTCCACGTCGTTGGTCGAGCCGTTGTAGGTGAGGTAGAGGTAGTTGGTCATCGCGGGATATTCGGCCGCGAGGGTATCGATCTGTTTTACCACGGGCACGATGCCGAGCTGCTTGCGCAGGGAGCGCACGGCCAGGCCGTCGGCTATGGAGTCGAAGGCGTTCTTGCGTATGGCGCGAGCCACCTGGAAGTCGCTGAAGCCCTGCTGCTTGGCGGTACGCAGCAGCGCCTCGGGAAGGGCGTCGAAACTGTCGACTGCCTCAAGCTCGCGCTCGGTGGCGATTATGTGGTGGAGTTTTTCAAGAAACCAGCGGTCGATTTTCGTCAGTTCGTGGATGCGCTCCACGGTATACCCCTCGCGCATGGCCTTGGCCACCACGAAGATGCGCTTGTCGGTGGGTTCGCGCAGGGCCTCGTCCATGTCGGCCACTTCGAAGTCGCGGTTGCCGACGAAGCCGTGCATACCCTGACCGATCATGCGCAGGCCTTTCTGGATTACCTCCTCGAAGGTGCGTCCGATGGCCATAACTTCGCCGACGGATTTCATCGACGAACCGATCTGGCGCCTTACGCCATGGAATTTGCCGAGGTCCCAGCGAGGAATCTTGCAGACGATATAGTCGAGTGCCGGCTCGAAGAAAGCAGTGGTATCTTTCGTCACGGAGTTCTTCAGCTCGAACAGTCCGTAGCCGAGTCCGAGTTTTGCGGCCACGAAAGCCAGGGGATAGCCTGTGGCTTTCGATGCCAGAGCCGACGAGCGGCTAAGTCGGGCGTTTACCTCGATTACGCGGTAGTCCATCGAGTCGGGGTCGTAGGCATATTGCACGTTACATTCGCCCACGATGCCTATATGACGGATAATCTTTATGGCGAGTTCGCGCAGGAAGTGGTAGTCGTCGTTGGAGAGCGTCTGCGAGGGTGCCACTACTATCGATTCGCCGGTGTGGATGCCAAGCGGGTCGAAGTTCTCCATGTTGCAGACGGTGATGCAGTTGTCGTAGCGGTCGCGCACCACCTCGTATTCCACCTCTTTCCACCCCTTGAGCGATTTCTCCACGAGCACCTGCGGCGAAAACGAGAACGCTTTCTCGGTGAGCGCGGTAAGCTCCTCGGCGTTGTCGCAGAAACCGCTGCCGAGGCCTCCGAGGGCATAGGCGGCGCGCACGATCACCGGGTAGCCGAGGCGTTCGGCTGCCTCAAGAGCCTGAGCGGTAGTGCTCACAGCCTCGCTCTTTATGGTTTTTACGTCGATTTCGTCGAGTTTGCGCACGAAGAACTCCCGGTCCTCAGTGTCCTTGATGGCCTGTACGGGGGTGCCGAGCACGCTGACACCATAGCGTTCCAGTACGCCCGACTCATAAAGCTCCACACCGCAGTTGAGCGCGGTCTGGCCTCCGAAGGCCAGAAGAATGCCGTCGGGGCGCTCTTTTTCTATCACGCGTTCCACGAAGTAGGGCGTTACCGGCAGGAAGTAGATTTTGTCGGCAAACCCGCTGGAGGTCTGCACGGTGGCGATGTTCGGATTGATGAGCACCGTGGCGATGCCCTCCTCTTTCATGGCTTTGAGAGCCTGTGAGCCGGAATAGTCGAACTCGCCGGCTTCGCCGATCTTCAGGGCGCCGCTGCCCAGCAGTATTACTTTGCTGATTTTCTTTTCCATGCCGCTGTCTGGTGTAGGGAAGTGAGTGTGGATTGGGGGTGGGGAGTCTTATTTGTTCTTATGTTCGCGCACCATCTGGAGGAACTTGTCGAAGATGAATTCCGTGTCGCGCGGACCCGATGATGCCTCGGGGTGGAACTGGGCCGAGAACCAGGGCATCGTGCGGTGACGGATACCCTCGTTGGTCCCGTCGTTCATGTTGACGAAGAGCGGTTCCCAGTCGGAGGGGAGAGTAGTGTCGTCGACGGCGAATCCGTGGTTCTGCGAAGTCACGTAGCAGGTGTTTGTCCCGGCCATGCGCACGGGCTGGTTGTGGCTGCGGTGGCCGTATTTAAGTTTGTAGGTCTTGGCTCCGGCGGCTTTGGCCAGCAGCTGGTTGCCCATGCAGATACCGCAGATGGGCTTGCCGGTGGCCATCGCCTTGCGGATATTGGCTACTGTGGCCTCGGCGAAGTCGGGGTTGCCCGGACCATTGGATATGAATAGCCCGTCGTAGGGGATGTCGGTGAAATCATAGTCCCAGGGGACGCGTATCACCTTCACTCCGCGACGGGTGAGGCATCGGATAATATTGAATTTCGTGCCGCAGTCCACCAGCACGATGGTTTCTTCTCCTTCGCCGTGGATTTCCGGCTCGGTGCAGCTTACGGCAGCTATGAGATTCTCGGCGTTGGGGTCGGAGAATTCAACTTCGTCGGGGCTCTCGAAATAAATCTTGCCGAGCATCGACCCTTTCTCGCGCAGATGCTTTGTCAGGGCGCGGGTGTCGATGCCGTAGAGACCGGGCTTTTTCTCGTCGCGGAGCCATTGATGGAGGCTGCGCGTGGCCAGCCAGTGGCTCGGCTCCCACGAGTAATCCTGCGCGATAATAGCGCGGCAGTGGATTCTGGAACTTTCGAGATAGCGGCTCACGTTGTCGGGCTCGGTGGTTTCCGGCGGCACTCCGTAGTTGCCGAGAATCGGATAGGTGGTCACCAGTATCTGCCCTTCGTATGACGGGTCGGTCAGACTTTCGGGATAGCCCGTCATGGCGGTGTTGAACACCACCTCGCCGGCGGTTGCCGTTTCGTAGCCGAACGACTTCCCCCGGAATGTGGTTCCGTCTTCCAGAACCAGCACGGCGTCGCGTGTTTGCTGCATAAGGAAATGTGAATAAACTGATTGCGATTATTTCGCAGTTTGTTGAGTGCAAAGTTAGCGGTTTTTCAGTAATTTTGCAACCGCCGCGGCGCCAAATGGCGTCCGGGGAATAAAGCTATTTATGAAAACGGAACAAACAGATAAATTGGCCACATCGCGCTCTGCGCTGGCGCTCGGTATTCCGGCCATGGAGATGCTTGGCCGGGTGCGCGTAATGGTGCTCGGACTGGGTGGCGTCGGGAGCTGGGCGGCTGAGGCGCTCGTGCGTACCGGAGTGCGGCATATGGCACTTGTCGACGCCGACTGTGTGGCCGTGAGCAACGTAAACCGCCAGGCACCGGCCACTATGGCTACCGTCGCGCGCCCCAAAACCGAGGCGATGGCAGCCCGTCTGCGCGACATCGCTCCCGATGTGGAGCTCGAACTCTTTACGGCCACCTATTGCGAGGCTACCGCCTCCGGATTCGATTTCGAAAGCTACGACTATGTAATCGATGCCATCGACTCGCTGGCCGACAAGCAGCTGCTTATGCTCAATGTGGCTGCCTGCCGCCGGCCGGTGCTGTTTTCATCCATGGGAGCCGCACTCAAGATGGACCCGGGAAAGATTGAGGTGGCCGAATTCTGGAAGGTGCACGGATGCCCTCTCGCAGCCGCGCTGCGCAGTCGCATGCGGCGCGCGGGCACCTTCCCGGCCCGCAAGGTGATGTGCGTATTCTCGCCCGAACGCCTGCCCAATCACCCCGAGGCTCTGGAGGGCATTGACCTTCCTGACAGCTCGATGCGTTTCGGCAAGGTTGCCGTCAACGGCTCGCTCTGCCATATCACCGCTACCTTCGGCCTCCGCCTCGCCTCCCTCGTAATCTCCGATATATATAGGCGTGCTACTGAAATTTCCCTAAATGCACCTTTGGTGAAATCCTGAAAGTCGTAGATTTTTTTGTGCTTTTATTTCTTAATTTATGAAGTTTGATTTGTTAAATCGAGGGGTTGTTTTTACCTTTGTCTGTTGAAAAAGTAGTTCAAAAATCTCAATTTTTTATCCTTATGAAGAAGAAATTTATCTGCACCGTCTGTGGCTATGTTCACGAAGGCGATGAGGCTCCCGAAAAGTGCCCGCTCTGCGGCGCTCCCAAAAGCAAGTTTAAGGAACTGACCGAAGAAGAGGCCGTTAAGTTCGTTACCGAACACGAAATCGGCGTTGCCAAAGGCTGCTCCGAGGAGATGATCAAAGACCTCAATACTCATTTCATGGGCGAATGCACCGAGGTGGGCATGTATCTGGCTATGAGCCGTCAGGCCGATCGCGAGGGTTATCCCGAAATCGCCGAGGCATTCAAGCGCTACGCCTTCGAGGAGGCCGAGCACGCTTCGAAGTTCGCCGAGCTCCTCGGCGACTGCGTATGGGATACCAAGACCAACCTCTACAAGCGCATGCTGGCCGAAGCCGGTGCCAACGAGGACAAGATGCGTATCGCTGCCAACGCCAAGAAGGCTAATCTCGATGCCATTCACGATACCGTTCACGAAATGGCTAAGGACGAAGCCCGCCATGGCCGCGGCTTCAAGGGGCTCTACGACCGCTATTTCGGCGGCAAGTAATCCGACCTTATTCCTAAAAAATCTTAAGGCGGGATGTTGACTCATTTGTCGACATCCCGCCTTCGTTTATAATGGCAAATCCGGTCTCAACGCTTTTTGCCGTGGTGACGACGCATCATGCGCTCCATCATCTTGTGCTCGTGGTCGTAGACGCGCAGAATCTGCTTCTGGCTTAGGAATTTGCTGTATTCATGGTAGTATTTTTCCTGAATTTTGTTCATGCGCTGCCGGTGGGCGAACCGTTCGGTGATTATTTTTTTAGCCTGAGCTTCGGTCAGATTTTTTGTGTCGTCGGATTCCGCATCTTTGGGCGGGCGGATTTTCCATATCTCTTTCTGGTTTCTCAGGTAGGTCTCCACGAAGGTGCGCGTTGTGGCCTCGTCGAGTTCAAGGTCGGCGGCTATGGTGGTGGCCTGGATTTTTGCGAATTGTTCGCGCGAGGGGCGGCCGTTGGCTCCGCTGCATTTCTTCTCGTCGGCCGAGGCGTCGGAAGCTACTGTCTGGAAGGCTATGGCTGTCGCTGTAATCAGCATAATCAGTAATCTGTACATTGATTTTTAGTCGTGAGAGTGGATATTATGAATGCTTTCGGGGCGCGGTTCAGAGTGCTGCATAGTCCATTACCATATCGCTTCGGTAATTGTCGAGCAGGTATTCCTGATCGGAGGCGCTGAGCCGCTCGAAGGCCTGATCGGGGGTGAGGTTTTCGGAGTGCTGGACGCCGGGGAGGAGGTTGATGGCTATGAGCGCCACTGCGGCGGCCGATACGGCGGCGGTGGCCCAGAGACGCAGGCGCGCGGTAAACTGGCGATGCCGTCTCATGGCCTGTTCAGATGCGACGCGGACAATTACCTCGTCGGTCAGCCGCTCTATAAAGTTCGGGGGCATGCGGTAGGGATCGCGGCGACGCAGGGCGTCGAGCGGCGACGGCGTGTCGTTTTGTGTGTTTCGGAGTTCAGGTGTCATGGCTGCTGATGTATTCTGTTATTTTTGTTTTTGCGAAATGGTAGTTTACTTTGGCGCTTGAAGCTGTCATGTCTGTGGCGTCGGCTATTTCCTCGTAGCTTAGCTCATCGTAGTATCGTAGGAGGAAAACGGCCTGTTGCTTTGGAGGCAGCGTGTGGATTGCCTGCTGGAGCCTGACGGCCTCAAGATCCGTGTAGTCCACATACTCGTCGGCTGCAGGGAGGTTGGCATCCGTGGGGAATTCCGTCGACAGAATGGATTCGCTGCGCTTGCGTTCGGCAAGCATCCGGAGTGCTTCGTTGGTGGCGATGCGGTAAAGCCATGCTTTAAGCGCTTCGGGCTGCCGGAGTTTGTCGAGATTGCGGAAAACCTTGATAAACGTCTCCTGCACGGCGTCCTCGGCGTCGGCGTGGCTTACAACCATGCGTCGGATATGCCGGTAAATCGGTTCGCCCCATCGTGCCATTACGTCGCGCATCTGCTGTTCGGCAGTGCGGTCGGGAGGCGCAGTGGCGGCTGAGGATGTGGATGCCTTTTGTAGGACGCTCATCTGGGGGGCGGATCGATTGTGGAGGTTGTGTTTATGTTCGGTTGTTTGCTATCGTTAGCTTAGACATGGTTTTATGCTTAAAGTTAAATCGTAGAGTCATTTTTTTGAAACCATTATTTTGATTATCTGTTTTCTATATATAAATTTGCCGTTCCGGCCACATTATTTTAATCCCGGAACTGAAAAAACATGAGACCGACACCTGCCGTATCCTCCTATACTCCTGTCAGCGACCGCGATGCTGTGCGCATAGCGCGCCACGTCACGTGGGTCGGTTTCTGGTGCAACGCCGTTTTAGGCACATTGAAGGTCATTGCCGGTATCTTCGGACGTTCCACGGCAATGGTAGTCGACGGCGTGCACTCCTTTTCCGATTTCTTTACCGATATAATAGTTCTGATATTTGTCGGTATCGCCCGGCGGAAGGCCAACCGCGACTTTCAGTATGGCCACGGTAAGTTTGAGACTTTCGCCACCATGCTGCTTGCGATGATTCTCGCGGTAGTGGGAATCCTGTTTTTTATCGATGGCGCCGAAAAAACCTGGAATGCGATGCACGGGCATCCGCTTCCGTCGCCCGGATGGGTGGCCCTCGCCATGGCTCTGTTCTCGATACTGCTGAATGAGTGGCTTTTCCGCTATACCCGCGATGCTGGCGAGCGCATACATTCGCAAGTGGTGATTGCAAATGCGTGGCATCATCGCAGCGACGCGCTTTCTTCGCTGGCCACTCTTGTCGGAATCGCAGGCGCTATGTTTCTGGGGCCGCATTTCCGTGTGCTCGACCCGATAGCTGCAATGGTGGTGAGCGTGTTTATTATTCTTGTGGCGGTGAAAATCGGGCGCCCGGCCGTAGAGGAGCTCCTTGAGGTCTCGCTGCCGTCGGAGGTCGAGGAGGGTATGTTTCATGTTATCGGAAGCACCCCCGGAGTGGAGGCTTTCCATCATTTCGCCTCGCGCCGCAACGGCAATTGCATGATTGTGGATTTCCATATCAAGGTCAATCCGCGTATCACTGTCGACCATGCCCACCGCATCGCTTCTGATGTGGAGCAGCGGCTGAAAAGCGCATATGGCACCGACATGATCGTCACCATTCATATAGAGCCGTATCTCGGGCAGCCGGTCGACGCCAATAATATGTGTGAGTAAGGCGATTGTGCCTGGTCGCGACATTTTTTATCTTCCGGGGGGAGAACAATCCTTTTAGTCGGTTGTATTATCATTGTGTGGATGTACCGTTTGGGTGCCTCCGTATTTTTAGATGCATTCTCCGATGTCAAGGTTGGTATTTTACGGATTCGCTCTCGTATTGGAGCTTGTTATTGCGGTTTCGCTGCCGTCGTGTCGTTCTGGAATAGGGCGCGAGGATCTGCTCTCGTCGGTGCCGCGCAATGCGGTTATGGTAAAAGCTGTAAATCTCGAGGCTCTTTGCTCCGAGGCCGGCTGTTCGCTTCCATCACGTGGCGATTCGCTCTCACGGCTCTCCGCAACCCTCGCCGCCTGTGCGGTCGAGCCGGATTTGCGTGGAGTATTCTCGTTGGTGGTTGAAGAAGGCGCGGGAAATGTGGATTTTACCACGGTGGTCTCGCTTACATCTTCGGCGGGGCGTGATGTCGCGCTTATGGGTGTGTCCAGCCGTGGTGCATTGCTCAATGGACTGTTGCGCCGTCTGCCTTCTGCCGGTGAAGACGCGCCCGCTCTGACCGCCGACGATGGGTTTGAATTTCTTCAGGTCGGTGGGGGAGTGGTGGCCGTGCGCGATGGCGTGTGTTATATCTCACGCGATCTGAATGATATAAAGGATGCGGTGGTGCACGCACAAACCGCAAGTATCCAGGCGCTGACGGGCATCGCCGGTTTCTTTGAAGAGGATGCGCCGGCATGTATCGCAGTGAACTGCGCTCGGTCGCCGCTCAGTTTTCTTGGCGGGGAAGACCGCTGGCTGTGCGTGGACTTCAAGACATCGCAACGCGAACTGACGGCCCGTGCGCGGGTCCTTTCGGATTCCGGCACGGTAGATTCCATAGGTACACGGTTCAATACGATTGATTTGGATATTCTTCGTTTCATTCCCTGCGATGTTGCCGTGCTGGTGGCTTTCGGCCGGTTCACGGGAAATCAGCGTTCGCTGTCGATGTTTCTCGGACGTTTTATGCCGGCCTATATGCCTCAGGCCGACGGTTCCACCGTTTTGTTTGCCACTCCTGTAGGCGCTCCGGACGATGTGGCCGCCGGACGTCCCGGGTCGTGGCGTGTGGGGACGGTTGTTCATCTTCCGGGCGCTATAGCCGATTCATGCATTGCGGAATATCGTGCGTCGGCTCCACCCGATGTCAGATCGACCGGCTCCGACATGTATTCGTATTCTGTCGACGGATTGGAATATTGCTTCGGAAAGTATGGCGATTATGTTGCTTTCTCCTCCGGGGGAGCCGTCGTTGATGGCAGTGGGGGAGAGGCGTACGGCGAATTGTTGAGAGATAGACGCGCCGTGATGAGCGTTTCGGCTCCAGCCGGAAGCTTGCTTGCACGCGCATGGCGCCTTTCCGGCGGCCTTTCGTTTTCATTGGTGGTCCATGCCGATGCTGTGGAGGCAAAAATGGTGGTCGACGGCGAGTCTCGTACGGCGCTTGCCGTGTTGCTCTCGCTCGAGCGCTTTCCGGATTTCTACGAGCGTTTTCGCGCTGATACGGGGCGTTAATAGTTCGCTATGATTTCTCCGATTTTCTCCAGCGCTTTCTCGATTTCGGCGCGGTCCTCGGCGACGTTGATGTCGAAGCCGCCGAAAGGGGCACGGTCTTTGTGCAGTACAATATAATATAACCCTGCAATAGCAAGAGCGAAGATTGCTCTTGCTTCCGTACGCTTCTCTTCGGATATATCGGCCGTCAGGCGGTCGATGTAGGCCGTGAAATCAATCTCGTGGATTGCCGCTGTGCGTTGGGTTATATGACATCCCTCGGCTATCTCCCAGCGCAGCAGTTCGGCCACGATGGCATTGTCGAGCAGCCCGTCGAGTAGGATGCGCATCGCCTCGGCGTTTGTGCCGCTGTCTGCTGTCTGGCGGCGTTTCCCTTTGCCCAGGTCGCTCAACCAGTAGTCGTAGCGTTTCACAAAACCCTCGTAAAACTCCTCCAGATTCTTGTAGCGGTTGTAGAACACGATGGGCTCTATCTTGGCGCGTTTCACGATGTCAGTTACCTGCGATCGCGCAAATCCTTTTTTCTTGATTTGGGCAATCGCAGCTTTTTCGATAGCGTTTTCTATATCGGCCTTCGAACGGCGTGGACGTCGGGCCTGTCGTTCATCGTTGTTCTTCTCCATATCCATTGTTGATTTCCTGATGGTAGGGTGGTTGCTCGGAGTGTCTGTTGGTCGGGCCTGAACCCCATCCGGCGCTTTTGCGACAGATGTAATTACTTACTATGTATGCGCTTGCCACAAAGTTAGTTATTTTCCTGAAATTATTCGGAATATATGCGCCATTGGAGTGTAGCTAATTTGTCTACTTGTGCCACATTCGCTCATATCTATTATGGCTCTTTTCTTTTGTATTCGTGTCGCGGGCTTGTGCGCGGTTCGCTTTGCAAAAGCGAGTTCCCTTTTGTTCTATTGCTGGTTTTCTGGTGTCGATTTTCTGGCGGATTTTCTGAAGATTTTCTGGCGCTGCGAAATTTTTTTGAAAAAAAGTTGTCGAAAAATTTGGAGGGGATTTAGAAAGTGCGTACCTTTGCACCCGCTTTAGGAAACCAACCGGCCCGGAGGGACCTGCAGAAGGGTTAGAACAATGAAGCCCGATAGCTGGTTCGCCGCAAGGAAGCAAAATTTTGTTAAAAACTCGCCGAAAAATTTGGTAGTTTCAAAATTGTCCGTAACTTTGCGGAGCTGTTCCGGAGCAAGCGCTCCGGCGGCCTGAAGAATAGAGCACATTGAAAGATTTGCATCAACGATATAAGTAGTACAAGAGCTGTCCGAAGGGCCCGGTCGTAAGGCTGACACCTGAGGACGAACAAAAAGCTCTGTCAAATTCCAAATCTACGACACAATACTTTATCATGGCGAAAGCCGGGCCGGGACGAAATCGATCTCAAAGCGCGGTTGGACTCTTGACGGAGGAAGGAAGCAGCGGCGGTCAGCCGCCTGAATTTCCGACCAACTTTAGAAATAAAGAGAAACAAGAT
>OKRZ01000061.1_pt1 | contig 60438 bp, 59 predicted proteins | sample 1601141 | NCBI WGS metagenome assembly OKRZ01 (sample SAMEA3541524, study PRJEB24748) | human gut metagenome | biome: human gut; feature: human-associated habitat; material: faeces | place: China | collected 2012
GAGTTTGTCTCCAACTGTTTAAAGGAAATATAGGAGGAGGTAAATTTACTCATGATTTGTGTTTATTATACAAAATATGTATTGAATGATCATGAGAATAAATACCAAAAGGAACATCAGATTGGTTTGTCTTTATTAGATTATGGATTGAAAAAGATGAATGTTGATTTAAGTGAAAAAGAAATTTCATTAACAGATACAGGAAAACCATATCTAAAAAACACGAAAGATCTGTATTTCAATATCAGTCATTGTGATGGATGGGTCGCATGTGCCATTTCCAATCAAGAAGTTGGTATTGATGTTGAAAGAGTTGGATATATGTCGGATGCGATGGTAAAAAAGGTTTTGAGTGAAAATGAAGCTCAATCAATCAATCAAAATCTTTTTTATCGATTTTGGACATTAAAAGAAAGCTATTTAAAATGGTGTGGACAAGGTTTTTATAAAGATCCTCGAATGGTTGAATTTGAAATATTCGAAGCTGATGTTCGTTGTTTAACGGATGATGTTTATTGTGTGTCAAAAAGAATGGATAGGGATTGTCTTTTGGCGATTACGATGAAAGAAAGGGATGATATAAAATATGAATCTTACGAAAAAAAGATGGATGGTATTGATTGCGAGTTGTTTGATTAATCTGTGTATTGGAGCATTATATGCTTGGAGTGTATTTGCATCTGGAATGGCAGAATATTTATCAAGCGTAAATCATTCTGTCATCACAACGAGTTCTTTGGCAATTGTTTTTTCGGTTGCGAATACGGTGGGACCTATCACTATGATTGGTGGCGGAAAATTAGTTCGTAGTATTGGTCCTAGATGGGTGATCACAATTGGTGGTGTATGTTTTGGCTTGGGTATGATCCTATCTGGATTTGCCCAAAGTGTTGGTATGTTAGTTCTTGGATTTGGCCTTTGTTGCGGGTTGGCCATGGGTATGACATATGGATGTACGGTTAGTAATTGTGTTAAGTTCTTTCCAGATAAGCGAGGCTTTGTTGGTGGAATCACAACAGCTTCTTATGGTTTAAGTTCAGTGATTATTCCAATCATCGCAAATAAGATTATGGAAGAGACGGATGTGACAATGGCTTTTAAATCTATTGGCATTGCCGTAGTAGTTATCGTGTGTATTGCATCGATTTGGGTGATTCCATGTCCAGATAATTTTGTTCCGGAAGGATACAAACCATTTGTTGAGAAATCGAATTCGAATGTAAAGGATTATACGTGGAAAGAAATGCTTAAAACACCTTCTTTCTATATCATGATACTTATGATGTGTTCAGGGGCTTTTATGGGGATGATGATTATTTCTCAGGCTTCACCAATTGCGCAAAAACAAGTTATGTTGTCGAGTGCAACAGCTTCATTGATTGTATCTGTATTAGCTCTGTTTAATACAGGTGGACGTATTGTGGGTGGTATTATTTCGGATAAGATTGGGCAGGTAAATACATTAATATTACTTTTACTTTCTTCTATTGTTGGTTTATTCTTGTTAGTCATCACAAAAGAAGGAAGCTAAGTGACTTTCTTAGTGGGAGTATGTATTATTGGCCTTTGTTTTGGTGGATTTATGGGGATCTATCCTGGATTTACCAATGAGAGATTTGGATCTAAATATTCAAGTGTAAACTATGGAATTATGTTTATTGGTTTTGCCGTATCTGGCTTTGCAGCTCCTATGATGATAGGAAAGCTTTATACTTCCACTAATAGCTATGTTCCTGCTTACTATGTGGCAATGGCATTGTCATTTGTGGGTATTCTATTAGCTTTTTTATATAAAAAAGTAGAAAAACAATCATGATACAAGTATCAAAATATTTAGATAACGTGTATGTTCTACAAGATTGTACAATGAGTAATGCGATTCTTGTGGTTGGCAAAAAAAGAGCTTTGTTGTTTGATACAGGATGTGGAATGGATAATATAAAAGAAACGGTAGAATCAATTACAGATTTACCTTTGCTTATTATTTTATCGCATGGTCATTTTGATCATATTGCAGGTTCGTGTCAGTTTGATTGTGCATATTTGGCCAAAGAAGATCGAATTATATTAGAAGCATATGATGATGAATTAATCAATACTTGGTTGAATGAATTAAGTGAAAAGAGTGTTCACTTTAAAAGTAATGGTTGGAAACAAATCAAAGATCTAGATTTTGATACATTTGATTTAGGCGATTGTATAGGAAAAATCATTCCGTTACCGGGCCATAGTAAAGGGTCCATTGGAGTTTATTTTCCTTCATTAAAGATTCTTTTGGCAGCAGATGCATTATCTCCTGTAATGTGTATGATGTTTTTAAATCATACATCCTTAGGAAATCAATTAGAAACACTACATAAGGTTCAATCATTAAATTTTGATGTATTTATCACCTCTCATAGTCCTGTATGGTTTGATAAATCGTTGATTGATCGTATGATTTTATGTATTCAAAATTGTAAAGGAAAAAGGTTTCATCCATATCAATATCCGAAGCCTCCTCATGTAAGTGGATATATTTATGTAGATTCTATTGAAGATGAGCCAGTCGGATTGATTGTAGAAAGTGAAGATATGAGCATTGTATAAATTGGAGGATGTCATGACAAATAAAGAACTTGTTTTAAAATTTTATGATGAAGTATTTAATAAATGGGATATTTCAAATTTGGATTCGTATATGAAGGATGATTATATTCAACATAATCCAACCGCAAAAGATGGAAAAGCTGGCTTTATTGAATTTACACATTTCTTCTTTGGGTTAAAACCACATATGGAAATTATACATATTGCAGAAGATGGAAATTTCGTTTTTGTGTTTTTCAAATGTACAGTAGAAAATGGTTCTATTAATAAAGTATGCGATATTTATCGGTTGGAGGATGGAAAACTAGCTGAGCACTGGGATGTGGTTGAGCATGATGTACAAAATATTATTCCAGTGAACAAGAATGGATTATTTTAAGTGCATAATAATGGGCTTCAGGGGGTAATGAAAATGAAGTCTATTTTTATCTTTCCCCTAGAAAAATGTAATTTTCTTTAAATATTCCCCTAGAAAATTGTTAAATACAGTGGAATATTCCCCTAGAAAAATGTAAAAGATGTTGGAATTTTGAACCAACATCTTTTGTGCTTTATCTGTTTTCATTGATATATTCATTTACGCTTTGTTTGACAATATTAAAGTTGACTTCACCATATTGTAGTAGGGCATTATGAAAGTCTACATTGTCAAATTTAGATCTTAATCTAGATTTGGCGGTACTCTTTAAATCTACGATTTGAAGATATCCATAATAGTAAGATAAGAATACAGTTGGATTGTCTGCCAATTGATTATAAATACTTTCTAATCCGTCTGAACCAAACATATCACCATATTCATTTTTAAAATCATTGAGTGACATACCATCATAATGAATGCTGATATCCATTAAGACGATGTATAGGTTGGTAAGAATGTTATTCAAATTATAGGCTTCTAATAAATCTTCATTATTATCTAAATAATGTAAAGACATGCTTTCCATATAAGTAGCCCATCCTTCAGACATACCTAGATTGTTGTAGAAGAATTGAATTGGATATTTTAAATGTTCCTTATTGTATTGCGCTTGATACATATGTCCGGCAATACCTTCATGAGCCAATGTTTGATAAAGTGTTAAGCTGGATGGATCATCGCCATAATCACGTTTGTTGTAGCGCATCTGATAGTTTTGTGAATAATCCAATGCGGGTGTAATAAAGTAGGCAACAATTCCACTGACAGATTGATCTTCTGGTAGTGCCTTTAAATCATATTTCATGGTTTCTACTTCTGGAAAATCCTTTTTATAGTTTTTTTGAAGGCTTTCTAGAATTTGATTTACATCCGTAAAATCCGTTGAAGCAGAGTCTAGTTCATACACAATCATGGGATTGGCTTTATATAGTTTTTGGAATTTAGTGATGGCCGAATTGATTGCAGATTGTGCATTCTTTTTGATGGTTGAAATAGAATCAGTAGAACTTGTCGCATTTTCAACTAATACTTCATAGTATTTCTTACCATTTTTATAGTTGGATAATCCTTGTAATGGCTGTACTTTGGATTGAAGAGGAGTTAACGTATCTAACATAGCCTGATAACTTGGAAAGAAATTTGTATCCATAGCTTCTTTGACTTGTGCTTTATAAGATGTTGTTTTTTCTTCATCCAGATTTAAAGTTTCAATCGCATTATATAATGCACTTGTGACTGAACTATTCTCTTTATTATTGATTACGTCTTGAATGTCTTGTGTAACAGAATCATAGTCAAATTGTAACGTATTCTTATCTGCTTGTTCTTTTGTGTATTCCAACACATCATTTGTATAGCGAGGCACATCGTTGATGAGTGTAATCAAATCTTGGATGTCTTTTTCACTGCGTAAAATGTATTCTGAAAAAACAGAAATCAAGTTTTGGTGAAGTCCACTCATTGTGCTCCAACAATTATTCAAATACTGAAATTTCTTGTTTTCTGTTTTTAAACTCAATTCATTCTCATACTTTAATTCATCGTAGATAGTTTGTTGTGTCTTGTCTAAAGTACTGCGATTAAACTTGTTTAATTTCTTTTGATCTTCTTTGATTTCTTCTGTATTGTCCGTATAAAATTCGCCAAGACTTACCTCTACTTTATTGATATCAATACCATAGTCTTCTGGATGTTCAAAGAATTGGTGCATCGTTGTATAGTCGTTTTCGGCATATTCAACAACCAACTGGTTTGTGTATTTTGTGAAGTCCTTGTTTTCTTTAGCTGCAAACGTGTTATCTTGCATAGTCGTTGAGCCACATGCAGTGAGTGATAATACGGTAAAGCTAATAAATAGTTTTTTGAATGTATTTTTCATGAGAATCCCCTTATTTTCAAAAAAGGACTGATTATTCATCAGCCCATGTAATTTTCTTATTCCTAACACCTGCAATAGATGCCAATGCCAAAAGGTCATATCCCTTTTCAACAATATATGCATGCCCTTTTTGGAAAGCTTTTTCAATTACCATTCCAACACCAACAATTTCAGCTTGTGCCTGCGCAATTAAGTTTTCTGTTCCCTTGAACGCTTCACCATTTGCCAAGAAGTCATCAATGAATAATACTTTATCGCCTTTTTTTAAGTATTCTTTTTCAATACAAATTGGATATGTTTTATTCTTTGTGAAAGAGAAGACTTCCGCAAAAGCAGGATCGATCATTGTGCTCGGCTGTGTTTTCTTGATGAAAATCAATGGTACATTCAAACGGATGGCAGTCGCATAGGCTGGGGCAATACCACTAGATTCAATGGTTACTACTTTTGTGATGCCTTTGTCTTTAAAGTGTTCATAAAATTCATTTCCCATTTCATCTACTAAAGAACAGTCGATTTGATGATTTAAAAAAGCATCAACCTTTAATACCTCATCATTAATAAAATGTCCTCTAGTCTCGATTGCGTTTTTCAGTGCTTTCATTTTGCTTTCCTTCCTCTTTTCGCTTTATTTGTACAATAGTTTGTCCGATACGATGATTCTTTACTTCCTTAACATATACATCCATTAAGTCTAGACTGACTTTAAAATGTGAACCTTCATCAGGAATTTGTCCATAATGATTTAGGATGTATCCTCCAAATGTGTCACAATCCTCGTTTTCTAATGAAATGTTTAAAGCTTTTTCAACATCTTCAATGTCGGCAGAGCCATAAATTCGAAATTGATCTGCATCAATTTGTTGGATTGGATCTGGCTCATCAATATCATCATCTTCTTGGATTTCACCAAGAAGGGTTTCAATAATATCGTGTAAAGTCACGATACCGGTCATTCCTCCATATTCATCAAGTAAAACCGCAAAGTATACTTTTTTGATTTTCATTTCTTTCAATAAAACATCGGCCTTCATATTTTGTGAAATAAAGAAAGGCTGATCCATTGCTTTATTGATGACGTTATCTTGTTCAATCGAATCTAAACGGAAATAATCACGTGTATCTAGAATACCTACGACATCATCATTATCCTCATCACATACAGGATATAATGTGTGGCGATTTTCTAGAATGGTTTGTTTCCAAGTTTCTTTATCATCATTTAGATATAGACAAACAACTTCACTTCGATGCGTACAAATTTCTTCAACAGGTGTATCATCAAATTCAAATAAGTTCTCGATAAATTCTTTTTGACTTGGTTCAACACCACCACCGTTGATTACTTCATAAATATCTTCTTCGGAATAGTCTTCCTGTTCTTTTTCTACTTCAAAGCGAAGGAAGAAAGTAAATGGTGTGAATAAGGTTTGAACACCTTTCGCAATGGACATAAATGGTTTTTCAAACTGATTCTTATGTACATTCGCAAATTTTCTTGGTAATAAATCACTCAATAAAATATATACATACACCAATAGAAGTACGACTACATAAAGTAATGGAGTATGGATCATGGGTTGTAAATAGATTACACTCATCACAATGCCAAATACTTCCATGCATAGGGATAACCATTTTAATGTAGCTTGGTATTTATAAGAATCATCTTCGATTTCTTTATTTGTGGAAACGATGCTGCTTGTCATTGAAAACAAGATGTTTAGAATAAATGTAAATAAAATTAAGATGGGAAGGCTCATATTAACCCTCCTAAACTATACTGTAACGGGACTGAATCATCCGGATTCATGAAACTATCACTCCTTCATTAATACCCATTATCATACACAATTTAAAGGCTTTTTTCAATGTGATAAAGAAAACAACCAGAATAAGTCCGGCTGTTTTATTGTTGCATGTATTTATCGGCATTATTCATTAAATATTGAATGATGGATTGTCGTGTCACAATACCAATAAAAATCTGGCGATCATCGACTACGGGTACGAAGTTTTGTTTCAAAGATTGAGCGAACAATTGATCGACTGGAACATCGATTTGAACTGGTGGCGTAAAGTCTCCACGAATTAGTTCACGAATCTCCATTTGTTCTAGATCTTCTTTATGAATTGAAGGATGGTCTAATAAGTACCAAAGAAAATCCCCCTCTGTAATGGTTCCTACATAAACTCCTTCCTTATTAATAATGGGCATGGCTGTATATTTGTGCTTGCGCATGAGGGCAAGCCCATCTTCAACACTGATATTATCGTATAAATATTTAACACTATTTTTAGCCTTCAGAAAAAAGAAAACATTTTCCTGCATTGTCTATCACCTCAACGTAATGATATCATAATAATTATCATTTAAAAATCATACAATTATGGGAAATTGTGCAGAAGTATGATAGAATTTCTGTAAAAGTGGAGGCAAGAAAATGGAACAATATAAAAAAGAGTTTATTGATTTCATGTTGGAATCTAAAGTATTAAAATTTGGTGATTTTACACTAAAATCAGGACGTAAATCTCCATTCTTTATGAATGCGGGTGGATATGTTACAGGTAATCAGTTAAAAAGATTAGGTGAATATTACGCAAAGGCGATCGTTGATCAATATGGTAAAGACTTCGATGTATTATTCGGACCTGCATATAAGGGAATTCCATTGGCTGTTGCGACGACAATCGCATTAGATAATTTATATGGAATGGAAGTTCGTTATTGTTCAGATCGTAAAGAAGAAAAAGATCATGGAGCTGACAAGGGAAGTTTCTTAGGAACAAAACTACAAGATGGAGATCGTGTCGTTATGATTGAAGATGTTACGACATCTGGAAAATCAATGGAAGAAACAGTACCAAAGGTTCGTGGTGCAGCAAATGTTGAAATTGTTGGATTGATGGTTTCTTTAAATCGTAATGAAAAGGGAAAAGGTGATAAAACTGCATTAACTGAAGTTAGTGAATTATATGGTTTCCCAACAGCTGCAATCGTGTCAATGCCAGAAGTGATTGAATATTTAGGTGATAAATTAGATCCTGAATTAAAATCAAGAATTGATGCATACTATGAAGAATATGGAGCTAAGGAATAGAGTCGAAAGATTCTATTCTTTTTTGTTTACTTTGCGCACTGCGGTATGTATATCTATAAGTGCTTTATATAAAACAAATTTAAACGTTCTGCTTTTCTTGTGTTAAAATGCAACATTTCACGTTACTTTTCACTTGTTCTGAACTAAAATAGAAGTAGATAGTGCAGTATATAAAAAGTGAGGTGATGGTGTATATAATATGCTGTACCATTACTTTGAATAATAATTCTTACAAAAAGTTTATAATTTTGGTAAAATGTCTACAACAACGAGTCTTCTTACAGGATATAATTCCAGTTGTAGAAGGCTCGATTTTTGTATATTAGGAGGTATCTTATGATAATTACAATTACACGTGAATTTGGAAGTGGTGGAAGAACCATTGCCAAGAAATTAGCTGAAAAACTAGGCTATGCTTATTATGATTATGAAATTGTGCAACAAATTGCTCAAGAAAGTGGTTTTGCGAAAGAGTATATTGAAGAAAATGGGGAAGATGCATCAAGCACAAGTACATTTGGTTTTATTTGGAATAATTATGGATATAACTTATCGGATGAACTCTATGTTGCACAAAGAAACGTTATTTGCGAATTGGCTGATAAAGGCAACTGCGTTATTGTAGGAAGATGTTCAGACTATATTCTTCGTGATCGTAAAGACGTATTGAATGTATTTATTCATGCAGACTTTGAATATCGAAAGAATCGTGTTGTTTCGGTTTATGGACAAAATGAATTTGCGCCAGACAAACGAATCAAGGACAAAGATAAACGTCGTATTGCTTACTATAAATATTACACAGATCGTAAATGGGCGGATGCTAAAAACTATCAATTGTGTTTAGACAGTGGTGTTTTGGGTATTGATAAGTGTGTGGAATTAATTGAAAAAGCCATGTAATTTTACTTTGACAAATTAAAAAAATAAAAATATAATCACTTCGTAACGAGTGGCAGAAACAGCGTAAATCCAGTTTTCTGCTACTTTTTATATTTTTGTAAAGTGTGTTGCTTAAAAGCGTAAGTCCAACTTATGTAGGCAATGCACTTTTTTGTGTTTTATGGAGGTAAAGAATGGAAGAAAACAACAAAATGAAAAATGAGCCAGTCAATAAGTTGATGCTTCAAATGGGTGTGCCTATGATTTTATCTATGGCTTTGCAAGCTGTCTATAATATTGTGGACAGTGCCTTTGTAGGAAATATGAAAGAAGGAAGTGAAGCCGCATTAAATGCACTTACCTTAGTTTTCCCTATCCAGATGTTGATGGTGGCCTTAGCAATTGGTACAGGCGTTGGAGTTAATGCCTTACTCGCAAGAACTTTAGGGCAAAGAAATCGTGAAAAAGCTTCTAAAGTAGCCGAAAATGGTTTGTTTCTAGCTACAGTTATTTATATTATTTGCGTATTATTCGGTTTGTTTGGTATTAAAGCCTATATATCCTCTCAAACAAGTGATGCTCTTGTGTTATCGATGAGTATCGATTATCTAAGAATTTGTTGCCTATTATCTTTTGGTGTTGTGTTCTTTTCTATATTTGAAAAACTACTCCAAGCTACAGGACGCTCCTTATATTCTACAATTGGACAAGTTACAGGAGCCGTAATCAATATGATTCTAGACCCTATCTTGATTTATGGCTTTAATTTAGGTGTGCAAGGAGCGGCTTATGCGACAGTCATTGGACAAATATTGTCGGCTTTATTATTATTTGTGTTTCATATGCGTTTTAATAAGGAATTTGATCATGGTCTTACTTATACAAAACCAAATAAGCGTATTATCAAAGAAATATATTCGATCGGACTTCCAGCCATTATTGCTCAGGCATTGATGTCATTTATGGTGTATGCGATGAACTTAATTCTAAAATTTGATGCATCTGCACAAACGGCCTATGGCCTTTTCTATAAAGTGCAACAATTTGTATTATTTATGGCATTCGGTTTAAGAGATGCGATTACACCAATCATTGCCTTTTCGTATGGTATGCAAAATAAGAAGCGTGTTAAAGATGGAATTAAATATGGCTTAATATATACTATAGTATTAATGGTCTTGGGCACTCTAATTACAGAACTATTCCCAAATTTCTTTGCCACACTATTTAATGCGGGACAATCTAGAATGTATTTTATCAGTGCTGTTCGAATCATTTCCATCAGTTTTGTGTTTGCGGGTGTGAATATCGCATTTCAAGGTGTGTATCAAGCTTTGAATGGAGGTATGGAATCCTTAATTGTATCCTTACTTCGACAAGCCATTTTCATTTTACCTTTGGCTTGGGGATTTTCAAAACTTGTCATTCAATATGATATGGATGTATCTTTGATTTGGTATGCATTTGTGATTACGGAAGTTTTATCTTGTATTGTGGGATGGGTATTTTTAAGACGAATTGAGAAAAAGAAGATGGTGTTTGATTAAGGTCAAACACTTTTTCTTTTGTGTGGTGTATAATAAAATACATATGGAGGAAACATATGGAACAAGATTCTCTATTTTCAATACAAGAAGATACAAGGCCTTTAGCGGATCGTATGCGCCCGGAAACATTAGATGAATATGTGGGACAAAAACAGCTTGTTGCCAAAGGAAATCTTTTGTGGCAAATGATTGAACATGATCAAGTGACATCGATGATTTTCTGGGGGCCACCTGGAGTTGGAAAAACGACATTGGCACGTATTATTGCACATCAGACAAAGAGTTATTTTGTAGATTTTTCTGCGGTTACAAGTGGTATAAAAGAAATCAAGGAAGTTATGAAGCAGGCAGATACGCGTAGGGCCTTGGGACAAAGAACAATTCTATTCGTAGATGAAATCCATCGTTTTAATAAGGCTCAACAAGATGCGTTTTTACCCTATGTTGAAAAGGGAAGTATCATTCTAATTGGTGCTACAACAGAAAATCCTAGTTTTGAGATCAATTCCGCCCTTTTATCTAGGTGTAGAGTGTTTGTACTAAACAGTTTGAATACGGAGGATTTAAAGGATTTGATTATTCGTGCTATTTCCAGCTCAAAAGGATTAGGCAATTTAAAAATACATATTAAGGATGAAGATATTGAAGCAATTGCCGCATTTTCAGGTGGAGATGCCCGCTTTTGTTTAAATACACTAGAGATGGTTGTTTATAATAGTCCAAGTGAATTGGATGGGATTCATGTTTCGCAGGATATATTGAAGCAATGCCTTCAAAAAAGGTCGTTATTGTATGACAAAAAAGGGGAGGAACACTATAATATTATTTCGGCTCTACATAAAAGTGTACGAAACTCCGATGTACAGGCCGCTGTATATTGGTTAGCACGTATGTTAGAGGCTGGAGAAGATCCTTTATATATCGCAAGAAGATTTGTTCGTATGGCAAGTGAAGATATTGGTATGGCAGATTCTAGAGCTTTAGAAATCTGTGTGGCAGCCTATCAGGCATGTCACTATTTGGGTGTCCCAGAATGTAACGTACACTTAACACATGCAGCTGTTTATTTGGCTTTAGCACCAAAATCAAATGCTTTAGAAGTGGCTTATAATAATGCGAAAAGTGATGCGCTAAAAACATTAGATCAGCCAGTGCCTTTACATATTCGTAATGCACCAACAAAGCTAATGAAAGATTTAGGCTACAGTAAAGGATATGAGTATTCACATGATTATGAATACCATATGACGGATATGCAATGTCTTCCAGATGCTCTCGTTGGTAAAGAATATTATGTGCCAAGTGATCAAGGATCTGAAGTGAAGGTGCGAAATCGTCTTGCGCAGATCAAACAAATCAAGGCAATGGTGCATAGAAATCGTATGATGAAGAAAAAGTAGTTGAAAAAAACTAGAATTAAGAATAGTGTATTTTATGAAATAAAGGAGTGTTAAAGTGGAAACCACTTTATGAGATACAAACAAAACTTGGAGGATTACATGAAAATAGAAATTCATAGTTTAAAAGAAACACAGAAATTTGCCACTAAGATGGCAGATCTTTGTAGAAATAAACAATTAGTTATTACATTAGATGGAGATTTGGGTGCAGGTAAAACAACTTGGACAAAAAGCTTCGGGAAAGCTTTGGGTGTAAAGAATGTGATCAATTCACCAACTTTTACAATCTTAAAGGATTATAAACAAGAAGGTGGAGTCCCTTTCCATCATATTGATGCGTATCGTTTAGAAGGAAAATGTCAGGACTTAGGTTTTGAAGATTGTTTTGATGAAGGAATTACTGTTGTAGAATGGTCAGAATTTATTGAGGAACAATTGCCTCAGGACCATATTAAAATTTCTTTTGAAGAAGGTATCGACGAAAATCGTACAGTGACATTAGAATATACGGGTCCTGTATCAAAGAGTATTGTGGAGGCATATCATGATTAGTTTATGTATGGATAGTGCTTATAAAGCATTAGTATTAGGTTTATATAAAGATGGAACATTGATTGATGGTGTATCTATTGAAGCATTTAAAAAACAAAGTGAAACAATCTTTGTGGAATTAAATCAATTGTTTGAAAAGACAGGTTTAGACTATAAAGATGTCGATGAAGTGATTATCACAGATGGTCCTGGATCTTATACGGGTATTCGTATTGCGATGACAATTGCGAAAGTATTCTGTACACAGATGCATAAAACATTAAAGTGCATTAGTACAATGCAGTTGTTTGCGGGCATGGATGAAAGTGCCAATGTTATTTTGGATGCGCGTAGTAAAAGAGCCTATGTAGCACACTTAGAAAAGGGTGTTGTGGTTGGTGAAACACAAATTTTAGAAGTCGATCAATTAGAAGATTTCTTAAATGAACATCCTGGGACATTATATGGGGATGGCTATTTAGTAAATCAAGAAGCTGCAAGTTGTGATTTCTTGAAGAATTTTATTGAAGTGCCAAGTCGTACAATTGAAAATGTACATGCCTTAGTTCCTCAATATTTAAAAGAAAGCGATGCTTATAAAGCATGATTTTTAAAGAAATGAAAGACACGGATCTAAGTCGTGTTTTAGAACTTGAACAAGCATGTTTTAAACAGCCTTGGCTCAAAAAAGACTGTTTATATGAATTGAATGAGAATCCTTTTTCTCATGGTTGGATCTTAGAAGATGAAGGTGCAATTGTAGGCTATGCGTTTTTGTGGGAAACCTTTGAAATGGCGCAGTTAGCTCGTATTGGAGTCGATCCAAACTTAAGAAAAAGAGGATATGGAAAAGAATTGATGATGCATTTGTTTGATCGAGCAAGAGAAGTAGCTTGTGAGTTTATGACATTAGAGGTTCGTGCCAGTAATGAGGCAGCATTGAATTTATACAAGAAAATGGGCTTTATTCAAGTCAATGTATCTGAGAGTTATTATCCGGATGGAGAAGATGCCATTGTGATGACATTGGCGTTGTAGGAGGATTATATGATTATTATCGGAATTGAAAGTAGTTGTGATGAAACAGCCGTTGCGGTTGTTAAAGATAAGAAGGAAGTATTATCGAGTGTAGTCGCAAGCCAAATTGATGTACATACAGAATTTGGTGGGGTCGTACCCGAAGTTGCGAGCCGTATTCATGTAGAAAATATTTCGTATTGTATTGAAAAAGCATTGAAGGATGCCAATATCACTATGGAAGATGTGGATGCCGTTGCTGTTACGCAAGGTCCTGGCTTAATTGGATGTTTACATGTGGGTGTGCAGGCAGCGAAGACTTTGGCTTTTGCCTACCACAAACCATTAGTTCCTGTACATCACTTGGCAGGACATATTTATGCCAATGAATTAGTGGTGGATATGAAGTATCCTGTATTGGCACTTGTTGTTTCTGGAGGAAATACGGAACTTGTTTATATGAAGGATGAGACAAGTTTTGAAATCTTAGGAGAAACGCAGGATGATGCGATAGGAGAAGCCTTTGATAAGGTGGCTCGAGTATTGGGCCTTGGATATCCGGGTGGTCCTAAAATTGATAAATTGGCAAGAGAAGGAAAGCCGGTATATGAACTCGCAAAACCGAAGACACAGGGACGTTATGATTTTAGCTTTTCTGGATTGAAGAGTAGTGTTCTACAATTTACAAAGCGTATGGAAAGACAGGGCAAGACATTTGACATGGCTGATTTAGCTTGTTCGTTCCAAGAATGTGCATTGGATGAAATTTTCTCTCGAGTAAGAGCTGTACTTGATGATCATAAAGATATTCGCCATTTCGTTGTAGGTGGTGGAGTAAGTGCTAACTCAAGACTTCGTGAAAAAGTAGAAGAATTAAGAAATGAATATCCAGAAGTTGAATTTACTGTACCTCCAATGTATTGTTGTACAGACAATGCAAGCATGATTGGTGTTGCTGGAACGATTGCGTATCTTTCTGGCAGAAGAGGGGATGCGAGTTTAACAGCGGATTCAAGTCTAGAAATCCAATAGGAGGTTTTATGCAAGAGTTACGTTTACTTCAAGAAAAAGATTTAGAAAGTATGTATCCTATCTATGTACATTATGTAAAAACGAGTGTTGCGATTTTTGATCTTGTGCCAGATTCTTTTGATGTGTTTAAAGAACATATGATGAAAATTTCAAAGACGCATCCATTTTATGTGGCACTTTATGACAATGTTTTAATTGGCTATGGATATGTGCATCCGGCTTTTTCAAAGGAAGCGTATAAGTATTGTGTAGAACTTACTATTTATTTTAAAGAAGGAAAACATTATGGTTTGCCTTCAAAAATGTTAGATCAGCTTGAAGCAGACTGTAGAAAGCTAAACGTGCGTTGGATCATTTCATGTATAACAGATTCGAATGAAGAAAGTATAGCCTTTCATAAAAAGCATGGATTTACAATGTATGGTGCACTACCATCTTGTGGTATGAAATTTGATGCATGGCATGGTGTAGTTTGGCTTTGTAAGAGATTGGATGAGGTTAAAAACAATTTTACCTGCGCAAGTAACGCAACCATCTTGGGTAATGTTTCAATTGGTAAAGGTTCAAGTGTTTGGTATGATGCTGTGATTCGTAGTGAAGAAGAAATGATTGAAATTGGACAAGAAACCAATATTCAAGATCAGTGTGTTTTACATACTGATAGTGGATATCCAATAAAGATTGGTAATCGTGTTACGATTGGTCATGGGGCAATCGTCCATGGTTGTACGATTGAGGATGAGGTGCTTATTGGTATGGGTGCTATTGTTTTAAATGGGGCTTGTATTGGAAGCCATAGTATTGTTGGTGCTGGTTGTGTTGTACCTGAAAATATGGTGATTCCACAAAGGAGTGTTGTGGTTGGAGTGCCAGCTAAGATCATTAAGAAGACTTCAGAATCTCAGATTTCTGACATTCTTTCAAATGCAGAACATTATATAAAATTATCGAAAAAATTGGGTTAGTCATTTGGCTGATCCTTTTATATATTGTAAAATCGTTGTAGTGAGGTTGACTATGGAAAACTTATTAAATTATGCACATTTAAGAAGAGATATTGACTTCTCTGTTTGCCCCTTTAACGAGGTGGATATGTTAGTATGTGCCGATCTATCTTATGTGGATTGGGATGGCATTGTGGATAAGGAAGAGGTTTCTTTAGAGAAAGCATGTCGTAAATATCTTTCTTTATATAGTGCAGAGGAATTAAAAAGTAAGTATACATTTTCAATGAATCTTCCACATTTAATTGATGCGTTGCAAGATACGATTCGTTATGGAAGTATAAAGTTGAAGAACTATAAAAAAATTTATAGCGATGAAGACGTGATTCAATTTAGTGTTGTAACACTTGTATTGCCAGATGGATCTCTAGTGCTTTCTTTTAGTGGTACAGATGGCAGTATTACGGGTTGGAAAGAAAATTTGATGATGACATATAAATCGAATCTTCCTTGTCAAAAATTGGCTAAAGATTATGTCAAAGAAACCATTGAGAATATTCCTGAAACAAGTTATTTGTTTGGATTGAAAAAGAAAAAGGTATATCCAAAGATATACTTAACGGGGCATTCGAAGGGTGGAAATCTGGCGATGTATGCCTTTTTAAAAAATCCAGAATTACAAAGATATATTGAAGGTGTGAAAAGTTTTGATGGGCCTGGCTTTGTGGATGGTTTTTGGCAAGGTGATGAGGATGTATCTAAAATCACAAACTATATTCCTAAGGATAGTATAGTGGGGCGTGTCTTACATCATAGAGAACAAACGAAAGTCATGGATGCCCAAGGTTCTGGTCTAGTTCAGCATGATACACTGATGTGGAGCGTGGATGTAAAAGACTTTAATTATTGTGATTCTCTTACTAAAGAAAGTGATGATATGTTAGAATATGTAAACAAACTATTATTGAATCGCTCAATTGAAGTGAAGGAACGTTATTGTCATTTAATTGGGGAATTATTTGATCGTATGAAAATTCGTACAATTGCGGATTTAACTGAATTTTCATTTAAACAGGCGTTATCTGGAATTAAGGAGATTCGTCAATTGAATGCAGAAGAAATTAAGTTTATGTTGGAAGTTGTAAAATTTATTGCGGTGCAATCCGCTCCAATATTAGTGAAGGGAAGAAAGTAAAATGAGAAAAATAGGTTGGATAGGTGCTGGCATTATGGGCCAGCCAATGGTGATTCATTTGTTGAATAAGGGGTATGAAGTGCATGTATACGCAAGACATCCAGAAAGGGTAGAACAAGCTAAAAATGCAGGTGCTATTTTAGAAGAATCGATTGAGTCTTTGACATCCAATGTAGATGTAGTTTGTACAATGGTCGGTTTTCCTAGTGATGTTAAAGAAGTATATGATGTGATTTTTGGTTGTATTGATGCTGGTAAAACTTGTATTGATTTTACAACTTCAAGTCCAAAATTAGCTAAAGAATTATATACAAAAGGTAAAGAATCGGGTGTTCATGTATTGGATGCGCCAGTCACTGGTGGAGATACGGGAGCTAAGAATGGTACTTTAACTGTATTGGTTGGTGCAGATAAAGAGGATTTTGAAACAAATAAAGAAATCTTTGAAGCGTTTGGAACACAAATTGAATATTGTGGTTTGGCAGGTTGTGGACAACATGTCAAGATGGCAAATCAAATCATGATTGCGAATACGCTACAAGGTATTTGTGAAGCCATGTCATATTTGAATTGTAAAGATGTGGATGAATCTTTTGTATATCGTTTCTTGCGTAATGGAGCAGCGGGATCTAAACAATTGGATTTTCAAGGTAAGAAGATGTTAGAAAATGATTATGCGCCTGGTTTTTATGTGAAGCATTTTGTGAAGGATTTAAAGATTGCGGTACAAGAGGCAAGCTTTCCTTTGTATGGTGTAAATCGTGTTATCGAAGAATATGTGGATTTAATGGATCGTGGTATGAGTGATTTGGGTACGCAATGTTTGATTGAGTTTTTTAGAAAGCCAAAAATTAAAGCGGTCATCTTTGATATGGATGGTTTGATGTTCAATACGGAAATTATGTTTAAGGATGAATTTAAAGAGAAGGCTAAAGAATTGGGTGTTTCTTGTCCAGACTATTTTCCAGAACCATTAATTGGTTGTGATTCAAGAAAGGTTGCAGAGTTTGAAATGATGTATCCAGGTGTAACAAAAGTTATGGAAGAAATTCAAGAAGAGCGCGTAGATTATTTCTTTAAATACTTTAAAGAGCCAGGTAGTGCTAACATGATTGGTTTACAGAATCTAATTGAGTATATTGAAGAGAATAAGATTCCTTATGCGGTTGCTTCTAGTTCGCATCCGCAGGCTATTAAAAAGTTCTTGTCGCATGCTGGTTTTGTGTTAAGTCCAAATGTGATTGTTTCTTCTAAAGAGGGATATAAATCAAAGCCGGCTCCAGATGTTTTCTTGGCAGCAGCTGAAAGATTAGATGTAAAACCAGAAAACTGTTTAGTATTAGAGGATAGTAAGCATGGAATTATGGCAGCAGCCAATGCGAAAATGCATTCCATTTTTATTCAAGATCAGATTGCGCCAGATGACGAGATGAAGGAATATATTCAAGAGTCTTGTACGGATTTAAATGGGGTAATTGATTATTTAAAGCGTTGTAAATAATTGGTTGCTACTTTATAATATTGTTTAGGAAAACATTAGGAGGACGCAATGAAAAAAGAATTAGTCATTGTTCTTGATTTTGGAGGACAATATAATCAGTTGGTTGCACGTCGTGTTCGTGAGTGCAATGTATATTGTGAAATTTATTCATATAAAACAGATTTAGAAAAAATCAAAGCTATGAATCCAAAGGGAATCATCTTAACTGGAGGACCAAATAGTTGTTATGAACCAGATTCACCTACATATTCAAAAGAATTGTTTGAATTGGGTATTCCAGTTCTTGGCCTTTGTTATGGCGCACAATTGATGATGCATGTATTGGGTGGAAAAGTAGAAAAAGCAGATCACCGTGAATATGGTAAGACAGAGGTTCTTGTGGATAAGACTTCTTCTAAAATCTTTGAGGGTGTATCTGAAAAAACAATTTGCTGGATGTCACACTTTGACTATATTTCACAGGTAGCACCTGGTTTTGAAATTACGTCTCATACAGATAATTGTCCTTGTGCATCAAGTGAAAATGCAGAAAAAGGATTATATGCTATTCAGTTCCATCCAGAAGTATTACATACACAAGAAGGTTCAAAAATGTTATACAACTTCGTTCGTGGTGTTTGTGGATGCTGTGGTGACTGGAGAATGGATAACTTTGTTGAAGAACAAATTAAAGCTATTCGTGAAAAGGTTGGAGATGGAAAAGTTTTATGTGCCCTTAGTGGTGGTGTAGACTCTTCTGTTGCAGCTGTATTATTATCAAAAGCAATTGGTAACCAATTGACATGTGTATTTGTTGATCATGGTTTACTTCGTAAAAATGAAGGGGATGAAGTAGAAGCTGTATTTGGCCCTGAAGGTCCATATGAATTAAACTTCATTCGTGTAAATGCGCAACAAAGATATTATGAAAAGCTAAAGGGTGTTGAAGAGCCAGAGGCAAAGCGTAAGATCATTGGTGAAGAATTCATTCGTGTATTTGAAGAAGAGGCTAAGAAAATAGGAAAAGTTGATTTCTTAGTTCAAGGAACAATTTATCCAGATGTTGTTGAGAGTGGTTTAGGTGGAGAATCTGCTGTAATTAAATCTCACCATAACGTTGGTGGACTTCCTGATCATGTAGATTTCAAAGAAATCATTGAACCATTACGTGACTTGTTCAAGGATGAAGTTCGTAAAGCCGGTTTAGAATTGGGTATTCCAGAATACTTGGTATTCAGACAACCATTCCCAGGACCTGGTTTAGGTATTCGTATCATTGGTGAAGTTACTGAAGAAAAAGTAAAAATCGTACAAGATGCAGATGCCATTTATCGTGAAGAAATCGCAAATGCTGGATTAGATCGTTCAATCGGTCAATACTTTGCAGCATTGACAAACATGCGTTCAGTAGGTGTTATGGGTGATGAAAGAACATATGATTATGCCATCGCTTTACGTGCCGTTAATACAATTGACTTTATGACTGCTGAATCTGCTCAGATTCCATATGAAGTATTAAATAAAGTTATGTCTCGTATTATCAATGAGGTTCGTGGGGTTAACCGTGTAATGTATGACCTTACTAGTAAGCCTCCTGGAACAATCGAGTTCGAATAAAAAAATAAAAGCTAGAAATGCTTTATATAAAGCACATTCTAGCTTTTTCAATGCCTTGAGGTACGCAAAAAGGTACTCATGTAATTATTTCTCTTGTTCAAAAATATGCCATCCATTCTAAAATAGAATTATCTTAAGAAGGAGTATAGCCTGTGATGATGTATTTTGAATTTAATGAACATAAATTGAAACAGAACAATTTAACTAAAGAGCAATGCTTTACTGTAATTGATAAAATCATGAATAAATATGGTGTACATGCAAATCAACAAGGAGCATATATAGCATCAGATGAAAGTGGATTTAATGCATTTAGCATATTGAAATGTAATTTACCAAAAACAAAGTGGTTTCTTAAAGTAATTGAAAAATGGTTCTGGTTTGATGATGAAGAGGATATTGATTGGAATGATAAAGGTGCTGATTGCCTGTATTCAATTCAGGTGTATAGAATTTAAATTAATGTAATAAAAGAAATCCAACAAATTTAAAAGACCTATTGCTTAAATTGAATCTTGAAGATAAAGTCTTCTCCTTCAATCGCTTCATATTTCATTTTATAGTTATCTAATAGATTACGAACAATATATAATCCTAGACCATTTCCTTTTGGTTGGGTTGGATCTAGTTTGTTTTGAATATAGAAATAGTCTTGTTTTATTCCAATTTGAATCATACCCTTTTCATGCGTATAGTTGATCGCATTACTAATTAAGTTGGATAAAATTATATTTAGAGCCGTCTTACCAATATACATTGTTTCGTCTTTTACATCATTTTGAATTCTTAATTCCTTCTGGTGAATCAATACATCATATTTTTGAAGTACACGACCTAATTCATTCTTTATACAAACAATTTCTTCATCGTCTTTTAGATTTTCAATGGAATATACCGATAAAATTTGTTGGATATTCTTCGTTAAGTGATCGACTAAATCAATGCAGTCATCAATATAATAATCTCTATTTTTATATTTACCCACATTGTATTTCATATTTTCTAAGATAATTTTAAGACTTGCCAAAGGCGTTTTTAATTCGTGGCTGGCCCCTTTAAAGAAATCGTATTTTATTTTCTCTAATCTTAGAATCTCTTTATTTTTCAATTCTAGATTGGAAATGGAATCAAGAAGTGTTTCATACAAATCGTTAATTTGTGCCTTCAATTGACCAATCTCATCATTCGAATCAATTTCTAGACGAGCCTTCTTATCTAATGCCATCATTTGATCGGTTACACTCTTGATTTCAACCACATAATTTTTAATGGATTTGGCATACACCAAAGAGACAATGGCCGAAAAGCATAGGGATATGATTAATGAGTAAGGAAGAAATTGTAAACTTAGATTTTTGGCTTTGCTTTGCATGTCTGCCGTTGAAACAAATTGGAGGTGAATGGTCTTTCCTGTATCTAGCTTTAATTGTCTTTCCTGTATCTAGCTTTAATTGTCTTTCCTCAATAATTAAAGAGTTATTAGAACTCTTTAAATCGACATTTAAATCATTCTTGATTTCTACTTCATTCGATGAAGTATTCTTTTTAATAAACGCTTTGATTTCATTAGTGTTGGAATAGAAATCTAAAGCTTGTTCAATATAGTCTTCAGATTTGCCATTTAAGTTTTCTGTAATTTCATTGGCCTTAGTATGGATTTCTTCTTTTCTTACATCCAAATAGGTTCTTGGAAAAATCAAATATACAAAGAGATGGATAAATAAGACAATAATAGCGATGACACTGAATGTTTGTATGCATATTTTAGGAAATATCTTTAAGTTTTTCATTGTTTCTCCAATTTATAGCCCACATTACGAATGGTCGTAATGCAATCTAAGCCTAGTTTTTTTCGCAATTCTTTAATATATACATCAATAACTCGATCATAAGGAACTTCATCACTATCTTTCCAAACATGATCTAATATTTGTGCTCTAGTTAAGGCAATCCCTGCATTATCTAAAAGATATTTTAATATCTCTAGTTCTTTGGCATTGATATCAATCGTTTTACCATCTATTTTAGCCGTATAGCTTTTGAAGTTCACACAAACATTTTTATACGCAAAAATATCCTGTTTCTGAAGAAGCGCGTCAATACGAGCTTTTAATACGGGTAGTGAAAATGGTTTTTCAATATAGCCATCAGCCAAGTTTGTATAGGCATCAATTTTGAATTCTTCATTGCTGAAAGCTGTTAAGATTAAAACGGGCAAATCACTTTCTTTACGAATTTCTTTTAACACATCCAATCCATTGATATATGGAATTTGAATATCCAATATCACCAAATGAATATCTGTATTAAACTTTTCCAATGCCTCTTTACCATCTTTTGCCTGGATAATACTATATCCAGACTCCGATAGAAATTCACTTAATCCTTCGCGAATCAGTGTATCATCTTCCACTACCAATATTTTCATCATTCTTCCTCATTCATTAATTCTTTACAGTTCTTGTTTAACAAGTGTGTTGTAGCCACAATAAGTGCGACTAACATTACAATTGACATAAATATAATAACATACACCATATATTTTGGTTCAACAGTAGCATCAATATGCGTCAACATCTTATTAAAGCCATCCACTTCAGCTCCACCGCCAAGTTGATTTGAGGCAGATTCTTTTGCGATTTGTTTGGCAACACCAGTGCTTACTTGATTCAATGCTTTTGTGCCTAGACCTGATGCTGTTTTACTAGCGATAAAGTACGCAAAAATATAGGCAGGAATGGTTACCATGCATAGTTCTAGAACAAACTGAATAAAGATCTTCGTTTTAGAAATGCCTAAAGCCATTAAAATTGCGATTTCTTTTCTTCGTGCATTCATCCACATGAGCAACAATAAAGTAACAACGATACCCGCAAAGATCAAAGATCCAATAAACATTTTATTTGCGATACTATACATACCACTTATTGATTTTTGTAGAGCCGGATAATTGGATGTACTTTTTACCAATACATACTCATTCCAGTTGATATCTAATTTTCCTAGATTTTTAATAACTTGATCCAAATCTTTATTTCCTTTCACAAAGAATGTGGCATCTTGATATACAGCAGTTTTTGGTGTATTGCCATAGACTTTGGCAGCCGTATCCAAATCCGTGATTAGATTGTTTTCATATAATTCTTGTGCAGCTGTAACACCACCTTGATTATGACCATCAAATAAACCCTTAATAGTTACTTCTACTGTTTCATTCGCACCCTTTTCGTTATCTGCATCATAGATATTTGAGCGTAGAGAAAGCTTGTCTCCAACTTTTAAATGATTCTTTTTAGCTAAATCTTTATGCATCAAGATTTGATGTTTATCTTTATTATTTAAATGTTTGCCCTCGACCAATTTATAGGCTTGCGATACAAACTTTGTTTCTTTTTTTGATTCATTTACTCCAGTAAGCATCACTGTTGATTTAAACTTAGAAAGACGCTCTTTATTTTCATTCGAAGTTAAAACAATATCATGATTGACTAAGTCAGCTACACTATTGATTCTTTTCACATACGAGTCAATGTCTTTAGAAGCACAAATCTTTTCAATGTCCTTTCCCTTAACATTGCCCGCACCTCTAGGTGTGCCAAAATTGACTTGACGATTAATTTCCATTGTAAAACTATTGGTAATCGAGCCTAATGATGTATTGGACGCTTTGTTTGTTGCATCTTTAATAGATAGTCCGACTAAACAAAGGCTTGACATAATTAGAACAACAAGAAATAGAATCATTGACTTCACACTTTTTCGAGTTACATATTTAAATGCATTTTTAAACATTCTATTTCCCCCTCTTCTTTAACTTTTTATCTTTTAATTCATATACAACATCAGCAGCATCCGCTACCTCTTTACTATGTGTCACTACAATCACACACTTATTTCTTTCTTTAGCACGAGCCTTTAAGATATCAATAATTTCACTAGCCGTATCACTATCTAGATTTCCCGTTGGCTCATCTGCTAAGATAATAGGTGCACTGCTTGTAAGGGCACGGGCAATCGCAACCCTTTGTTGCTGCCCTCCCGATAGTTTCATTACACTACGATTGATTTGGGATTGTTCAAGTCCTAAATCTAAAAGAATGGAAGGCGAAGCTTTAGAATTGACTAAGCGTACATTTTCTAATGGTGTTAAATAATCAATCAAATTGTAATTTTGAAACACAAGACAAATATGATTCTTACGATGATTTGTATATCCCGTTTTTGAAATATCTTCTCCTTCAAATAAAATTTCACCAGAGTCTGGCTCATCAAGTCCAGCTAATAAAGATAATAAGGTTGATTTACCAGCTCCTGATTTTCCAATAATCGCATAAAATTTACCGCATTCAAAGTTTTGATTCACTTCAAATAAAATATGTTCTAATTTTGTGTAACCATACGTTACATCTTTTATTTCTAATATACTCATTATTTATTTCTCCTAACTCAATTTTGATAATATTTCCCTCGGCTTTTTGATCATGATAATAAGACTCGCCATTAGTACAGAAACGATAATAATACTCATCAGCAAGCCATAACTTAATATGAAGCATAACGCATTATGTTTGATTACACTATAAGCACATAGAATGATTCCTGATGGAATAGATATAAATACAAGTTCGAATATAAATTGGATGATGATTTCCACCTTACTTTTACCTATAGACAACAAGATACCAATTTCATGGATGCGATCTCTTAGCCATAGAACTAAGATTAAAGATAAGACAACAAGTCCACACACAATGATGAAACAAGATAGAATTTGAATCATGTGTTTTGCACTTTGTACTGATTCTAATGCAACTTCATAGGCTTTCGTATCTTTAGACACAACATAATCACTTGAAGGATATAAGGATTGAACTTGTTTTAAACGATTTGAATCTATAGTCAATTTAGTAACCATCTTAGTATCCAAAGAATTATAATCCACAAACATAGTATTCTCACTTAAATCGGAAGATAAACCTGTATAGGTTTCATGTTTCTTACCTACAAAGATGCCTTTAATGGTATAAGTATGAGAATTTAAAACTATTGTATCCCCTACTTTTAAATGATTCTTCTTAGCTAAATCCGAATGAATAAGAATAGAGTTTCTATCCTTAGAATCAATATTTTTTCCGGAAGTTAAAGTAAACACGCCACTACGAAATAAAACATTTTTTGAAGTGTTATTAGTTCCAACTACTGAAACCACATTCTTATATTCTTCAGGCAAAGAATCCAGTGTTACACCCTGCTTAATAGAAACAGCCTTAGCTTCTTTTAATTTAGAAACAAATTCATATTCATACACAGAATTTTCAAAAGATGTATGTTCAAATTCAGAACCATCCTTTTTTTGTACTACAATCGAACTATGACTTTTCAGAATATAAAGACCGTTCTAATTGTGCGTTGTATGAAAGTATACTCAAACATCCATAAAGACTGATTAGAATAACCATAAGTATCAAAAACAAGATACCCGTTCTTACTTTTTTTCTTGTGATATATGCATAAGCATTATGTATCAAAACAACCAACTCCTTATCCGACACTATATTAGCAATCATTTATGAAATGTGTATGAAATGAAGTTATGAATTTTAAAAAATTAAGCCCTAATTAATACCTATAATACAGATACAGAAAGACTACTGGAAAAAAGTAGTTCCTCTGAATTTATCTGATGTAAAGACACTAGTTTAATCCGATGGGTCTGGGCTAACTTCTTCTTACCTAATCTTATTAATCATCTTTACTTTTTAAGTAATATCGTAAGCGCCAAATAAAATAATGTAGTTAAATAAAAAGAATCAGTGATTAGACTGATTCTTTGTTCGAGCTATTTTTTGATTGTATGCTTGATCTTTCTTAATGTTTGATAAACATTATACATCTTTGAATCCACAACATATTCGAAGTCACCCATTAATTCAATGACATTTCCATTGAAGCCTTTTTTGAATAAGTAAACACCATAGTCTGGAGCACTTTCATCAAAGATTCCACTAATACCATAAAGATTATAGCGCTTGAATCCATTATCAATACAATGCTTCAACATGTGCCAGTGAAGAGCGTATGGAGAACAGAACTGCATATATTTTTCATATACACCACTCATTAAACATAATACTTCTTGTCCATATGTGAAGAATAAACCAGCAGTTAAAATGATCTTTTCTCCATCCTCTTTGATGATTTCATGTGCATGATCAATTTTTTTGTTGATACCCTGAATTTGCTCATTTGCTAAATCCATTTTTCTACGGATCTTAGGACTTTCTTGCTGCTCTAATCGCTTTGCCGATTGATCTACAATATCTTGATTTTTCTTTAAATCAATCTCTAAGCTCTTGATATAGTCATTCATATCCATGTCAGCATACAAGAATTGAGCATACCCATCATCATGAAAACATTCATATACATTTTTATAGTAATCATCACTTCTAAATTCAAAGCCACGACGAGAAGATGTATCACGAATGATATCTTCATATACCTTTAAATGATCGCCATCAATTTCATGAACTTGAATATTGTACTTTTGAACATGTTGAACCGAACGCATAGCTTTACGCTCCATCTTTTTTAACAATTCTTCTTTTGTGATATTTTCCGTATCAATCGTATAAATCCATCTAGGCTCTCTATCATTGTCAATTCCACGCGTAAATCCTTCATGTGTATACCCAAGTGACATAATGTGATCAAAGATAGGAGAATTATCGATTCCACCCTCTACGATATCACCATGAATATCTCTTTCTTTATACATTAAATAAGGGTCCATATGGAAATATAGACATTTTTTCTTTTTACAGAATTGAACTAGATTTTCATGGAAGAAAGTAAATAAATCTAAGTTTGAATAATCTAATAATGGGCCTCTTAAAATCTGACAGAAAGTATAAGAAGAGAAAACTGGAACAAATGACAACATGCTAGCTGCAATTAGCTTGTCGTTGTCCATAATTCCAACATAAGAAGTTGTACAACCTCTTCTTTCTCTCATGTGCGCCATATTTGTAGTTTGCCAGAAGTTGTTGTCTGGCCATTCTTTAGAAAATGTTTTAAATTCAGTTTCAGTTATTTCTTTAAATAACATATTCACACACCTCACAACCTATCAGATTATATCATTTTATTCGTATGAACAACAACTTTATACTAGAAAAGAATTCATCTAATAATTTGTCGATGAGATTGTAAAAATGTAAAATTGGTTAAAAACGTTTTCATTTGTATTACTATAATCCCAACAAAACCGATGAAGCGGAGATCAAACGAAAAAATGTGTCTAAAGAGAGCTTAGGTTGGTGGAAACTAAGTGACAACAAGTTCGCAAATGGACCGCTAAGGGCATAGTCAAAGGCTTAGGCTGAGTATTCTATGACGTAAGATTCACGTTATAATGGCGCAATAAATATGGATGGGGTTAGGTGAATTTGCTCTCCAAGAATTTAAGGGGCGGCATATACCCCAAAATGGTTTGTAGATGAGATTAGGCTCGGACAACATTTGACTGAGACCTTTTAAAAGTTAGATTTGTGTTTAGTTCCATTCATTTGTTAGTAGGAAATCACGTATGTTTCGATGCTTGATGCCATTTTGGCTCATGTTAAACTCATCAAGAGAAACAACGTACTTTGGAAAATTATCTTTAATACGATCATAAGCACCAAATTCACGATCAATTGTTTCTTGGGATGCCAATAGATAAGTGACTTGAACATATATTTTTTCGCCTTGTTTGTTGCATACAAAATCTATTTCTTTATTGCCATTTCTTCCTACAGTTACATCAAATCCCCGGCGCAATAATTCTAGATATACGATATTTTCTAAAATAAGATTGATATCTCGCATATTACCACCGAAAATAGCCTCACGGATACCGTGATCGGCAATATAATATTTTTCATTAGAAGAAAGAATTTGCTTACCTTGCAAATCTTCTCGTTTCACTTGATAGAATAAATAAGCTTCACAACAGTACTTGATATAGTTCAAAATTGTTTCCGGAGACACAGTTCGCCTTTCACTTTTTAAAAACTTTGCGAGTGAGGATGCAGAAAAAGTTGTTCCCACATTCGCAATCACATAGGTAATGATTCGTTCTAGCAAATCAACATCGCGAATTTTATTTCGTTTCATGATGTCTTTGAGCTGAACAGAGTTGAATAAATCTTGAAGATATTGTTTAGACGGAGCCTCTGCATAACGAATGTTTGAAAGGTAAGGCATACCTCCGACAATAAGGTATTTTTGAAAACATTGCTGAATGGATGCGTCAGGAGTAATCGAACGATATAGTTCCATGAACTCTTTAAAAGAAAATGGATATATCACAAATTCTACATATCGACCACCCAAATAAGTTGCTAGTTCACTAGATAGTAGATTTGCGTTTGAGCCTGTGATGTAAATATCACAATCTAATGATACGCGAAAAGAGTTGATACACTTTTCCCAGTCCTTGACTTCTTGTATTTCATCAAAGAATAGATAAACTTTGCCTTCCATTTCTGAGGCTTTTGCAAGGATTTCATCATGCAGTGCTTGTGCAGTTTGTAAGTGGGAGTAGTTCATATCTTCAAAATTGATAGAGATAAATTGTTTTGGACTGATACCAGACTCCGTGAGCTCTTGTTGAATTAGCTTTAACATGACGGACTTTCCGCAACGACGAATACCAGTTATGACTTTGATTAAGTTTGTTCCTATGAATGGACGGATACGACTCATATATAGTTCACGTTTGATCATAATTTAAAGCCTCCTTTAATTATAGTTTAACACATTTATAAGTGATAAACAGTACTGAAAACACAAAATTATAAGTTATAACTGATAAAAATTGAAAATGCACGTAATGCTTAAGGTATAAAAGAAAAATACCCATAAGTACAACATGGGTATCCTTTTAATTGTGTTGTTTAGTGGATTCATTCCAGTTCACAGAACACTGTAAGATTTGGTTAGGGATCTCTTTGTTTTCTCCTTTTAATGAATCAATTAAGATTGATGCAGCTTGATAGCCTTCGTCATAGGCAGGCTGTACGATCGTGGTTACAGTTGGACTTGAGAAGTTAGTCCATTCTGTATTGTCAAAGCCAATTAATCCAATTGTATCTGGCATTAGGTTACGGTAATCTTTTAATGCCAAATAAACTCGTGGTAATAAGAAGCAGTTGGCTACAAAGATTAGAGTGCGAACACCAAAACGTAGTTCATTATATAGTAGATCACGTAATGCATCGCTTGTTATATCATCAGCTACAACGTGGGTTTTGCATGTTTTTCCTTTTGTTTCTAAAGCATGCAGAAAGCCAGTTGTACGCTCAAGTCGTGTACTTAGTACATGTGGGTCAGCTGTAATCATAATGAATTCATCATAGCCATCATCGATAAGACGTGAACCTACGTTTAATATAGATTCATAGTTGTTTGTCTTGACCCATTTTTCTTTATCCATAGAAACTTGGGAATCAATAAATACAACGTCTTTATTTTCTTGTTTGATTTTTGGAATCAATTCGGCAAAATGACTTGATGGCTGAATGATAAAACCATCGACTCCCATTGCCAACATGCGATTGACATATCCTTTTTCGTTTTCAAAGTTATAATTACTGTTGCCTACAATAAGTTGGTAACGATTATCTCTTGCGAAATCATCAATTCCCTTAACAATTTGATTGGCAAACGTGTTGGTAATATCTCCAATGATAACACCAATTAAACGTGTTTCTTTAGCGTTTAAAGTGCGTGCTGCAATACTTGGACGATAATTTGTCTCTTTGATGACTTGAGCAATTTTTTCCTTGGTTTCCTCTGACATTTTATCCGTCTTTCCATTTAGAAAAAAGGAAACCGTAGTTTTAGATGTTCCAGCACGCTCGGCTATATCACGAATGGTTATTTTTTCTTTCATAGAGTGGATCCTTTCAATACTTCTATTCTAACAGATATAATTTTTTCTAGCAAACGCGTTTACTAAAGAGGAAATCTATACCTGTTAGGCACGAACAATGTATGATTTTACTTTGTCTTTTTTCTTGTGTACAACAAACACTTTACAATGGAACGGCTCACCATCTAAGAATAATACTTTCTTTCCTTTATAAATTTCCTTGTGGAATATGGCTACACTATAAGATTCATCTTCTGAAATGATAAATCTTTTTGCGTGTACAATCGTATCATCTAGTTTTGTATCGTTGTTTTGAAGAACGAAGTCAACTTTTGTTTCAATAGCTTTGTCTACAAAACAAATACATTGTTCTAAATGATTTGTAAAGTCTTGTTCAAAATATAATACATCATGCTTTAATTCCTCATTGTAACGAAGTGAGCATGGCTCAATATGCTTTGTGTAGGGAATGTTGGATACAAGCTTTAAACCTTTTAAATCACTGGCTTCAGGATCTAAATGAAAGCGTGTAATCGCATGATGGTTACCATCTTCTTTAACTTCATCTACAATCATCCATACACCTACATCAAGGACAATTACTTTTCTTATCCATACCTGTAACGGATCATGTCCTAATAGTGTTCCTTCATAGTAATGAATGCCATCTTTATGATATGCGTAGTTCTTTAATGGAACACCAAAATCTTCATATCCCCAGCTATCTTTAGGTACACAAGAACAGTGTTCATCTACAATTACACCATTATGGCTAGCCATAGACTTTAAATGTACTCTTAGTGGGTGGTCTTCGCGATATGTTAAACGTCCAGCATCAATACATATAGGATTTCCTTTATAGTAAATGGATACGTGTAAGTTATCACTATGTCCATGTCCACTGCCTAATGAACCGTTGGTAAACATCGTAAAGTTGGCATCTTCCTTCCAACTGTTTCTTGATGTATACATACCACTATCAATTCCATCAAAGTTTAGTTCATTTGATTCTACACTTTGCATTTCTAGATAGATCTTAGCGTTTTTAGCTCCTAATGTATATAAAGATTCAACGTCAAAAGTATTAAATGCGATCGACTTCCATGTGGGTTCATTAAATAAGAAACTAGCACGTGTTATGACATCTTGAATATTACTGCGGTCTGTATCACCGAATGTTTCAATTTCTTTATGAGGGGTAACCTGTAAGAAAATGGCTTTTGCGAGTGCGTGAATTTGTGGTAATTTTTGATTTGAATAATACATAGTTTTCATGCAGTAATTCAAGACTTCAATATGATACATCGTGGACTGTTCCCAATGCATGCCATCTGGATAGACTTGTGCTTGGATTTGTCTTTTCCATTCATTGAATGCCCAAGTATAGATATCACTTTGTTCTTCAATCATAGGTAATACGCTGATCATGGCACATGTTTGAATGCTTCCCCAATTTGATGTTATGTATTTTGGAATGTAGTGTTCTTTTAAATATGCACATTGATCCAACATGGACTTGGCAATTGTAGTTATTTCATTATCATTTAATAAATTGTTTGCGAACAAATAGGGTAGTGCTTCAAAAAAGTTCATTAAACGAATGCCTGTATCCAGCGTACGAGTACTTGGCTCAGGTTGAATGGTTGGATGCGAATCTATCCAGCTTAAAATCAATGTTTTTGCGTATTCAATATGATTAGATAGAACTAGATAGTTTAAGTAGTCCATACGATTAAGCATGAAGCACCATTCTTCATCATCGTTTAATTGAATGTTCCAATCTAATGTATCTAGTTTGTAAGGAACCTGGCATCGTTCCATGTCCCATGGTTTATCAAAAGTAAAGATGTTTTGAATCAGTTCCTCTGATTTTCTTTTTACTAGAATTTGATCTTCTTTCGTTAACCATTCCTTTACGTGGTATACATCTTTTGTATCTGCCCAGAATTGTAGCTGTTTTTTTATATAAGTTAAGTTCATACAGTTCTCCTTCAAAAAGAAAAGGAAGCAAACTTGCTTCCTTTATGTATTAGGCTAAGATTCCTAAGCAGCTTAATGCAACACCGATAACAACAGTGATTAATACTAACCAATAAGTAGTAACACCTTTTTTCTTGATTAGGTAATACATTAATGCTGTATATAATACTGGTAATAATGCAGGAGCAACTTTATCTAACATTGCCTGAATATCTACTGTAGATTGTTTTACACCTTCTTCAATAGCACCAGCTGAGAATGTAATTGCGACGTTCATCTTAACGAATGTAGCAGCTAAACCAGCAATAACAGTAACACCGATCATACTTGCAGCTTCAGAAATAACACCCATTTTTTCAGATAGTTTGTCAATCATGCTTGTTCCTAGACGACGTCCATACCCACCCATAACAAGTTTGATTGCCAATAATGTAACGTTTTCGCAAATTAAGAATAATAATGGAGCAATTGCCACACCATCCATAGCCATAGAAGCAAAGATAGTTGAGAATAATGGAGCAATACAGAATTGTGATAATGAGTCACCAATACCAGCTAATGGACCCATCAATGCCATTTTGATACCACGAATTTCATCGTATTCCATTCCGTTTTCGGCCATTGCCAAGTGGATAGAAGTGATAAATGGTAAGAAGTTAGGGTTTGTGTTATAGAATTCACAGTTGTTTTCTAATTCTTCAGCCAATTTAGTTGGGTTATCACCATACAATTTTTTGAATGCAGGATACATTACTAAAGCGTATCCTAAACCTTGATAGTTACTATAGTTAAAACCATTTTGTAAGAAGTAAGCACGTAATGTAGTCTTAGTGTAATCCTTCTTTGTTAATTTAGATCCAGTCATCGTGTTCTACCTCCTCAGTTGCAGCTTGTGCGACAGCGACATTTCCAGCATCGTTATAGTGTTTTAATGCGAATACAGTTCCGACAATAGCAATACCGATTACTGGTACGCCTAAATAAGCGGCTAAGAAGTATCCTAATAATGCGAATGGAACAACTTCTTTCTTTAACATAACGCTCATGATCATAGCAAAACCAATAGCAGGTAACATACCACCAGCAACTGTTAATCCTTTTAATAACCAAGCTGGTACTAATGCTACTAATTTACTTAATGTATCCATACTATATGCACCTAAGAATCCTAACAAGAATCCAACTAGAGCAAACAATAAGATTGTTAAGTTAGAGTGTAAACGGAATTTTGCAAAGTCTTGTTTTTTCAATGCGTTGTTTGCACTTTCTGGTGCACCTGCACGAACTGTATAGATAGCTGTTTGTAAGAATTGAATTGCGACTGCAAAAGGAATAGATAATGATAAAGCACTTTCTGGTGTAACACCATCCATAGTGATTGCCATCAATGTACCAATGATACCAGGTCCGATTGGGTTAGGAGGAACAGTTCCACCGGCACCAACACCGAATCCCATGAATGCTAATTCAGCAATTGCCCCACATTGCAATGCTGTCTTAAGATCACCACATACAATACCAACTCCGAAGCTTAATACTAAAGCACGGTTTGTAAAAATACCCCACAACATACCTGAATAACAGAATGCTGTCCATAGACCGATGATTACGGCCTGTAACAATGTAATTTGCATATTCTTTTATCTCCTATAAATAATTTTTAATATCTACTAATACACTTCCATCAGAACCACTTGGTGTAGTTTGTGTATTAAATTCAACGTTATATTTTTCTATCATTTCTTTTAATGCAGCTTTGTCTTCAGCACCCAAGAAAATAGAACGAGTTACTTTTTCTTTACCTTCACAGTTGTGAATGTTTCCAATGTTGATTTGTTTAATTGGAACGCCACCTTCAACTAGGCGTAAAGCATCTTTACAATCTTTCACAATCAAGAAGATTGTTTGAGCTGGATTTGCCTTGTGAATAATGTCGATAACTCTTTGTACTGAGTAAAAACGCATTGCGACTTCCTTAGGAATAACAGTTTTCATTAATGTTTGTGCCATTGCATCTTGGCTAGCTTGATCGTTCGCAACGATTACTGTATTTACGCCTAATGATTTTACCCATAATTGACCTTGTCCATGAACTAAACGTTCATCGATACGTGTCATAACGATATTTGGTGTTGCCATTTTATCTTCTCCTTATTATTACCAGTATGGATCCCATTGCTTGATTTGACGCATTAATGCTTCCATGTAGTAGTAGTCGCCCCAGATGTTTCCTTCATCTACGCCCTTACCACTGTGCCATGAATATACGCCATGATACAAGATTGGATCGCCTGGTTTGTGATCATTGTTTGTGTAGTTTTGAATCAATGAGCGAGTGATATTGTCACAAGCTTTTTGATAAACCTTTTTACTTGAATCATCTTCTTTGATCCATTGATCCATTTCAAGCATTCCACACACTGCGATGGCAGCTGCACTTGAATCTCTTGATTGTTCTGGATCGTTTGTGAAAATTAAATCCCAATAACAAATGTTGTCTTCTGGTAAACGATTTAAGAAATAATTTGTCATTCCTTTATATAGATCCACGTATTCTGTGTTTTTAGTGTAGCGAACATTTAATGGGATACCATAGATTCCCCATGCTTGTCCACGAGCCCAAGAACTATCATCTGAATATCCTTGACGTGTAGCGCCATGACTTGGTCCTCCAGTCACTGGATCCATATAGAATGTGTGATATGCACTCGCATCATCACGAATTACATATTTACAACTTGTTGTGAAGTGTTTTGTTGCGACATCTGCATAGTGGTTATCCCCTGTAACTTCACTAGCCCAATATAACAATGGGATATTTAACATGCAGTCGATAATGAATCGATAGTGTTCAGGACTATCTTTAGGTCCCCATGCCTGCAAGAATTGTCCTTTTTCTTGCCAGCGTTCCATTAATTTATCGGCAGCTAATAAAGCAGCTTTTTTCGCATGTTCATTTTTTGTAAGCTTATAGCCACTTACGCAAGATAGCGAATATAAGAATCCAAGATCGTGATGATCTAATTCAATACGATTTTCAACACGGTGTAAGAAGCTTTCGATATTTCGATCAGCTAATTCTTTATATTTCTCATCATTCGTATATTCATATGCCAACCACAACATTCCAGTCCAGAATCCATCTGTCCATTCGATGTTGTCGATGATTGGATACTTCAAACCTTTAGTACATGAATATGGGAATCGATCTTTGAAATATTCCATATTTAAATCGACTTGTTTTAAACATTCTTCAAACGCGTTTGTAAGTTCTTCTTTTGTAAGGGCGGGTGTTGCTAAAAACTCTTGTTCTTTAGAAATTGGTTCGATATTTACTGTTCGTACCATGCTCTCCATAACCTCCTAAAAAAAGTAAACTGGTTTACTAGACAACACCATTATTGCATCTCAAAAATGGATTGTCAACATATTTTATTCAAAAATTAACAAACTTCGAAAACGCTTACCTATAATATATGTAAAAAATCTAAAAAAATTAAAAAACGGCACGTTTTCACTTTTTATGTTGACAAAACCGGTTTACTAATATAGACTACAGGTGAACTGGTTTACTAAAGAAAAGTAAATGCGTACTAGACACACGCAAAGTATAGAAAATGGAAGGTGGAACTATGGAATCGTATATGAATCGTATTTCCAACACAGGAATTGTACCTGTCGTTAAGATTCTAGAAAAAGAAGATGCATACCCATTGGCTAAGGCCTTACTCAATGGAGGAATTGATGTTATTGAAGTTACATACCGTAGCGAACATGCAACAAGTGCAATCCAAACTATTTCTAAAGAATTACCCGATATGTTAGTCGGTGCTGGAACTGTATTGTCCGTAGAACAAGCAAAAGAAGCTGTTCAAGCTGGAGCTAAATTTATTATTACACCTGGATTTAATACGAAAGTGGTTCAATGGTGTTTGAATCATGATGTCGAAGTATATCCTGGCGTATCAACGGCAAGTGAAGTTGAAATGGCTCTTTCAATGGGATTAACACAATTAAAGTTTTTCCCAGCAGAATCAAGTGGAGGTGCTAAGAAATTAAAAGATCTAAGCGCTCCATACGCGAACGTTCACTTTATGCCAACAGGTGGTATTAATACAAAGAATATGCACGATTATCTTTCATTGCCAAATGTAGAAGCAATCGGCGGAAGCTTTATGTTGCCAAACGATTTGGTTGTCGCAAAAGATTGGAATGGAATTGAAGCATTATCTAGAGCAGCCATTAAAAGTTTGTTAGATTTCCAATTGATTCATGTTGGAATCAATACAAATAGTCCTGAAGAATCAAAACAAGTAACAGATACATTATGTTCTTTGTTCCACTTCACACAATACACAAAGCCAAAATCAAATTTTGCTGGTGTAGGATTTGAGGTTTTACATAAAAAAGGCCGTGGAGAAAATGGTCACATTGGTATCTATACTCCATATCCTGAAAAAGCAATGTATCACCTTTCTAAACAAGGTGTGAAATTTGTTGAAGAAAGTATTACACGTAATAAAAAGACAAATCGAATCAACTTTGTTTACTTAGATTTAGAAATAGCTGGATTTGGCATCCATTTAATCAATCCAGATTTAAAAATGGAGATTTAATATGAAACAAAAAGTAGTCACTTTTGGAGAGATTATGTTGCGTTTAGCACCAGAAGGATATTATCGCTTTGTACAAGCCGATACATTTGGTGCAACTTATGGTGGTGGAGAAGCCAATGTCGCTGTTTCTTTAGCTAACTATGGTTTTGATGCCAAATACGTAACTCGTCTTCCAAAGCATGAAATTGGCCAATGTGCCATCAATTCATTACGCAAATATGGTGTAGACACATCTTATATTGCTCGTGGTGGAGACCGTATTGGTATCTACTACCTAGAAAAAGGGGCTAGCCAACGTCCTAGTAAAGTTATCTATGATCGTGCAGGCTCTAGTATTTATACAGCTACAAGTGCGGATTTTAATTGGGATGAAATCTTTAAAGATTGTGCTTGGTTTCATATTACAGGAATCACACCAGCACTATGTGACAATGTAGCTGAACTTACAATTGAAGCTTGTAAGAAAGCAAAGGAACATGGTGTGAAGATTTCATGTGATTTGAACTATCGTAATAAGCTATGGTCAAAAGAAAAAGCAGGTGAAGTCATGGCTAAGATCTGTGAATATGTCGATGTATGTATCGCCAATGAAGAAGATGCAGCCGATGTATTTGGAATCAAGGCCAGTGATACAGATGTAACAAGTGGTGAAGTTAATCGCGAAGGCTATAAGGAAGTAGCCAAAGAATTAACTCGTCGCTTTGGATTTGAAAAAGTAGCCATCACATTAAGAGAGTCTATCAATGCCAACATCAACAACTGGTCCGCTATGTTGTATGATGGAAAAGATTACTATTTCTCAAAGAGATACAATATGCAGATTGTAGACCGTGTAGGTGGTGGAGACAGCTTTGGAGCTGGATTGATTGCCGCAAGCCTAGAAGGCTATGATGCACAGTCAACCATTGAATTTGCGGTAGCTGCAAGCTGTTTAAAACACTCTGTCGAAGGTGATTTCAACATGGTAAGCATGGACGAAGTGTTGAAGTTAGCAGGTGGAGACGGTTCAGGCCGCGTTCAAAGATAAACCAATTATTGGTAGCAACAGATTACTATCATGTATTTATTTCTCCTAATTTACAACAACAATATACTTACATTAAAATGTCTAACTTTTAGTCATCTGTTACTATATATAACAAAATGACCGATATTTCACTCCCACTGAATATCGGTCATTTTATTGTGTATTAACTATTAAATGCTAAACAAGCAGCTCCTAATAGTCCACTATCTTCATTTAGAGTTGATTTTCTTACTTTTACTAATGGTTCAACTACTGGATATACCTTTGTCTTCACTAAACTTTCAACTTCTTCTACAAATCCAGGAATCTTTAAAGCTACAGATCCACCAAGAATTACGATTTCTGGATCAATAAATGCTTGAATACCGGCAATAAAGTTTGCCAAATACAATTTAGCATCGTCCATAATCTTTTGTGCTTCTAAATTTCCTTTTAAAGCTAAATCATTTACTTCTCCTGCATGAGCTACAATTAAGCCTGCTTTTTCTGCACGTTGCTCAATGGCAGTTCCACTACAGATAGCTTCTACGCCGCCTGGATAAATGCTTCCGTGACTTGGTCCATTATTCCATAAGCATACATTGGCAACTTCATTCGCAAATCCATGAGCTCCTTGAAATACTTTTTTATTAATAACAAGTCCTGCTCCAAGTCCTGTGGAAACAGTTAAGTATTGGACAATATTATACTCTTTTCCTTCCCCAATTATAGCTTCTGCAAGAGCTGCAAGATTTGCATCATTTTCTAAATAGACAGGTTTATGAATCAATTTTTCTAATTCTTTTGTGATACAAAGTCCATGCCACTCTCCATGTAGATTTGGTGTAGTTAAAATTTTTCCTTCAATCAAATCCAATGGACCTGGGCATGACATTCCTACTCCAACAATTTCTTTATCAAAGCTATCGATGGCTTGTTTAATTTTAAATAGGGTAACCTCTGGATTGTCGGCATCCGTAGAGAATTGTGCTCTTTCCTCAATTTTATATTTTTCATCAATCAACGCTACTCGTGTATTGGTTCCTCCAATATCAATTGCGACTGCATATTTCATTTTATATTCTCCATTCTATAGAAAAAGGAAACTCAAGGTTTCCTTTTATATGTAATTATCTGCTACTTTACTATTATTCGTAATAACATTTAACTTTGTCTTGAGAGTTAAATAATCTAATTTTGTCAGCACATACTTTTCCACATGCTTCCATAGCTGCAGGATAGATTTCTAATGGTTCTCTGTACCCTGGATTTTCATTTAATGTTTTACGTGCTTGTTCGTAGAATGCAACTTTAATATCACTTGAAATATTGATTTTGCAGATACCGTTCTTAACTGCTTCAGCGATTTCTTCATCTTTATTTGATGATCCACCATGTAATACTAATGGTACTGAAACTTGGTCAGTGATGTCTTTTAAGATATCAATACGTAATTTTGGTTTCATATCTTTTGGATAGATACCGTGAGCTGTACCAATAGCACATGCGAATGTATCAATTCCTGTATCTTCAATGAATTGTTTTGCTTCTTCAGGAACTGTGTAGATAACACCTTCTGTTCCACCTTCAATAGAGTTACCTGTTGTACCAATTGTACCTAATTCTGATTCTACTGAAACGTTAGCAATGTGTGCTGTTTCAACAACTTTTTTAGTAATAGCAACGTTTTCTTCGTAAGGAAGTTTAGATGCATCAATCATTACTGATGTCATACCTGCTTGGATGGCACGTACTACAGTTTCATATGAATCACCGTGGTCTAAGTGAATACATACAGGAACATCTGTATGAACTGCTTCGTAAAGCATAGCTTGAATTTGTGCATATCCTACGAAATTGAATTCATCTGGACTCATCTCCAAAATAACTGGTGATTTCAATTCTTTCACAGTCTTCATAACTGCTTTTAACAATTGGTCAGATCCAATGTTGAATGCAGGTACTGCAAAGTGGTTCTTTTGTGCTACTGTTAGCAAATCTTTCATGTTCATTAACATAATATGTTACCTCCTATATAAACTATAAAGATTTTCCTTCTGATCCGGATAAGCGGATATAGTGTTTAACTAATTCTTGACTTTCTTTTTCAACCTGGTGCATCATAACCCAGAAATTGATGTCTGGATCTGCTGCCAAGTGTTTTTTGATTGCTTCTGTATTCGCATTCATAAAGTCGCAACCAACATTAATTTTGTTGATTCCATATTTTACTGATTTCAAGATGTTTTCATCACCTGAACCAGATCCACCATGTAATACAAGTGGCATTTTTGTAAGTTCTTTAATTTCTTTTAATCTTTCAAAATCAAATTCCGGAACATATCCTTCAGGATAATTTCCATGACTTGATCCATATGATACAGCTAATGCATCAATACCTGTTTCTTGTGCAAATCGTAATGCTTGCTGAGGATTCGTTTTCATCTGATCACTAGTGAATTCTTCTCCTTCAGTGGCTCCCATGCATCCTATTTCACCTTCAACTGATGCGTCAAATTCTTGAGCAAACTCAACAATTTCACGAGTCATTTTAATGTTACCTTCCAAATCATATCTGGAAGCATCTACCATTACACTTGAATATCCATCGTGCAACGCCTTCTTTAATAAAGGCACCTCTTGCCCATGATCGAAGTTAAGTGCAACTTCCACACTTGCTCTATTTGCCAATTTCTTTACAATTGGAGCAATTAAATCACTATCACAATGATTGACCATGTGTTCTTGCACAATGTTAATAATGATTGGTGCTCGAAGCGACTGTGCAGCTTCAATGCATGCACGAGTCGTTTCGATGTTAAAACAATTTATAGCCATCACTGCGTAGTTTCCTTGGTTTGCTCTTTCAAGCATTCCTTTCATTGAAACATACATATTTTTTTATCCTTCTTCTTAAACTTTATTTTTTTTATTCGAATGAGATTCCTGATAAATCTACTTCAGCTTCTTCTTCTTCAACAGATCCGCCAGCGTATTCTTCATCAGTTAATTTTTTCTTCAATACATTTAATAAGATTGCTGTTACACAGCTTCCTGCTAATAATGCAACTACTGCAATAAATGGATTTGACATTGCTGGAATTACGAATACTCCACCTGATGGAACTTTAGATCCAACACCGAATGTAAAGCTGATTGCTCCACAAACACCACATCCAATTGAAGTTGAAACTACTGTACGAACTAAGTCGTTCATTGCGATAGGGATAACACCTTCAGAAATCATACATAATCCCATTGGGAATGCAACTTTGATTGCATCTTCTTCTTGAGCTGTAAAGATTCTCTTCTTCAATGCTTTTGATAACAACCATCCAAAAGTTACACCAATTGGAGGTACCATAGCAGCTAATACTTTGATTGCTTCTGGTTCTGTAATTCCATCCAATAATAAACCATCACAAATTAAGTTAGGAACTTTACTGATTGCCCCACCGAAGTCAATACATCCGATGAATCCAATAATGAATCCGTATAATGTTTTTTGAGATTGGTCTAATCCAGTTACGAAGTTATTCAATCCGTTAGTCATAGCAGTGATTGGTCCACCTAATACGAAGTACATTAATAATCCACCAATCATAGCTGTTAATGTTGGGATAATCATCATTGGCATTAAAGCTTCAGCCCATTTAGGAACTTTTACATATTTACGAATAGCTAATGCAATATAACCAGCAACGAAACCACCAATCATTCCTCCAAGGAATCCTGCTCCTAAGAATGATGCGATTTGACCCATTAAGAAACCTGGGGCAATACCTGGACGGTCAGCGATAGAATAAGAAATGTATCCACCAATGAATGATGGTAATAATCCCATACCTAGAACACCAAGTGAAGTGAATGCGCTAGGAACAGTCATCTTACTAAGATCTGTTACAACTTCTCCTCCCATTAAGTTACCAACGGCAATTAACAAACCAGATGCAACAACTAGTGGCAACATGTAAGAAATCGCTGTTAGCAAGTGCTTTTTAATTTCTGCTAATGCTTTTTTCATTTTTTTACTCTCCTTTTTTATTATTAAGCTTATTTAGTTTTGTTTAATTCTGCTTCTACTTTTTCAAGCAATTGTTTAGGCGCTTTAGTTACTAAGCTAGTTCCAACTTTAACAACCTTTTTGTCTTTGAAACGTTCTGTATCAGTGATCTGAATATCAACTGCAAGAATAACAACATCCGCTTCTTGGATTTGTTCTGGAGTTAATTCATCTTCAGTTCCAATAGTACCTTGTGTTTCCACGTGGATCTCGTGTCCTAATGCTTCAGCGGCACGGATCAATTTTTCTTTAGCAATATAAGTGTGCGCAATACCTGATGTACAAGCAGCAACGGCAACAATTTTCATATTACTATCTCCTTTCTTTAGGACTTATGTCCTCTCTTTAACTGTCTAAATGATACAACGGAAAGCGCTTTCTTACACATTAATAGAGGGCATTTTATTGTGGTAATTTATTCCGGAAAATAAAATGGAAAGACTTTTTAATGTGGTACTTTTTCAAATGTCCGTATTAAATTTCCGGATTTAATTGTGGTAACTTTTATTTGGACTATATAAAAATAGTTGGGGTTTAGATCTGCTTTAAGATTACATAGAGCAGTGTGCTAGGCAGCTAAAAATTCGCTCCAAAGTATTTTGGGGCTTTTTTAGTACCTGTAGCTATGCAATTGTTGATTTTCAAGAGGATTAATATACGATATTATAGAATTATAAGATTGTTGTTGTACATTTATGTTCTTCATTCAGATATAAATATCTTCCAGGATTACATGAATGAAACTCGGATTATTTTGTTTTGAAACACGCCTTTAATTACTGTTGTATCGTTTCAAAAGACACAGGAGAAATTACTGTAGAACAGAAAAGAATCAACAATGCATTGTTGAAGAATCATAACGCAATCATCAAATTGGTTACGAAAGCAGCCAGTGGCTATCAAAGCTGGGAGTGATTCAGAAATGGATGTATGCTGATCTTAGAAAAGGCATCGATTTTGAAATCGACAAGGATGACGGAAGCATTAAAATGGTTGAAAAAATGGACCCAGACAACTAAATGTTGTCTGAGCCCAATATCAGCTATAAACCGTTTTGGGGTATATGCCGCCCCTTAAATTCTTGGAGAGCAAATTCACCTAACCCCATCCAAATTTATTGCGCCAAAAAAAGCAGACCCACAAGATCTGCTTCATCATATACCAATTAGCTAAATACTTCTTTTAGTTCTTCTACTGTTTTTGCGTTTAATAATTTTTCAATGTTTTCATCATTTCCTAATTTACCAGCAATCTGTGCCAATAACTTCATATGATTTCTTGCATATTCATGATCATTGCTTACGGCAAATAAGAAAATAAGTTTTACGCCTTGACCATCTAATGTTTCCCACTCGATTTCATTGTTTAATTTACCAATCGCAATTCCTACCTGTGTTACAGAATCACTTTTTCCATGTGGAATCGCAACAAAGTTTCCAATGCCAGTAACACCTTCTGATTCACGAAGATAGATATCTTTTACGAATTCATCAACATCTCCAATATAATTGGCACCTTTTAATTTGGCAGCCAAATGACGAATTGCTTCATCCTTATTTTTTGCCTCCATGTTTAAATCGATAATTCTTTCATCTAATACGTCTTTTAATTCCATTTCCTTCTACCTCCTATTGAATTAAAAATTTATATAAATCTATGTTTGATTTCATTGATTTAATCTTTTTCAAATTTTCTTCTCTTTCTATAATTGAAATATATTCCTTATAGAAACACTGGATTCTTTTGATTTCTTCTGGAGTTGTCATTTTAAATCCTAACAAGAATACAAGATCAACTTCATCATCATTCCAGCGTATTGGTTTATCTAATACGGCAATTGATAATTTAGGTTCAATCACTTCGCTTTGTGCACCATGCGTTACACTAATATTGTTTCCAATCGAAGTTGTTGTGGCTTTTTCTCTTTCCATTAATGTTTCAAAGAAATTTGTTGAAACATATCCACGTTTTGCCATTGCCGATGACATAAAACTTAATAGTGATTCTTTATCTTCATACTTTTGATGTACAAAAATCAAATCTGGATCCAATAATGGATAACACTCTGGAGAAAATGATGTTACTTTTTCATCTCTGCTTTTTAGTACCACATCAATTTGTTCTCTTAGACTTACGATTCCACTATCACTAAGTAAGTTTGGAATCACAATAATCCGAGAATCCTTTACATCCAATTCCTTTTGCGTGATAATCACATCGCTTGTTTTATCCCCATATAATTTAAAGTCATGCGTGCTCAAAACACGAATCTCTTTGATTTCTGAAATTGATTTTTTTAATCGTTCTGTCAATAGTTGTGCATGTCCTCTTGAAAAATCAGCAATTAATAATACATTGAAATGATGTTTGATTCTTTCAAGTGCTGATTGTATATAGAGAACAATGTAACCTACTTCATCCTCTGTTAATTGAAGGCCATAATATTCTTCAAACATAATACTTATGGACATCGTAGCTCTAAATACCGTTTTATATTCAGACTTGATGAAATGTACTAATGAATTTGTTTGAGATAAACCGTGACGAATTCTAAATATCGTTGGTCTTAAATGTATAATCAAACTTTCCTTTAGTTTTTCATCCTGCGATAAATCAACATCCAAAATATTGCCAACAACATGAAGCGACATATCTACAAATTCAATTAATTTATTGTCATATTTCTGTACCTGTTCAAGTGTCTCATCTACAGCTGAAATACCAATGAATTTTGAACACATCATTTGAATGGCTAAAAATAACACTTCTTCATTTGAAAAGAATACATGTAGTTTTTCCTGTAACTTCTTAAATATTGCCACCGTGAATGGATATTCATTGTATTTTTGTAAGATTTGGATTTCTCCTCGATCTTCAACCTTTGGCGATTCAATCTCTCTACGCTGATATGCAATACAACAATAAATAAAGATTTCATAGAATGACTCATCGGTAAATCGATAATTCCATTCGTTTTCAGTTTCAATAATTGATTTTTGAATCAACTTCGTATCCATGTTATAGAAAAAATAATCCATGTTAGATTTGATTTTTTCGTTATCAAAATCACTCATGATAAAATCCTTCATTGCGACACGATATTCATTCTCATTACAATCTAAGCGATAACCTCTATTCTTTTCATTAGCGATTTTCACTTTATATGGAGCTAACCATTTTTCACATTCACGAATAATCTTCAACACGGTAGGTGCACTCAAATACAATTCTTCCGTTAGCCTTTGTGTAGTAATTGTTTCCCATGGTCTTAACTTAAAGAATATTTTTAAAAGCTCCATTACACGATCGTTATCATCATCTTTGACAACTACCGTATTTCGATTCATTAAAACCGACTGTAATTTTTGTTTCTGCTCTTCCGTACATTCTAACCACATTCCAACACGAGGCTTTTTCTGAATGATACCCATATCGTTCTCTTGAAGATATTCATTAATATCAAAAATTTTATTTCGGATAGATTTTTCAGACATACCAACCGCATCTGCAATTTGCTGCGTTGATACAACATCTCCATCAATAAGACAATTTAGTATTTCTGTATTATAGTATTGTTTTTTTGCTTCTGTCATACTCACCTCATCACCTTACACTAAAAAAATAACATAAATTGTATACGCTTACGTAAAAACTCACGCCTTTTTAATGTGGTAATTTTCTTGATAATCAAAATTTTTTACCACATTTAATGTGTTACTTTTTAATATCTGTGTAAAGCTTACTTTCTTAGATAGACTCGCTATCCTTATAAGGATACCACAAAGGAAATTTCTGGTTATCTTATAAATAACTATATTAGAATTTTTTATGATAAGACCTTATAATATATATAGAATAGGGTACTAATTATGTTTAAATTTTTTAAAAAGAAAGAGAAAATAAAAAGAGAATTGCCACCAGGGACAATTCGTAAAGAGTTTCATTTTGAAGGAAATGTTCAAAATATTGGTTTTCGTTTTGAAGTACAACTCCATGCCAAACCATTAGGTATTACAGGCTATGCCAAAAACAACGATGATGGTAGTGTAACTGCACAATTACAAGGAAATTTGGAAAACATTGATAAAGTCATTTTATCTCTTCAAAACATTGAACGTATTCAGATTGATTCGATTACTGAAAAAGAGATTCCACTTGATTATTATGAGAATGATTTTTACATTCAATACTAGAAAGAAAGATACCAGTTCGCTATGAATTGGTATCTTTTACTCTATCTAGATAAGTTTGTATTCTTAGAATTCATGATTTTAAATACATCTTCTTGTGTTACCACATTAAAATCATGTTGAATCATAAGTTTTAATACACTAGCACTGATTGCGAAATCCACTGTTTTTTGAGGATCAAATCCATTGATTAGTCCATGCACAAATGCAGCACCATAGGCATCTCCAGCTCCTACTGCTTCTAAACTATGTACTCTATGAATTGGACTTTGGTAGAACTTTCCATCTACATAATAGATGCCCATCCAATCTCCTTCTTCTACAGTATACATATTTCTTAATACACTAGTCACACTCTTCACATTTGGGAATTGACGAGTGATTTCTAACATACCTTCTTTATAAGTATCAATCTGATCAATACCTGTAGATAAGTTACCATCAAAGGCATGAATTCCTAGTGTTGCTTCAAAATCTTCATCATTGGCAATACATACATCTACATACTGCATTAAATCACGCATGACAACTTGCGCTTGTTCTTTAGACCACATTTTTCCACGATAGTTTAAGTCACAAATAACTTGAACACCATTTTCCTTACAATACTTCAAAGCATTTCTTACTGTATCCTCAACATATTTAGATACAGCAGGTGTTACACCTGAAAAATAGAAAACATCTCCCGGCTCTAAGATATTTTCCCAATGATATTCACTTGGCTGAGATAATGAAAAAGCACTAAATGCACGGTCATATACAACGTTTGTACTACGAATATCACTTCCTTTTTCAAAAAAATAGATTCCTAAACGATCGCCTCCACGAAGCATATACTCCGTATTTACACCATAATGACGAACTTCACTTAATGCAGACATTCCTACTGGATTGTTTGGTACTTTAGATACAAAAGCACATTTATCTTCATACATTGCTAAACTCACTGCAACATTGGCCTCTGCACCACCATAACTAGCTTCAAAGCCATCACTTTGCATAATACGCAAGTTTTCTGGTGTCTTTAAACGAAGCATGATTTCTCCAAAAGTTACTACCTTCATAATATATATCCTCCATAAACGCTTTAATTATACCATTTTTTAATGTCTACTCACCCTTATTTTTTTGTCTTTTCATGAAAGGGATTTCAAAAAGTGCTTGTATTTTATTTTTAGCTATGCTATCATCCTACATGTAAATAACGGCTGTTACTGGTAATGCAGGCAAGACCAAGATATTTAAGTTGCATTTTTAATGCTCCTTTTATCTTGGTCTTTTTTATTGCCATCAGCCTAGAAAGAGGAGAATATGAATTATCAACAATTAGGAAATGATATCATCCAAAGCATTGGTGGTATCGACAACATCAAACAATTAACACATTGTGCAACTCGTTTAAGATTCGAATTTTACGACATGAATAAAGTCAACACCAAAAAAGTAGAATCTTTAAACGGCGTTATCAGCGTTGTAGAAAAAGGTGGGCAATACCAGGTTGTAATTGGCAATGAAGTGCAGTCCGTTTTTAGAGCGATTCAATCCCAAATGAAAGACGTCCCTTCTATTTCTCATGAAGAATCCGATGAAGAAAAAGGCAGTATTGTCAATCGTATTATCAGTGTAATTTCCACTACATTTACTCCTGTGATTCCAGCCCTAATCGGCGGTGGTATGATCAAAGCCGTATTATCTATTCTTGTTTTATTTAACTTAGTTAATGAAGCAAGTTCCACTTATGAAATCATCAACTTTATTTCGGATGCCCCATTCTATTTCATGCCTGTCCTTTTAGCGTATGGAGCTAGCCAAAAATTCAAAACAAGTCCAATCATGGCAATGACTATGGCATGTGCTCTTTTACACCCAACATGGTCAGGCTTAGTCGCTGCAGGAAGTCCATTAACATTCTTTGGAGCTCCTGTTGTATTAGTTGACTATGCATCCAGTGTAATTCCTATTATTTTAAGCGTATGGATCATGTCTTACGTTGAAAAATTTGCCGAAAAATACTCACCATCTATTATCAAGTTTTTCTTAAAACCACTTTTAGTGATGTTTATCTCTGTACCAATCGCATTAATCATTGTTGGTCCATTAGGAAACTTATTAAACGATTTAGTACAATCTGGCGCTAACTATTTAAATGCACACGTAAGTTGGTTGATTCCAATGTTGATGGGAGCCTTCCAACCATTCTTAACACTAACAGGTACTGCATGGGCCATGACTCCAATTGCGACAAGTCAAATTTCTACACTTGGATATGAAATCGTAAATGGACCTGGTATGTTAGCAAGCAATATTGCACAAGGTGGTGCTACTTTGGCGGTTGCTCTAAAGGCAAAAGATGAAAACTTAAAATCTCTTGCATCTTCATCTGGATTTACAGCAGTTATGGGTATTACTGAACCATGTTTATATGGTGTCCTATTAAAACTAAAACGCCCATTTGTCGCATCCATGATTGGTGGAGCTGCCGGAGGTATCTATGCAGGAATTACCGGCCTAGTTCGTTATGCCTTTGTTTCTCCAGGATTAACTGCCATTCCAGCCTTCATCGGTAAAAACCCTATGAACGTAGTTCATGCCATTGTCACAATCATTATTTCTTTCGTTGTAGGTTTTGTCGCATCATGGATTTTAGGATTTAAAGAAGATGCACCACAAGAAGAAGTAGTAGCTACTGTTTCAAAAGATGAAATTGTCGCACCTTGTGACGGAACTGTAAAACCACTATCCGAAGTAAATGATGATGTCTTCTCACAAGAAATCATGGGAAAAGGTGTCGCAATCGAACCAAGCACAGGTAACTTATATGCGCCTTGTGATGGAACAATTACTGTATGTTTTCCAACGGGACATGCGATTGGACTAAAATCAAAGAATGGAACGGAAGTTTTAATGCACGTAGGTATTGATACTGTAAATCTACAAGGTAAATATTTTGATCCTCAAGTCCAAGTCAATGAAGAAGTTAAAAAGGGACAATTACTTTTATCTTTTGATTTAGAAAAAATCAAAGAAGCAGGTTATGAAACAACAACGCCTATTATCATCACAAATTCAAAGGATTTTAACTCTATTCAAATTGAAAACCATTCAACAATTCAACATGGAAATAAATTAATTTCTTTAGACTAGGAGGTAAACCATGCACTATTCTAAATTAAAAGACTTCCCACAAAACTTTTTGTGGGGAGCATCTACCTCAGCATACCAAGTTGAAGGTGCCATTGATGAAGATGGTAAAAGCCCATCTATCATTGACATGTATGAACATCCAAGTGATGTTGCTGATTTCTCTGTAGCTTCTGATCATTATCATAGATATAAAGAAGATATTGCCCTATTTGCGCAAATGGGATTAAAAGCCTATCGCTTCTCAATCGCATGGACTCGTATCTTGCCAAACGGAACTGGTGAAGTAAATGAAAAAGGCATCGAATTCTACAACAATGTCATTAATGAATGCTTAAAATACAACATCGAACCTGTTGTTACAATGTATCACTTTGATTTACCATATTGCTTAGAAAAAAAGGGTGGTTGGTTAAACCGTGATACGATTGAAGCCTTTGTTGAATATGCCAAAGTATTATTCGACTATTTTGGATCCAAAGTAAAGTATTGGTTAACAATCAACGAACAAAATACGATGATTCTACATCCTGGAGCAATCGGCTTACCTAAAGGTGGTAAATTACCATCTAAAAAAGATTTGTATCAACAAAACCACCATATGATGCTTGCTCAGGCAAAAGTCATGAAACTCTTCCATAATATGGTTCCAGAAGGTAAAATCGGACCTGCACTAAATTTAACAGCTATGTATCCAGCTACTTGTAATCCAAATGATGCGATTGCCGCTCACAACTGGGAAGTACTTCGTTGTTGGAACTTTGTCGATGTTTGTGCATTTGGAAAATACCACCCTTTGGCATGGTCTTACCTAAAAGATCGTAATATCGCTCCAGAAATTCAAGATGGAGACTTTGAAACATTAAAAGGCGCAAACCCAGACTTTATTGCCATGAATTATTATTCAACCGCAACTATAGCTGCAAGTAAAGGAGATGCTTCAGATGTAGCTGCAAGAGCGGGTGACCAACAAATTATGCTAGGTGAACAAGGCGTATATCGACCTAGTGAGAACCCATACGTAGAGAAAACACAGTATGGATGGGTTGTTGATCCTGTTGGATTCCGATATACTTTAAGAAAGGTATATGAACGTTACCAACTTCCTATTCTGATTACAGAAAATGGAATTGGTGCCAATGACACATTAGAACCAGATGGATGTATTCATGACCAATATCGTATTGATTTTATTCAAAAACACCTTTACCAAATGCGCTTAGCCATTACAGATGGTGTCAAAATGCTTGGCTATTGTCCTTGGGCTGCCATTGATGTTGTTAGTACACATCAAGGCTATAAGAAAAGATACGGATTCATTTATGTCGATCGTGATGAATTTGATTTAAAAGAATTAAAGCGATATAAAAAAGACAGTTTCTACTGGTACAAACAAGTAATTGAGGAAAACGGAAAGAATATCTAAGTAGATGAGGTGCTTCACATGATTATCGAAAAATTTTTAAACAACAATATGCTTCTAGTAAATGATAATCATGAGGAAATGATTGTGATGGGAAAGGGGCTGCGTTTTCACTATAAAGTAGGAGACGAAATCAAAAATGAAGACATTGAAAAAACATATGTTCTTCAAGATGGTACAAATAAAAATGGGTATCTTCAAGTTTTAGAAAATGCACCCGACATCTATTTAGAAATTATGCACCACATCATTGAAATGGCACAACTTAAAATTTCTTCTCCATTCAACAAACAAATCTTTGTGACCTTGTTAGATCACTTGTTATATGCGGTAGAAAGATATGAAAAAGGCATTGTTCTACAAAATAGAATGTTGTGGGAAATCCAAAAATTTTATCCAAATGAATTTATGCTTGGTTTACAAGCTGTAGACTACATTAATGAAACACTTCATATTCAATTGCCTGAAACAGAAGCCGGAAATATTGCCTTTCACTTTGTGAATGCACAAATCAAATCGAACGATCTTTCAACAGAAAATGGTATGTTGATGGTCAAAATGTTAAAAGATATTTTTCAAATCATTCAATTACATTATGGCTATACAATTGATGAGAATTCGCTGAACTATTCAAGATTTGTTGTTCACATGCAATTTTTCTTACAACGACTTTTGGAAGGCAAAATGCTCGAAAACGAAAATGATGATATATATTATGCATACATCATTAAAAATTCTTCTGCTTTAGATTGTGTAGAACAAATCGAAAAATATATCGATAGGCTGCTACATAAACAAATTACGCGTGATGAAAAAATATATTTAATTGTGCATATTACTCGCATCACTACTCATTAAGTATCGCAATCGCGGTACTTTTTCTTTTAAATTATGTGGAATTATGGAATGTGTAGCACTCTGCTTGCGAAAGTGCTAATAAGGTGTATAATGTAATCAATTTATTAAGGAGGAACACTCATGAATAAACAAAAGAAGCCTTTATACAGATATTACACAATTATATTAATTGTTATTATGGCTTTAAACTTTATCGTATTCCCTATGTTTCAACAATCAAGGCTTGAAACCACAAACTACTCAGATTTCTTAAATAAAATTGAAGAAAAGAAGATTGATACCGTTCAAATTGAAGATCACAATATTTATTACACTTTAAAGAAAGACTCAACAGACAAGACTTATAAAACAGGTGTTATGAATGATTCAGATTTAGTCAATCGATTAGATAAATCCGGAGCTAAATTTGGACAAGTTTATCAAGAACAAATGAATCCTATTCTATCGAGTTTAATTTCCTTTTTCTTACCATTAATCATTTTCTGGGCATTTGGATCATGGATGTTTAAACGTATGCAAAAGAAAATGGGTGGAGATGATCAAATGTCATTTTCACAAGGCTCTGGTTTTGGTCTAGGCAATCTAGGAAAGAGCAATGCCAAAGTCTATGTTGGTGAACAAACAGGAAAAACATTCAAGGATGTTGCTGGACAAGAAGAGGCGAAGGAAAACCTACAAGAAATTGTAGACTTCTTAAATAACCCAGCTAAATATAAAGAGATTGGTGCCAAGATGCCTAAAGGAGCCTTATTAGTAGGGCCTCCTGGAACAGGTAAAACATTACTTGCCAAAGCTGTTGCCGGTGAGGCTGGCGTTCCATTCTTCTCGATTTCAGGTAGTGAATTCGTAGAAATGTTTGTCGGTAGAGGAGCTGCTAAAGTGCGTGACCTATTCAAACAAGCTCGTGAAAAAGCACCATGTATTGTATTTATTGATGAAATTGATACCATTGGTAAAAAGCGTGATGGTGCAGGCATGAATGGCAATGATGAGCGTGAACAAACATTGAATCAATTACTTGCTGAAATGGATGGATTTGATGGTTCCAAAGGCGTTGTATTACTTGCTGCAACAAACCGTCCTGATTCACTAGATCCTGCTTTAACGCGTCCTGGTCGTTTTGATAGAAGAATTCCTGTTGAACTTCCTGATCTTGCCGGTCGTGAAGCCATTCTTAAATTACATGCTAAAGACATCAAGTGCTCAAACAACATTGACTTTAACGTTATCGCTAGAGCTAGTGCAGGTGCCAGTGGTGCCGAACTTGCCAACATCATTAATGAAGGTGCTTTATTAGCCGTTCGTGACCATCGTAAAACAGTGGTTCAAAAAGACTTAGAAGAAGCCATTGAAATCGTTATTGCGGGTGAACAAAAGAAAGGAGCTGTGATTTCAAATCGAGAAAGAATGATTGTTTCTTATCATGAAATAGGACATGCTCTAGTCGCTGCCAAATGTAAAAATACGGCTCCCGTTCATAAGATTACAATTATCCCTCGTACAAAAGGGGCTTTGGGATACACTATGCAAGTAGAAGAAAATGAACAAAACCTATTATCAAAAGAAGAAGCTTTCCAAAAAATTATGGTGTATACAGGTGGTCGTTGTGCTGAAGAATTAATTTTTAATTCGATCACAAGTGGAGCGAGCAACGATATTGAACAAGCCACTAAACTAGCCAGAGCCATGATTACACGATTAGGAATGTCTGATGAATTTGGTATGACAGCTTTAGAAACAGTAAACAACCAATATTTGGGTGGCGATACATCCTTAGCTTGTTCAAATGAAACAGCTACTAAGATTGATGAGGCAACCATCGCATTAATTAAAAAAGCACATGACGAGGCTTATCAAATTCTAGAAGACAACAAGATGAAGTTACATGAACTCGCCAAATTCTTATATGAAAGAGAAACTATTACAGGCGAAGAATTTATGTATATCTTAAATAAGCCAGCTGAAATATCAACAAAAGAAGAATACTAAGACAAAGGATGAAGATTATCTGAAATCTTCATCCTTTTTACATTGTTTTAAAGCTTCAATCAGCTTTGTTTCATCCAAAGGCTTAGCCAAATGCATATTCATACCTGCTAATTTACTATTCATTATGTCTTCTACAAATGCATTCGCACTCATCGCAATGATTGGAATTGTCTTTGCATCCAATCGTTTTAAAGCACGAATCTTTCTTGTCGCATCTAAACCATTTATTTTTGGCATCATGATTATCCATAAGAATAAAATCAAATTCATTTACTTCACTCTTTTCAAATAAATCTATTACTTCTTGACCATCTTTTGCACATACAACCTGAATACTATTACGTTCTAACATATATTCAACGATTTCCATATTCAAGTCGTTATCTTCTGCCACTAGCACGCATAAACCTTCTAACGATATTTGTTGATTCCTATTATTTTTGTTTTCAATTGATTTTCCTAACTTAAAAGGAATCTGAATCAAAACCGTAGTTCCAATACCCTTTTCACTTTCCAATTGAATATTTCCATGCATATGCTCCACAAGCTTTTTGGCAATAGACAAACCAAGACCTGTACCTTGATATGTAGATCTACTAGAACTATCTTCTTGCGCAAATAAATCAAAAGCATGTTGAATAAAATCTTGACTCATTCCAATACCATTATCTTTACATCTAAATTCTAAAAGCGATGTCGAATCATCTAAACATTTCTCATTCATCCATACATGGATTTCTCCATTTTCTGGTGTAAATTTAACGGCATTTTGTACAACTATCGATAATATTCGTGAAAGATATATTGGAAATCCCCTAAAACTTGAATGACTCAATTGACCTTCATACCAATCCAAAACATATTGAATATTCTTTTCTTGTGCCAATTGTTGTGCATCAATATTCATGTTTCCTAATAATTTAGTAATATCAAAATCAACTTCTTCCTCTGTAAAATGATCACTTTCTAAATCATTCATATCCAAAACATCATTGACTAAAGAAATCAAATAATTTAACGACTGATGAATCTTATTTCGAGTAATTTTTTGTAACTCTAAATCCTTTGGATTTTGATCTGCAATATGAAGCATACCCGCAATACCATTTAATGGCGTACGCATATCATGAGACATACTCTGTAAGAATCGTGTTTTTATTTTTGCCTCACGCTTTGCCTGTTCTGCTTCAAAGAATAAATTTAATTCTTTACGCTTTGTTTCACTAATTATACGAATTGTCGCAATGGCTTGAATCGCTTTTCCGTTCTCTTTTCTTTTGGAAACAATAATACGCAATTTATGCCAGTTGCCATCCGCCATTCGATATTCAACCAAAACATCTTCTTCTTTTTCAAGTCGTGAAGTTAATGTTTCTATATTCGCAAATTGATGGATAATATTTCGATATTCCGGTGCAACATCCTGTTCACATACATCAAACATTTTTTCAGATGCACACCCCGTTTTAGGATTAATGTCACTTCCTGAAATTCTTTCATATGTATCTGTTTCAAAATCAACTTTATAAATTGAACTATAACTTTTCGCAATTGTAGAAATCGTTTCATTACTCCTCTTTATTTCCTCTAAAGCATTCTGCAACCTTTTCTGCGTCGCTTTTTCTTTTTTGATAATATCATCAATATAACGGAACCCAAGTAATACGTGACACGACTCTTCATCTTCACTCACCTTAACAACTTTCGTTTCAAAATATTGATGATTTTGCGCATTTGGATAACAACGATAATTCTGCGTAAGACTCACTTGCGTTTTCAACAAAGATTTTAAATTATCACGAGAAAACCACCATAAAAACTCAGGCTGCTCCTCCTTAGGAATATAACGCATCGCATATTGATAAGCATATTCATAAAAATCTTTATACCCTGAATAACTTCTTATTAATTCACTCGCATTGGTTTCATTCTGAATATGAACAGGTTCAAATTTACCACTGTTAACTTCCAAATAATAAATAGCCGTAAAGTCAGAGCTTAGACTTTCTAGAATTTGTTTTTCTTCTTCCAATCGATCATTTCTTTCTTTTTCATGCTCAACAATGTCATTCACCAATTTAAAGCCCAATACAAAATCATCTGTATCCTCCGATATCTGCGCAAAACAAGCCTGGAAATAATCTATTTTTCCATTAAATTTTCTTTGAAAAACAACCGGATATACTTTTTCTGTCTTGATTCGTTCACGAACAACACGATAATTCACATTTCTTAAAAAATCTTCTCGATCTTCTTCACAAACATATTCTGAAGCATATTTCTCCATGCTCTTTTGATAATTATTTTCTTTGGCAAACTCCTCAATTGCTTCTTGAGCAATATGATCACCTTTTTTTGTTTGTTGATACAACTCAACCGTTAAATCATGATTGATCACCCATACCGTGACATATTCATGACTCAAACCAGAAATAAAACGCTGTTGAAGAAGGTTTTTTTCCTTATGTTTGTGAATATCAATAAGGAATCCACAAACATTTACTATCTTTCCTTTTTCATTTAAAACAGGCTTCCCAATGGCACGATACCAATGATACTGTTGTTCTTTGTTTTGAAGTCGAAATTCCGCTTCATAGGTTGCCTCAGGATCTTTAAGAATATGTATCTCTTTCAATTCTGCTCTTACACCATCCACATCTTGTGGATGCATATGCTCCCACAATCTCGCAAATGGAATTCTTGCCTCATTTGTGAGTCCATAAAGCATTTCAGACAGACTTTCACTACTTATAAACTCTACTGGTTTTTCATTATTATCAAACCGAATACAATAACGAGCCTCACCTAACTCACCGTATATCGCATCTTCACTGTCCTCGTTAGTATAAACCCATACAGAAAGATCTTTATCACATTCTTTATCCGAATAACAACTGATTTTCAAACGAATTAACGTGCCATCTTTTTTTCTAATCAATACATTCACTTGATTACCAGAAGACAAAATATTATATACATAATCATAGTCTAATAATTGATCAATCACTTCATGATAATCACAAGATACATATTCATCTCGATACAATCGCATCGCATCTGAATACGAACCTTTTGAGGCTTTGGCATAAGCACGAAATGCTTCTGGAGCTAAAATATCACGAAAAGAATCCGTAGTTCTATCCAGTATGTACACACCTGCATATTTTGGTGCTATTAATTTTAAAAATCGTTCCGCATCTCTTTTCTCTTGAAGAAGTTGATTCATTGAAACACCTCCCTCATATTGATACTTTAATTATAAATGACTATTTAATTTTTGCCTATTTTAAAATAAGAAATCTAACCAAAAAAGAAAAGAAGCAAAATTTGCTTCTCTTAATCACATAGATTATATAAATCTAAAATCAATTGTTCTGTCTTTTCCCAGCCAAGACAAGGATCTGTGATTGACTTTCCATATACATCTCCATCTGTTGGCTGATTTCCATCTTCTAAATAACTCTCAATCATCAAGCCCTTCACTAGCTTTTTGATATCTTCCGATTTACTTCTAGAATGCATAACATCCTTGGCAATACGAATCTGCTCTAAATATTGTTTATTTGAATTCGAGTGGTTACAATCTACAATACAAGCCGGATTTTTTAAATCAGATTTTTCATATAAGTGAATCAACTCCATCAAATCTTCATAGTGATAATTCGCATGCGCATGATTGAACTTATCCACATATCCTCTTAATATCGCATGAGCTAGTGGATTTCCATCTGTCTGTACTTCCCAGCCACGGTATACAAATCTTTGATCGGCTTGTGCTGCCACAATAGAATTCATCATAACTGTAAGATCTCCACCTGTCGGATTCTTCATTCCAGCAGGAATTCCTACACCACTAGCCACAATACGATGCTGTTGATTCTCCACACTTCGTGCACCTATCGCAACATATCCTAATAAATCTGATAAATACGCATGATTTTCTGGATACAACATCTCTTCTGCACAAGTAAAACCAGTTTGTGTTACAACATCTGTATGCAGCTTACGAATCGCAATGATTCCCTTCAACATATCCTCTTTGGAATGTGGATCTGGCTGATGCAACATTCCCTTATATCCAACACCTTTTGTACGAGGTTTATTGGTGTAAACACGTGGAATCATAAAAATCTTATCTTTAACTTTTTCTTGTAATACAGCCAAACGATTCATATAGTCTAAAACCGCATCTTCGCGGTCTGCACTACAAGGACCAATAATTAAAATTAAACGATCATCTTTTCCAGTAAAAATATCTTCAATTTCTTGATCTCTTTGTTTCTTAATTTTCTGCACCTTATAAGGCAAAGGAAATTCCTTTTTCAAATCTTCTGGAGTTGGTAACTCCTGTATCTTCTTCATATCCATATTCAACATCCCTCTTTAATCACCCTTTGACAATATCATATTCTTGCATGTTTTTCAAAATTAGATACGATTTAATCGATATTCCAAGATGTAATCATCCATGATGAAGTCATTTCCTATATCTGTCTGTACAGAATCGATCCATTGAAAGCCAAACTTCTCATATACAGCTAGACTATGTTTATTATATTTGTTGCAAGTCAAATAAATAGATGGGTAACAATACTTTTCTGCCTGTTTCTTTACATACTCAAACATTTTAGATGCATAGTGCTTTCCTCTAGCTGAATCCTTTAAATACAGCTTTGACAAGAATAAACGATCCGGCTGATTCTGCAAACCAATATATCCAACTAACTCATCACCTTCATACACCTTATGATAATGATACTGCTGATGTTTTACTTGGTCTTGCATGGCATCAAAACTCTGAAACTTATCTACCATATAATCAATTTGTGCTTCTGAAATGATTCCAGGAAAAAATTCATGCCAAATCTTTTCGGCAAGAATAGCTACTTCTTTTAAATCTTTTTCATTCTTACACTCTACAATATTAATACTTTTCATAATGCACCTTCGAACTATCAAATTTATCTTTTACAGCCTCTTCTTGATCAATATATCCAAATGAAATCATCCACATTGGAACAATTCCCTTAGGCAGTTTAAAATATTGGTTTAAAGCCAAATAACGCTCTTCGTTCGGATACACACCCAGCCAGCATGAACCAATACCCAAGCTTTTTGCTTCAACCAACATATTCTCTGTAGCTGCTGCCAAATCTTGTTGACAATAATCCAAACTATCATTCTTATTTTTATCCGCACAAACAACCATTCCCATAGCTGCATCTTTTAGAAAGGATGCATAGGGTGTCATTTGACTTAAATCCTTTAATGTATCTTTATTCTCAACAACAATAAACTGCCAAGGCTGACTATTTTTAGCACTAGGAGCACTAAATGCTGCCTTTAAAATTAAATCAATCTCTTCTTTCTTTAATGATTCCTGTTTATATTTTCTTATACTCGTACGATTAAAAATTGCGTCCATACTTTTTACTCCTTTTTTCTGTATTATATCACCATTTTGAAAATTCGCTTTCATTATATAATGACTATTCTTTTCTTTGTGTTACAATACAAGAAGGAGGATTTAACCATGTTAAAATTTGAACCATTCTATCAAGAATACGAAAGAACATTAGATGCCTTCTCATTGGCATTCTCAACAATCTATTTTGAACAAATGACAATTGCGCCAAAGAAAGGAATTCCTTATTCAAATGAAATGTTGTCTAGACTATCTAAACAAGCATTCATCATTGAAAACAATCCAGAAACAATCAAAAAGATCAAGGAATACGCAAAAACATTGCCAGAAGGAAGTTTGGAAAAGAAAGAAGTCGACTATCGTCTTGAATCCTTAGCTCAATCTGAAAATATTCCTAGTGATGTATACGCAAATTATGTAAAAGTTAAAGCCGATAGCGAATTAGCTTGGCACGAAGCTAAAGAAGCGGATAACTATGAACATTTCAAACCTCATTTACAAGCAATCATGAAAGAGACTTTACACCTTTTAGAATATGACCCTAAGTTTAATGGAAACAATGCATATGATGTATTGTTAGACCGTTACGAAAAAGGAATGACACAAGAAAAATATGACGCATTCTTTAATAATGTAAAAGAAAAATTGGTTCCATTAATTCATGAAATTCAAAACAAGCCACAAATCAATGATGACTTACTTCATGAAACTTATGCAGTGGATCGCCAAGAAAAATTTATGGATGTTATTTGTGACTTCATGAAAGTAGATTTTGGGAAAGTATACCTTTCAACGACAGAACACCCATTCACAGATTTCTTCTCAAGCAACGATACTCGTATCACAACACACTACTATCCAGATCAATTCTTAAGTGCTATCCTTTCAACTGTACACGAATATGGACACGCTCTTTATGGACTACAAATGGATCCTGCTTTTGAAGGAACCATGCTAACACAAGCTGTGGGTTCAGCTGCACACGAATCGCAATCTCGTTTTTTAGAAAACCACGTTGGTAGAAGTCATGCATTCTGGCAAGCCAATTATGATCAATTAGTAAATTTATTCCCAGAATTCAAAGATGTGTCTGTTGACGAGTTAGTAAACATGATCAACAAGACAGAATGTGCTTTGATTCGTACAGAAGCGGATGAATTAACATACCCATTACACATTATGATTCGTTATGAAATCGAAAAAGAAGTTGCGAAAGGTAACATAGACTATGATAAGCTACCAGAACTATGGGCCGATAAATACGAAGAATATTTAGGTGTTCGTCCTGCAAACTATAAAGAAGGTGTCTTACAAGATATGCACTGGTCTACAGGCTATTTAGGATACTTCCCAACATACGCATTGGGTAGTGCTTATGCTGCACAATTGTATGCAACAATGGAAAAACAATTTGATGTAGAAGAAGCCCTATTAACAAACCACTTTGAAAAAATCACAAACTGGTTAAAAGACAATGTACACCATTATGCTGCAAGTAAATCTATGGCTGAAATCGTAGAAGAAGTAAGTGGTGAACCATTCAATCCAGACTATTACACAGATTATTTAATCAAAAAATACAAGAAATTATACAATCTAGACTAAGAAGAAGTGAGTAACATCACTTCTTTTTCATTCATTTATTATTCCTTTGAAAAATCCGACAAATCAATAGCCGAAGAAACATCTCCACGTTTAAAATTACTTACTGCACGGTCCATATCTGCCAAAGTTCTAGATGAAATGCTCTTTGGCACTGACAATTCACGAGGTTCGAGAATAATACAACCATTTCCATATTCTTTAACATTGTAATATTGATAAGTCGCTCCTCTAAGAGTAATTCTTTTTTTGTTATCCAAATGCGCAACATAATCCTTCATTATCAACACCTCCAATTCAAACATCAACATAAGCATTCCCATCTTTTATTATTAAAATATGCAATATTCTATTCTCTGTCAATCTTCTTTTACTTGTTCATTATCATTAAGAAGGATTGTATGCAACAATAAGAAAACAAATTCATTTATTGATTAGTATGGGTAGAATGGTTAAAAAAAACTGATCAAATAGAATGAAAAAAGAAGGTCAAATCAGTCAACATGGTAAAGGTAAATATACATTCTATATACTAAAAGAAAGTAGGCGATAGAGTTTAAATTCTACCGCCCCTTATCAAACCATACGTGC
>OKRZ01000078.1_pt1 | contig 56381 bp, 62 predicted proteins | sample 1601141 | NCBI WGS metagenome assembly OKRZ01 (sample SAMEA3541524, study PRJEB24748) | human gut metagenome | biome: human gut; feature: human-associated habitat; material: faeces | place: China | collected 2012
AGAAGATGACCATCCTCAGTTTCACAAATGCCTTTTTCATAAACTTTTACGGTACAAATTTCACCTTTATAGCTTACTCTAGTAAGTCCTTCAAATTTTCCTTTTGAAATTGCCATAACTCAAGCCTCTCCTTTCATCATATCGTTGATTTCCAAACCAGTTTCTTGCTGAAACGCTTCATATTCCTTACAAAACAGCTCAATATTTTCAGCCTTCCACCTTTGAAATGTTGAATAGTCATCTAAATGATACTTCTTCTTGAGGTACTTATCAAAATGTGACATATAATCAACCCTTGTAATATACCCAAACGCACGGGTTGAAACAATTTCCCCTGCTGCAATTTCACGTTGCAACCTATCTCGTTCCATTTTTCCTTTTTGTTTTGATTCAACGCGGCGCATTTCTTTGCAAGTCCTACCTTTGTCTTCTGGATGAGGACTGGGATAATCGCAGTATAATGTGTTTTTTTGGCGTGACGTAAACATTCGACCACACCTTCTACATTTAAGATGATAAAGTTTTTCCGACATATTTATCCTCCCATATATACAAAAAAGAAGAGGCCCAATGGGCCCCTCCTCTTGAAATTTATTAAATCTTTGCTCGAATTTCCTCATTCTCAGCTTTTCGTGCTGCTAATGTAGAAAGTGCATCCGCAACAGATTGCTCAGTACGAGGACGCCAAACAAAAGTTACAGTCAACTTTTTCTGACGAACTCGGTTCCGAATCTTTTGTGCCACTTCAAAATACCGCTCTGGGCATGTAATTTCTCCATTGATGAGACCAATAGCATCTTGGCTGTCATTGAACAGTTCAACGGTGCAACCATTCTGCGGAATCTCTTCAAGCGCGTATAGAATAGCGTATAATTCCGCCATCTGATTATCGCGGCAGTTAATGCTTTTTCCAACAGCAAAAACCGCCTCGCCTGTTTCGTTATCCTGAAGAACTGCGGCAATGCCTGCTTTGATATCATCTCCAATCTGAACAAAAGAAGCATCTGCCTCGATGCGAACACAGTCGTTATTTCTCTTATCAGACAATCGACATCACCCGAACGTTGAGAACGTTCTCGGTATTTTTCCCATCGGTGCTAGTAAGAGCAACCGGGGTCAACCAATCCTCGTTGTTTTCGCAGGTGTTAATTTCATTCGGAAGATTGCCTGCTGCTGCTTTGTCTACACACACAAACTTCTCAGGCGTATTTTTAAGACGAATGAAACATTCGCGGGCTTCACGAATCGCATCTTCCTTTGTAACAGCAATGGAAAGAATACCGATAGAATTATCGACAAACACCCATGCACGAGTAGGAACATCGGTACACTGTGTATTGTAAGGAATCACTCGAACATTCAGATAGTTTGTCGTGTTCTGCCCATCGTTACTAACCAATTTAACAGGAGACAGCCAACCATCGCTAGTCTTTGCCTCAACAATCTCGTTTTTGAGCTTTGCCCCAGTGGTTTTGTCAGCACAAAGGAAATTTTGATGAGTTTCCTTCAAGCGCCGGAAGCAATCTCTTGCCACATTGACAGCGCTTTCCGAATTGATAGAAACCGCCATAAGACCGATGCACACAGAATCGATAAAAATCCATGCACACTTTTCGGCATTCTTTACAGGTTTAGGCTCCAGCGTTTTTGCGGGATTTGCCGTGTTTACTGGTGCAGGCTGCTGCGCTTTCTGAACTGGTGCGGGAGCTTTTGTCTGATTGGAGCCCGCGCCAGAAAGAGCACTGGCAGGGACAAAACGCATATTATTTTCTGCACAATACTCGGCAATCGCTTTTTTTAATGCTGCAACCAGCGTATCCTCCGGGATACATTTATTATTATCCATTAAATTTACCTCACTTTTTGATTTTAACAGGTTTGAAAACAGGCTCAACGTTTTATATGCTGCCCAGTCAAGAAGGATATTCACGCCAAGCGCTTTTGTGTATACATCGGCAACTTTTACAGTAATTGTGCGTCTTGATGGCATTCCTTTAGCCGGAACAATACCACCATCAGCAGTTTCTTGACCTTCACAGGACATTGCCTGATATACAAGATAGCCGGGGTCGTTGGATGGAGAAATGCTGAATTGTCTAAATTCCGCTTTACCATCTGACCGTCTCCTAGCAGGGGTTCCACCAACGCAAGTAAAAAGTCTGTCTGGATACTGATTTCCTGTTTCCCTCTGCTTTTTTCTTGCGCGTTCTGCTTCCAAGAACAAATTGCCATTGACCATGTCTGCTGCAAGGCCCGAAGCATTGACTCCCATTGTTTTACTGCCATCACTTCCAGCCTTCACCATAGGTACGAAAATTTCAATCGCATATTCCTGTGTGCAATTTGGCTTTCCAGAGTGTTTTACAAAAGAAAAGTGGTAACGGGAATCGTAGTTTCCATCTTCGCCAGCAAAAAGAGGTGTTGCCTTAAAAAATGTATTTCGATTTTCCGCATCCCAAATATCTCTTGGTGTTTTGTACTCTTTTTTAGGCTTCGGTTGCTGTTGCTGGTAAGAACCAGTGCGGTTATTATACATTTTCTTTTTTCATCACCTTTCATTTGGCTTTTTTTGCGTGCTTCTGGCTATTTGCAAAACTCGTAAGGATAAGCCAGTTCATCATTACCCAGCTTCCATCGTTATCACAAACTTCCTTATTGTTTCGCAAAACCAGTGCATCTTCACCGCTCGGCTCAACATGAAGGAATTTACATACATCATCCTCCGAGATGTCAAGCTCGGTAGAAATACCCTTTGTGGTAAGGGCTTTGTTTTCCCAGTTCTTGATGTATGCAACATAGCCGTCTGTGTCAGATGCAAACAACACCGTCAAATCTGGATACAAAATCGAGCTGCGGGAAGTTACGTTATCATAACGTTTCACTTTTGTTTCCTTTCTGCCGCTATTGTGCGGTCTTTATCACACCCAAGTGGGTGATGTATAGTTGCGGATACGTACCGCATCGTACAGCACAAAGAAAAAGCAGTCGTCCTACTCCTTTCGGAGTAAAACAACTGCTTCGCTAAGCATTCTTTCTTAAAGTTCGTTGTAGTTATAATCTTTGTGCTGTTATACTATACCAACATTATCTAAAACACGCACAACAGTAGAATACAGGTTCACTAAAATATTATTCTGTAGTCTCTTCTGAACACAACTAAATCAAGATACCTACATTATACCAATATTTTCGATTTTTTGGCGAATGAAAGACATGGATTGATATTAGCCAATGATTTGACTGTCATACGGCTTGGCAGAAAGAAGCTGAATAAGGACTTGACCATCATATCCCCAAAGGAGTAGACTTAACAACGTCATTGCTTCCTGCTTGAGAACCGTAAAATCACGTTGTGCAATTCCCATGCGATGAGACAGTTCTTTTTCTCGCAAATACGCCATTGTTCCGTCCGTCAGAATAATGCTTCTATTGGAGACAAGTAATTTCAAAACATCTGCGTATTGCTTTCCTTTAATCGGATAATACTCAACAAGAGCTATAGCACCAGATACAAGGAGAAGGAATTGAAGAACCGCATCAACACTGTACATCGCTCGTTCATTTTGCGTTATCGACAGAATTTCTTTTGGCGTTTTTGCATGAAGAACCCTTACGATAACATCATCGTCTCCGGTACGCGCCCAATACAATCGAGAATATTCTCGCAGGAGTAACTTTGTGTTGTGGTACGCATAAAGATACTCGTCATCATCTTGGAAAAACATCTGAGAATCCGGATGGAGTAAAGAATCCATGTCGTTCCGAAGGCTTTGTCCAAACTGAATATGGAGTGACTCTACTGCTAAAGGGAGATACTTTTTAACTTCGAACTTACTAGGCTCTTGAAGTTCAACAAATGATTCATTCATCACCAGTTGAAGCGTAGCAGCCATCTGTTTTCCGTGTTCGTTATTTCCGTTTACAAGGCGAAGAACCGCTGTGTCGATTTCATCAATCACATGTTTGCATGTCTCAAAATACTTATTTCGACATTCAAGGTCCAGCGTTTTTCCGACACCAAATACAGAACGAAGAATCCGTTGCGTTTCAAGCAGAAATGCATCTGAATCAAAATGAGCATTCTGCATAATATCAGTAATGTTTTCGCCGTATAATGACCATTTAAGTGCTGGATATAGAACCAATGCCAAAATGGTGTATTTCATCTTTGGATTGTCTTTGAGGATTTGGTTTAAACTATTTTTTGCTCGAAGAATATTACTTCCGTTTGCAAACAATTTTGTCAGAACAAGTCCACTTTCCACTTCATCCAAATCAGAGATACCATTTTGACCAATACTGTAAATTTTACTTTTTTGGTTCGTTTTCAATGATGTTGAAGCCATTGGCAATAAGAGCCTCCCTTGCCATATCCTTATTCAGCGCAGTCATTAGACCACGCTTTTTGAACTCGATTGTGTCGAGGGGAATTCCTTTGCGGTCAAATTGATAAAGAACCGTGTTCCAAAGACCCAGTCCATAATTATCAGGAATAAGACCTTGCTTTACAGAAACAAAATCCCACAGAATCTTGTCATCGTCACACACGATAACAGTTTTTCCACTCAAGTCTTTTGCGTATGGGATTTCTGGAATCAATTTTGCGAGCATACGCAGTTTTGCTTTTCCGGCACTTCCAAGAGGATAATGCTCTACTTTGGAAAACATAGGTGCGTAGCTTGGTGTGACTACGCCATCGACACCCCAAGCCTTGTATTCACCTTTTTTTCCATTGACTAAAACCCGTAACGCTGTCAGATACACAAATACCATAAACTATTCCCTTTCACAGGCGCTTCTTATACTCTTCAGTATTCCTATTCTGCGCCATTTCCATCCGACGTTTTTATTGATTTTCGTACATTCGTATGATACAATTTAAACATAAGGTCAATGACCTAATTATCATCATATTAGAACTATTTTTATTGGGAGTCGCACTCATGGAAGAATCAATTTTGCAGGATTTGGATAACATCAAAAAGAAGGAAAGCTTATGGTCATTCTTTTCTTCTCGTGCTTCTGAGATTGAAGATGTGGCAGAGAGCTTTCCAAGCACCGCATACCAAGTGATTGAGCAAACAAGGCTTCGCTACGATTTAACCATTACACAAATGGCGACCTTGTTAGGTCTTACGAGAAACGGATACAGACGCTGTATGCTTTCAAAAAAGATGTTTTCTATGCATGGGATTATTCGCTTCTGTTACATCTTCAACTATGACATCGAAGGGATTTTAACGCATCCCATGATAGAGGCGCATACAGATGAAGCCTTACTTGAACTAGCTTCACTTTTCGGCTCTCTTAGCGATGAGTCGTTAAGAGATGTTGCATCCTATGCAGAGTCTAAAATTGTCGCAGTAAATCAATTTCCAAAGCGCTTTGCTAAAGCAGTTGAAGCATATATCGAGGAAAGAAACACCGTTCTCAAAGAAATCGCGAAAAACGGAAACAAGAATCGTGGCTAATCGCCATAAAAACTCATTATTGTGTTGATTCCGTCCATATTCATTTCTGCGTCGTCAAGTCGTGCAGACATATCGTCTTTGTGATATATATCACGGGATTGATTTTGAGCGAGAAAATCATTTGCCTTTTCCTCTTTCAGAACAGCAACTTCGTTATTCGCATGTTGTGCTTGTTCTGAAAGGGGATTTTCTTTTTCCGGTTGTACTTGCACTTTGAGTGCGGCTTCAGCTATTTTGGCACAAGATTCTTGTGTCACAACACTTGGCTTATCGTTTGGCTGACTATTCATAATCAGGTCAACAATAAACTGTGTGGCTTTATGGTTTCCCGAATATGCTTTAAGAAGATAGTAAACCGCCACTTCTTTAGGATTATCCATCGAAAAGCTAAGGTTTATTCGTTCTCTTTTGATAACATTCTTCTTTCCACTTTTTGAATTTGATGAATTCGAAGTGCTTGATTTACGCATGATAATACACCAAACGACCATTCCGGTTGAGCTTGGATACCTCTTGGTAGTAATAACCCTTTGCGTTTGCGCAAACATCCGGAATCAGAATAAGGTCATCCCTTTTCAAGAATTTCTGAAACACTTCAAACAAAAGCACAGACCCTCCACCAACAAAGCAGAGCTGTCCCATCAGCATATCCACATTCCGACCATCCTGTAAGTCGTTGATACGTTTACGGACAAATTCGTCTGCCGCATTACAGATGGATTGCCGGATGCTATTCGGACATTGCTGAATGCCACGAAGAATTGAATCTACCATGAAATCATCAAGAGAAATCCCGCAATCTTCTCGAACATGACGTTCAACATCCTTAAACAGTTGAAGAACACCTGCATTTTCAAGTGTAATACCGGGGTTCTGCGGTTCTCCGTTGATGATGCCGATAACATTTGTCGTTCCGCCACCAATATCGATGATATAAGAACGTGGTGCTGTTACAACACGCTGCCACACCTTTGCATCGGAGGCGGCTGCGCTAATAGTTTGAGGAAAAACGCTAACGTCCACAATCTGAACACGATATGGACTCCCTTCGTATTCGAATTCGAGGGGTAAACCGTTGTTTCCAAAAAACGACTTGTACTTATCCTTTAGAAGAACACCATCGACTTTCAGACTGAGGTGTTCAACAGGGAGTCCCAAGGCGAGTCCCACCTTACATTCATGTTTCTCACGCTCCGGCCACTCCTCACGAAGTTCTCGTGCGATTGCGGCTAAAGTTAAAATCAGGTAGTCCTCGTCTGAAGTTTTATTACGTCGTGCCTGAAGGCGATTCTCACAAATGCTATAGTATTTTCCTTTGTAATGCAATGCTCCGTTAAGCATCGGTGGTGGAACTTCGCCATGATGATTAACGCCTGTTGGAAAAGGCTTACAGCGTTTGCTCGGTCCAAACGACTTCATGTTATAGTTTCCTTGGTCAACTGCAATACATACAATGCTATCGGTATTAGCCACTTTAATCCTCCTCGAAATTATCCAATGTGTCAACCGTTAAAAGAGATTTTGCCATTTGTTTTGCCAGCTGATGACTTTTCTCTTGTACTTCTGTAAATACCACATTTACTTTAACATCCATGTCAGCGCATTCCATAAATACACTTGAATAGTCATCAGCTTCTCGCATATCTTTATTTTTCTTGTTTACCTGCCAACTGTTTCGATACAATTCCCAAGCATAATCACGAGAAGCATACATCGTAACCTTCTTGATGTTTGAATGTCCGTGTGTATATGGCTTCAAAGCAAAAGACGCGGCACGAAACACCATTGCTTTTGCAGGTACACCGACTCGACGCTCTCCATTGATTCGAATAATTCGTTCATCACCACTTCCCTGCTCAACACACAACCCGTATGCGGTTTCATTCATTTGTTCGTTGGTGGCGACGGATATGTAAACTTTTGCTTCTGTGGTTCTCAATGTTTCAATTCGCTGAATCTCCACATCTTCTACAACTGGAATATCGACGGAATCATCGTTTGGTGATTCCGTTCTACCATCCTCTTGAAGTTGTTGTAATTCGGCTGGGTCAAGTTCTTCTGCTTCAAAAACGACTTCATCTGCAGGAGTCAAATCGACATCCAAATCAATGTCAGAATGGTTTGTTGGCTGATTGCTATCACCCTTATCAACTGACTGCATATCAGCGCTTGCGTTTAGAATATCTTGAATTGCTTGTTTTTGAGCTTCTTCTGCCTTCGCGAGTGCATTCTCGTCAACTTCATGCGTGGAAGTGCTTGTTTCCTCAAACAATTCCGATAAGCTTACAACTCGATTGTTTTCATCAAGCGTAAGATTATCGGCATTATCTGTTGAAGACATAAGGGTCAACTCGGCATCTGTGAACTCGTGTAGCTCTTCGTCTTCGTAGTCACCAGACGTAAAGCGCTTGAATATTGCTTGCGCTCCCTTTTTAGCCTTTTCAGCTTCCTCTTCCTTGCGCTTTTTTCGTTCGATTGCAGCACTCTGCTTTTTTCTTCTATCTAAATCTTCGAAACGTTTGGCAAAATCACGGCTGATGTATCCATCGTTACTTGCCATTGCCACTGTCAACTCCCTCTTCGCTGCTTTCTGCATTTGAATTGGCATCCAAGTCTGCATCTATCTGAGTTTGAGCATCTGACTCGGCTTTTTCTCCAACAGAAACCATTTCGTTTTTAACATCATCAACTGCACGAACCAAAATATTGCCGTCAATATCTACCTGTCCATTGTTGTAAAGGTATGCAAAAGCATCTTTAACACTGTCAAAGGTTTTTACATCTGAAATTGTATCTACTGTTCGTCCACTTTTAGCAACTGCGTCATAGTGTACAGAACCATCATCTTCGATACGGCAAGTGAAGGTCATATCTTTTTCATTGATTGCACTGTTGATATATGATGCATATGAATTAAGGACATCTTTTTCTGCGTTTTCATCCAATGTGCAGTTTTCTGGATAGACAAACATTGGGTCTATAATTTCAACCTCAGATGCTTCTGGTTCATCTGTTACAACCTCTTGTTTTGAGCAAGCCGTACAAGTTGAAAGTAAAATCATTCCGACACTTAATAGTGAAACCAATTTCTTTGTGTTTTTCATGCGTTACAATCTCCATTCAATATCTTAATTATAGCATATTGTACATTTCCCAACAACCGCTTTACGGCAGTATACTATCGTTTAATGTGTGTTGTTCTTCATTTTTTGTGGAACTCGTTTCGCCATCTTTTGTTCGTCCAAGCAATCCAAATTCAAGGGCTTTACTTAACTTTTCCGTCCATGGAATTGAATCGTCCTTTATTATCTCTTCGTTTACATAATCAGCATATTCGGATGCAGCCTGACTTGAAGAATCCCCGACAGAATTCAAAGTATCCGTTGTAACATCGTATATTTTGCCCAAATTTGTAAAAATGAAAATGAGCAGTATAACACCAAAAACCAATGAAACCGCCGCACGAGCTCGGCGAAAAATGAATGACAGAAGAAGATATGCCCCCAATAGAAGCAGAATGATTTTCATGTTATCAACAACAAGCGAAAGAAGCGGCGAAAACGCTGCAAAAAACAAGCCCATAACTATACCTCCTTTTAAAATCTCCTTTATACTATACCAACAGAAAATGGCGGACTCCTTTTATATTTTGCAAAAAAAGAAGAACCGCCGCAACGAAATACCATTGCGACGATTCTTCTAAGGAAAGGAAAGAGTATACAGGATAGGTAATGTTAATGTTTTACGCTGGAAGAACCGGCGTTCTGAGACGGCTGAACATTTTTTGCGTTATTCACGACAACGCCATCGTTTGCTTTCTGTCCGTTCTTAGGTACGTTCTTGGCAGGTACGTCCTCTGCACGAACATCAATCTGACCATGAACCATTGCGCCATTCTTGACTTCCAGACCACAAGTGGAAACTTCGCCATCAAACTCGGCGGAAGAATCAAACGTGACGGCATTTACCATTACATCACCGACCATCTTGCCATTGATGCTTGCACTGGTTGCCTCGATGTTGCCCTCGATGGATGCGTTGTCAAGATAGACATTGGAAGCGGTAATATCACCCTTGACAACACCACCGTTACGAACCGTGACATCGCCTGCCGTATGAATAGGTCCCTCAAAGACACCCTCGATAATGATATCGGTAGAACTATTCAGTGTACCGCTGATATTGACTTCCTTTGCAAAGAAAGTCTCACCCTTTTTGGCAGACCCCTGTACTGGAGCCTTGACAGTATTCACTGGCTGAGAAGTGTGCTTAGACTTCAGCGTGTCGTCAGTCGTCTCGTGGAAGTCAACGACATCCACAACAGGCTTTTCCTGCTCACGTGATGCCTGCGGATAAGAAGAACGCATAGCGTCGTCTACTGCGTTGTTATTGTCAGCAGGACGGGGAGAACTTCCACCATTGTACTGCTTGCGAACATTGTTGTCTTTTTCAGAAGAGAAGAAACCCATAATTTTACTCCTTTGTTGTTGTGCGTATACTCTTTATTTACAAAGCCGAACTTCAACGGTATCGACTATGCGACTGTGGAACTGTTTTGAACAGATAAAACGTAGCTTGCTACTGCAACATCTGCTAAAGAAGAAAAATAGTTGCTCGGTAAATGTCCAACGGAAATAGGTGCAACTTCCATAAGAAACGTCTTGCTTTCGCCAGTCTTTTCGTTGTGTTCAACTCCGACTGTAAAAGTAAATGGAAGAGCTTTTGCATTGCTACCCGATATCAAGGCAATTATTTCTTTTACTTTTTTCATGTCTGGTGCATACGAATAATCGCTCGATGCTGGAATCATACTACATACTTCACCGTTAAATGCATTGATTAACCACTTTGAATTCCAATCGGTGAAACGAGACACAAAGAACAGAGAGTCGTATGCATCTTCGCCATAAGTAGAAAGCAAATAGTTTCTAAAGCTTTTCCGTTTGTTTCGGATGCATTGGCTTTCGCATTCGTTCTGGTTTGAACTAATTCGTCGAAGCGAAACAAATTCACCTCGAAGCAAAGAACCCCCACGGCATAGTTCACGACCAGTCAAAAGAAGCGTTTTACAGCCAAAAATTCCGTCGTCAATAGCTTCTTGAGGGATTCTTACGAACGGAGCATTAAAACCAATTCCAAAAGCTGCATTCCAACCAGACACGAAATCGTTGTTGCCAATAGGAACAACAAATTTATACGTGTTCAGCAAATCCCACCCAGAGACAAATTCATTGCAAACTCCATCAATGCGCATGATTTCATGTCCATTGGAAAAAAAGATGTCATATTTAGAAGGAAGACTGAACATATGACGGTCACGATTATAGCCACGAGCAACCTCAAGAACTTCCTCAATATTGCGCTTCATATTCCAACTATTGTCGATTTGAGCCACAAATGCTATATCAGCAGGAATTGAGCGATGATAGATAACCATTGAGCTTGCCATGTCTATATTCACCGTCCTTTCAAACGCAGGTTTTTCACCTGTGTAAAGCTCTAAAAGAAGGGGCTTTTCAGCCCCTGTACCGCAACCGTTCTCGCCACTCGGTACTTGTTTCGGTTTGACAATGCTTGCTTGTATGGAAAGCACCACATCGTGGCGTGTGCGGAACAAGCATCATCTTCGTGGTATAGTTGAGAGGCCCGCACATAATGGACGCACGACCACATTCCTGTGGTCCCCGCATTGCTGTCTACACCTAGCAGGTGCAGCAGAGGGTAATTTTAATGTCGTGCCCAAGACAATGCGCTTACAACGCGAGATAGCTGCTATTCACAGCCAATGGCGCTCCCAGTCCGATTTGAACGGACGACACACGGATTAACAGTCCGCTGCTCTAACCAAGCTGAGCTATGGAAGCATATTGGCGGTTTTTGCACCGCCTCGCTTCTCGTTAATGGGTTAATATCAACGAAAGAGCAAGAATCGAACCGGCAAATATACGATGTAACGGTATAAAAGAGTACCTCTATGGGTACATTGTACCGTGCATCTTTTATTTTCGGGTTCTTCTGGTGGAGATGGGGGGATTCGAACCCCCGTCTTGAAGATATTGATTCATTCAATTCTTACGCGATAGTCACATGATTGACAACTTTTGACTGTTTGCCCGGTCGTGTGACGAACCTTTTTCAGTGGACAAATGACCACGCTCACCATAATTTACGTCTCGGTGTACTTAGACTTCAGACGGTTTCGGTCTTATTCTGCGCCGTACATATCTAGCGAACCTTTGAACCTCACACGCTTACCCGCAAGATGGTGCGTTGTTTTGGTCTCCGTCTGCCTGTTAGGCAGCGATAGGAGCAGCGTAACGATTGTTGTCAGTTACTTTTTAAGGTGGTTCGTAAGGTGAACCATGCCCGCGATGAAGAAACCTCCGTCCCCAATCGAAACCTTTACATCCCCATGATAAGCATGTGATTAACAGCACATGCACTGTTTTGCGCGATGGTCTCCCATCAGCTCCACCACTGGCTTTTTCTAGGAAGCCAGAAACCTTTGGTGGGAATTAGCGGACTTGAACCACTGACCCTCTGCTTGTAAGGCAGATGCTCTCCCTGCTGAGCTAAACTCCCACGAAGTCGTCCGTTACACGGGCGACAAACAATACGTTTACAGGTCAACTTTGGTGGTTTTACCATCAGCATCAACACAATAAACCGCTGCATCTGCTGCGTTCACATAGGCGTTTTTAGTGCCTTCCACAGCCTTTACTTTCTTCTGGATGTCTTCCAGTTTAACCTGCTTCTTATCCGCGCCAACCTCGACGTAGATGATTGCAGTCTTTCGCGTGGTTGCCATACTTTCTTCCCTCCTTTGCTCGTTTTATATGGTTCATTTATAGAGGTAAATATTTTTATTTACACTCCGTTGGCGCTCCCAGTCCGATTTGAACGGACGACACACGGATTAACAGTCCGCTGCTCTAACCAAGCTGAGCTATGAAAGCATGATGGCGGTTTTGCACCGCCACGCTTTTTCATCAATGGGTTAACATCAACGAAAGAGCAAAAACTGAACCGCTGAAATATACGATGTAACAGTATAAAAGAGCAAATCTATGGGTGCATTGTACCGTGCATCTTTTATTTTCAGGTTCCGTTGGTTGGGTCGGCGAGATTCGAACTCGCGAACACGAATGCTGGAGTCAAAGTCCAGTGCCTTACCGCTTGGCGACGACCCAATATAAACATACCAATAGATTGCTATCTACCGGTATGTAGGTAATACCCTTTGTTTGGATATCTTTTGGTACTTGCAACTTCCGAGTTTCCGCGTACATACACAAGGAACGCAAAATGGTCTTGTGACAGACTTGTTCGAGCACTTAAAGAAATGTCTATTGCATACTGTTATGAAACGGTATGGTGGCTTCACTCTGTGTTTATCGCATGAACCAAACAGTTTTGATATCATCATTTACCGCAGGGTCTTTGAGCCAACCAAGAATCTGCGTACGCAAGTCGGCATTTTTTTCTTCGATATCTGGACGGAGACTCGCAATGAAATCAGCAAGTTGCTCTGTACTCATATGACGAATAACATCCGCCTTCGTCTTGGCGGTTGGCTTTGGCTCAAAGAACTTGCCGTTGTTTGCAACGCATTCTGATACGAGCTCGCAGGTTTTTGATTTATCCAAATCACGGTGTACGCAATGGAAGCAGTCAGGTAATGCCATATCGAATCTTTTTCCTTTCGTTTTTTTCGTTGTCTTTATTATATCATTCTGCGTATTTTCTCGCAACCGCTTTGAAGCCTATTTCTGCCCCGTTGTCAATAGGTTTTGCCATCAAGAATAGCGCATTAAGAACCATTGTGTTATGCAATCATTTCCGCACTGCAACAACTATAAGTCGTCCGTTTTTTATATCTACTGGATAATAACAAGTTGACAAGGTAATCAATTGCGCTCCATTTTGATAAACATAGTCATCCGTTTTCATTAGATTTCTACTTTTGATTTGATTCATAAAGTAATCTCTTATAGATATATCATCAAGTGATTCACATTGAGAATAATCAAATGTATCTGTTTCCACATTTTCAGTGAAAACGGATATGATTTTCCATGTCGTCTCCCCTGCTGGTGTTTCTATCATGATTTCAGGGTGTTCATTCAGAAACTGTTGGTCAAGATAGGATTCCAACACACCGAAATCCTCGCCGTTATCAAGTCTATGTCCATAGATAACTGCATTCTTATCGTCTTGCATAAAAACGCTTGGGGTTTGAACATATGGAGTACCATTAACATCATACTCGCCTGTAAGATTACGACGAAAGTAATAGTCTGTATTGACAATCGCTGTTTCCATCTTCGTGTTTGGAATGTACATACGAGCAATTACATCAGAACATGATTCCATATAATGTGTCAGCAGCTTACTTGTACCTTCATCGGATTTACCGGATAAATCATATTCTACATGGATTGTTTTTGGTTGTTGTTCTTCCACAACGGTTTCTTCGCTTGCGTTTGCTTTGTTTTCTTTACTTTGCTTCATTTCATTGATTCCTTGAAAAACCAGAATCGTTCCAAACACAAATAAGATTCCAAATATTGTACACATAAATGTACGCAGAAATATTTTAAATGAACTCACGGTATCCTCCAAAATAGAAGCGTTAATTGCTTCCAAACTTTTTAGCATTATACCAACTATTTTTTACAAAACAAAAAGTCAAAGATGACACAACATAAACTGTCGTGCCATCTTTGACCTATGAAATGCTATGTGATGATTTGCTTTTTATGATTTATCGACTAATATAGTCATCTTCGTCATAATTGGAATCATCATACCCATTATCGTCTTCGTCGTCTGCTTCACTATACTCAGCTTCGATGTCACCGTGGTTGAACTTAGAGGTCTTTGTTTTGCTTAAGAAAATCAGTCCAAAGAGGCTGACAAGGAACAGAACAAGCGCAACAATTCCAACGACAGGAACAATAAGTGCGTTTGACGACATTAGCTTCACGATGGGATTGCTGCTATGAATCTCACTCAAACGATAAGTGACTTCTGCGTTCAGGTTCAACTTATGTGCATTAGCATAAGAAGCATCCAGACCAAGTGCATCAATGTCGCTTCCATAAGTTGCCGTTGCATTATAAACTGTAGTTGTTCCCTCTGCATGATACGTTGCAACCCAATCTGTGCTTGGATTGGAAACATACCAGATAATGTCACGCTTTGTCATGCCATCTTCGACATAGGGGTCACTTGCCCATGCACCACCAGTAACAGTAGCTCCATTACGAAGTCCCGCTGCGCGAGCAACATCTGTCTGATAACCATCCCAACAAGGAGTGGATGGGTCGTAGGCAATGTACTTCCCATCGAGAACAAAGATGTTGCTACCTGCTGGAAGTGAAATGGTTGAGTAGATGTTAGTGCTTGCCGTGCCATCGCCACTTTTGGAAATGACATCGACCAGCGTTCCGGGTACAGTCACCTTGTCACCGTTTTCGTTCTCATAAGTTACATCTGCTGTATCTGGAACATCAGGGCGAACTGTCTGGTTAGGGTATTCAACAGTACCATCGGCAGAGTAGGTCTTATCAATTGGAGTGTAATCAGCACTTTCCAACGTCAAAGTAACGGTCTTGCCACCAACTTCAAAGTCCTTCGTTTCCGGAGCTTGCTGAGAAGTGAGGTTTTCAAGTGATACTGTCTGCGTATAACGAGGCGTATCCTTTACAACACTAATGACCGGAGCCTTTTCTGTATCAGATACACGAGTATAGGAATTGCCATCTTCCTCAATGGTGTTCGGAACATCCGTTGGAAGTGCATCCTCACTGGTTGCCTCATAATCATAGGCACGAGTAATGTCTGTTTTTGCGAGATTTGGAGCAAGAAGCAGTTGAGCTAACAGTGCAAGAACCGCCACCAATCCAAATACAACACAAAGAACACGCCACAAAGTACGATTGCGCATAGAGTGTGTCTCCTTTCAAATAAAAAGGGAGCTGGAGATTCATCCCCAGCTCCCATGAACCTTACGCTGGCGGATTATTGCCGCCGTGTTTCTTATTCGTCGGACTTATCGGATTTTTCATCCTTTTCGTCGCGGATTTCAGCCAGTGCAGCTTTTTTCTTGCGTTTGGTAATGACAACGTAGCTGCCACCACCAACTGCAACAACGACCAGAATCACAGCGCCAACAACCAAGGCAATGGAATTAGTGCTGTTCACAGGAGAAGTCGCAACTGCGGTTTCTGCTGTAGCCGTCGTTTCAGTGCCAACGCCGTTCGGTGTCGTACCTGTTCCCGGAATAGTTCCCTTCTTACCGAAGTAATTGTTGAAGAACGTAATAATTCCATAGAACGGGCTACGAGTATTCTCGAAGATGATTTCAACCTGACGAGTTTCATCACTGATGGTGAACGGGTACAAGGTGCTATCGCACAGGTAATCAGGCGTTACCTTGATTTCCTGATAGTAGTAGTTGCCTTTTGGCAGACTAAACCAGATGTTACCTGCATCGTTCGTCCAGTTGAAGCAATCGTAAGTCTTGCCATCTTTTTCGAACGTCTGAATCTTGCCAGTGTCAGCGTTGATAATCTGGAACGCGATACCCTTGATTGCCTGTTTGGTTTCTTTGTCAACCTTGTGAATCAGAATACCGTAATCGTCCGGCTTATCGAACATCTGTACGTGCTGAATATCGCCAGTCGGGAGAACCGTAAACGGAACATCTTCGGCTTTCAAATATCCATTAGGTGCAGTTGTTTCAACCAGTGTGTAATCACCAGCAGGAAGCTTTTCGATGTAGTGCGGAGTATCACTGGAGGTCCATTCGTGGATGGTGTTTCCATCCTTGTCCTTGATTTTCAGCTTTGCACCGGGCAGCTCATTGTTATTGGTAATATCCTTCTTGGAAATCTCAACCTTTGTAATGTCGTCCTTCATGATGACGGTCTGGCTGTCAAGCAACTTCCATTTCTTGCCATCCTTATAGTAGACATTCACTTCATCAATCAGTTCACCGTTTTCATCTTTTTGCTGTTCAAGCTTAAAGGTGATATCGCTTGCCAGTGCATAACCAGAGGCTTCACGAATTTCAGTCAAGGTGTACTCATTGCCATCCTTAAAGGACAGAGCATTGATTTCCTTCTTCTTGTCAGTGGATACCCACTCACGCAGGACATTGCCATCCTTATCCTTGATTTGCAGAGTTGCACCGGGCAGCTCATCATCATTGGTAAGGTCGCGTTTGCTGATGTAGATAGTGGAAGGCACGTTCAGACACTCGCTATCGAGAACCTGCAGAGCTTCACCATCATACGTAAAGGACACATCCTTCGGGGTCTTATCCAGATAGTAACCATCCGGAGCCTGTTTTTCAAGTACCGTGTAGTTACCACTGTTGGTGGTAGCATCCTTCGCTGTGTAGTCCTTATTGCTGTAGTTTTCACCACGAATAGGAACATCCACATCGAAGTAGGTGTAACCATCATCACGAGTTTCTGGAGAGGTTGCAATCAAATCACCAGCGGAGAAAATCTTGTTGCCATCGGCATCATAGATATCATCCTTCGCATACAGCTCAAAGATTGCACCAGAGACAAACTTGTTGGTCTTAATGTCGAACTTAAACACGCCAACACGAGCTTTTTCACGGTCATTGACGAACAGGAGCTTCTGAGAGTCAACAAACTCATCATCTGCATCCTTTACGCGAGTGACATCGTAGTCATTCGTAGTGGAGCGTTGTTCGGTGTTTGGATGGTCCAAAGTATATGGCAGACGGTCAATTTCGCCGTTAATGAAGCGAAGCAAAGTCTCTGCATCTGCGTAGGTGACTTCACGAGCATCAAACCCATCATATTCCCAAGTCGGGTCAATCGGGTCAGTTGCCACAAAGTTGTCGTCCGCAGAATCACTCTGGTCCTCACGGTCAAAACGATTGAGGTTGTTGGTTACATTTGCGATTTCAAGCTGGCTTACGGTCAGTACGTAGGGGTTCTCCCCTTCTACAACTTTCTTACCGCTGCGAACATCGAGATAGCCAATCAACAGTTCGTAGTCGGCCATATCGATTTTGCCGTCCATGTTCACATCGCCGATTGCAATCTGCTCGATGTGTCCATAACCAACGTCAATACCATCGTCAACGGCAATATCCGGGTCGAGTTCATCATCACCAACGTCAACGTCAGTAGAGATTTCATCTTCCGGGACTTCGTTTCCGTTTTCGTCTACACGAACTACGGTAGTACCAGTACCATCACCATTGTCAACAGGAGCTTCATCATCAATCCAAACAGGAATGTAAGTGTAACCCGGAACCTCGAAGAGGTTATCGGATTCCAATGTTACAGTCTGAGTGATTTCAGATGCAAAGTTTACATCTTGAATCTGGTCGCTCCAAGTCAACTCAACGTCATAGCGAGTATCATTCAGCACATACCCGTAAGGAGCTTTTGTCTCAAGTACCGTATACTTGCCAAGAGGAAGCGTGATACCTACTTCACCAACTGCACCATCATGAATGACAGACAGGAAGTCATAGGTTGCTGGCGTACGAGTTGGAGCAAACACAACAGTATCTGCTGTGCCATCACCACTTACAACGGTGGCGACAACATCTCCCTTGGCATACCACAGAGTGCGGTTTCCGTTTGCATCCTTCTGATTATCCTGAGTAACGATGTCTTCGGCAGCGATAATCTGGAACTCAGCACCCGCCAAAGGACGTTCCTCATAGGTGAACTTGCCAGTAGTCTTATCAAAACCAGTCAGAACTTCACCAGTTTTCTTGATGTTGATACGACCAATGGTTTCGTTGTTCCAGTATTTTTCTTCAATAACAAGGTTATCGGCATCGTCTTCGTTCAAATCACCAGTTGCATTCCAAATGCGGTTGGTTGTAACCTTAAAGTCAACGTAGTAGTTACCAGTGCTGTAAACACCGTTTTTATCCTTGTCAAGAAGAATACCGTTTTCGCCATACTGAGCAGTGTCAGCCCACTCGTTGTAGAAGCCTTCTGGTCCCTGTACCTCAACAATACGGTAGTTACCGACTTCGAGCTTCTCCGGCAGAGCAATATTTCCTTCAGCATTGGTGTAGAACGTGTCGACTTTCTTGATAGCAGAGCCATCCAGAGTGGCGGTCATAGTGACCAGACGCGGGTTGCCCTTTTTATCCAAGATATAGTTTCCGTTGTCGTCCATCCAATACAACTGGAATGCCGTACCTTCACGCATAACATCCTTGCCAGTTTCAACATCCTTCTTATAGATGCGCAGGTAGGCATCCATAATCTCGTTGTCGATAACGTAGCTGTAATTCATGAAGCCACCAGCAGGCGTGGTGGAAGAACCCTTGATGTCGCTAAAGCGAGAGACAGGAATCAAACCTTCATCTGCCGTAACATCAAAGATAACGGGGTCTGCCTGCATACGGTCTTCTGGAACAGTAGTCTCAATCAGAACATACTGACCATAAGGGAGACCAAAAATACGGAGGTTGCCAGTGTCATTTGAGAACAGTTCGGACAACTGGTACTCATTCTTGTTTCCTGTAGCAACCCATCCTTTACCCTTGCCATTGACATAGTCTTCGGCAGCAGTCAGTGAGTTGTTGTACAGAGCTACTTCATTCGGGTCAGACTCGTACATCTTTGCGATTGCTTGAGTCTCTCCGCTGAAGTCCCATTTTGGATGCTCGTTGTCGTAGTTCTCGTTGATGTAGGTGTCCCACAGGCTTGAGTAGATATAAGAGCCGTCACGAGCCTGTGCGATTTTGTCAGCCTTAGACAAGTCGGAAATCAGATACAGGGTAAATCCTGCACCTTCCAGCCAATCCATTGAAGAGTTGCCATTTGTAGAAGACTTCTTCTGAATCTGGATATCGGTCTTTTGAACCTGTTCCTGCGATTCAGTCAAATCATTGTTCTTCTGGATGTGGTAATACTTGTTGTAGGTCGTAGTGTCGAGCTTTTCGTCATTGCTCTGACGATTGTCCTCGAAGGTGATTTTTTCAACATAGCTACCCTCAGAGCTATATGCCGGACTCACATAGTAATTATGCTCATCGCAGTAGTAGCCCTTTGAGTAAGAAACGTAAACGCCTTCATAGGTCTTGTTACTATGGAAGTTGTCCTGATTGCCCTTGCCAGCCTCAACGTAGCTGAACTGATTTTTGTAAACGTAATCGGTGTATTCACCATTTCCGTTCTTTGCAAGAGCAGTCGTACCCGTGGTAGTTTCCTTCGTCTTAGTATCAATGTTCGGATATGTGCCGCTCACATGATAAGCACCAGCATCAACAGGGATGATAACACCAGTACCACGTTCGACGATGTAATACTTGCCAAGGTAAAGGTTAGAGAAGCTGAGCCATCCATCCTTGATTTCTGCAGAAGCAACAAGGTTGTCTTTCTTCAGAACAGGAAGGTATTCGGTATTCCAGTGACCACTATTTTCTCTAATTGTCGTGTGCCAAATTGGGGTTCCATCGGCATACGTAATCTTAGAGTAATCAACGATACCATGCTTACCATCTGGATGCTGAATGTCTTCCGCAGCATACAAATCGTAGATAGCACCATCAACAATAGCGTCGCCGTGGCTTTCGCCAGACTTGATTTGAGAGCCGTCTGCAGTACGACCATCGATATAGCGAATGGCATCGAGGTCAACCTTGCTCAAAGAGATTTCACCGATAACACGGTCATTTTGGAAGACGTTATCCTTATCATTTGCGGTATGGTACTCGTCTTCGTTTGCGCCCTTCTTTGAGTTATCCGTATCGTAACTACGAGCAGGGTCTTTATAGTTGATGGTAGCTGCTGGCTGGTCACTTTCCTTGTAGATAGTAACCGTTGCATCTACGCCACCAGATGTATGAAGTTTCGTTCCACCGGTGTAAGATGTTGCGATGTCAGCGCTGTAGTCTTTGTTATCCAAATTGATAACAGAGCCATCATTTGCCTTAGTGATTTCGATGTAGTATGCACGCTTACCAAGAGGCGTTCCAGCAGTTCCCGGATTCAGCGGGTCAGTCCAGTCACCATAGTATCCACTCGGTGCCTGTGTTTCTACGATGATGAAGCGACCTTCATTACGCTGGGTGTAATACATGGTATGAGCTTTTGTATTATCACCATTTACATAAGAAGAATCGTTCTTCACATAGTAAGTTCCATCAGCTTCACGAGCAACACTATACTTGTTGTAGTCTCCAGATGGAATATACATCTGAGTGACGGTATCCCATTCGTAGACCTCGAAATTAGCATCGTTCGCAATCTGATTTCCGGTTTCGCTATCAACCTTGTTCAGCTTAACTTGCAACTTCCAGCCCTCATTTTTCATCGGGTAGAAATTGTTGCTGTTAGCCGGAACAGAAATCGTCTGGCTACTACCGATTGCTGAATTGTCTGCGTTGAATCCATACGGGGTTTCAATCTCGTTATAAGAACAATCTATAGTTGCAAGCTGATTTTTTGCACTTGCGATTGCATTAGCGACTTGATTTTTTGCTTGGTTGAGCAAATCGGCTTCTGCATTTGCCTTTGCTTCTGCGGCAGCAGCATCTGCTTCTGCTTGACTTGCATACGGACCGACTTTGCCACCTGTTCCATTTACGGTTTTGGTAACACTATATTTAAGTGTCCACGTAGCTTTTCCGGTGCCACCGTTATTCTGATAGTTATTATCATTTGTGTGACCGGAAGTAGAAACAGTCTGCTTTGTTGCCGGAGAAATTGTCCAATTGCCGCCATCAATTTCACCACTCTTCTTAAGAGGTTCGATATCGATTTTGGCGTTGTCAATCTTCTCGTTTGTTACAGTACCATTCTTATCTGGATTTACAGAATAAGTAAAGGTAAACTCATCGCTTGCACTTTGCGGCGCTGGTGACCATTCCGCATAGAACTCTTTCGCGGGTTTGTCTGGAGTATCAGGAACTTCTGTTCCATCGGCAAGTGTTTTTGACAGAACCAACATATTTTGCTGTCCTGCCGTTCCACTCGTATAACCGTGAACAAGGTACAAACTTTTCTTGGAATTTTTTGCCAGAGAAATATTGTCATCAGCAGAAGCTAAATTCAGCGTGTCTTGGCTTCCATTGAAGAAAGGGCTTTCGCTCCAATAACCTTTTTCGTTATATTCCTTCAGTGCTTGCATCATCATCTGAGCAAAGTCACTATCTGGGAAATGCTCAATGATATAAAGTTCAGCATCAGTGCATCTTGTATAAGCCAACTTGAAGACTTCATCATTCACATCGTTGGCTGTAAGCGCCGCCATGGAAACATCATCAAGCTGATTGTTTTCATATGCCTTTGCAAAATCAGCAAGAGAGGACGAATCGTAATCGTTCACGTCACGAACGGATGCTAAATCATAAAGCGTAATAGCTCCGGACCAGAATGCTCCTGATATTGTATGGTAATCTGCTCCAAAATACGGTGCAAGATTTGCCGCAAAATCTTTCAGATAAGTATAAAGTCCTTTTACATTACGACCTTGATTCAAGCAGAAAAGAGCAATAACAGAGCCACCTGCAGCTAAGAAAGAGTCCCATATACCATCATTCCATTCGCTTGAGACGGTTCCACCTACAGGCGGAGCTCCTGTCCAGAAAAGAATTGCTCGTCCGAGAAGAGAGCCTGTGGTTGCCAAACGTGAATCGCTATTTGCTTCTGCAATATTTGATGTCTTCAAATCGTAACCCACAAGTGAGTTCAGCTCGTCTTGTGTCATTACGTTTTCATCGTCCACATCAACATGCATTGTTTTACTTGTGGATACACCAGTCGAGTTTGTATAAGTGATTGTTGCATCAAAGTCGTCTTGAGATACAACATAATATGTTATATACCATGCAGAATTATTATGAAAATCCTTCAACAACACGGACTTTTGTGCATCTTCATCCATATATCGCAGCGATTCGTCTCCGACGTATATGGCATCAATCAGTTTCGCATTATCTCCAAGCGTAATTTTAGCAAAAGAATTATTTTCCGGATATTCAACCTGCGCTAAAATTTTTGTAATGGAGTAATCTTCGTTTTCTACCTTTCGAGAAGCCACGCTCAAGTTGTCTTCGTCAAGAGGTGCCCGTTCCATACGAAGGTCTTCTGATTCACCACCGTCTGTATATTCTGAAATACTGATTTTGGTATTACCCGTCATAACGGGAAGACCATTCTCTCCGATATAATATCCGGTTGGTTTATCTGGAATTCGTCCTTCGCCAAGATAAAGCCAGATGTCTTCCGGTGTTACTTCACCGGAATAACCTTCTCCCTTTTTGTTCCCATCTTCGACAGGATTCTTCATTGCGTTATCCATTCGGATATAGCAATCATCAAGTTTTGTACGTGCATCAATGACGCTTTGAATTTGACATTCATCCTCCGTCAAATTGTAATAAAGCTCATCTGCTTCGTCAACCAGACTGACAGCAGCGTACATTTCTTCTTCTGCTTTTTGAGACTGCTGAATCAGTTCTTCATTGTACCAATCGGATTGTTGCTTTTTCTGTGCCAAGTAGTACGCATTGGTTTTTGCAACAGCAGCATCGAAATCACACTGCTCAACTGCGTGAAGGAAGGCTTTTACATTTTCACTCAGTTGTGTGTCTTCGTCTGCAACTTCTTCTTCGGAAGAATCGCTGGTCACACTATTAGCAGTGTTATCTTCGCTTGAAACATTTGAATCGGCGTCAACGTCTGGTGCTTCATCTGCAGTAGCAATACCATCATCTACAATGGAAGACTGGTTAGGAGTTTTTCCCGTTTCGTCTCCTGCATTGCTCGATGTGGTATCACTTCCCTGATTTCCACTTGCAACATCATTGTTGGATTCGTCTTCATCGAGGTCGATGTTGCTAAGCGTAAGACCGTTGGAATTTGTTCCAGTGTCTTCAGCCGCATAAGCTGTAACAGCCAAACCACTAAAAGAAGACATTCCCATTGCTGCTGCAAGGAAAGCACTTATGATACGATTTCGGAATTTTTTCTTCATTGATTACTTGAGCTCCTTTCAAAATCTTACTAATCTATATACACAAACAGTTCTATTGCATAGAGTGTCTGTTTGATACATCTTGCTTTTATAGACAACGCTTTTATTATACCTATGTTTCGTTACGAGACTAAAATGTGATGTTATTTTTTTGTTGGTGACATTATACCTACTTCAAGTCTTTACCCTTTTTTGTGTTTGTTATATGTACACTGCAACAAATGTCCACAAAAAACGGCTTCCCTATACGGAAGCCGTTTTTTAAACTCATTTACTTCTATCCATACAAGATAGAAACGACCTTTAATCCCACGGTTAAAATCGTGGGTTTTCCCGGTCTACCCTTAATTATGTGTAAACAGAAAAACAGGGAACCTCTTTACAAAGAGATTCCCTGTTTTTGTTGCCTTACGGTAAGTCACTCTTACAAAATGTAAGATGTAATGTTCCCCTTAGCTGGGTAGCAGCTCTTGGAGGTTTTATACAAGCCACCCGTTTTCGCGAATACCCCAATTAAGAGAATGTAACACACCATACTTCAACACCATATGCGGTATTGAAAGTACATGCAATTCCCATCTGTGTATATCCCGGAGTCATAATATTTGAATAATGGCTGGGGCTGTTTTTCCAACCCGTACACGCTGCAGACGCACTTGTTGCACCAGAGCACAAGATTTCCGCAGTTGTTGCACCATCATGCGAGAATACATCATTGGCAATAAGATAAACGCATCTATCATGTGCAATACTCGATAGCGAAGAGCTAACAGTTAATGCGGAAAGACCGCCCTCTGCTCGCATAGCGTTAATGTTATTTGCCACAGCCCAATACGCAGAATCGGAAGAATCGATATTCCACCATGTTTCACCATCAGTTGCTGGGTCCATTGGCAATGCACCATACTCAAAGCTGGAAGACGCAGCAGGAGCAGATGCAGAAGAGCTAGTGTCATTCGAACCCCCATTGGTTCCAGAAGATGCAGAACCAGAAGACGAGTTGCTATTGGAACCGGTCTTCGGGATTGAAACCGTAGAATCAACAGTCACAACACACTCAGCAGAAACATCACCGACAGAAGCCGTAATTGTTGCCTTGCCATCGGCAATAGCAGTAACGTTTCCTTCTTCATCAACGGTTGCCACATCAGGTGCATCAGATGCAAAAGCAATGCCATCAATAGATGCACCATCTGGATTTGCAGTAGCTGTCAACTGTGCAGTACCATCTTTCTTCAACTTCAGAGAGGTATCACTGAGTTCGATACTTTCGATGTCTGGCACAACGGTTACAACGCACTCTGCGGTAAGGTCTGTTTCCTTAATGCTGGCAGTAATCGTGGCTTCACCAACATCAACTGCATTGATTTCGCCGTCACTGTTGACAGTTGCAACATCTTCATTGGAAGAAGTAAACTCAATCTCAACATGAGTAGCATCTTCCGGCTGAACAACAGCTTCCAACTTTGCTTTGCTGTTCTTTTCCTTTGTGAGAGTAATTCTGTCTACCATATCAAGGCTGACAGGTGTTACAACAACCTCTACTACCTTGCTCGTGGTAATCTTACCATCTTTGCTGGACATTGCAACCTCTGCTGTACCAATGCCAACCGCAGTAATGTTGCCATTTTCATCGACGGTTAGAACATTTGGGTCACTGGAGGTATAACTCATTCCCAGCTTATCCACAAGTTCATCTGCCTTTGCAGCCTCTGGCGTTTCACCATCATAGGCATATTCAGGTGTTGCCATAATGCTGCTTCCTCTTTCAAGTGTATCTGGAATGTCAAAAGACACTCCGGTAACACTTACGCCGCATCCCGCAAGGCTAACGACCATTGCACATGCAACGGCGAGCGACGATAGTTTTTTCGTGATTCTTTTCATAACTTTCGCGAATTTTTCGCATTAAGACTGCAAAAACTTCGCATTGGTCACATCCTTTCTTTCAAAATCTTATGTGAATTTGTTTGTTTTTAACGGTATTGATTCCGCTTCCGAAAAGGCATCATATCGCAGTGTTTTTCTTATACCTCCTCAAACACTCTTCCTTTCGATGTCTTAATTATAGCATACAACAATATGCCTCGCAACCGCTTTTGACTTGGTATAGAGCGCACAAACATTACACATCATCATGGTTGACATTCTCCCCACGACTAAAGCGAGGGAATACAGCATTCTCGATAAATAATAGCATAACTTTCCTGCTTGTAACAAGCAATTACGCACAAAAGTGAATTTAAAACGCACTAATGTATGAAGCTTATGAATGGGCATTGGGACAGTTACTGCAGAATCAACTTCTTACCAATCACAAAAGTCATCGAACATTGATTGTCGGTTCTGATTTATTTTAGACGCTATGGCAAGTTCGTCTATTCTTTTTTAGGGTATTTATTTTTGGTTTGTGTTCCGTTCAATGGTCGCTTTGGAGTTCTCTGTTCCCTCTCCACCGCTACGCAGTGCCAAACCACTACGTTACCACTACTTGGAGCAAATTTTTCCGACTACTATTTTTTGTGGATTAAATTGAAATCGACTCATTGCGTGATTTTACCCCAAAGCGAGACCTGTTTCGTCTGGAAACACGTTCAAAATGTATGGAAATCCCAATTTCAGGTCATTTTTTCCACATGTCGGGCGTGAATATCGTGGGCTGGAGAGTAGTAGCACCTGTTCGGAAATCGCTGGCGATAAAACTTTTCCGATAGTCTCTTTTATACCCGTTTCCAGACTGGTGATTTTAAATTTTTGGAGTGCAATTTTGGTAATAAGAATCAAAATTTCCTCTGCTTCTTTTCGTGGTGCGTCAAACAGCTTTTTAACCATACGGATGATATATTCTTCTGCTTGTTTTGATTGTGCTTTTCTTAGTGCCTGCTGTTCTTCTTTCTTTTTCTTTTTCAGCTCTTTATTTCTTTTTTTGTTTGCGCCACTGGTCGTTTTATGGTCTTCGAGAGCGAAGTCTTCTTTGTGAGATTTTGCGATTTTGGAAGCGTTTTGATTTCGGCTTTCATCATCGAAGCGATTGTCAGAGTCATTGCATTGCTCAATGACGATGTTTGTGATACCGAATTTGTTGATGTAGTTTCGAACGGTACGAGACGTAACGCCGAGTTTTTCCGCAATCTCTGTTTGCGTATATCCTTTGGACATGTAGAAGATGATTTGTTTGAGCATGAGTTCGGTATATTCTTCTCTGGACATCTTATGTTTGTTCTTAAGCATCCGGCGAACTTGCTTTTCATTTGCACCAATAATTGTGGTGAGAATGCTCTGTTCTTTATTCGTGATAAACAAATCATCAATGAGTTTTTGGTTGCTTGGAGTATAGCAAAGCCCTCGACCATGAAGAATATCTTCAAGGTCTTTCTGTGGAAGTGGTTCTTTGAACTTGTTGTTTATGCCTACAATTACTTCTTTCCTTTTATCATATTTCATACGGGCGCAACGAAGAAAGCCCTCAAGATAGAACAACAATCTATGACGGCAATTTACGATTTTTCCTCCACGAATGTCAACAAGACGAGTAATATCAACGATTCGTTTTGAATATACCTGTAATGCTGCTACGCGGCAACGCTCTGCATGTTCTTCTGGTGTTTCGTCTTTCAGTGTTCTACGAATTACTCGCTTTTCATCTGTTGCCCTTTGGATATCCTTCTTTTCATAAGGAATAAACGGTTCATAATCACCAAGGAATACTTCCCCACTTTCAACTGCACGCTTTAAAATGTGGAACGGCGTCTTTGAGTCAAACTGAGGGCAGCTTTCGCGTAGTTTGAAAATGTGCTTATTATAATTGTATGTTTTCGCCCAGTTGTAAAGAGACTTGAAGCTTGAGAACTTTTTTGCACTTGCGTATGTAGGGAGAAGTCGTGCGAATGGATACTCTCCCTTATGTCCCGCCTTTACATTGATAGTTCCGGGAACTCGGAACACACGAGAAGCATCTGTTGCCGCTGAATCTGCGCCGAATTTGCTTAATGCTTTGTAAATCATGTTTTGGACAGCAATCCAAACATCCCGGTATCCATACTCAATAGCTTCTTGAAATTTCCACCACAACTGCAGACCGTGTCCGGTAGCTACAACAATATTTGGGTGTGGCATGTTAATTTTCTTCATGGCATCAATAATGATTTCTGCCATTTCTTCTGCGGTTTTTTCACGAAACTGCTTGTATTTGTAATAGTCGATATCAGCGTAGCAAGAATTGAAGCTGTGTACATTCTGGCTGATGCGTCCATTCTCATTGGCAAATGTATTTGTAGAAATAAACACGTTTTCACCAGTGAGGGCACAATTGCCATGTTCGACCATGCTGCGGAATCTTTCTACTGGCATAGCTTCTTGTTCCCACGAGCCTTTGCCAACAACATTGGAGCGCTTACGGCAGAAGTAAACAAACTCCCCTGTCAGCGACGATGCGACATGATGAAGAAACGCATATTGACCGTAATCATCTTTGTTTCGGTTTATTGGTCTTTCTTGTACGATTTTGGCTTTCACGATTAAACGTCCTCCGAAGGTTGGCAAAAAATAAACGCTGCTTGTCTACAAAGACTCTAATGAGGGGCACAGATAGGTCTGCGTTCCTTTAAGAGTTTCTCGACAAGCAGCGGAAAAAAATACAATTTTACTTTACTTCGGGCATCGTTTTTAGGTATAATAGTACCAACGAAATCATCCCGTGAGAGTGCGTTGTGGCGTATTTTTTCTTTATTTAACGCACTTGTCGAGAAACTCGTCTACCGTGCATTCTTGTACGGCTTTTTTTGGAGTTTCCGGGATGATTTCTTTTTGTGTTTTTTAGAATTCCACAAACGCCTTGAAACCATCCTAAAGGGCTATTCTGTTTTTTCGACTATATACTACTTTTGTTTTTGTATTATACCTACACCAAACGCTCAAACTTAATGTCTGAGCGTTTGGTGTAAATGTTAATTTTTTGTGAATATATACGTCTTCGTTTTACTCGTACAACCGTGCATCTGTAAATGCTTCCCATGCACTTCCATCTGCATCGTTTGCAAGTTTAGCGAGAACATGATATGCAGCAGCAGGATTTGCGCAAAGCCCGCTTTGTTCACACTGCTTTGCGTTGTAGTCATGAACTGTAAATAGTTTTCCTTCTGGATACTTGAAGTCTACACGGTCTGGAAGTGGGTTGCCTTCTGCGTCAGTTTCACCTGTTACAGTGAACAGACCACATTTGAATTCATACCACAATTCCGGAACATTGAAGATATCCATAAGGATTTCAACGGCTCTGCTTGAACCGCTTCCGATTTCTGTATTGATTTTATAGCGATAAGCGATATATTCATAAGCCATTCGTCCGCGCTCGGTGAAAATCACAAGTTTTGGAACGAGGTCTGCATCGATAGAGAACCAACGGTTGATATAGACAGGCATGTTCTCACGGGCAACCATTTCCCAGTCACCAACTGCAGCGAGAACATCTTTACTTTTATGTACTTGGCGCAAGAGCGTCCAGTCGGTGAATGCGTCGAGGTAACTCATATCACCTTCCTGATAAATAACAGGAATTAGCTGATTTGCATCTAAGGAAGCGGCATCAACTGCATACCCAAGCAAGTGATGTGGTATTTCCATTGTGAGGAGAGACTTGAAGTTTTCAATTTCTGTTTTAGGCCGAGTTTCCGACATCGACTGTTCGAGAGCACCAAACAATGCTCGTGTTTCTGGTGCGATTGCGTAGTAATCTGTTCCATTTGGCTTCGGCAAATTTAGTTTTTCGACGGAGACGCGAACGTCGCGTCCATCAACCGGGGCACCATAAATAAGATATTTAACACCGAATTGTCGGATTGCATCGTTTGGACTAATATGCTGGTATTCACCAAGTTTGGTTGCAATGACAATATCTTCATTGGCATGGTGCAGCACATCATGGACTTTGTGGTTGATTTCGTCTGCCCACTCGATTGCGGTATCTGGATTTGAGAACACACGCAGTGCAAAATTCTCGGTGTTTACAGGTTTTGCACCAAATTCGCTACTCTCTTGATATGGGTATCCGCTTCCAAGAGCAACGTAATACAGGTCATCCTGTGCTTCGATGTACTCTTTCGCTGCTTGGAGCAAAAGAGCAAGATTGTTTTTTCGAACAGTATCCGTTACAGGTCCTTGTTTGATTTTTCGATAGCACCAAGCCAAGTCATCGAGTGGGATTCCGTTCAATTCTTCGGCACTACCTTTATATCCTAAGCGTGACCATTTATCGTAAAGTTCTTCTCTTGAGATAGCCATATGTTTTCCCTCCAATTCGAATCAAACTCCGGCAAGTAAATCTTCGAAATCGTCCAAAATGAGTGAGTCGTCGGCAGTCAGCTCCGGACCTCCAAGGCGAACTCCACACTTGTCCATGTCTCCATCTGGCACATCACCATACGTATCGAAGACCTGTGTAATATCTTCGATGCGCTTCTGCTGAGCGTTCGGATTGCATCGATTCATAGAATCGAGGTCGTTTTCGAACTCATCAAAGATATTGAGTCCTCTTGTATCACTCCGTTTGACATGGTTGGCTTTCTTATCCGCTGTTTCACCTTTTTGCTTTTGTTTCGTTGGTTTGCTTGCTTCTTTTTTGCGTAAATCCAAAAGCTCTTTCATCTGTGTGTCCATGTCTTCATAAGGGCACATAGACGCTGGTAAAACGCAGGGCTTGCCTTCTTGATGATACCCACAGTTGCGACATTTTGCATGTAAGTTGTCCTGCAGAATGTCGGCTTTTGACTTCGGACGGATTTTTAGCTGTGGTTCTTTCCATGCATTTGGATTATTTTTCCTAAGCCTGTGGTTCTCGATAATGCTTCTTGCCGTGGCAATCGTCAATGTCGGATATGCATAAATGAGCTGTGCTACAATAGCCGGAGGTGAAACCGTTCCGGAATCATACATCTTGAGTACAGCCTCAGTCACTGTGAGGTTAATCACTGTCTTCGTCCTCCTCCCCTATTGCTGGGGTTTGTGTATTATCCGAGGCAGTAGCGTCAGTTTCGTTGTTGGCGTTGTCTGCTTCACCCGTTGCATTATTATCCGTTTCTTCCTGCTGCTCTTCATTTAATTTTTGTTCCGCTAAAGCAGCTTGTTCAAGTTGTTCTTTGGTTGGCGGCAATGTCCCATGTGTAACGATATACGCAATCAACTGTTTGCAGCGGTTACATACTTGTTGTACCCATACTTCACTTTTACCAACTGCGGCTCCGACATCCTTCCATTCACGTACACCACGACCATCAAGACCATAACGTAAAACGAGGCATTTACGTGCTATCGGATTGAGTCTGTTTTGGATGAAGTCTTTTACAACGCTGTTATCAAGATTATTGAGAACCTCATCTTCGATGTCCGTGTTGGGGTCCGGAATGAAATTTCCGAATTCCTGTGTTTCAGTTTCTCCTGTGTGAGTATCACCGCTGATTTGTGCATCCAGCGACAAGTTGATTTGGCTTGCGCGAAGAAGTGTTTCGATTTTTTGTGTTGTAAGTCCTGTTGCCGCACTAAGTTGTTCTACGGAAGGCTTCAGGATATTATTATTCATAAAATTATTCTGCGCTGTAAGTATCGACATCAACCGATGATATTCCGGAGGAGGAAGTCGATAAACCAATCCACCGGATGCAATGGCTCTTTGTGCATACTGGCGAATCCAAAGAGATGCGTAGGTTGAAAATTTTGTTCCTTTGTCTGGGTCAAATTTTTTTATGGCGTGCATTAACCCAAGAGTTCCCTCGGAAATCAAATCTTGGAAACCGAGTCGTGGTGTTGCGCGGCGAGAAAATTCACGCTTGATTACGGAAAACACCAGTTTCATATTATGTTCAACGATTTCATCCTGATGTTTTTTCTTTTCTTCTTCGGTAGCAGCATTTTTGAACTTTTCGAAGAGTTCATGCTCCTGTTCGCGTGTGAGGATTTTATGGTTTAGAACTTCTGCAAGATATGCCGAGTATGTATCCATAGATACATCTTCATCTTCCAGCGAAAAGTCCGGTTCTTCTGGTTCATCAACTTCTTGTGGATATGCGTCTTCATCGTCATCTGGATTATCACGATAGTCGTTTGCATTTCCGTACTCATTGCGTGAGCCAGCATCTTCATCCTCTGAAACTTGTTGTTCCTTCAGGAAGTCAAGGCTGTAGTCTTCCTTTTTGGATTTCCTTTTTCTTGCCATAGTATCCTCCTTTTTTACTAAGTGGGTGCCGCTATTCTCAATGTCTTTATTATAGCATTTAATATATCTTCTCGCAACCGCTTAGAGCATACAAAAAAGCACCCTTTTTGAGGGTGCTTCTGTTATGCAAGATGACTGATTGCTTTTCGTACTGTTTTGTATTCGTTTCAGTTTACTCTAATTGCCTCCTTTATACCAGCATAGAAGTTGTCATGTCCGTACGACGTCACTAAAATATCGTTGTCGCAAACGTATATGCTTCGTTTTTTCCTTTTGATTAGCTCTGTTTCTGTCGTGTATTTTTTGATTGTTGCGATTCCTTTATCGAATTTAAAATAAATAAAGCATGTTTCTTTCCAGTCTGGCGTTTCTTCGTCTCCGGCTACATCAATCGGCATCTTTACTATGACGCTTTTGCTACTTTTAGTGGATGCTTTCCTTTCTTTGTCTAAATAGTTTATAAGTTTAGGTGAATCCTTCATTGCGTATTGCAAAGAAAGGGAGAATTCTGTTTCATCTACAAATATTTTGGTTTTCTTTTTTTTGTTTTGTGCTAAAACCAACGGAAGGACAGCGTTTCCGTCCTTACTGTAGATAGAAAATATGATGTACTTAACAACATTTTCTTTTTCCATAATTTTGGTCCTTTCTCTAAAATACAAAAAAGACCGACTTACAAAAAAGCCAGCCTTACTATACAGTTTTTCTTAACAATAAGATTTCTTTATTGAAATCGTTTTGTTGTTTGGGTATTTATACTATATGCGTTCTGCGATTATTTTCATAAATGCAAATTTCGTATGCACCATCGCAAATTGTGCTGTAAATAACAACAATAGACCGCCTTACCTTCACTAATTTGGTGACGATAAGACGGTCTTTGCTGTCTGGATTTACCCGTTCTTGAAGATTTTTGCAAACGCTTTACCGGCTTCTGTAATACGGGTATCGGATTTCATCAGTTTTCCGTTTGCGTCCGTAACCTGCCATACGCGTTCAACTTTGCCATAGCGGTTCGGAATCTCTTTCACAAACAAGCTGATACGTCCATAAATGCATTCACCAAGGCTGAAATCTGCAGCGTTGATACCTGCACGATTTAAAATGTCGTCCATTCGGTTCAGGAATGCAATTTCCTGCTCCGTGAATTTGGACTTATCAAATTGCTCTTCTCCGAGGATTTCGTCGAGGGCATCCAATGGGTTTTTATCGTCTTGCACAGGTTCGTTGTCTGCTACATTCTCCTGTGGTGCAAACTCCTCATTGGTTTGTGGCTCTACACTCTTGTAATCCTCTTCTTCAGTCGGAACCTGTGGCTCGATGTCGCTTTCGTTATAATCTTGAGTGTCTTCGTTGATGGGCTCTGCGTAAGGCTCGCTACTATACAACGGCTCCGGTACACTCGGCTTCTGCTGTTGATGGCGACGCTCGTCCACTTTGTTCAGAATCGCAAGCAGTTCATCACTGCTTACATCCTGCTCTATATTTGCATTGATTGCTTTTGGTCGGAAATGCGGCTGTGGCTGCATCTGGGACTTGCTCTGGGTGGTTGGTCTTGTGGTTTTGTTTGGTACTGTGGGTTCTGCTTCTCGCATATAATCATATGGAGCGGCTTTTGAATTTCTCGACTGTTCGCACTGAAAATTCGGAACAGATTTGGAATCGTAAGCGTATGGCGCTTGATATGTACGAGTATTCTCTTGGTGCTGCTTTGGCTGAACAATTTCCGGTGCCGTTTGGGGCTGCTGAGTAGGTACAAGGTTCGGTTCAGACCACTCTTCATCGTAGTTTTCGTCAGATTCTACATCTGGCTCCGAGACAACTTCTGACCTACGCTTTTTACTTTCAGGAGTTTCTTTTTCTTTTTTGGATTTTGCGTTTTTCTTTTTTTCCTCGTCGCGTGCTTTCTGAATTGTGTCCATCATAACAACTCTTACGATGATTGCACAAACAAGAGTTGTTGCGACAACGGCAACAAGATACCATCTTACACGCGTCAGCGTATCTACCCAGTAGGGATACGCTACAACTTGCGTGTTCCATGCGTATAGATAAAGGCTTCCACACGAAACGATGCAGGTCAATAGCATAAGCCAAAGGCAAACGCCAAAGGGTCGTTTTTCTTTCACGGTTTGCATACCTCCATTTTTAACATTTTTTATAAAACGTCTACGAGACACCTTTATTGTCTCTCGATAGCTTTATTATATCATTATGTATATCGCCTCGCAACCGCTTTGTGTTAAATTAGAATGTACCAAAAAAACACCGCTTGCAGCATTTGTGCAAACGGTGCTTTGGACAAATTTGATTGGTTTAGATATATGTTTCCGGAAGTTCCTGAAGAAGCTTTTTAGGGAAGGATACCTTGTTCCAAAAGGACTCTTCTAACATTTCAATTTCTTCATTATTATCTTTGCCACGCTCGAAAAATATAATCGTTCTTGGAGTTGTTTTGTCATTACTTTCTGTTCTTACTACCCGATAATGAAAACGTTCCTCTAAACGTGACGTGATAGCATCCGCGATTCGTACATTATCAAGAACTACGCGGTCTTTTCCCTCGTGAGCTGCTTTTGAAATGCTATCCGCAACAAGTCGAAGCTGCGCTTGAATCATTGTGGTGTAAATGTCAGAGGTGTCTTTAATCATTTCAATACGCACGGAACTCACCTCCGTTATCGACACGCAGTAGTGATTCTAACGGGTTGCTTTCCACAAGATAACCATCGCGAAGTTTTACTGAATAAAAGTCTGGCATTGTTGCCCAAAGCTGTTCGTACATTTGCCGACTAATTCCATTGCGCTCTAGTTCTGTAATGCTGTGTTCAATGTGATTGACAAGTTTCTCCGTAAACTTTCTATCTACTTCATGACGCAATTCCTTTGGCGTTCCGTCATAGTTGATTTCATAAGCCACTTTTTCATCTGTACTATAGAAATTGATATATCGGCGAATGATTCCGTAGTACACAGAAGAGTATTCTTTCAGTGCCCATTGGAGAAGTTCGTCTTGGTCTTTTGGCGACTCAATGCTGCCAATCCCCATAACAGTCATGTTGATAGCTTTAATGCAAATCAGTCTACCAATTAGACGTTTCTGTACTTCGGTATAAGGAATGGAAAAGAGCTCATCTGCAAGTTTGATTTGCAGGGCACTCTCTTCTGCAGTGTTGGTAGTAATCATAGTTTGGATTTTCCTCCGTATATTGTTTTCGAAAATTATATCTTGTGATGTATTATCACTATACCAACATTTCCTTTTCTATCGCGTGGTAAAAAGTAGACATTGTGTTAATTTTTGGGACCGTTCATACGATTACAAACTTGTAAGTTGGATATTTGGCCTTAAGTAATTTCCATTTGAGTTCAAACGTTTCCGTGGTTCGCCACTTTCCTGTCTTTGAGTCAAACCCTTTTACATCTTCAACGATTGTCTCCCCGTTGCGTTTGTAAACAAAGTCTGCGCGATAAACAATTGGGCGAAGTGTCTCGTTGTTGTACCTAAAGCCTTGTTGGATAGTTAGTGGTACTTGCCTTTTTAAATCTGATATGTCTCCTGCTTTTTCAAGTAACTTCAATTCAAGAAAACGACTATATTCTTTGGTTGAATCAAATTTATCGATGACTTTTCCATGCTCTTTTGCTTCTGTGTGTACGTCAAGGTCTTTTCGTCTGTTATTGTTATCAACAAACACAAAACCATCTTCAAATACATATACAGGAACATTGTAGTATTTGTTATTCTTCTTTGTATGGTCCTTTGTTTCGTTTTTGTGGAATTGCTCTGAAACGACTTTCTTTGGATGATTACCTTGTATGCTTAGAGACGGATTCCGAAGTAGAATTTTATTCAGTTCTTCTTTTGTGAGGTTGAACATTAGGATGTCTCTCTTTCGGACGTGCTATTTGCCCACAATTCCACAAAAGCACCAAACGACATTTCTTCTGGCATAACGACAGAGTAGAGGGTCTGTAAATCTAATGGGAACAGCTTAACATCTTTACCGCGTTCAAGGTTTCCGTACGCTTTAATTCCAGATAGTTCTACTGCATCTGCCTGTGTGATTCCTTCTTCTTTTCTCCATTTTTTCAAAAGTTCAGAGAACGACATGGACATAAGTACATCATCCTTTTTGTCTTCATCTTCACGTTGTGGTTCGTTGCTTTTTGGTTTGTTTGAAATTGTAGATTCATTCGTAGTAACGTTGGTTAACTCATAATTTTTGATATAGTTTTCGAGACTTTGTTGCTCTGGTTCCTGTACATCGAGTTTATTGTTGAAGTTGCATTTAATATCAACATGTTCGTTTCTGAAGTTATAGACATCTTTTTGCGCAGTGACTCCTTGCCCTGCCAATCTATCGGCAATGTTGTTGTATTTGTCACCACTATGTCCTTTGACTTTGCAGAATTCGATTGCGATTACGCCACGGCTCTGAGCTACGTACTTTGCGTATGCTTCTGTGTCTTCACGGTTTGTACTCCATCTCCCTGTTCCCCATTGTCCAACACCCTCATAGTCGTGATGGATGCAAATGTAGTCTGCACCCAGTTGAATTGCCAACTGGATAGCGTTTTCTGCAGCTTGTATCTCGCCGCCAATATTTCGAATGGATTCATCTTTGGTACATGGTCCGTATGCTTCTACAAGAACATCATTGCCTTTTTTAGAACAAACCCCCAACCACCATTTGGATATATAAAACTTCCGTCTGTGTAAGCATCGACGGGATATTTGTAGTTTTTTGCTTTTACTTCACTTTTGACTGGGAATGCAAAACGTTGAGCTTCCTCATATGTGTAAAAGCTCTTAAACACTGTGCCGGGGAACCCGTTCGTTTCGCGTCTACACTCGTCCCAAGTTTGATACACGCCGGGGTGTCTTCCTTTTTGTACCGCATAAAATTTATCTTTCACTTTTTATCCTCATGTTCAGTCGAAAACGACAACCTCTGTTGTTTCGCCCTTGGTTCCGGGAACATTTACAGAATATCGTCCGTCTGTACGTTTAATTACACGAATTGTTCGCGCAGACGCAGATTCGAAAATCGTGTGTGCAATCGGATTTCGGATTACAAGAACAGCATCATCCGGAACCTCTTCAAGCATTCGCTTTAACTCAGCTACTGTCATTTTTTCACTTTTCTTCCTGCCGCAGTTTCCAATATTTCCGCAATAATAGTCTATCATCTACTCTAATTCTCGTTCCCTGCGACTCAAGAATCGAGAAGAGTTCATCGATAGCTGTATCGTCAAACACCAATGGAATTTCGACCCAATGTGCCTTCGTGTCGAAATACCCGTTTCCGACTTGATAGCTGCTACAACTTACTATGTCACCGGAATCGTTCAAGTTGAAATCTACACAGCCACAGAGAATTTTTAATAAATCTCTGTTCTGATAATAGATAATTTCTTCTATGAGGTTTGGCTGTGTTTGAATTTTGTGGCTTGCCACACTGTCATGGGTGCGACGATATGTATAAACAATAACGCTTTGATAATTTTTTATGCTTACTGTGATTTTGTTATCATAGCGTAATGCTGTTTCGTGAATACATTTCTTTTTGTCTTTGTGATAGATATAAATGATGATTGGAACCAATATGACTTCTGGAGCGATTGCTGCAATAATGGTAAAAATCACCTTATCGTATGGGCTGAATATGGCAGCTAATGGCATGAGCAATGCAGGAATCAACAGTGCTGCGCAAATCCAGTTCGTCCGATAGAGGATTCGTTTCGTCCAGTAAGGCTCTTTCATGTAATCTTTTTTGTTGTATATCTTTCTTTTTTTCTTGTTTTCTTTAAACACTCTTGTCTTTTGCATCACGGTACTCCTATTGCAACAATCTAGTTTAATATCTTAATTATATCATTCCATGTGTTTTATCGCAACCGCTTCGAGCCATAACAAAAGCGACCCATCCGTACTGGAATAGGTCGCTTGGTGTTTTAAATTATTTTTTATGAATGAATAATGTGATGTTTTGCGTGCTCATTTCGTTTGCTTCGCAACGGAATACCTGAATACAACGCTTTGAATAGTTGGCGTCGTCTTCTGATGTGTAGATTTCAACTGCCTGACAATAAAAATCCCGATTATCTTGCTGCGTTGTTTTCATTTCGCGCATTGCCATATCTTTGGCAATTTCTTTGATTGCGTCGCTGTTTTCCTTGACGTTTCCGTAACCTAAATGGAAGATGGGATAAGAGAAATCATCGTTATTCTTATCTCCGAAAACTACGCATGTACAAATATGCTGCTTTGCGCCATTCTGCTCTTGTTCGGAAAGCCATGCAGAGCGCCGTTTGTAGTCTTCAATGGCTTCTACACGTGCCGAAAGGACCTCTTCGCCTTCGTATTGAGGTGATTTCTTTATAAATTTGTTAAGGAGGTCGTTGGTAATTAGTTTGTACTCCTCTACAGTTCTGATAGGAATTTTAATTCCACCGACTACTGAGGCGTCAATAACCTCGTCTCCACTTGCTTCCTTTTTGATGAATACTGCTGCGATTTCGTTTGGAACATTCATGTGCTGAATAACTTCTGCCATATGACTTTCTTTATTATTACTATTAAGATTCAATCTTGGAGGTCCTTTCGACAATTTTTTGAATTTCTTTCTGGATTTTTGCGTCCTCTCCGGCTTTGTATTTGAACCCTGCTTTTTTCATCGCGGTAAGTTCGTCGTCTGTTGGAGCGCACGAATCAACGCCGCGAGCCATGATTCTACCAGATTCGTTTAGTACATACCACATATTATACCCTCACGTTTTCTATTTTGCTGCAAGTTCTGCGTAGTGTTCATATCGTACCTTGGCTTGGAATATTTTGTCAAGTTCTGATGTTATTGTTTTATATAGCTCAGGTAAAGTGACCATCATATCAAGTGCTTCATCGAATCCGCTCTGTTCGTTTCCAACTAGATTTCCAGCTCCTCGCTGTTCTAGGTCTTCTTTTGCGATTTCAAATCCATCATTTGTACGAACCATTGCCTGTAATCGCGGATTTTCTTTGTCGCGGCTTAATAGGACACAAAACGCTTGTTCGGTTCCACGTCCAACGCGACCACGTAGCTGATGGAGCTGCGCAAGTCCAAAACGTTCAGCGTTTTTTATAACAATAACTGTTGCATTTGGAACATTGACACCAACCTCTACGATGGTGGTTGACAATAATATATGGATACTTCCCGCTGCAAATTCGTCTATGATTTTTTTGATTTCATCAGGTTTCATCTTTCCGTTGATGCAACCTATTTTCACTTTCGGATATTTTTCAAAAAACGTTTTACACTTTTCATAGGTTTCTTCGAGTGAATCAACACCTTCAACTGCATCTGAAGCGGAAATCATTGGGCAAATCACATAAGCTTGTCTTCCGCATTGAATTTGTCGGTAGGTTGCTTCGTAGGTCCGTTCCTCGTTTGTATACGCAATCGTTTTCACCGGTTTTCTGCCAGAAGGCATGGTTTTGATATTGTAAATTACTGTACTGTCTCCATAAAGAGCGAGGGCGATACTTCTTGGAATTGGTGTAGCGCTCATGCTGATAGCATGAGCACCTTCCATAGCCTTTTCTCGCAACAGTTTTCTTTGAACAACTCCAAATCTATGTTCTTCGTCCACAATTGTTAGTCCAAGGTTGTGAAAAACAACGTCTTTTCCTATAACAGCTTGCGTTCCGATTACAACGAGCGCCGCACCACATGCAATTTGAGCATAAGCCTCTTTCTTTTCCTTGGCTTTCATTTTTCCGCTAATATAACATATCGGAATGTTGAATTTTCGAAGTTGCTCAGTGAATTCGTGGTAGTGCTGTTCCGCAAGAATCGATGTTGGTGCCATAACAGCGGTTTGGAAACCTGCTTTTGCCATGACACAAGCCATTTCAATGGCAACGATTGTTTTACCACATCCAACATCACCTTGTACCAGTGCATCCAATCGTTTTCCACTCTCAATCGTGGAGAGCATTTCATGAACTGTATTGTGCTGGTCCGTTGTTAATGTATATGGCAATCCGGCTTCAAATTGTTTCGTGACAACTTGGCTGGTGGCTTTTGAAATAATTTTATCGGTTTCCGCTTTGCCTTGATATTTTCTATCAAGTAATCCCCACGCAAAAGGAATAAGTGATTCTGCTGCAATTCTTCGGTGGCATCTTGCAACGGCATCTAGCGAATCTGGTTGGTGTGCGTCATTGAAAAATCCGTTTTCGTCTTCAATTTGAAGTGCCGCCCGCATTTCATCATCTATTGGGTCGTTGACTGTTCTCGATGTGTTTAACAGTTCGAGACACTGTGAAATACATGTCTTTAGATAGTCATCACTCATACCGGAAATTTTCGAGTATATAGGGAGTGGCGTTTTACCTGACTCAATATTTGAACTGAAATAAAGTGGTGAGGTTATGCCATAGCCAAATTTCTCATTAAATTCAAGTTTCCCGTAAAAGAAATATTGTTCACCCGTTGCAAATTGCTGTGCAAGATAGTTTTGATGAAACCATTTCACGGAAAACTTTAAACCGTTGTCAAGTTTTAAATTTATGGAGAGAAAATTCTTTGCGTAGTCTGAATATATCGAGTCTACCGTTCCTACAAGTGCAATTTTCTCTCCTATGTGTTCTGGAAGTTCTTTGGCTGTTAGAATTTTGCTTCTATCCTCATATCTTCGTGGAAGGAATCTTAGCATATCCCCTACTGTATAGATTCCTTTATTTTGTAATTGCTTAACCTTCTTCTCTGGAACATCAAGAACATCTTCCAGAAGTACTTCTTTCACATTCAAGCTCTCACCACCTATGTTTTTCACTTCTTTATTTCTTTGATTTAATTATACCACGACGATAGACAATATAACAACCGTTTATGGTCGCACTGAAAGCGCACTTTCCTCTATATCTGGCGTCGTTTGTGAATACGAGTAATTTTGCTTGTGGTATAATATAAATATATTGTCAACGTGAGGTGAAGTGCTTTGAGATTGTCTGAAGCTGTAAAAATCCAATTCTCTGATTTCACAAAGATGCCAGCATTCCGTGAGATATGTAATTATGCTGAACGTGCTGAATTTTGTTCGCAGCATCACATTATGGGTTCAGACGTTGATTGCATGGAATATGTAAAGCAAGCTGACTTTGCAAATGAAAAGCAAAAACAAGTGTGGGGTATTCCTTCACTTGAGTTTGTGTTGTACTATATGTGTGACGGTGATAGGTTTGTTCCCTTCTCGTTGCTTGAAAATGCGGCTGGCAAGATAATTGATAAATACAATGTTCTTAGCCAAGACCATACACAAGGTCCTGTTGATGAGCAAATGGCAATGGCGGCTGTTTTGATGGTGACCATCGGATATGAGCTGCAAAAGTTATTTGTTCTTCGTTCTCAGGTAAAAGTACACCAACAAAAGTTGCTGAATGTCGATTCTCCAAGTGCTCCCATTCGTAGACTTGCACTGCCTGACGAATATGCGAGGTATCATATTGATATGGTGGATGAACAGGATGGTGTAATTTGTCGCGGATTTCAATTTGAAAAATATTCTGCTTACTATGATTGCTTAATGGAAAAGCGTGATATTTCAATTCTTACGCCAAGGATGAAGGCTCTGCTTGATAGCAACCGAGAAAAGCAAAACGCTTTCTTGAACGACTTTTCGCCACACGTTGAACTGATTGATGCTGTTTACAGTGCTGGCTATGGTCGTTCTATCGTGAAGACATACGATATGATTCGTCGTGTTCCTATCGTTGGCATACCCATTCCACCTCAATCGGCATAACATAAAAGAAGCCGCTTTCCTCAAAACGAGGAGAGCGGCTTCTTTATTTGTGTATGGTGTTTGCAAAATTAGATTGTGTGATACTTGTCTACTCCGGGAACTAATGCAAGACTTCGTCCGTTATCCCAAGACACGTGGATTTGTCCTATGCCATCGATTAGTGTTACCGTACCTGCACTTCCCTCTTCAATTGGTCTGGGGTCGTCTTCCATCTTGTCGCATACAATTCGCATTCCCACTTTAACAGAAGAGTCTTTACACACAAATGATTTCGGTGCATTTTCCGGTTCAACAGAGTATGTATCTCCCATGCACGATTTAAACGATACAATTTTCGTGCCGTTTTCTACGGTTGTGATAGCTTGGATTATTGGGGCAGTCTGGAACAAAATTTTCCCGCTTGTTTCGTAGAAGGTGATTCTGTGTGTGTTTGGATTCGTAGCAAAGCAAACTTCTTGCCCAATGTATCGTTGCGCAGAATCTCGACTTTTGCATCTGCGAAATATTCCACTTCCATTGAAGGTTGATTGCTTAGCCATCGTCTTCACCGCTTTTGTCGTTATTATCGTACTTTAACATCTCTTCAACGGCATCTCCAATGCTCTTTTTGTACACCTCTTTGAACTGCTCTTCCAAACGCATAAGAATATTTTTCTTTTGTTCGGGCGACATCTGAACATAAAGCTCGAAATCTCCATCGTCTGTGGAATCATTCTGATAGATGATAAGGAGTTCGAGCTTTTTCTTTTCGTAATACCAGTTTGCATACAGATTCATTGTGTCATCGTTTGTAAACGTGTTCAGATTCAGTCCAAACGCTTTATCCACGTCAAACGTGGGAGGGATGAATACACTGAGTTCTCCCTTTGCTTCATCCAACTGATATTCTTCGCCTTTATCAAGGGTAAATGACAAAACTTCATCCGCGTTAAAAATTGCGACCTTGCCAAGTTCTTTAAGTGAGGTTACACAATTATTGTGAGCGTCTTCATCTTTTTCCATCGGAACTTCTGCGATGATGATGTTGAAGCCACCTTCTCTACTCATGCCATCTGGAGTCAAGTTGTAGGCAAAAGCATAATTTTCGCCTTCTTTACTTTCATCCGGCATGTAGGTAAAATCTGCAAAATTAGGGTCGCACACATAGGTGTTTCGCTGGAATTTTGCAGATTCGTCCGCTGCTTCATGAGTATTAAAAACTCTGAGTTTGTTTTGTTTGATTGCATCAACGTCAGGAATTTTTTTATTTTCTTCGTATACAAGATAAATATTCTGCTTTATGTTGTTATCCATAACACAATTCTGTCCTTTCTATATAATTTTTATCACGTCACTTGTTCGAAAAATTTTTCCGACTCTTCATCCGTAAATACAACGCCAAAGTAAGCAACTCTTCCGACAGTAGTTTCCCAAACTTTTACGGTACGTGTCATAGGTTGGACGACCCATGAATGCTGTCGCCAAAGACCATCTTCGCTTAGAGCATATCCGGTAGCAATGTTGCATCTGCCACGGTTTGCATCCCACAGATAAGCCGCATTTTCATGGCAATGGTTGTTTTCTCCCTTTTTAAAGTATTTTGAACCGTAAAAGAATTGACCTCGGTTCAAGATTAACTCCGCATCGTCATCCCGCTGGTTGAGTAATACCTCATCACCACCAAAAGACAGAATCTTATCGTGAAGAGCTTTTAGGGTGTGCTTCATTTCATCGGTAAGCCAATACGCCGTTGCCTTTTCGTTGAATAGCTGCATTTCTTGTACGTTTTTCTTCCACTCTTCATTCATAGGTGTCCATTTGATTTGTTTTGCCACCATGTCAGGAGACGTCATCGGGGTTCGTGCATTCCAAGAATACTTGAATTTTTCCATATATGTTGTTCCCTTCTGCCTGTTAAAAGGCACTGTAATGTCTTTTCGTCTTTTATGACGAAACTCTTCACACAAACAAAATAGCAGTTTCTATGAAAGCTCATAAAAACTGCCACTGATTATCCGGTTATCTTAATTGATTGTTATTTATCTGCTTGTGCTTTCGTATTATACCCACAAAAAATAAATGCAGCCACGAAAAAATTCGTGGCTGCATTTGTTGTGTTAGTATGATTTTGGAACCTGTACGATTGCTGTCACCTTTGTGGGGGCATCAAACGTTTGGGTATCTTCAGATGACTTTTGCGTAATTTCAATACATCGAGAGAGCATCGGCTTGATTTTATTCCATTGGTTGTTTAACAGTTTCATGTATGGTTCTGTCATTACAATGAATGCTTTGGCTTGAAATGCTCTCAGTGTAATATCCAAAAGCGCTCCGTAAAGATACGGATATTGGACTTGATTGTTTTTTACAACAGTCAATATAGCAATAATGGATGTTGAATTACCCTTTGCGTATATTACTTTGCCCAATCCGAATCCTTTTGAAGTTATTGCGTCTCTGATTTTGGTTTCTACATCTGGATAGTCTTTAATGAGCATTTGGATTCGCTCGTTTTTCCAGTTGTCATCTGTAGAGCAAAAGCAACATATAATTTTTCTTCCGGATATGCTGTTTGGGTCGAAGCTTGTTTTCCTTTCGGTAATCAATCTTCTACCTCGATGGCTTTGGTTGCTTCGATGTGACCATTTCTAATGGCATACTGAATAGCAGAACCAATCTGCAAACCAATGTCGAGGTCATCGTTTGTAATGCCTTTGTTTACAGCGTCGATAGCTTCTCGGCTGCTTTCTGCCGGAACACATACCGTACATGATACGGTAACAACAACATTATACATCATGATTTTTCACCTCAATCCAAGTGTTTAATATAGAAAATATCGTACCCAAGCTTTTCTTTCACCAGCTTCTGTACAAGTTTTCCTCCGTAGCTCTGGACTGTAACACTTTGACTTACTGTCGGCATATTGATGCTCAGAATAGTGCTGCCTTTTCCAGACTGACGAAGTAATTCAAAATCGTGGTGCAGCTTCGTTCCTTTTTCCGGATACCAATTGAGCCAACCACAATCAAAAACATCTTCTTCGTCCTTGTGTTTCTCCTGCTCCAAAAGAATGGCGTTAAGGTTTTCAGGCGTTGTCAGCATTGCGTTAATGCTGTTAATCGCATCCTGCACCTCTTTTTCGAGTGTAGCCAGATTTTCAGTGCCCATGGCATAGGCTTCTTTTGCATAGTTCATAGCTTCAGCAATAATTCCTTTCGGATTTACATTCTTTAAAATTGCTTCAATTTCTTCCGCTGTGATACTGTCGTCAATGATGTATTGTCCATTGTAATCGTTTTCTACCAGTGTGTTGCAGAAAATCGGCAATGCCAATCCCCATCCGTTGACCGAGACATTCTTTTTGTTCGAGATATATTTGTACAGCGGCGGGCAATCATAATTAACCCACTCTCGAATAAAAGACCTCGAACGAGATAAGTTCGTGCAACGTTTGACCGTAGAACTTGTGGAAAACTCATACCATACGATTTCGTTTTCGTTCGCATATCGTACATTTTCAAGCGGTGGATTTTCCATCTGTGCAGCTTTTACAAGTTGCATGGCGTCAATGTCGTTGGCTTTAAGAACACTTTCCAAAAGCCAAGGATTCATTACCGCATAGTATCCCTCCCCTTCTGGAAATTGTGTTGCTTCTTTGATGTTGCGCATATCTTTTCTGTATGCTCGCAATGCAGTAGTTGTTGGCTCCCATTCATCTGTATAAGGTCGAATAAAAGCTTTCGGACCAGTTTTTGTGTACGAGAATTTTACTTCGATTTTCATAAATTAGGGCAAGGAGACACGCGACTTTAGTCGTGGGAGGAATTGCCCGTTCACTTCCTTTCTAAATGGTTTGTTGCATGCTCTTTGTGAGCACAATATCTTATTTCGGATACTTTTTGGCATAACGGTATTCTTTTGTATCTCGGTATCTTACTTTCGGGTGAGTACCGTCTGCCTCAACTCTCGTCACGCTTGAAATGATATAACCTCTGTTTTCAAGCTCAATGATAGCGCGGCACAAGTTGAGCAAAACAAAGCTTTCGCACATGAACTTTTCGTTCGGGTTATTAGTGTCAACGACGACAATACGTGCATTACCCGTTACGAACTTTACACGAAACACCTGTTCCATTTCTTTGATTTCGTACATTTACATTTTTCCTTTCTGCCATCTAGTGATGACGTTCAAAAATTGCGTCCGCTTAGACGCTTGCCTCACACAAACAAAAAACAGCTTTTGCAATTACTTACAAAAGCTGCTCCTGTAAAGGGTTATCTTAATGTTTTGAGTTTTTTGTTTGTGCCTTTCTATTATACCAACAGAAAAGCCGCTCACCCGAAGGTGAACGGCTAATTGTGTTATTGGAAGCTCAACAATTCGTTAAGCCATTCTGGTCGATAAGTTCCAATAGGAAGAATCTGTCCGTTACGGTACTCCGCCACGAGCACAAATCCATTGTTGTTATCGAAGAATTTGGCTTCATCACAGTACGGTAAAACCTTGAGGACATCCTCGAAGCGGTGAGAAAAGCGAGCTTCAACATCCTTAGTTGGAATATTGTGTCCCCCACGTTCTACACGATTTTGAATTCGTCGTATGCTTTCTTCTACTGTATCCAAACCAACATAGTAGAGACGAATATAATATCCTGCCTCTTTTGCTCGCTTGCAAAGACGTTTTGGATATCCACCGGAAAGCGTTGTTTCTTGTGTGAAATTCACTCCATCTTTCAAAGCAGTTTCAATGCGTTCGACAGCGAGTTTTCCGCCCTCATATTCGTCGTTCCCACATTGAGCAGTTAGTTTGTCAGGGTCAACCACAATACCTAAATCGTTGCGTTCAGAGCGCAAGGAACCTGTTAAACTGGACTTTCCGGCTCCATTTACTCCGCCAATTAAAGTATATGTTTTCATGGTATCACCTCATTTTCATTATACAACATTATTACGCAAACTGCAAATTTTCATCAATCATGGCAAGGAGACCCACGACTGAAGTCGTGGGTCATTGATTGCGCATATTGGTATGATTATTGGTTCAGCAATGCCAAATCAATAATTTGGAAGTTTGCCCTATGAATATAGAGCGCCTTGTCATCAATCATCAATTTGGTGGTTTTGGGAAGGTCTTCGCAAACCTTCCAATATACATCTTTACCACTGTACGCGCAAATGGGATTTCCCAACTGGCTCTGAATAACAACAACTACGGGCTTACCAAATGCGTTTTTGTATTTATTCACGACATTTGCAACAATAGTGTTGTCTCCAATGCTTCCATCTGTGTTGCTGTTGATGTCTTGCATTTGAAAATTTACATCTGGTTCAAGTCCTTTTTCTGTGAACAATACAGTAGAACCGCAATTACTAATTTGACAACCATCGACAGTAATTGTAACAACGGAGGATAGCGTGTTAGTATATCCCCAACTGTCACCGTTGAATGTTCGTTCACGAATGATGTTGCTATTCATATCAATTTTAGACCCCGAAACGGTCATAAACTTTTGACCGTCATTGGAGTAAAACTGGCATTCATACGTGTTACCAGTAATGCTTCCGTTCAAGTCGTTGAAATCACTGTCAACCTTTGCGCAAGAACACAGGCTGGCAACGATTGCGAATGTAAGCAAGATGCTCAGAATGCGATGGGTAATTTTTCGGTTTTTCATAACGCAATTTTCTCCTTATTTTTTTCGTAGTTTTCCAATTCAGAGTTGAACTCGGCAATTTTTCTGATGTCTTCACGGGATAAAGCAAATACCAATTGAGAGTTCCAGCCGAAGTTGGTTGAAATGATGTACTCGTCTTTTCTATTTTCGCTTGGGGTAATTGTTACCATCTTGTACCTTCCTTTAGGTGTGCGTACTGATGTAGGTGTTGTTTAGCAGGTTTAAACCACAATCTTGATAAGTGTCCGCTGCATACCACTGTTTTTCCAAGGTGTCATACAGGTAACCATACACCATACTACAATCCTTCAGTTCTCTCCAAAATTTTTTCTTTGCGTCGGCACTTACGTCATCAGTATCAACAGACATACGACAAATTTCAAAAGGCTCTTTCCTGTCGCGGTGATATGCGGTTGTAACACCGCCTTTTGGTCCCTCTCGTACAGGGTTTTTGAACGAATGCTCCTCTCCTTCATCTGGAGCCAAACGTTCACGAACCATAGAGATGTCACCGAGATTTACAAGCGCTGTTGCCAACTCTGTGGTGTTGTAATGTTTCAACAACATTTTCCCAAGATAAGACGGATAACCATCCGAATGGTTATATACGTACTTTAAAGTTCCGGTGTTTTCTACCACACCAATAAATGCGTGCGTGCTCATAAATTACATCCTTTCTAGTGTTGCGTTTTACTCGTAGTGATGGGTTTTGCGATAGCTTTCAAACCCATCCATGTCCATAGCGTGCTCTTTCGCCCACGGCATAAAGATAAGCGCATCGTCATCAGCAATCTGATGTGCGTGCAAATATGCCATAACTTGCTGCCCGGTCTCAAGCACGTCCCAGTGCTGGCGGAATTTATTGTCCGTCCAACAAACGGTATAGAATAAGTTCTCGCCTTTACTTTTCGGTTCAACCTTTTCTTCGGATACCGCCGTACTCTTGGGCTTTCTCCCACGTCTGCGTTCCTTTTTTGTGGGCTGATTCATCTGCATGAACCTTTTTAGTTCATCCGGGGTCATTACGAAATCATCTGCATCCGGCGTATAGATTTTTACGCTGTTTTCGTCTTCGCCTTCAAGTTTCTGTCTTTTGAGACATTCCTCGATAAGATGTGTACTGTTGATTCGTTCCCAATGCTGTTTTTTCTTTTTCTGCCATAACACTGTGTACATGGCAAAACTCCTTTCTACTGCTGTATTGCGGTTTACATAAATTCCATCATTTTTCAGATGGGCTTTTGCACAAAGAAAAGCAGACAACCTTGTGACCACTTAGTGGTTTTTAGACTGTCTGCTTCTGTGAATATTAGCTGAACATATTTTGAGTTAGCATACCTTGTGCGGTTGCATTATACCAACAATGTAATTCAAGTTAGTGTTCGTGCCAAAAGTTTTTATGTTAACTTACATGAATCTCCCACGACTGAAGTCATGAGCTTACGGCAACTCAGCAATCAGGACAAGGAGACCCACGGCTTTAGTCGTGGGTTGTTGACTTGTCGAGCAGTTTTGTTGATGATACCAGCTTACAAAACACAACGAATCTTTGTGTTGTGTCACCCCACGCATCAAATGGATAGCATGTGTATAAGACAACTCCTTGTTTTCCTGTATTTGCGCACCAAACTCGGAGTGATTCACCATCATCGTTACAAATATCTGTTTGTTCGTCGTTTTGGTTCCATACTTCGGTTTTTTCAACCCTGTAAATGAATTGTCCATAAGATGGAGAATCTAATAGAAGTTCATCGCCTGTTTTTATATATTGCAGTTGCCAGAATGATTGGTAATTGTGGTCGGCAATGAAGGCATACTCATTTAATTGCAGTGGCAGAGGTTCATCATCCAACGGTGCGAATATTAACGCTGTATTTTCTTTATCGCAAATTGATTGGCTTATTCCATAGGAAAGATTGACGTGTAAATCTATTGCGTCACAGTTCAATGTTCCAATGTTTTCCTCTTCAACAGCGTTTGCCGGGTCATTGGTTGTTGTCGTTGTAGACAAAGTGTACGGAGCGACTGTTGTAGGTCTCTCATATTGTGGATGGATATGTCGCGCTACACCTTTCACAATGGCAATACTTGAAGTGACCATAACGGCTATGCAAATTGCCATTAAAATTGAATACCGTTTCACAGCAAATTTCCTTTGTTTGGAGAGATGAGATACTTAATAAGCGAAATGACTGCAATCAGGCATCCGCCGATTGTAACGCCAATCGTTGAATACAGAATAATGGTCATATTTTTTCACCTTCAAAAACGCAATTACGATTTTTAGCCCGCGTAGCCCTCTTCGTCTTTATTTCCCATGCGATGACCATGTACGGGGTCGATAGGAATTTCGAATTCACCATCAGATTCTTTGATTGCGTTCTTAAACGCCGTCAATTCAACCAAAAGTTGGTTGACTTTTGCAAGCACTTTATCCGCGTTATCTTCATCAGCACATTTATCCAAACGTGCTATTTGAGCAACCGTGTCCTGATTGTTAAGAGCTTTGATTTGCTCTGTCATATTAGTTACTTTTTCAATGTAGTTTATTCTAGTTGTGATTCGTGGGTCTACATAAGATGTGGTTACTTCCGATTCTTCTGTTTCTTTTGGTTGTTTGCCAGATTTCTTTTCTGTTTTTGCTTTTGTGCTTTTTTCTTTCTGGTTATTTACTGCATTTGTGATAACAGCTTGTTTTTCTTCTTCTGTTTCTGCAGATTCAAATTCATCAAACAAGTTATCTTGTTCATCTTCATCCATATCTGCGATTACTGCTGCATCACCTTTTCCGATTTTTCCTTTGTCTAGTTCGTCCGTGAAATCTTCGTTGAGATTTTGCCCAATTTTTCGATTTGTGCGAATTGTGTTTCCGCTTCCTGAGTAGACATCGGTAGCTTCTTTTAATGCCTGTTTTTCTGAAATTCCAAACTCGGCTTTCAGGTTATCCATATAACGATTGGTCGCTTTCCGAAGTTGTTCCTCATTTCCACCTGAACTACGTGCCTGTAAATTGGAGGAATCCATAATAATTTCCTCTTGGCGTTCTGTTAGTCCTGTGTACACAAGAACATGTACAGTCCCCCACTTTTCTGGTTCACTTTCATTCAGTTTTTGGAGAGCTTTAAATCTGCGTTCTCCCGCCAGCAATTTGTACTTTTTATTTTCTTGTGTTGGTACAACAACAAGGTTGTGTAACAAACCGTTACGCTTAATGTCTTCTGCTAATTCATCAATGTTTATCATCTGATAATCATTTTTTGGATTGCAAATTATGTCTGTCAGTGCGACGGTTTTATATTCGGCTTTATTGTGTAGGCTCGAAATCTTTGACGATATAGTGTTTTCCAAGGATTATTCCTCCCTTGTCCATTGGAGATATTTATATTACTATACCTACTTTTTTTGATTTCACCTCCTTTTGGTCGTAAAAACAACAAAAACCTCCGGCTTGTATAGCCGGAGGAATTGCACTTAACGCAGGTAATTATATGCCGCATTCACACGCTGATTGTATAACTCATACGTGGAATTAACACCATTGTAGATATTTCCGCTGGAAATTGAAACATTGTATCCAGCCTCTGCGTGACAGAAGAACGTTGATAAACAAGTTGCTACGTTTTCGCTGGAAGTGAGCGTTTCGTAAACGGGATATGTATACCCGGCGTTTTGGCTGTATACGGTTTTCAGTTCTTCAATGAAGAATTCGATTTGACCGTATGCGGTGGTTGCATCCAATCCGTTGGCTGCACACCAGTTAAACAGGTCATTTCTTCTGCTTCCTGTCCATTGGAGTAAACCGTAACCACCATCATATGGATTCTCAGCAGTCGGTTGAAGACCACTTTCCATGGTCATACACCCCATAACTGCTGCCGTACCCGCATTTGTCAATCCAGCATCACGCAAAGCTTGATAAATCGTGTCGGTAGTGCTGTTGGAGTTGGTATCTGGTTCTTCGTCTTTGAACGGCTCGGTTCTGCTAAAGTTTACGATTTCGTACAAAGAACGTTGTAGTAAAGAATTTTCGGTTTTTGTTTCAGATTCTCTTGCCGTTTCTGTGGTTGCCGGGTAAAATGTTGCAACATTATGTTCGTCAACTGCTGCTGCGTGAACCTCTACTGGAGAAACCCACGCAAACCACAGTAATGAAAACAACATGCCTGACATACAGACAAGTGTAACATCCGCGTTTTTATGTTTGCTTTTATGCAATTTTCAATCCTTCCCATTGGTTGTAAAAACTTCCAATGCTTTGTTTTTCTTTTTGCGCATTTTAGCATACTTTGGTATTATACCAAGTCTTGCTTTAATCGTCGCACTCCTTGAAAAGCAGCGGTACAACGACCCAATTTGCAGGATTTTCGGTGATTTTTTCGATATCATCGCTATTCGGGAATACTTTTATGCCACTGTCGGTTATCGTTGCGATAGGTGACTCCAAGTTGAAGGTGTTGTCCATCATCTCGAAGGCAGACCTCATAACATACGATTCCACCGAGTCCATTTCAATGTATTTGATAAAATCTTTGTTGAATGGATATCCGTAGATAGAACTTTTCTTTAAGAGAGCAGTAGCCATTTCCCGGCAATCATCTTTCATTCCTTGCGCAAAGTAAAACAGTTCTTTCGGAGTTGCAGCACCAAAGATTGCATTCTCACGGTCATCATCACTCGGTTCCCAATCTGTAACAATGCGGTAATGACCATCAGAATCAACAGGTTCATCTCCAAGAGCTTTAATTACCGCTTTGTATACTTCTTCAAGAATTACATCTTTCCATTCCTTAAATTTGATGTTTGTAAAAATCTCGTTTAAGACTTTCGGCTTGTTTTCCAATATTCCGGAAATCATACTGTCAAGATTTTTGCAAGACGAAGGCATTGCAAGAATCCTTTTTGCTGCATCGTTTGGGTCGTAGATACTAAAAACGCTAAAATCAACAAGAGTATTTGCTTGAATTCCGCTCATCTTTTCTTCCTTTCTTATCTTACTTATTCATAAAAGCGGCACACATTGCAAGGATTCCCGCTTCCGTTGAGCTTCCTGCGTTTTCTGTGATGTTTTCAAGTAAATTTGAAAAGTCATCACCAGCGAGATTCCAACTTTGAGGATTTTCCTTGACAAACTTGTTATCATGAACAACAATCATCGGGGCTTCCTCAATACGTTTAATAGAGTTTGTGTCTCCCCTGTTTAGAGCAATTTCTTTTGCTTTCGCAATCGCCTCTTCTCTCTGGTTAGCTGCAAAATATCGACTGCTTGGCACGTTTGCATTGTAGCCCATTTCAATAAACAGCGCCGTACTTGCATGGTTGTGACCCAAGCCGAACGTAAAAATACCATACATCGGTTCCGTCGTCTTGCGATACAGTTTTCCATTGCAAATTAAGTAATTTTTTGATTTGTTGTGGATAACCCCTTCAATTTTTTCTGTCTCCGTGCGGAATTTGTAAATTTCCCAATTATTCGGAGTCAAAAGATATGCAATGTAATCTTCATTGCAAGGTGTGAGGTCATACCAACTTTTCCGGGCATGGTGCTCAGAATACCTGTCAAGCTCCCATAATGCGCCTTCGAAAGCGTAAATGTGCCTTTTTTCATAAATCGGGCACACATATTCGTCCACGGTGAATGCCGGGACCAATTCGGAGGCTTTCACCTCTTTTACCGTTGCTTCGCAGCTCTTTTTTGCGTCGCGCGAACGATATTTGCGGCAGCGGGGAGTTGGTAGATACAACTCTGTATATTCGTATTTTACGTTTACTTGCATTTTTTGTCTCCTCTCAGAATGTTCTGAATGTTGTCAACAATTTTTTTGTTCTGCACTTCTGTTGGTTTATACTTCTCAAGGGCTTTTTCCTTAAGAAGATTATTGAAGTAAGAAAGGGCATGACGTGCAGCCATTCCGGAAACAGTGTTGTTTGTTCCAAATGCGTTAATGTTACACATTGTTGGGAGCATTCTGAACCAGTTTTCCATTTCGCCAACAAAGTGCCAGTATTCCATGCCGTACAGTGCTGTCTGATTGCCATCCTCTTTTCGTTCCTGTTCTTCTTCAATGTCGCTACATGGGACTATAGCATCAATTGAAAGAAGATATTTTTCGAACACTTCAACAATACTGGTTGCTGTTTCTTTAATGGTAGCTTCGCTCGTTGGATTATTTTTGTACATCTGTTTTTCTCCTTTTAACGAAGCATATCGATGATTTTTGTGGCAAGAACATCATCAGTTACAAAAATGTTCCGCCCATTTATGCCAAGACTGTTTGACGAATAGTCTCTTTCATTTTCCGCATAACGTACAAGGTCTTTGTCAGAAATAGGCTGATAGACACTTTTTTCCGTATTCACATAAACGCAGCGCTTGTTGAAGATGTTCGTAATGTGTCCAGAACAACCAACCTTTTTACCATTGATTGCAATATCATGCAGATTGTGAGTCAACATCATATCTTCGCTTTCTTTTTCAAGTTTTTTAAGCTCGTTGAGAAGCTTTCTGGACGTATAAGGTGATTTTGCCATAGTTTTTTCCTTTCTGTCGCTTTTGTGGTGCGACGATAAATTGTTGTTCCGTCCTTTGTGACGGTTTGCATCACACAAACAAAAAAGCGGCCTTTACGATTTCTCATAAAGGCTGCTTTTCGATGCAGGTTATCTTCAAAAAAATTCTTTATCGTGTTTGTGCTGATGTATTATACCAACTCTATAACTTTGCAACGCCTAGCAAGGTGTGGCAATTCATCCCCCACATGAATGAAGGGGAATTCTTGCCACTATTTCTTAAAAATTGCCCATTCATAAACGGGAGTTCCTTCACATAACGATGCATACGAAAGTGGCGCACCTTTATCTGTGCTATATTTGTTAGAGCTAACAAATGCTCCATATTCACCAATCCCGCTGTTTTTATCGTCAACATCATCTGCAACGAAATCCATGTCATGAGTTGTATTGACTTCTTTCACAACGTTTTCCTTTAGAGTTTGATATGCTCTGTCAAAAGAATCGAATGTGTTGAGTATACTCATTTGACCGTACTCGATATTCTTTACAAGTAGAAACTCGAACTCGTCATTGACGTAGAAGATTCCCCAGTCTGTACTTTCTTCATCACAATCAATGCTTGCAGATGCAGCAAGATTGTTGTAATTCAAGCTGTTTAAGTTGTTTGCTGTACAAATTTCAGCGTGATACGAATCCTCTCCATGGGCGGCTTTTGCAGAATCAATTTTCTTTGCTACAGCTTCCTTCATCTCTGCAAGAGCACTTTTAAACGTGTTATGCACAGAGACAAGATTCATTGGTCCATAGTGTTCAACTTTAATGATTACAAACGTTTTAATCACCTCACCTTGCAATTCCTCTTGGATATTCTTCGTCGATTCGGCGAATTCTTTCCTGAACCTGACGATGTGATGGATGTTTTCCAGTAAGTAACTCATCCAAATACTTGGAATAAGAATCACTGATTCGTTTTAAGAAGTTTCCGCTTCCATCAGGTCCATTCTTGTTCATGCCCATTGCCTGAACACAGTGTCCACGGTAGTAAACTTTAACGATAAAAGTTCCTTTCATGGATTTAACGTGCAGGCTGAAATCATCCTTTCCCATAAATTTACCATCCTTTTTATTGGTATTTATGCCATGATTTTCTTACACTGAACATCCAGCAGCGTCGAGGTAATCGGGTATTTTGCAATATACTTTGCCTCCGCTTCTGCCTTTGTTTTTTCGCAAATTCCAATCAGGAAACGCTGCGTGGCAATATTCCAAATTCCATACATCATGCCTCAGCCCCTTTCTCACTTTTGCTTTCAACAGCCTTGTTCCAGAAATTCTCATCCATTGGGATAGGAGTGAGGGTGTACTGTGTGTCCTTGTCAAAGATGTCATACCCACCATCAGGTGTGCCTTTGACCGTTGCGGCAGCGTAAACATCCTCCTTCATGTGAAGAATTTTCTGAAACAGGTCTTTGGGAGCATTTGCATCTGCTGCGAGCAGATATTTTCCGAGAGCCGTAGTTTCACCATCACGAGTACGTTTTACATTGTACAGTTTTTTGTTAAGCATAAAATTTTCTCCTTTTGCATTGAATTTTTAGTGATAGTAGGCCGATTATTCGTCCTCAAGTTTTACACCCTTTTCACGTGCAACAGCATCAATGGCATCCGAAATTGCTTCGTTCTCCATCTCGCCCATACGCGTGAAGAGGTTGTCCCAATCAACTTTTTCGTTTACACAACGTACAAAGTTATTGTATGTACCGCTTGCCTTCAGCAACTCAACGGTTTTGTTGTAGCGGCCAGAATTATCAAGCTGATTCATGATGTCGTCGGTACGGTTGATTTCAAAGTTGTCTTCCATCTTTGGTTCCTTTCTACCTCTTTTGAGGCACCAGTATATTTCCGTCTTTGTGACGGTTTCCCTACACAAACCATAAGGCAGCTTTTGTGTGCATTTTGGTACGCATAAAAGCTGCCTGTGTGGTCGGGTTTTCTTAAGTCTTAAATGTGAATTTTATATGGTTTGTGCGTTTGTCATTATACCAACTTTAAGACTTTTACCTTTTCTAACTGTTTTGCTTGGGAATCTGACTTGTCCCAACAATTTTGTGACTATCAAGGATGCAATCGCTTACATGATGTTCTCGCCGAGATATTTGTCGGAACGAAGGAAATCGTAGTCTTGCCCCTGCAGAAAAGTCTGAAATTCTGTGGCTGTCACGACTCTCCACTTTCCTCCTCGGTCGAAACCAAGAAGATTTTCTTGGAGAAAGTCACAAACACACGATATTTTGTATAAAATAAAAAGCTGCTCACCCTGTGGAGGGTAAGCAGCAAACATGTTAGGATTTAGTAAACAGGGATGTCCCCTCGAACGGATTCAAGAGTCCTGGCTTGTATTTAGAGCGAACGTACTCTGCGATTTCAGCGTCCGGCATGGTGTTCAGAATATCAAGCCAGCATTCGGCATTGATTCCCATAAGACCACCCATGCCAAGTGCATTTTCACAGAGCTTAATGTCAGAGGCAAATGCGCTGTGAAATTCACAGGACTCCGCAGCCTTCACGATGCGTTCAAAGTCGTACATACCGAGACCTCCTCTCACAGACACATTGCTTTGAGGTCATCCTCACTCAGAACGGGCACGCCCAGAGCGTTTGCCTTATCAAGCTTGGAACCGGCAGCTTCACCTGCAACGAGATAGCTCGTCTTCTTGGAGACACTTCCGGAGACTTTGCCGCCATGCG
>OKRZ01000089.1_pt1 | contig 54223 bp, 32 predicted proteins | sample 1601141 | NCBI WGS metagenome assembly OKRZ01 (sample SAMEA3541524, study PRJEB24748) | human gut metagenome | biome: human gut; feature: human-associated habitat; material: faeces | place: China | collected 2012
GGGGTGGAAATGGCCGGTATCAAGTGTTATCATCATGTCGCGCTTGGAGGCGTAGGCGGTGTAGAAGTCGTTGCTACCCACGGTGTAGCTTTCCAGACCGATGCCGAAGACCTTGCTCTCAACGCAGTCTTTCATCCAGTCGTAGCGGTGCTCGAAAATCTGATCGAGAGAGTCTTTAAGCAGTTCGCGGTACATATAACGGTTGACTGTAATGTCCTTGCTGCCGTCGTGTACCCATGTGTTCATGATACAGGGATCCTGCTGTGCCTCGCCGATAGCCTGAGAGATGGCGCGGCAACGCTTGCTGTGCTCAATCCAGAAATCACGGATGGATTTGTCGGGATTGGAGAGACTGAGGTCTCCGCTCTTGGCGTGGGAGAACGATGTGGAGTTGAAGTCGAGCTTGATGCCATGCTCCTTGCCCCACTGAATCCAGCTCTCGAAATATTCGGGCGTCACCTCGTCGCGGTCAACGAACTTTCCCTGAAAGTCGCCATAGATCTCGTGGAGATTGAGACGGTGCTTGCCTGGGATGAGCGACATGGCATAGAGAATGTCGTCGCGGAGTTCCTGGATGTTGCGGGCTTTGCCGGGATAGTTGCCGTTGACCTGTATTCCTCCGGTCAGTCCGCCTTCGCGTGGCTCGAAGCCGGTTACGTCGTCTGCTTGCCAGCAGTGCATCGAGAGGTGGAAGTCCTGCATCTGTGCGAGAACTTTGTCGGTATCGACTCCGAGGGCCGCATAGCGTTCTTTCGCTATCTCATACGCCTTGCGGATTGTTTCTTCTTTCATGATCGTTTATTTTTAGGGTAATAAGTTACTGTTTCAATATTGTCGGCAATGACTTTGCGCATTTCAGCAAGATTCTTAACAGTGCCTGATGCGATTGCCTGAATCATTATGTTGCCGAGTGCGGTTGCTTCCGCGGGCCCGGAAATCACCGGGATGCCGCAGGCATCGGCTGTAAGCTGGTTAAGGAACGCATTGCGCGAACCACCACCGATTACGTGGAGTCGCTCTATCGGATATTCCGAAAGTCCACGGAACACATCAAGCGTCTTTGCGTATTTCCGGGCAAGGCTCTCGAAAACAGAGCGGATATACTCTCCGTGGCTTGCCGGAACTGCCTGCCCTGTAGCACGGCAATATTCGTCTATGGCAGCCACCATATCTGTAAGTGCGGTGAAGGAGACATCGTCGGGATCTATGATGCAGACTGCATCTGATTTTTCTGCAAGTTCAACCATCTGCGGGTAAGTATAGCTGCATCCCTCTGATTTCCATTGCTTCAGGCATTGCTCCACAATCCACATCCCTGTGATATTCTTGAGCAAACGGATAGTGCCTTCCACGCCTCCCTCGTTGGTGATATTGTGCCTCTCTGTCATTTCATTTATTACCGGTGCGTCAGTCTCTATACCCATCAGCGACCATGTGCCGCTGCTCAGATATGCGAAATTGCGGTCTAAGGCAGGTATGGCGGCAACCGCCGACGCTGTATCGTGTCCGGCAACGGCAACAACCTTTACCTGCTTCATTCCCGTTTCGGCTGCAATTTCCTCTTTAAGAAGTCCGACCACATGCCCCGGCTCGACCATCGGTCCGAACTTGGCCGGTTCCGTGCCGACTGTTGCAAGCACTTCCACATCAAGCTGACGGGTGGCTGCGTTTACAATCGACCCGGTGGAGGCGATGGTATATTCTGTGACGATATTCCCGGTCAGCATATAGGCAAGTGCGTCGGGGAGGAAAACGAACTTTGTGGCGTTTCGATGCCCGAAATCATCGCGGTGCTCATTGAGCTGGAACACCGAGTTAAACCCCATGTGCTGAATGCCGGTGTGACGGTAAAGCTCCGTCGCCGACATCACATTCTCGAAGAAACGACCGTCGGCGCCGATGGTCTGAATGTCTCGGTAGGCATTGGGCAGACCGATGAAATTGCCGTCAGGATCCACACAGACATAATCCACGCCCCATGTGTCAATACCGATAGATGTGGGCGTGATACCCATGCAGGCGACTTCCCGTAAGCCACGTTTCAGTTCTTCATACAGGGAATAAATGTTCCAGTGCAGATGACCGTTCAGCGGCATCATCTGATTGGGGAATCGTGTCAGTTCCTTGGTTGTGAGTTTGCCGTCAACCGTCAGCTCTCCGAGTATGGAGCGACCGCTGGTAGCGCCCAGATCAAAAGCTATGAAATATTGCATATTCATAATGCGATTATTTAATCCATTTAGAGCTTGTCAAATAATGGGCTTTAATATGAAAAATGTAAGGTTGATACATTTTCAGAGTCAGGGCCGACCATTACCTCGAAATCGCCATGTTCTGCGGTATATACAAGTTTCTGAGAGCCGCTCTTCAGGTCTGGATGGTAATACTTGAGCGCATCTACAGTTATCGGGAAAGTCACATCTTTTGACTGCCCGGGTTCGAGATACACACGCTCGAAGTGTTTCAGTTCTTTTACGGGTCTTGATAATGTTCCAAGCAAATCATGGATGTAAAACTGCACAATCTCCACACCAGGAACACTTCCGGTGTTGGTTATTGTTACAGTCGCATTTATTGGCTCTCCATCATGTAGCGCGGTTTTATCCAATCTGAAATCAGAGTACCTGAAGGCCGTGTAGCTCAGGCCGTATCCGAAGGGATATAAAGGCGCGTTGGTGCAATCGAGATAATTGGAACGGAACTGATCGAACTCATCCGGATTCGGGTCGGGACGACCGGTGTTGAGATGGTTGTAATAGATAGGAATCTGTCCTTCGTTGCGGGGGAATGTCACTGTGAGTTTGCCCTGAGGGACAGCGTCGCCGAACACTACATCGCATATGGCGTCGCCACCTTCACTGCCCGGATACCACACGTTGAGTATCGCGGGAACATTTTCATTCTCCCATTCCAGGGCCAAAGGGCGGCTTGTGAAAAGCAGCAGCACTACCGGCTTGCCAGTGGCCACAAGTGCTTTCAGAAGATTTTTTTGGGCATCAGGGATGTCGATTTGTGTACGCGAACGCCCTTCTCCTCCCATCTCTGCGCTCTCGCCGATGGCAGCGAGTATCACATCTGACTCCGAAGCGGTGCGAAGAGCTTCGTCGAAAAGCGCTTGGTTGTCCTCCCATTCTATGGGACGCCAGCATACGGCGGCCGTATGAGTCTTCTTGTCGGCGTAGACATTGCTCCCTTTGGCATATAGTATCTCCGCCTTATCCCCTACAGCCTTGCGAAGGCTCTGGAGGAGAGATGCATGCAGCTCGGCGCGGCAATTGCCACTCCAGCATCCACACATATTATTGCCTGCATCAGCCATCGGGCCGATTAACGCTATCTTCCCTTTCTTTTTCAACGGCAGCAAATTGTCGGTATTTTTCAGAAGCACGAAAGTTTCAGCGGTAATCTTGCGGGCAACATTGCGGAACTCATCAGTGAAAACATCTGTTTTTATCCGAGTAGTATCGCAATATTTATATGGGTCTGAAAACAGCCCTAATTTGTATTTCGCCTCAAGAACTCGTCGGCAAGCATCGTCAATCTTACTTTGAGAAATATTCCCGTCAGCAACAGCTTTCTCAATATAACCGATAAATCCCTCTGAGCACATATCCATATCGGTTCCCGCATCCAGAGCAAGAACGGAAGCCTCTTCCAGCTCTGCTACTCCGTGTTTGGCAATTTCACTGATGGCCATATAATCTGATACCACAACGCCCTGAAAGTTCCACTGACGCCTGAGAAGATCGGTCAGAAGCCATTTGTTGGCGGTCGCCGGGATACCGTCAACCACGTTGAATGAACTCATGACAGAGCCTACTCCCGCTTCCACTGCTGCGTGGTAAGGTGGAAGATATTCATTATACATCCTCTGTCTGCTCATATCTACTGTGTTGTAGTCGCGACCTGCCTCAACTGCACCATATAAGGCGAAATGCTTCACACACGCCATGATTTCATCAGGGGCAGTCATATTGTTGCCCTGATAGCCCCTGACATAAGCAGTTGTGAGGACACTTCCCAAATAAGGGTCTTCGCCATTACCCTCAGCGATTCGTCCCCAGCGTGGATCACGTGAAATATCGACCATCGGACTCATTGTCCAATTTATGCCGTTGGCCGATGCTTCTATCGCCGAGATGCGAGCCATTTTCTCAATGGCAGATGCGTCCCAGCTGCATGATAGCCCTAAAGGAATGGGAAAAAGTGTTTCATAGCCATGCATCACGTCTGCGCCAACCAGCATAGGGATGCCCAGAGGGGTCTGCTCTACCGCCAGTTGCTGGAGTTTACGGATTTTATCCACACCCTGCACATTGAAAAAACCGCCGATTTTTTCGCTTCGGATTAAATTTGACATATCGCACTTCATGACATCACCGGTCACGAGGTCACTTCCGGCTGGCAGGTTGAGCTGACCGATTTTCTGCCGGTTGTTCATACGGTTCATCAGATTTGTGATGAATATATCCATTTCGGCATCGCTCGCTTCGGCAAGAGACGTAAACGATGTCGCGACAAGGATGGTCAGGAGTAAGGATTTAGCTAATCTGTTAATTTCCATATGATGTCTATGTTGAGATTTCCGTTATGTCACCGGTCAATCGAGATGAAACACTTCCGCAACAGGAATTGTGACAGGAGAGTTGTCGGGGTTCACATCCATAATGTCGGCCATGGAATCCCACCATTTCCGTGTTATTTCATCGGCCGCTTGCGCGTTTTGCGAATTGGAGTCGCCGTCTACTTCCTGATAGCCAAACAGAATATTGGTGTCCTTGTCAAAGAATATCGAATAGTTTTTCACACCGCTTCGTGTAATCTGCTCTCTGAGTTCCGGCCACAAAGCTGCATGTCGTTTCTGATATTCCTTCTCACAACCGGGCTTGAGAAACATTTTGAATGCAAATCTTTTCATATTCGTTATATTTTTTGGAATATTTTTCGTAGTTGGTTTATATGTTTTTTATCTGTTGGTGCAGTAAACTATTTTGCTTCCAGACTTGATATGACGGCGATGTTCGACCGGCGCAGGCGTTCTTCATCGATTTTGACTACCTTTCGGTCGAAAGTCATCAGGCCGTTTACCTCATCATCAACATCGGTTGTCTGAGTAAAAACTGCTGCCGAATAGCCCTTGGGGATGAAATCAAGAAGTTTTGAGGCATAATTCTCATACATTTCTGTTACTTGATCCGCTGACTCAAGTTTTATATAACCCCAGTCGCGGTCGGGCGACCATACATGGCCTTTAACCGACAGGCCAATGCCTCCGAACTCTCCCAAAACATTTACACGGTCGGGATCGAACATAGGCATAATCGGTTCAGGATAATGGTGAATGTCAAGCATGTCGCCCGTAGGATAGTGGTTCCCTCCGCTTGCGGCATTAACCAAACGCGACGGGTCATATTCTTTGGTCCATTGTGCAATTTCCTCGGTTTTGAACTGTCCCCACGCTTCATTAAACGGCACCCATACCACAACGGAGGGATGATTATAAAGAGCATCGATTATTTCTTTCCACTCTTTTCTGAAGCATTTCTCGCTCTCTGCTGAGCGTATTTTCTCAGAGCCATTGAAGTAATTATATTGCTGCAACTCAGGGGCATCGAAAATCTTGCCGTCGCCGTTTGGCATATCCTGCCACACAAGAATTCCTTTTCGGTCGCAATAGGCATACCACAGGTCCGGCTCCACTTTAACATGCTTGCGAATCATATTGAATCCCCAGTCTTTAGTCTTGTCTATGTCATAGACCATCGCTTCGTAAGTCGGGGCGGTATAGCGCCCGTCGGGCCACCATCCCTGGTCAAGCAGACCGAAATTAAAAATCTCCCGGTTGTTGAGCCGTATCCGCATTTTGCCATCACTATCGGGAGCGGCCGAAATTTTACGCATAGCCGCGTAGCTCTTCACGCAGTCGACCTCTCTGCCGTCGCATAGAAGCTTAACCTCCATATCATAAAGATTCGGAGATTCTGTCGACCATAACTTCATATCGCGCGGCATGGCTATTTCTATAGGCAGATGAGACAGACTCCGGCCTGATGCTACTTCATGCCCGCTATCAAAAATCCTCACTTCAGCAATCAGGTTTTCATCATGTGCCGAAGCATCGACATTGACAACAAGTCTGTTACTGTCTATATCCGGCCGAGTCTTAATCTCCTTGATATGATTTGTGCGTGAAACAGGCTCCATCCAGACGGTCTGCCAGATTCCTGTCACCCCTGTATAAAAACAATCGTGAGCCTTGACGCTCTGCTTTCCCACAGGCTGATACCCTGCGTCGGTCGGGTCAAAAACACGGATTGTAATACGGTTGGCATTTTCAGCATTGAGACAGGGAGTTATGTTGAGGCTGAACGGAGTGAAACCTCCCTGATGCGAACCGGCTTTAGTTCCGTTTACCCACACATCACACTGCCAGTCTACAGCTCCGAAATTAAGCAGAATATCTTTCCCGGTCCAATGCTCAGGGATTGAGAACGTCCGCTCATACCATAAAACATTGTCGGGCCCCACTTCACGGCAGACTCCCGACAGGCTTGATTCAACCGGATATGGCACAAGAATCTTGCCCTGCCATTTTTCCGGTCGGGCGGCATTTTTATCAGTTATGGCGTACTGCCACAATCCATTGAGATTCTCCCACTCGTTTCGTTCCATAGCCGGACGAGGGTAAATATTCCACGGCTTTTCGGGAGTGACATCTTCTGTCCAAATTGTCGAGATATGGCCACCGACAGGTTGCCATGCAAGAGCAACCGTCGGAATCAGGCAGAACAAAAATATTATAATCTTAAATTTATGGTTCATGATAGTATATTTCACTTGTCTTGTTTAGGCTCGTTGAGAAACAGCTCTTTATGGTAATTGCCCGACGGGAACCGTTGTGATGCTGAACCATCGGGAAATGTGACGTCTGCCGTACATCCCTCCGGAATGGAAAAATCCCAGATCCATTTATCTCCATCATATTTCCAGGAACTCTTTATCGTTCCGGCTACAGATTCATATTCTGCATTCACAAATCCGATGCGGCGGTCGGGAACGGGCTTCATGATGATGTTGCGGAATCCCGGAGCAGCTGTGTCAGCGCTTATTCCTGCCATAGTTTTCCACATCCATTCACACACAACGCCATAAGCATAATGGTTGAAACTGTTCATACCGCTCGGCCCCATCCCTGAATCTTTCATATATGAGTTCCAACGCTCCCATATAGTAGTTGCCCCGTTGTTGACCGAATAGAGCCAGCTGGGATTTTTGTGCTGGAGCAGAAGATCATATGCTATATCTGCCATCCCGTTGTCGGTTAGAGTAGGCATCAGAATCGAGGTACCCAGAAATCCGGTCTGTAATGTATTTCCGTGCATCGCGAAATTCTCCCGCAACCGTCTGATTACCTTTTCGCGGGCATCGCCTTGTACAAGGCCGTTTCTCAAAGCGAAAAGAGACGGAGTCTGCATAGTGTTGAGCACCGGAAGACGGAAATTGCCATCGCCGTCAAGAAACAGGTCGGCGATACGTTTGCGTGCTTTCTGCTGAGCGACGACATGTGGAGAAACACTGCGGCCGGTGGCACGGGCCATATCCTCCATCATAGCCGCATCCGAAAGCCAATAGCATGCGCTCAGATAATTCCAGTAAGTCAGAGCTTCGGGCAGCACATATCTGGTGCCGTCGTCGTTATAACCATAGACAGCCTCGCTGTAGCTTTCAAACGGTTCATAACTTAACCAGTCGCCATATTGAAAGTTTTCATTTTCTGAAATCAGCCTGTTATGGTCATATTCCGTTTCTGAGATGTGCGACATAAATCTTTCCATCGAATCCCAACTCTCATTGATAATGGCTGTGTCGCCGAACTGCTTCCACACGACCCACGGCACAATGATACCTGCATCAGCCCAACCAAGGCGTGACGCGCCGGCTGTGCCATACTGTGACTCCGGAGATACCGAGCCATAACTGCCGGAAGGCAGCTGGGTATCACGGACATCCTGCAGCCATTTATGAAAGAACCGATCGGTATTGGCGAAAAACGAACCGGTTTCGGCAAACACTTGGGTATCAGCCATCCAGCCGAGCCGTTCATCGCGCTGGGGACAGTCGGTGGGGATAGATAGATAATTAGAGAGCATACCCCAATATGTATTCTTTATCAACCGGTTAATATCCTCATTGCCGGTTTCCAACTTTCCTGTTTCGTGAGAGCGTGCGATTGACGTTACCGGAATAGATTTTATGTCGCTGAACGTAACATCTCCATCGGCAGTTAACGAAATATACCGATAGCCAAAGAATGTACATTCGGGCATATAAGAAGTCTCTCTATTGTCGGCGAAAGTGTACTTCACATTTATCCCAAGATTCAGAGCCCGCAGATTCTCACGGTGTACACTCCCTTCCGGGCCGTCCATCCCTCGTTGCTTTGCTCCATTCCCGTCGTTCAGCAGCTCGCCAGGCTCACAGGTCAGTGTTACCCCTTCGGTCGACTTGAAATCAAAAGCCGGCACTGCGGCCGCATTCTGTCCGAAATCCACCACCAATGTCTCACCTTTATGAAGCTTGATTTTCCGGCCTGCCTCATAGCGGCTTACCACTTTTACAGTGCCGAAATGAGTGGAGTCACTGTCTGAAACTCCTTTCCAGATATATGTATTCACGGGAGCGAGCGCCAAATCATAGCGATAGCAAACTTCGGCACCTTTGCTCGGAAGTATTGCGCCATTAAATTCAGCATTTACCTCCGGCTTAATAAGTATTGTGCCGGCCGACGGAAACGGCTCGCGTGCGTCATATTCTTCGCCGTCGAAAATGGCCGCATGTTTCACGGGGCCTGCTATGCCTGCCGTCCAGTCAGAGGTATTCGTTCCGAAATACTTTTTCTCCCCATCTGCGTATGTCACTTCCAATACACCTCTAAATGCAGTTTTATGCCCGCGCATCCCGTCATTACCACCGGGAGTGTTGATTTTGTCAGCCCACCAGCCCGGGGTTACTTGTGCTGCGAGTCGGTTCTTTTCTCCGCCCCCTTTTGCAAATGCGTCGGTAATATCATAAGTGAATGATCGCTTTGTTTTCTGCCAATGTGTAAACCCCGGTTTCAGCGCATCATCGCCTACCGGCACACCATTTATGAAAATGTGATAAATTCCCAGCCCGGTTGTCATCCAGACGGCTGATTTCACCTCCCGTGGGTTTGTGATTTCTGTCAGAAACCAGGAAGCGCCGTCGGCCGCGCGGCTGTTGCCGTCAATCCGTTCGGTAACCACAGGTGCGTCACAGGCTGAAATCCATTGGGAGTGCTCCCATACAGCGTTGTCAAGAGCATTGACACGGTTCCCTGTTTTCTCATGGTTCACTGAAAAACTGCAAAGCATTCCCCCGATAGAGAAGAATAATAGAAATTGCGCTGATTTTGATAACATTGACATTATTCCTTAGCGTGAAAAAAGACAACGGCCGGGGTAGCGATACGATGACGGTTGTTATTGCGTTCGTGCGATATCCCCGGCCGTAGTCAGTACATAATGGAAACCTTTAACGTATTACAATCTTTTTACCGTTCTTGATATATATACCCTTCGATGGGTTAAGCACTTTGCGTCCCATAAGATCATAAATCAAGTTCTTTGTCTGCTCCGGGGTGGCGACGATGCTGCTTATGCCTGTAGTAACATCATCTTTATCTTTCTGCCAGAAATAGCTTGGAGCACTCCATGACGTGTGTCCTGTAACCATAAGCTGCCCTCCATAAACATTGGCACCGGAGCCGGCAAACTTCACATTCATCGGATCCTCAAAGTCTTCCTGAAGCAACACCAATGTTGCAGGCTCATTGTCGGAAGCCATAATTTCATTTTCTGAAGCCACAGGGAATAACGCCGTAACCTTGACATTGTCGAAGTAGGCGCGCTGCGGGCGTGTAACTTCGTTGGCGGGAATATCGCTGTTATAGCCTATACGGCCATATGCGAAACTGCCTGTGCGTTGGTCAATTAGCTTGCCGTCGATATACATTTCAAGCTGAGTTCCCTCTTGCGAAACTACTATTTTGAAGTCATGAAGACGATAGCGGTCTGAAAATACCGAAGCATCAAGATCTATGCTTGCCGGAGCGGAGAAAGCACCGTCAGTCTTAGAAAAATACTGGATGTAATTTCCGTCGGGATTCAGACGATACATATGGAAGTTGTTCCCGCCTGCGTCGGAACCGAATACGAGGTCAGGGGTGCCGCGCTCCACGGCCACCTTAGCTTCAAAGGTATAGTTTTTAGTGTCACTTGCCGTAAAATAGTCGCCAGCCTGCAATACAGTCCAAGGGTCTGTTCTCCAGCTATAGTAGCAACCACCAACCGGTGAACCGGCCGAGAAGCAGCTTCCATCGCTGAAATCTTCATTTAAAAGGGTGTTCCCCTCTCCATCGGTTACTTTAAGGTCATCGAGCCAGAGAGCGCCTGCATTCACCCATTCTCCCCAATCCTTGGCATCAGCAAAGAAACCGAGATTTCCGAATGGATAATCGCCGTCGCGTTCGTCAACAAGAGCGTCGTTGATGTATGTCTTGACGTGATTTGCACTTGAGACTTCGATTTTCATATGGTGAGACACCCCGAGCTGTGCACCTCCGGGGATACCGACGTTGTTGTTTTCACCCTCATTTCCTAGTGCGCCGTCTTTGATAGAGAACATACGGAGGTTGGTTCCCTCATATATTTCCCAGCGCTTGAAGTTTTTGTCGTCTTGGGCGCCCCAGAGCAGAGTTGCCTTAGCAACAAGTGCGTTGCAATCGACTTCGATAATATAATCTTTAATCTGAGAGTAATCAACATCTCCCTGCGCAGAGGCCGTTTGTGATGCTGCCGATGCAGCAAGCATCAGCATCAATATATTTCTTAAATTTTTCATGATTCTGATTTTTAAGTCTTTATTATGGCGCTGTGTCAAAAACTTGCGTTTTGACACAGCGCCCAATTTATTACCGGATGGTGAGGGTGCTGTCAGAATGGTTCAGATGGTAGGAGCCTGAGGGTGAGGGTGAAGGGAGTTGACTAAGGTCAATGACCGAACCCAAACCCCTTAGGCGACGACCCAGATGGGCCATTATGACACACCCTCATAAATTAGTTAAATGTGTCAGCGAATAGCAATTTTCTTGCCGTTCTGAATATAGATGCCTGGAGCAGGATTCTCTACACGGCGCCCCAATAGGTCATAAATCACATCGTCAGTAACAACCTTGTCAGCGACAACCGAACCGATGCCTGCCGAGCCTTCGGTCTGCCATACGAAGTTTTTGGCTACATTAACCTCTTGTTCGGTGTAATGACCGCTGTGCATGAGTTTGCCATCGATGAACGAAGCTCCGGCTCCGGCAAACTTCACGTTGGCAGGGTTCTCGAAGTCTTCTTCGAACAGTACGGTGCCGTCGGGTGTAGTTACCTTTACGTCATCATAATATGTGTGCTGGGGACGTGCGATCTGCACTCCGGGAGCATTTGTGAAACGGAAACCGAAGTTGCCATATTTGAAGTTACCCTCGCGGGTATCAACCAGAATGTTATCGATGTAGGTTTTAGCAGTCTTGTTGTCGTCGGAGACATCGATGCGGATATCATAGAACTTGTCAGGATCAGTAACGACTGCAGACACATCTACATCTTCAAGAATCTCCCACACACCATCTTTCAGGATATGAGTGCGGAGGATTGCGCCATTATAATCGAGATTCCAGAGATAGCAGTTGTAGGGGTCGTAATTGCCGTTGGCGTCGGGCTGAGCAGCGAAAAGAATCGATGCTTTGCCATAATCGATGGCCATACGGGTTTCGAGGCTGTAGCCTTTGACGTCCTTGTCAACCTCATAGGTCTCGGGTAAGAAGAAGTCGGCCTGAGTGTTGAATGTGTAGAGGAGACCGCCGTAGAAAGTACCAAACGAGAAGTCCTGAGAGAAGAAATCGAAATTATCTTCGAAGAGCACTTTACCGTCAGAAGCGGTCATCTTCACATAGTCAAGCCATGCGGTTTCGGGGTTCACCCAACAGTCAGAACCGTCGTTCCACATATTCGAGCCGGCCTGAAAGCCGAGTTCTCCATAGGGGAAATCTCCGTCACGCTCATCGACAAGCACATCATCAAGATATGTCTTGCAGTGGTTGGCGCCGGTGACTTCTATGCGCAGAGTGTACTCATAGTCGTAGTCACCGCTTTCCGAAACCCATTTGTTGGTAATGAAAGTTTCCACGCCGTTTTCCACCTTGAAAAGCGACAACAAGGTGTGGTCAACATACATGGCGAAATGCCAGCGATAGTAGTTTTGGTGGTCTTGTGCGCCCCACAACGGGCATGCGGCGGCATAGAGACTATTGAATTTCATCTCTATGTTGTAGTCCTTGATGTCAGCATTGCTGTCGGCTGCCATTGTTGTGGCCGGACTGGCTAACATCATCGAAGCGAGCACTGTGAGTGCCATTAGTCGAAGTTTTAACATAGTCAGTTAAATTAGTGAATAAATTATAGTTATTAGGTTCTTTATCAGTCAAAAAAAATAGGTGTGAAGAGAGGTTAATATGATTATTCTGTGCGGTCTTCATCGGCCACCGCATCATGCCAGTCTGTCCAGACAGGGATTGACGGGTCATATCCGGTGTAACCGAAATTCTGCCAGAGTCGGCCGTTCTTGTTGGCATCCATATGGCTGCGAGGCACAGGATAATAGAGATTCTCTTTCCCTATCACATACTCTGTGCTGATGCCACCGGTGCTTATCGCATATCCACGGTTATAATAATTGTAATGCATAATGCGCTGATACCAGTATGACCCTCCGTTGCGGTCGGTACCCTGCTGTTTGTCCCAGGTTTGCGGATCATAGACATTGCCCCATTCATCGGGAATTCCATTATTTGCAAGAATCATAGATACACGCACGAGTTCGGGATGACGGAATTCCTCATAGAGCAATTCACGGGTACGCTCGTTCATGATGTCACCGATATTTACGTCGCCGGTATAATACTCTGAACATTTGGCGCGCCGGCGCAAAACATTCAGGTCATCTGCGGCTCCACCTGCATTTTTCTGATACAGACGTGCTTCTGCCCTGAGCAAGTAGACTTCTGCCAGACGGTAAACATACCGGTTACCGTTGCCGCCAATCGTGGCGCCTTGAAACTGTGTGCTGCTCTTTATCTTCTCTGCTTCCACGTCATAGTTATATAGCTTGTAGTTGGGAAAATCATACCAACCGCGTATTGTGTCGGGATAGAGAAGGTCTTTGCGGGCATATGTGCCGTCGGGGTTAGGCACAGCTCCGTCTTTTGTCAGCTGCAGATGCTTCCCCTTATAGCGCGAACGGCGATTGTTATACGTGAGGTCTTCCATACGCACCCAGTTGCCGGTTTCGTGATTGTGGCGCAGGTCTTTGGTGTCCTCCACGCCGTTGACGCACCAAACTCCGTGCTGGGTGAACCATGTCGGACGATAACACCCGATGCCTACTCCGATTGCGCGCATCCAGTCGGCCGATTGATTATAGTAGCGGCTTGAGCGCGGCTGCTGGTCGAAGGCGGGCAGACCGTCGGGGGTGCGGGCTGTGTTGCCGTAATATTCGGGAACGTACATACGCATGGTGAGATTCGGCACAAACGACTCTTCCGCCACATTGGCTATGCCGAGAATGTACTCGGTGTTGAAAGACCCCATCATATTTTCCGGTCGGTGGAGATCCCATATCACATTGCGGGTTATTGCGAGAGTTGCCGGCTCGCCCTGGTCTTTGGTAGTGTCTGTGCCGAACTCATGATCCATAAGCTTTAACCCATGATTGTCGATGAGGTCGGTTGCCATAGCTTCGGCATCGGCGAAGCGTCCGTCGGCCAGATAGAATTTGATGAGGAGAAGTTTGCATGATTCCTGATTGACGGTACCGTAATATGGCAACTCGCTCTGACGGGGTACCCAACGTACTGCAAACTCAAGATCTTCAATCATCATTTTTATGATTGCCTCTTTGGCTGTGGAACGGTAGTTCTGCTTGGGCACTTCGAGAACTTTTGAAACCATCGGCACGTTGCCATAGCAGAACACGAGAGTGTAGTAGCCGAAGGCGCGGTGGAAATAGGCGCGGCCGAGATAGGAATTTTTTGTTTCCTCGCTGAGCCCTTCCACTCTCGGGATATTTGAAATCACACCGTTGGCATACTTGACGTGGCGGTAGCTTTCGGTAAAGAACGCACTGTGGCAGAAGCTGCCAAGCGTCTGGTCGCTTTCCGGGGTCAGCATACGCTGCAGGTTGTCGCTGTAATCACCGCCGGCATCGGTCTTACCATGCACCATAAGGTCGGAGAAGATATAGTCGGTGCCGAGAGGCGAGCCTTCCCCAAGACGGTTGTCCCAGATATAGTTCATACGCAAATGGCGGTCGGCACCCGACAGGGCTGCCTGCAGACCAGACTCTGTGGAGAATGTCACTGTCGGCTCGTAAAACGACAATGGCTTGGGCTCCAGGAAATCATCAGAGCAGCTTGCCATCAGGAAGATAGCAAATGCGCCGGTAAGCCCATTCCTTAATATATTTATGCTTTTCATTATTATAGGATTTTAATTAGTTGTTTGACAAAATCAGCAGTTTTCTCACTGCTTCTGACAATCAGTCAGTTAATGTAAATTTCGCACAAATGAGGTCGCTGGAATTCGGGCCGATCATAATCGAAAATTCGCCCGGTTCGCTCACATGCTGCAGGTCGGTATTATAAAATCTGAGGTCTTTTTCGGTAAGCTCGAAGGTAATGTCTCGACATTCGCCTTTCTTCAGAAAAACCCGTCGGAACGCTTTCAACTCTTTAACCGGCCTGCAAATGGATGCATAGCAATCCCGTATGTATAGCTGCACAATTTCAATTCCGTCGCGATTGCCGGTGTTTGTCACAGTGACGGTAGCGGTTATCTTGCCGTCGGGCGAAAGCACATCATTGCTCAGACGCAAATCGCTGTAATCAAATTTGGTGTAACTCAGGCCATATCCGAATGGAAACAGCGGCTTGGTGCTTACATCAAGATAGTTGCTCTGGTAATGGTTAAACACACCTTCTTCGGGATCGGGACGCCCGGTGCTGAGATGATTATAGGCCATAGGAAGTTGTCCTACGGCGCGCGGGAAAGTCGCCGTAAGTTTCCCTGCAGGGGTTTTGTCGCCGAAAACGACATCAGCAATGGCATCACCGGCCTCGCTTCCTCCATACCACACATCCAGGATGGCCGGCACATTTGCCACCTCCCAGTTGAGTGTCAGCGGGCGGCCTGTGAAGAGTAATAATACAACCGGCTTGCCGGTGGCTACCATCGCCTTTAACAGTCTGCTCTGTGCGTCGGGGATGTCGAGTGATGAGCGTGACACTGATTCGCCCGACATTTCCGCACATTCACCTAAGGCGGCAACAATAACATCGGCATTTTCTGCCACGGCAAGAGCCTCTGAAAGCAGGCGGTCGTTGTCGCCCCTTTCAAGCGGGCGCCACGCCGCCGCCCCGGCTTCCATAACGGAATCCAGATATATATTGCTCCCTTTGGCATACAATATCTCGGCCGAATCACCCACTGCATCCCTCATACTCTCAAGAAGCGAGCGGTATTTTGACGGGTCACAGGAGAGTGCCCACATGCCGCACATCTGTTCACGGGCATCTGCCATCGGCCCCACAAGTGCTATTTTCCCTTTCCTTGCCAGAGGCAGCAGATTATCGCTGTTTTTTAAAAGCACGAAGGTCTCAGCCGCAATTTCACGGGCAGCAGCACGATGCTCGGGAGAATAAATCACTTCAGAAGCCGTTTCAGGCTTGCAGTGTCTATACGGATTATCGAAAAGGCCCAGACGGTATTTCGCTTCCAGAATCCGTCGGCAAGCGCTGTCAATCTGTTCCTCTTTGACTTTACCGTCGGCCACCGCTTTCTCAAGATGGTTCAGGAATCCTGAAGATACCATATCCATATCAGTTCCGGCCTGAAATGCCAGAACCGAAGCCTCAGGCAGTTTTGCGACACCGCGCACATCCATCTCTTCAATGGCATTATAATCAGTCACTACAAAGCCATCGAAGTGCCAGGAATCACGCAGCACATCGTTGAGAAGCCATCGGTTGGCCGTGGCCGGAACGCCGTCAACAACATTAAATGAGGTCATAACCGACCCGACGCCTGCGTCAACCGCTGCCTGATAAGGTGCGAAATATTCATTAAACATTCTTATGCGGCTCATATCTACCGTATTATAATCAAGGCCGGCCTCCGAAGCTCCATATAGAGCATAGTGTTTCATACACGACAATATGTTGTCGCCGGAGGACATGTCACCCTGATATCCACGCACATATGCCGCGGCGAACTTTGAACCGAGATACGGGTCTTCGCCGGAGCCTTCGGCAATGCGTCCCCAGCGGGCATCGTGGCATATATCAACCATAGGACTATACGTCCAGTTGATTCCACCGGCCGATGCCTCTATCGCGGAAATATGCGCCATACGCTCCACGGCCGTCGTATCCCAGCTGCACGACAGGGCAAGCGGTATCGGGAAAACGGTCTGATAGCCATGCACAATATCGGCGCCTGCCAGCAGGGGAATCTTCAGGTCGGTTTCTTCTACGACTATGCGCTGATACTCACGGATTCGGGCAGGGTCTTTCACATTAAGAAAGCCGCCACACTCCTGCCTGCGGATAAGTTCCGCCAGAGGATCATTCGTCGCCAACCCCGAAACAATTTCGTTGCCGGTGGGAAGATTCAGCTGCCCTATTTTTTCATGTAGGGTCATACGGCTCATCAATGCATCAATAAATCGGTTCATGTCTGAGTCTTGAGCGACTGAAACGACATGCGACGCTGTGAGCACACACAAAAGTATTATTATAGTCTTTTTGGACATTTGCATATGTTTATTGGTAATGCAATATCATTTATGCCGGTGCGACAGAATCTCAAAGTGTAATCTGCAGGCCGAAATTGAAAGTGCGCTTGCCGATGCTGCCAACCTCAGGGTCACCGTAAACCCAGTCGTGGGAAGTGATATGACATACATTGTTGCAGCTTGCGCTCAATCTCAGCCGCTCTATATGTAATCGGTTGATGAGCTTTTCCGGGAATGTATAGCCGACAGAGATGTTGTCAAGGCGCATGAAGCTGCGGTTTATCACACGAGCTGCCGACTGAGCTCCTTTCGGGCCGCGTGCCTCCCAACGGCCGTATGTATTTGATTGATTCTCCGGTGTCCAGAATTCACGAGCCTCCATATTCATGCATCCGGTGAACTCGCCTCCGGTGTTGATGTTATTGAGATACATAGTGTCAAGCGACTTGTGACCGAGCAAGGCATAGAGTGAGAACGCAATGTCGAAGTTTTTCCAGAGGGTAAACTGATTGCGCATAGAGAGCTGTACCGGCGGCTGGGTGGTACCGAGAAAAACTTTGTCAGCATCGTCATAGACGACTTCCACACTTCCATCTTCATTGATGACGTCGTTGGCAGGATTATTCCATACTATAGGATCTCCCGGGCGCTGCCCATACTTTGCGGCTTCGGCAGCTTGATCAGCCTGCCATATGCCGGTAACCTTGAAGTCGCGCAATACGTTTATGTCATGGCCGATGAACCAGTTGCTTGCCAGATAGTCCTTCTCTTTGCCGTTCTCATCGACATCGCCGAAGAGATGCTTGATACGGTTCTTGTTATACGACAAGCCAAAGTTTGTAGTCCATTGGAAATTAGGCAAATCCATATTTATGGAGTTGATGCTCAGCTCGAACCCGGTGTTGTCGACCTGACCAAGATTAGTGGTGATATTGCTGAAACCGGTGAACAATGGCAACGGCATAGCCATAATCATATTGTCGGTCTTTTTATAATAGTAGTCTATGCTACCGTTGATACGGCTGTTCATGAATGAGAAGTCGAGACCTATGTTAGTCGATGTGGTCGACTCCCAACGAAGATCGGGATTAGCCATGCGGTCGTAAGCCAGCAACTTTACATTTGTGACTACCGCACCGGTTTCATCAAGATAATCCTGGGTCTGAGTGCCGGAGAGGTTTGCCAGAGCGACAAATTCTCCGATGTTTCGGTTGCCGTTTTTACCCCAAGAAAGGCGCAGCTTGCCACCGTCCATCCAATCGGCTTTCCAGAACTTCTCGTTGACAAAGTTCCAGCCCAGCGATACAGACGGGAAATAGCCGTGGGGGTTGTTTGTGCCGAAAGCCGAATAGCCATCACGGCGGATAGTGGCCGTCAACAGATAGCGGTTATCAAATGAATAGAAAGCGCGCGCCATAAGAGCGTCAGCACTGATGTGAGTGTCGTTGGTGATTACAGAAAGCAGCTCCTGCTGACCGTTCTGTGTGTTGTGGAATCCCAAAGCATCTGAAGGCTGTATATTACGAGCACTGATGGCATCGCTCCAATATTTGCGCTCTTCAGCTTCCTGCACAAGGGTAAGAATCACATGATGCTTCTGGCAGAACTTATAATCCCATGTGATGATATTGTTGAGCGACCAATCAAAACGCTTCGACCATGAGCGGTCGACGCCGCGCTCCTTGGGGTTGCCATCAGGAATTTCGGCCGAATTAAACATGCGGTTTTGGTAATACTCATATCGCGGGGCGAAGTTGAACTGATATGTTATGCCCCAGGGAAGTGTAAGCTTTGCATCGAAAATTGTATTGAGCACCTGATAGCCGCTCTCATGCTTGGTGTATGGATAGTCGAAATCGTAGTTATATCCGGCATGAAGGGTCGGACTCATAGGATACTGCACAAGGTTACCTTCATCGTCGTATTTGCGCGAATATGGAGCATTTTTCTGTGTTCGCCACCAGTCTTGTGTGCGGCTGTCGTCTGAACGGTCTGAAAAGCTGGCGTTTGCTCCTATTTCAAGCCAGTTTGTGATTTTGCCATTGACTTTCATATTTACGCGCACAGTGCGGAAGCTGTCACCTCGGATTATACCCTCGTTGTTGAGATAACCGGCCGACAGATAATAATTTACTTTTTCAGATGCGCCTGAAACGCTGAGGTTGTAGTCCTGACCCAGAGCGTGGCGGAACGGGTCTGCCTCCCAATCATATGTCCGGCCGTTCAGGAAGTTGTCCATCAGATATTCATTATTGGCCATACCGAGGCGCAGGGCATATATTTCATCAAGCGAAGCGTCGCCGTTGTTTGTATATGCGAGCCATTGGTCGAGAGTGATGCCATATTTTGAAATATTGGAATAATGGTCATAATATCCGGGGCCGACCACAAGCTGTCCGTAGCCATCGCGTGCCTGATAGTAACCGTATTCACCGGTCTCCGGATTTGTTCCGAGTGTCTGAGCCTTGTAGTAGTCTTCTCTCCATCTAAGCCACCCTTCGGGAGTATAAACATGTCGCTTGTCGGTGCGCGAACTGACTGAAAGATTGGCCGAAACATTGATTGTAGGTTTCCCCATCTTCCCTTTTTTGGTGGTTATGATGATAACCCCATTTGCGGCGGCGGCTCCATAGACTGCTGCGGCCGACGCATCTTTCAGAATGTCAATTTGCGCCACGTCGTTAGGATTGATTTCCGACATCGCTCCATAGAAAATCATACCGTCCATAATAATGAGGGGGTCAGACCCGGTAGTCAGCGAATTTTTACCGCGAAGCATCATGGCACCGGCGTCGCCTTTTGCACTGATATCGGCATTGTTTACAAAAAGACCGGGCGTGCCGCGTAAAATATCCTTAACACTATTGGGATTCTTGTCTGCGACTTTATCGGGATTTATTTGTGTCACAGCTCCGGTAAGGTCTTTCTTGTGAGCGGTACCATAACCGATAACCACCACATCAGCCAGCATCTGTGAGTCCTCCTCCAATACTACCGTTATGTCGTTTTGTCCGGTAATGTCGATTGTTTGAGCCTTACAACCGACATAGGAGAATTCCACTTTGTTCCCTTTAGAAACTACAATACTGAAATTGCCGTCGATATCGGCGCATAATCCGACTTTCGTGTCTTTATTCTGTACGGTCGCACCAGCCAGCGGTTCTCCTGAAGTATCTTCTACAACACCTCTAAGAGTATAACTCTGTGCGGCAACCGTAATGCTGAGCATAACTGCGATTAAAAATAATGTAATTTTTTTTCATAAGGTATTTTTAACTGGTTAGGTTAGATTTAAGAATTGTGACGAATCTCTTAAACGCTTCACAAAGATAGGCTATGTGAGCATCATAGGCTGTAAGATTCTGGTTTAATTGATTTGCTTATGTTTCAAGTGCGTATTTTTATGTAAGACAACATTACATCTGCCAAGCTCGTTGTAAAATTTGTTTCAAAGTGTTTTTATTACTGACCTTTTTCACTCCTAAGGCCTCTTAGGTGCGTTATTGTAAAATCTAATTTCTTAAATTTGCCGCTGCCTAAACACGGCTTGACCCTTAAATCAAAAATGCAGCCGGCAAAAATGTTAAGATTACTATCGCTCCTGCTTTTTCTGGCAATGGCTTGTTTTCAATCCTCTGCGGTTGTTTACAAGCAGACAAATCTGCCGAATCTCCGAGTCAACTCCATAACACAGGATTCACTCGGCTTTATTTGGTGCGCCACGCCAAACGGTCTGTGCCGCAATTTGGGTACCTCTTTTCAGGTATTCCTATCAGAGAAAGATAATCCGGCTTCATTGCCATCTTCCAACATACAATCGTTGATGTATAGCCATCCTGATATCTGGATTGCCACCAGCCGGGGTGTGGCGTCAAAAAATATTTATAAAAATGTTTTTGAACGCTATGTTGCTGACGATAACGAAACGACATGCTATTTCAACGGATTCCTATGCCATAAAGAATCAATCCTCGCTTATGGCAGCTGTGGCCTTTATAAAGTAAATAAAAAGGATAAGCGGCTTCATCTCCTGTGCAAATTTCCTTACGGAGAAATCATTACCGCCATATGCGACAGCCGTGACTCCATATGGCTCATTACAGGCAATATGCTCATCTGCCTCGGCAATAATTATAAAGTAAGCGGAAAATACCAGTTACCGGCTGATCTGAATGTTACTTCGATTGCTGCATACCACAATAAAATTCTGATAGGAACAGGTTGCGGATTGTGGGAATTTGACAGTAAAAGCGGAAGTCTTAGTAAAGCTCTCTCCGGCAAGATGTCATCCGATATCGAAATTCATTCGCTGTTGCTTGTCGATGACGAGACATTGTTTGTGTCAACCCGAAAACACGGCGAACTCATATGCGACATGAATACCGGAGAGGTTTCATCGTCAAACAATATGTATAAACTTACGGGTCTGCCATCTTCCGACATTATGAGCAGTTTTATTGATAATAACAATAATGTTTGGCTCGGAACCCTTGACATGGGATTGGTGCTGGCCTACAACCGCAAGTCGATTTTTGATATTGACCGCAATCTTAATGCTATATTCAGAGACAAGTCTGTGACGGCTCTGGCCAGCGACCGTCAAAACCGGTTTTGGATAGGGACTCGTTACGACGGACTATTCGTCTATGATCCGGGCACAGGGACTTCTACTGGTATCGCCCTTCCTGAAAACAATCTTTTGATTGAGCATATTTACATCGACACATCCGATAGAGTCTGGGTGGGCACAAGTCGCGGATTGGTTGTCGGAGCTTCGGCACTTGCCCCTGAGTGGGAATCGGTGCGTCCCTTGCAGCTGCATATGGTCTCGACCACACAGGATAATGACGGGAATATCTGGGTAGGAACCTCCGATAACGGTATTTTTGTCTATAACCCTGACCTGTCGCTGCGCCGACACCTTATAGGCAACGGTATGCGCAATAACAATATCACGAATCTAATTCGCATGAAGTCGGGTAACATTCTGATTTCGGTATATAAGGATGGGCTCTATGAAATAGACCCGCTCACTTATGCATTGCATCCGCTTGAAAAAAAGTATGACAAAGACTGGTCTTCGACTATCGACATACATCAGAGCAGAGACGGAATCATATGGATATGCACCTACGACAATGGCCTTATTAGCTATAATCCGGTTACTCATTCCCTGCGACAATACGACAGGATTTTACCACAAGGTGTATCCAGTGTGACAGAAGATTCATTCGGCAAAATCTGGATTTCATCGTCCGGCGGCCTCTATAACCTTGATCCTAAATCCGGATTGGTGCGCAAATTTATGAACAGCACACAGCTCGGTGATGAATATTTCCATGAAAAAGCAGTAATGCATTCTTCCGACGGTTCACTTATCTTCGGAAGCAATCTCGGGCTGCGGCAAGTCTCACCTCAATTAGACACTGACCTATACAGCCCCGTGCCGATTTATGCTACGTCCATAACTTCCCTTTTCGACGGCACTGACCCTCTCGGAGGGGAATGTGACACACCTTTCATAAACGACCTCAGCCTTCCTCATTCCCAAAACAGCCTATGCATTGACTTTGTAGGCCTGCGCTATGGCACTGACATCCAGTATTCATATATGCTTGACGGATATGACCGCGACTGGGTTGATGCCGGAGCCAATTCAAGGGCGGTATATTCCAATCTTCCGACCGGTTCTTACACGTTCCGTGTGCGCACCCGCACTTCAGGCAATTGGTCTGAACCTGTAGACCTGCTTAAAATTAAGGTATCCCCTGCGCCTTATCTGCATCCAGTGGCTATTACAGCTTATTGCGTGTTGTTTGTTATCCTTATGGTATTGTTGGTTTACGCCAACATACGAATGCGATTACAGCATGAGCGTGCCAATCTTGCAGAGCAGAAAATCGTTGCAGAGCGCAACCTCACGGCTGCCCGCATAAATTTCTTCAACAATATCTCGCATGAATTACGCACGCCGCTTACGCTTATTCTTGCCCCTGTGCAACACCTTGTGAACAATTTCTGCCGAATGTCTGAAAAAGAGATTAATAAAAATCTCGAATATATCAGTTCAAATGTGCAGCGGATGATGCATCTCACCACGCAGATTCTCAACTTCAGGGAAGTGCATGGTGAGACAATGCCTCTTGCGGTCAGCGCCAACAACATATCGTCGCAGCTTCAAAACATCGTGAGCATATTCAATCTCTATGCGTCTGAGCGCCAGATCAGCATCGAGTTAATCTGCCATATCGGCGAAACCTCTATCTGGTATGACTCAGATTATCTGGAGAAAATCATGAATAATTTGATTTTCAACGCCATTAAATATACGCCTGAAAACGGCCACATTTCAGTGCGCGCCGAGCTCACCAAATATCCCGAATATATTGCCTCACCATCAAACATATATTTAGAAATCACTGTCACTGACGACGGTATCGGCATTGACCGGAAACAGTCTAAATATCTTTTTGCAAGGTTCATAAGACTAAAATCGGCAACAAGAAAAAGATCGGCAATCGGATTCGGCATAGGCCTGAATTATGTGCAGAAACTGGTTAAGATGCACCACGGCATGATTGTAGGTAAGCCCAACGGGCGCAAGGGTACGACATTCGTAATCGACCTGCCTGTTGACCGCACTTCTTTCGCGCCCGACGAATTTGCGGCTGAGACAACTCAACCGCTCGCAAAAGAGGAGCTGAACGAAGTGTCGTTTGCCGATTCAAATACCGGCCTGACCAGCAGCGATTGTGACAAAGAGCAGCCTGAGACACGCAAGCGAGTAATGCTCGTTGTAGAAGACAATAAAGAATTGGTCGACTTCATTTCATCTATTTTTACCAAAGAATTCACTGTGCATTCTGCCGCTGACGGATTGGATGGAGCGTCAAAAGCCTCCGAGCTGCAGCCATCGGTAATAATCAGTGATATAATGATGCCCGTAATGGATGGAATAGCTATGCTCAGCCAACTCAGGAATACTCCGGAGACAAGCCACATTCCGGTGGTTATTCTTACCGCAAAAAATCAGGACTCCGACCTAAGTGAAGGATTTGACGCCGGAGCAGACATCTATCTTTCAAAGCCATTCAGCCCCGGAGTGCTGACTTCAGCCGTACACTCAGTTCTGGCGAATGCCGAACTGCGTAGCCGCAGAATAGCCGATACGGCAGGCTCGATGGATTCTTCTGCTATCTGCAATGACGGAATCAGCGATTACGATAGAAATTTCCTGCACAAATTATACGACAAGATAGAAAAAAATATGTCGAATCCCGAGCTGAATATCAACTTATTGTGTCAGGAAATGAACATGTCGCGCACGAGTTTCTATCGCAAGGTTCTGGCGCTCACAACACTCGCCCCGAACGATCTGCTTCGGGTTTTCCGTCTGAACCGAGCTGCTGAAATGCTCAGCAGCCACAGATATAACGTTGGCGAAGTGGCCGACCTGACCGGATTCAGCTCTCACAGCTATTTCTCCTCATTATTCAGGAAACATTTCGGCGCATCGCCATCGGAGTATGAGGCCTCTCATAATAGAACAAACAATAATTCTCAACAAAATCAATCAGAAATAGCAAACATATAATCTATGACAAGCAATGACTTCTTAAAACCCAGCCTAAGGTGCCTGATTGTTGCTATTACAGGCTGTTATGCCTGCCTTCCTGTGCAGGCTTTCCGCGATGGCGACTATGAGTTTGACCTGACGACCGACCGCCAGGCCATCGTAACCGGATGGTATGGTTCAGGAGTGGCGAATATCCCGATGTCGGCAAAAAATTCGGAGACTGGTCGTACCTATAAGGTATCATACATAGGTCAGAGGGCGTTCGCCAATAACGCAGGCCTTACGGGAGTGTCGATTTCCAAGACCATAGATGGGATACGCGAATCCGCCTTTCTTTCATGCCATAATTTGCAGACTGTGAACATTAGCAAACCTCTAAGATCTATCGGGTTCGACGCCTTCTCTGACTGCACATCTCTGACTCACATTGAAATACCTTCCTCGGTGCAGTCAATCGACCATGGCGCATTCTCGGGATGCACATCACTTCAAACGGTGATTTTCGGCGACGGTGTGCCGCAAATCGGAACAGCTGCTTTTTTCAACTGTCCTTCTTTACGTTGCCCCGACTTCCCGTCATCGGTAAATCTTATTGAGAACTTTGCGTTTTATGCTTGCCCGTCTTTTGCTGATGTGAACTGTCGGGCCACCACTCCTCCCGATGTCGACGAATTCAGCTTTCCCCATTCCCATACACTGCATGTATCGCCCGACTGTGTCAGCGAATACAAATCATCGATGTGGGACAATCTGTTCGACAATATCACCGGCGGATTTGCCGGTGTGGAGGCAATCAGGCCGGACTCTGCTCCGATAGTGCGCGTTGAAAACGGAGAAATCATTGTTGAAAATACTGATTCTCCTGTAAGAATTTACACCATAACAGGGTTGCTTGTATATGAAGGTATGACGGGGCGCATAACTCTTCCTCCAGCCATATATATAATTGCCACAAACAATAAAACTCTAAAAGTAAGAATATGATACTGACCGAAAAATACCTCCGCCATTCAGCGGTTGCTCTTCTGTCCGCGTTCTTCATAAATGGAGAAGCTTCAATTGTGAATCTGTCAATCAACACCGGCTCGAACTACAATCAGGTGAATATGGCTTATGACTCTGCTACCGGGGTCTATGACATAGGCACTACGGGCACCGACCCTCACTTCAATCTCTCTACCCTGCCGGAATCGCTGGGCGATGATGCAGATTATTTCACCTTTGAGTATCAATGCCCGGGAGGCACCGATTTCCTGCAGATCTTTTTTGCTAATCCGCTGACCGAGGAGCGCTCTGTGTGGGGGCCGGGACTTCATAAAACCGCGAGCGGCCAATGGAACCGCTACATATTGCGCATCGCTGAAAAGGCCGACGAGTTCAGCTGGGGGTCGCGTGGCAACTATTTTCGCGTTGATCCCGGCAACAAACCGGGCTACACCATGAGTATTCGCAATATCCGTATAGGAAGTGCCGCCGAACTCGGTGTCGATATGACCCATTCTGTTGGTCTTGACACATCTGACAATGGAAGTCAGGATGTATCTATAACCGAAAATTCCGGCGTTTACACTGTCACCACATCCGGTTCAGCGCCTTGGGTGCAGACGACTCCGCTTGAAACTGCCCTATATGACGATTTCTCCGTCATATCCTTCGAATATCAGTGCCCGCAATCACTGGAAGGCGTACAGTATTCATTCAGAAGCAGTACCACTCGCTCATGGGCGGAGTTAGTACCCACTATTCCACCAACGAGAGGTTCGCAATGGGTCAAATACGACTATATCTGCGACAAAGCTCGCCTTTATAATCCCGTAGGCACTACGTTCCGCTGGGGAGATAAAGGGGATGCCCTGCGTCTCTATCTGGGGCCAAACGACGGAATTACACTAAAAATACGCAATATCCAAATGCGTCCGCTTACAGCTCAGGAATGGACTGACCTATCTCATCGCAACGACCTTCTCGATTCTGAGCGTCGCGCAATGGCTCAGAATATCAAGGATTATCTCAACAGCAGTTTCTCATCACTTGTGACATCTGTGAAGGTAAATGCTGAAACAGTTACTGTGAGCGGCAGCACACCCTCGACCGGAAATTTCCGCATCGTCGATGTTGCGCCTTGGGAAGATGTCACCGAGCTGAATTCCTTCGATTCATGGGCTTCTGTCAACAGCGGGGATTTCACAGTGAATCTGCCGCGATTCGTCAGTCGCGGAGGCTACGATTATGACCGGGCTCTTTCTAAATGGGTTGTCGTCAGCGTTGACGACTCAAAACAGATCCCGGTATCGCATGCACGTTATGCCGACGAGGTCGATGCGCTACGAAATCCCGAGAAAGCCTCACTGAAAAGCAAGAAAGGCGTCGGTGCGGGATCGGGCAATCTTTATTACCACGATTTCGACAACCTCGACCTCCACAGCATCACAATGAACGTATTTCTTGACCGTATGATTGTGCCAGAACAGGAGGCCGGTTATACCAACCGTTTCGACTACGGAGGTCGAACCTATTGGATTTCCCCCACTGAAGTGATGAAATACGATGAGGTGTGTCAGGCTGCCTTTGTTCGCAAAATGATGGTCAACGCCATTATTCTTACCGGTGTGTACTCAGCCTTCCGTGACCCTGAGAACAATGGAGGCTACTATACAATGCCCAATATGACTACACCTGAAGCTGTAAACCTCTATGCCGCTGCACTTACCTATCTGGCAGACCGATATAGTCTTGGAGCACACGGGCGTGTGCATAATTGGATTGTCCACAATGAGGTGGATATCCCCGCCGAATGGACCAATATGGGCGACCAGCCTCAGATGCGTTACTTCGACCGTTATATGAAATCTCTCAGGATGTGTTATAACATACTGCGTCAATATGACCCGAATGCCAATGTGCTTCTCTCTTTCGCCCACTCCTGGAATCTACCGGACACCGACTACACTACGCGTCTGATGCTTGAGCAGACCCTGAAATACTCAGCCACAGAGGGCGATTTCAAGTGGGGCGTGGCCTATCATCCTTATCCGTTAGTGCTCGCTGTGCCTGATTTCTGGCGCAACGATGTTGCAAAGGCCACTTTCTCAAACGACACTGAAAATGTGACACTTCTAAACCCCGAAGTCATAAACGCATGGATTCTTAATCCCGATCATTTTTACAAAGGGAATGTCAAGCGTATGCTGCTTTTCAGTGAACAAGGAACCAACTCCTCAAACTATACCGACGAAATTTTGGCCAAGCAAGCTGCCGGAGCAGCCTGGATATGGAAGAAACTGCAAAAACTTGACGGAGTTGATGCTATGATGTGGCATAACTGGAAAGACAGCCGCAGCGAATTCGGGCTTAGAATTGGACTCAGAGCATTCGATGAAGGAAACTTTGCAGATAACGACCCCAAACCTGTGTGGCACGTCTGGCAGGCTGCAGGCACAGATAAAGAAGACGAAGTGTTTCGCCCCTATCTCGATGTAATTGGCATCAGCTCATGGGACAACATCATTAAACCGGTGAAATAACCGCTGTTCTTTCAACCTCCGAAATAGCTGAACCCGATTACGAGCCGATTTAAACAGTTCCGAGAATACAATCAACTTGTAATAAATTCATCTCCATTTATAATGAAAATAAGATATATTATGCTTGCTGCGCTCGCAGCTATGATGATCTCCACCGCTTCCGCCCAAAAGATGTTGGAGTTTCGCACCGCCCGCTTCACTACGGGCGATAACCCTGAATATTGTTCCCCGACATTCGATGACTCTTCATGGCGTACTCTCGGGCTCATTCAGCAATGGGGCGTCCAGAATATCCCTCCAAGAACCGGATTCGGTTGGTATCGCATCCATTTCAGACTTACTCCCGAAATGTGCGAAAAAATGCCGGAGGCCAAATATATGCTGTTAGATATAGGTAAGGTTGACGATGCTGAGGAAACATATCTCAACGGACACCTGATTGGCGGCATAGGTTCTATTCCCGATTTTGGCAAGCCATATATCTCTGAACTGAATACGCCACGGCGGTATTTGCTTTCGATGCCCGTTAAGGCATTAAACCCCGAAGGCGACAACGTGCTGGCCATTCGAGTATATAATGGCACTGCCGACGGTGGCAAATATGATACTCCCGTCAGAATCAGCTTCCCGAATGAAATTGACGGCGCTCGTTTCACTTTTTATGAATCGACAACGCCCCAAAAGCGCAATCTGACTGTCGAAATCAGCCAAACCCTCGGCACCGAATCGCGTCCGATAGCCTTAGAGGGGAATCTCAGAGTAGATTTCCGCGATCTCGATTCCGGCAAAGTCTTGAAGTCTAAGCAGCATAAAGTAACAAAGTTATCTACCGGACAATCCGAAAATTACATCTTCGAAGCGCCGCAAGGCAATGTCAAAGCAGAGGTAACTCTTTCCGACCAAAAGAACAAAAACAGCGTTTCAGCAAGTTATGTATTCAAATATATCCTTACTCCGAAAGCGCCGGAATCGCCCAGATTCAACACTACGGCGCTCTATGGAGTGCGACCGGATTCTCCTATCCATTTCCGTTTCGGCGTTTCTGGGAATAAACCTCTGACTTTCACAGCCGAAGGACTGCCGGATGGAGTTAAGCTCAACCCTTCGAATGGTGTCCTTTCAGGTTCGGTGGATACTGCTGGTGATTACACTTTCACCGTCACATCTACAAACGACAAAGGCTCCGCATCACAGAAGTTTACTCTAAGAGTCGGTGACGTTATTGCGCTCACACCCCCAATGGGATGGAGCTCATGGAATTGCTGGGGGCTGTCGGTGAATCAAGACAAAGTGCTTGCTTCGGCACAGGCTCTTATCGACAAAGGGTTAGCCGATTACGGATATTCCTATATCAATATCGATGACGGATGGGAAGCGCCCGAACGTGCCGACGACGGTAAAATCATCGTCAATGAAAAGTTTCCTTCAATGAAAGCTATCGGCGACTGGCTTCACGGCGAAGGGTTGAAATTCGGCATATATTCTTCGCCCGGCGACCTGACTTGCGGGTGTTTTCTCGGTTCACTCGACCATGAGAAACAAGATGCAGAAAGCTACAACGAGTGGGGTGTCGACTATCTGAAATATGACTGGTGCGGCTACAGCACCAAACATCTCGAAGAACGCGACAACGGCACCCTCGCCTCTTTCATCCGTCCGTTTATGCTTATGGGCGAGCATCTTCGCAAACTGCCACGCGACATATTCTACTCATTATGTTCATATGGTATGGCGAATGTGCCGAAGTGGGGATATGTGGTCGACGCCAATTCTTGGCGCACTACAGGCGACATCACCGACACCTGGGACTCGATGCGCGGCATAGGCTTTGACCAGCAGAAAGATTATTTCCCATATTCAGGCCCCGGTCACTGGAACGACCCCGACATGCTGGTGGTCGGTAAGCTGGGATGGGGCCCACAGCTCCACGACAGCCGTCTAACGCCCGACGAACAATACACCCACATCTCTTTGTGGGCGCTTTTGGCCGCCAATATGTTGATAGGTTGCCCCATCGACCAACTCGATGACTTCACTATCGGTCTGCTGTGCAATAACGAGGTCAACGCCGTGAACCAGGATACGCTTGGGCAGCAGGCACGTCCGGTAATTGTCGACGGCGACATACAGATATGGGCTCGTCCGCTGGCCGACGGCTCGCAGGCTGTGGGCATATTCAACCTCGGATCTGAGGATGCCACGGTCGACTTCTCGTCATATCTTCCGAAGCTCGGACTCACAAATACCGCACAAATCCGCGACCTCTGGCGACAGACCAATCTCCACGACTTAAAATGGAATATCTACACACACGGTGTGCGTCTTCTTAAAATCACACCAAACAAGTAGACATTCAAATGCTATCAATAATAGTTAATAAAAACGACTGTATTCACAACAACAGTTCATACAATAACTCATATGACTAATGACAGACAACTTCGGCAGTGATGTCGGGGTTGTCTGTCTTTAGTTTAAGGCCTGATTGGTCGATATGCAGGCTGAATAGACGATGGAGTAGATTGGTAACAGCATTGTGACTCCGCCACCATCGACTCATTTGAGTTTGGATTTTGAGCTTGATTATCCTGTATATCGACCTTATGAGTTTCATCCCGCTTGACTTCCTGGCCATCTTTTTCATCATGTTTGGGAGCAAGTTCGGCGGAAATCTTGCGGTCGAGAGCCGTAAGGTCGGATTTGAGTTGCTTCAGCTCGTCCTCTTTGCCCCACTGCTTTGAGATGATGGCTTCGAGCTGGGGAACATCGGCTTTCAGCTTGGCTGTCCGTTCCTCATACTGGGCGATGATGCCGGGTATCTTCTCCAGAGCGTTGACGAAGTTCATACAAGCGGCGTGGGTGTCGCTCATGGCGATGAAGCCGTTGTTGAACTTGTATTTGTAGTTGCCTTCGACAACAAAACGATTCTGAACGCCCTCGCGTCCGTCAGCCAACGTGCGCTCCGAGATGATACTGATGGGGAAACCATAGACTTCTCCGATGCGCTGATACTGACCATGTGTGTCGGTTCGCTGAGCCAGTCCTTGAAGATGGATGCCCATATTCTTCTCATCGGTCAGGTTGCAGGTGTCAATCGTGAGGTTGTTGATAGGATTGCCCTCCTTGTCACGTTTGACGAGAGCCTCATACCGGGCAGCGTCGGCCTTCATCCTTTCGATTGCCGCCTCGTTGTTGGCAATGTCGTGGGTGATGGTCTGATACCTGAACTTGGAATCGGAGATACCCTTGTTATGCGCCTTACGCTCACTTTCCAGTGCCGCAATGCGCTTTTCAAGTTTCGCCTTTTCCAACAGGTCTGTGTTGCCGGAAAGAATAGCCATGTACTCCGAGAAGTTCATACCGTTCTTCTCATCCATCGCGCCCTCGTCGATTGTTCTGGCTCCGAGCGCGCCGGATTTGAGCTGGTCGATGAATGTCGCTTTGCAGTGAAGGAGATTGAACTTATAGGAATCCAGAGATTTCTCAACCGCATAGATGATTACATCAACCTTATTGTCAGCGTATAACCTGGCAATCTCGTTGCCGGCACGAATGGCGCGGCCATCCCTCTGAGTGAGGTCTGACGGTCGCCACGGCGTGTCGAGGTGATGGATGCAAACTGCTCTTTTCTGGGCATTTACGCCAGTTCCGAGCATAGAGGTCGAGCCGAAAAGCACTCGCACATTGCCGTCATTCATCGCCTGTATGACAGCCTTTCTTGACCGTTCAGTCTTACACTCCTGAATGAAACGGATTTCGTGTGCCGGAATACCGTAGTCCTCTATCAATTTTCGTTTGATTTCGGAATATATATTCCACTCGCCGGGCTTATATGTCGATAAATCGCTGAATACAAACTGAGTGCCACGCTGCGCATCATACTTGCGGTAATACTCCGCAATCATTCGGGCGCAATGACTCGCTTTGTTGTTCGGGTCATCGCCATATTCGGGGTCAATCATGCGCATATCAAGAGCCATCTTTCGGGCATAGTCAGTGGCGATAAGCATCTTTGCCTTTTCCTCGGTTTCGCTTAATGGGGCGCGTCCGAGAATGGTTGCGTCCCCGGTTTTGGCAAACTCCATCAGCTTCTGGATAAAATCCTCCTGTGCCGGTGTAGGCGGAATATTATGGAGTATCTCATGCTTGTGAGGACGGTCAACCCCGACATCCTCCGCCGTTCTATAATCGGTAATTTCGTTATAGAACGCCGCCAACTCCGGCACCTTGATAAAGTACCGGAAGCGTTCTTTTGCCACAATATTATTTGTGACATTGAACTCGAAGTCGGTAGTTTTCTTTGCGAATATTGCCGCCCATGCGTCGAAACATCGGATGTTTTGATATATGGTATTTATAATACTGAATATCAATAGATAAGTGTAATTTAAGCGTACTAAAAATGTACTTATTGCGATAAATAGAGGTGATAGAGTAAAAGGATTTATGGATTTTTAAGGAGCGTTCGTTATATTTAATTCGATTCTTTTTCTCGTAGTCTCCGTAGATTTGAAACTCTGAATAGAGGGATTCGGAGAAGAATTTTCAAAAAATCTCTTTTCAGTCAGCCTCATTTTTGTGCCCTTTCTTCCATAGGCAGATAAATAGGATTAAGATCAAAATTAGGTTGCCCCACATCATTATTGATACCACATCTACTGCGAACTTTTGGCTTTCTATTGACTCATGGTATTGTAGTTGCAATCGCCATAAACTGCTATTTATCACACCATAGTATATGCTGAACAAAAACAATTCCACACATACCAAAATGGCTAACGCCGTGCAACCCAATATCTTCTTCAACTTTTTCATTGCACCGCTTCATTTTTAGCTGTTCGATTACCCATTTGGTCTATATAATACCAATCGTCGCTATCCCAGTAATGGTATTCGCCATTACTGCCCTCAACCTCCTTCATTTGCCCTGTGTCGGTTACTTTTGCTTTCCCGTTTTCAAACGGAAATCCAAAAGCATACTTAGGTTCAATTACTATATATCCTTGCGGATTTGCGTAACCGATTTTACCCTCATTATCTACAATTCTATATCTTTCACACCGTACATAATCATCTCCGTTATCAAATTGATAAGCCTGAAATTCAGTTTTAGATATATGCCGATATTGCGCTGTCGTGGTTATCAATAAAAATTTATCCACATCTGTATCACACGCAGGTATATCCGAAGTATTCACAGCGACTGCCGTAATAATATCATCTTCATCAATTTTTATTTTTTTTGATGCAAACCTTTTCCGACGCGCATAATTTATTAAAACTTCGGGCGTATGTTTTACGGTCTTTTTCAATACGCCATCAACAATTATCCCTATTTTGCAACGATTTGTTGTAATCCGACAAACACCGGGATAATAGAAATTCATATACCAAAAATCATTCTTATCTAATGAAACATTCTTTATATCATCTTCATTAAGAATTTTGATTGCTTTTGCAACCTCATGTTTTAAGGTATAAATACCCGGATTCCAGATATAAGGATAATAGACATCAACAGCAACTCCGTTGACAACCCAAAGAGGATTTTGATACAGTTCCTCATCTAAATCTAAAAATATGGTTGTATCGTTTACGGCATTGATTACGGTTCTATTATATCCAACAGGCCTCAATTCGACGAACATACCACTGTCAGGAACATCAAATGTGATTCCTCCGTATATATCTGTAACTCCAATGTACTTTGTATCAACACTATTCGGTAAAACAACGGGGCATCCTAATATCGGCTGATTTTCAACTTTATCTATAACACGTATTGTTACACTCTTTGCAGAGAGCAAAAGAGGTAACATTATAATAGCCGTCAGGCATATAAAGATGTATTTTCGTCTGTGTACCATACGCAAAGTTACTAATTTTCGGCGACATACACCGCACTCTGCTGTAAATTTGTGTCTTTTCACCAAAGGCATCGTCTCTTTTTGTTGTATTAGAAATAGCGGCTATCCCTATCGCAAATAGTGGGGATAGCCGCTATTGATTAAATGGTACGCGAGTGCCTTTGGCTCGGCTCTTTTGGTTTGAAGCCGAGTTTTTCAAGGAGTTTACGAGCCATATCCCGGAACCACTGAAAGACGCTCACACCGTCAATATTCAAGATGAAACGGTGTTCGTTTTCGGGGTCTCTTTCCAATTTGGCAACCGACCCCTCCGTGCGAAAGGTCTGATTATGCTCCGACGAGAAAAGGGCTCCGGCAAATCCCACCTTTTCTTGGGCAAGTATGCGCTGCGTGAAGCGGTCGGGAAATCCGATGTGGGTGCAGTATCGTCCCCAATTCAACAAATCTTCAAGGTCGGGGAAATATCGGGCAATATCAGCCTTGTATTTCTTCAAATCTCCGTCCGCCTCGTTGCTCAGTTTCCGCATTTGGAGCCGGGCGACATCATCAGACAGTTTCGACGATGTTGCCGCAAGCGATTTGTTTTCGGCGGCGAGAGAAGAATTAGCCTCGGTCAACCGGGAGTTTTCGGAATAGAGTTCATTGTTCTGCTGCCGTATCTCCTCGTTAACCTGCGTGAGCATTTTCTTACGGGTGTCGAGGGCGGTTGTCCGACACTCAAGGTTCTCCACCTTGCTCTCCAACGTTTTTTTCTCTTTGTCGAGCTTCCTTTTCTCAATGGAGAGATTGCCGATGTCTTCTTCAAGACCTTTCTTCTTCACCATGCAGTCGCGGTAATATTCGTGCTGCCCGATGTGGCGCGCCTCTGAGCCACGGATGCCACGTTCCAGACCGTATTTCGCCATAGCCTCGGCATAGATGTCCTGATAGTGGCTCATCTTTCCGCGCTCCATTATGTCGTCGGCGCACAGCCTCGGACGGTTGGCGGCTTTAGTGCGGTAACGCCTTTTTGCTGTCGCCTCCCTCGCTTTCTTCTTTCTCTCGGCGGTCACTATCGGAACGACGGCGATGTGAAGATGCGGAGTGCGCTCGTCCATGTGCAGGGCTGCTCCGACAACATTGTCGCTGCCGAATGTGTCGCGCGCCCATTTTATGTTGTCGGCTATCCACTCGTCGAGCTTTCCGCTGTCGATGATTTTCTGCATACCCTCGTTGTCGGAGGTCATAACCAGGTTGAGACACCGGACCTGCCTGTCGGAGATTTTGCGGGTAATCCCGGCATTGGCTATGCGGTGTTCGACAGCCGCCGCAAGCCCGGTTATCCCGACGGGATATTCGACCAGATTGTAGCGGTTGAGATGCGTCCTCGCCGGGTCCGCGTTTTCGGGATGGGCGTTGCGCTCGATATGCTTGGCTATAGAGTTCAGTGACGAGTTCGCCTTGATGATGTGTAACACTGCGTAGCTCATAGGTGGACAAGTTTAAGTTGCGGAGCAATCGGAGTGTACGGCTTTCTGATAAGCCGTTCCGGGGATTGACCTGCGGTCTTTCCCCGGCTGCACTCGGCATAGCCCGGGCAAGCCCGGCTCTGCCCTCGTTGGCGCGGGGTTTCCAAAGGGGTTGACCTCTTTGGCATATTGGGGACATTTTCAGCGTATCGGAACGATATGCGGCTCGGAAAATTCCCTAATATGCTAAGGAATTTCCCGCAGGGCTGTAATTTCCGTGCGCGGCAGCACGGATGGGACTGCTCCCCGGAGATGGGTCGCAGGGCGGTAAACCACTGTAACGGGTATAGTGGTACACTGGGAAAAAACTCTGTTGTCATCATTTCAAATTCAGGGATAACCCCCGTGCATTCCTTGCACTCTTGCACGGTCGGGAGTGTGCAAAAGTGCAAGGTGTGCATGGGGTAAATTCAAAGTTTGGAATAAGAGCCGTAGGCATCGCGGGTGAAGAAAACGCCCCGTCTGTCGCGAAGGAATTTCTTGAACGTGCGTTCCGCCATTCCGCATTTCCCGGCTATGGCAACTCCCTCGGCGGTGGTGAACGTGGCGGGCAGTTCCGACATCACGGCAAGCTGCACGTCGGTCAGCGCGTCCTCGCCGATGATGCCCTGCACCCTTGTCGCCGTTACCCGGAAATACTCCGTCAGACGGATTGCCCTCTCGACCGTAGCCGCCTCTATCGCCTTTTTCTTTTTTGCCCCGCACGCCCAGTCGGAGAGGGCGAGCAGAAGGCAGAACCGCACGGCATAGATTTCAAGTTTGCTCGCAATCGCCGTGAGCGTGTCGCTCCCCTCGGCGTTGCACCGCTCGGTCGATTCGTTCTGCCAAGAATAGAGGCGTTGGAGCGCGTCCTGCGAGAACGGCACACCCTCAGGCAGTATGTCGCCGCTGTCAGCCGCAGGAACAATCCCGGTCAGTCTGCCGACAACCTCACGCCACGCCGAAACGATGTCGAATGAGGGCGATTTTCTCTCGCTGTTCCATTTCGCCTTTGTCTGGTCGTCCGGCACCACATAGAGAAAACGCTCGGTGAAACCGTTTGAGTTGCGGTTCCCTGCGGCAAGCTCGCCCAGCACTTTGGGCTGGATCGTGCCGATGACGCAGAGGAACGGATTGCGGATGAACACACCGCTTTGGCTGCTCTTGCGGTCGGACATGGCTACCTTGTGGTTGAACACCGACATCCAGAACTCCGATTCGGAACCGTTGTTGTAGCGGTTGAAATTCTTGAACCAACCGGCAAGCTCGTCGGCATAGAGGCACAGCCCCCTCGGATTTTCCGAGAGTATGCGGTGTACCGCCTCCGGCGTGACATCCTGCATTGTGAAGCGGACGCGCCTCGGTTCGGTCGGGTTCGTTTCATAACCGTTTGCGGCTCTCTCTTTAGGAGGCAGCTCCATCGCCGCGAGATAGCGTTTCATAGCCTCGGAGAAGATTGCAGACTGCTCCGCGTCGAAATCTATGAGCGGCTGCATGGCGAAGCTCAACGGGTGGCTCTTGTTGGCTCCCGGACGACCTACGAGGGCGACGAAAAGAATACAGTATTCCTGCCACCCTGCCATGTGTTCGGCGTTGTGTGTGTTTCCGACAGCGGCGGCAACCGCCGTCAGCATCGACATGGCGAGATAGTCTTTCGGAAATCCGAGGGTAGTGTTCGCCTCGTCTATGATTTCACGCATCTTTCTCGGAAGAACATCAAGGGGAAAGGGATTGCGGGTGGTCTTTTCTGCGGCTTTTTCTTCTTTTTTCATCGCCTCCCTCCTTTCCCTGTTGTGGCGGGTACGAGAACACCGACGGCGTTTCCGTCGATGAGGCGCGCCTCCGCCCACTGCAACAGCTCGGATTTTCTGAAATGCAGCTTGGAGCCGAATTTCTGGAACGGCACGGTTCCCGCGCTCGTTTCCTTGTAGAGCTGTCCTTTCTTTATCGGGTAGCCGTTGGAGTTGAGGAACTCCAAAGCACCCTTCATGTCAAGTGATTCACATTCGTTGTTTGCCGTGGTAACGGCGCGTGCGGAAGCGTTGGCTTCCTTTTCGGCGAGGTATTCCTCCACCGACCCCCTTACGAGAAGTTTGAGGACTTCCACCAAAGGGAGATGCAAAAAGTCAGTCATGTTGATTCGGATTGTGGATGTTTGAGTGGTCTGGGGATTGTTTAACGCATTGGGCATGGGCTTTTAAGGATTAAAAACGTTTGCGGTGTCATCATACAGATGTGGGGGTGTTGTCAATAGGGTTAATATGTGCCTTCCTGCCCATGACTACACCCGGAGGGATAAGGCAGTTCGGCGGTTAAACTAATATCGGACAATCGTCCGTGTGCTTGCAAAATGGCGAAAACCACTGAAATATCGGCTCTGATGCCCGGTTCTTGCCACGGGATATAAGGCAATAACAGGGCTGCCTGTTATCGCGTGCGGATTTCTCCACGTTGATAACGGTCTTGAATCTGCCTGATTATATCGGCGATAATCACCTTTCACAAGGGTGCGGTCGGCAGAGGGGGAACACTGATGCCGCTGCAATCATCATAGCGGTTTTAATCATTGTGCCCGGCACGTCGGCTGCCATTGCTCCGTTACTTTCAACAAGGAGAAATCCGCGATGGTTCGCAGTGTCCGGCTTTGTCCGCGTTATTCCGCCATGCGTCCTGCTTTTTCTTTTCGGCGGTCATTTCTCCTTTCGGCGCAACGAAACTACAATTCCGATACTGATTGTCCAAATTTTCAGCACCTTGCGACTGCGTTTGACTGTCGCCGGACTTAAAATGACTGATACCCTTATCGGATTGCTATATTAAGATACGAAAAATTTTTGAATTATGCAAATGTGGTGCGAAATCTGGCGATGAGAAGAAAAAGGACACCGGGTATCCCTCCCGATGTCCGACCACTAAATCCACAATCAAAATTATTTTGACTGCGATTCCGTATGCAAAGTTAGCTTTTTATTCTCACTTGCACAACCGAATAACAACCCGATAATGCGAAAAGTGCGATTGACATAAGTGATTTTAAGTTTCCGCTGCTCCGAAACCGATTGAGCCGAGGCTGTTGACTGCATCCATCTTCTGCTTGTCGAAAACATGGAGATACTTTTCGGTTGTGGTTATCCCGCAATGCCCCATAAGCTCTGATACTGTCTTTATGTTGACACCGTTGTCGAGCATATTGACTGCGAATGAATGTCTGCCGCAGTGCCATGAAATCCATTTTGTTATCCCTGCCTCCTTAATCCACCGTTTTAGATGCTTATTACAGGTCGAGTAATTCGGCAGCTTGAATATAAGTTCGTTTGGGTCGTATGGCTCGGAAGGCTTGCCTATCAGTGCAAGCAAATCATCGTTAAGCGGAAACGACACGGCACTGTGTGAGCTTCTTGATTCCACTTTCTTCTGATTAAACCGCAATGTCCGTGTGGAGGCATCCACTTTCCCGTATGTAAGCAGTTTCACATCACACCATCTTGTGCTGGTGAAAAGAGTGAATATGAACGCTCGTTGGACTTCCTTGTGTTCGCCTTCATAGTGGGTGCCGACAAGCGTCCTAACCTCGTCGATAGTGAGAACCTCTTTTGCAACCTGATTGCGGTCGTGTTTGACGGATATGCCCTTGCAGGGATTGCCGCGCATCAGACCTTCTTCTATCGCGTCAAGCACGATGCGCTTGAAATAATGGTACATTTTGTTCGGACCCTCCCCCTTGCCGTTTGCCCGGAGGAATTCAGCGAATTTCAAGACAAGTTCCGGGGTTATGGTTTCCATGTGCAGGAATGTGTCATACTTGCTGTATCTCGGTGTCTCCTTGAGAAAACGGATGAAACGGTTGTAAGTCTGGACAACCGACTTGCGGACATAGTAAGTGAACCTCTCTGATTCACATCTCTCCTTGAAATAGGCGAGGAAATTTGTCTGTCTGTCCTTTTTCAGCCTGTATCCGGCACGGTCTTCAAGAAACGCCTGCTCACGTTCAAAACGTATCTTCTCGGCGAGTGCCAGAGTGTTTTTATTCTGTATCCTTTCCTCTTGGTTTCTCGGATGAAGCCAGATATAGAGATTCAGATTTTCTTTTCGGCGGTCATGCTTGACCTTGAATTTTGGTTTCCCTGCCATCGCCCCGGTGGTATAGAATACCTGATTTCCGTCCTCGTCAAGCACCGGGGATTCAGTGCGTCCGAGATAGTATTCCAGATAGAGGCTTGCGCGTCCGTCTTTCAGTTCGGACTGCTGGAGCTTCGGATTCTGCTTATTTCGCGTTTGGATTTTCGCCATTTATTGAGTAATTCTCCGCGATATAAAACGGGAAAAACGGGGATAAAATTAAATGCAAGCAAATAAACGGATTAGCAAGAGGCTGGTTTTCCGCGATTTGCCTGCAAATGGGGCGATTTTCTCAAAAAGTACACCTTTTGTACCCTGTTTCAAGAACATTCGGGATATGTGAAGTGTTAAGGACTGTAAATGGCGATTTTCAAAATCTTATGACCGCGCTTATCTTTGCGGAAAATTCATGATTTATGGCAAAAATAGAAAATCGCAAGAAACAGAATCCCAAGCTACAACAGTCCGTACTGAGCGACGGACGCGCCAGCCTCTATCTGGAATACTATATAGGAAGAACCGAGACTCCCGTGCTTGACGAGAACGGTGAGCAGGTGTTCTACACCGAAGGGGCAATGGCGGGGAAACCCAAATTCAAAATCAAGCATACCCGTAAAAAGGAGAACCTCAACCTCTACATCTGGCTTCATCCCAGAACACCGCAGGAGCGGTTGCAGAACAGGAACACACTTGCGCTTGCCGAGAAGATACGCTTCGAGCGTGAGCAGACATTTCTCGAAGACCGCGAAGGTTACCGTCTTCGCAAGGAAATGGACGATGATTTCATCGAGTTCTGCCGTGAGTTCTGCAAATCCCCTACGCTGACCAAGCACATTCAGGATGTGCAGAGCCGTGGTCTGAAGAAATTCATCCGTTTCCTTGAATCCACTCCGAGATACGAGAAATTCAAGGACAGCCTGAAGATGAAGCAGCTTACACCTGAAATGGTGGGAGCGTTTGTAGAATACCTGAAAGCCAACGGACGGGGCGACGGACCGAAAGCCTATTTCCGGCTGTTCAAACGTATGGTTACCGCAGCTGTTGACAAAGACCTCATCAAGAAGAACCCCTGTCGCGGCTTCGTCATCAAGAACGACAACATGACCCTGCAAAAGGAGATTCTGTTGCCCGAAGAAATTGACCGTCTTGTGGCGACACGTTTCGACGGCGAGAAAACCGAGATACACCGGGCTTTCATTTTCGGTCTTTATACCGGGGCGCGTTGGTGCGACACAAGCAAGCTGACTTACCGTAACGTGGACTATACCACAAAGACCCTGCGTTTCCAGCAGCAGAAAACAAAGGGACACAGCAATTGCAGCTGGGTTATAGTTCCGCTGAACGACACACTCATCCGTCTTATCGGACAGCCGGGAAGCGACGATTACGACGAGCGCATATTCAAGGTGCCTCTTTATGATACCTGCAACCGCTATCTCGGCAAATGGGTGAAGCGGGCCGGAATAAAGAAAAAAATATCATGGCACTGCGCCCGACACAGTTTTGCCGTGAATGTCCTTAACCGAGGTGCCAACATCAAGACGGTATCAAGTCTTCTCGGCCACACGTCGCTAAAAATGACAGAACGGTATCTCCATGTCGTTGACAGCCTGAAACAGGATGCAATAGACTCGCTCGGAGAAATCAAATTCAGTGCCGTAGGCAGCTGAGTAAATTATACTTCAATAGTCTGAAAGAACCGATGAATCGTAATGATTTGTCGGCTCTTTTGCCATATATGCCCTACGAATGACAACATAATGCCAATCTCCCGCCATAAGCATATTTATATAATCAAAACAGTTGTTGACATTGTTGTTTTCAGTGTGCTGCGGGAACCCCGTGATTCGCGGGTATGCCAAACCCTGTAAACTATACAAGCATATCAGTCCTGATTGGACACATTCACCACATAGGAACGTGGGATTTATTATAAAAACACACCGCAGCGTCTGCTTTTACGATAAATGGATAATACAAGTTTTGTGATTCTCCCTGTCGAAAAGGTCAGGGAGATGATAGAGATTGCCGTGTCCGGTTGCTTTGATAAGATACTTGCCGTATTGCAACCCAGACAAGAGTCGGAATCGGTTGACATAGAGGGCGCTTTGGAGTTCCTCAATTCCAACGGCTACCGTATAGCCAAAGGGCAACTTTATAAGGAGACATCTGCGGGAAACATACCCTATCATAAATTCGGGCACCGGCTGCATTTCAAAATCTCGGAACTGCGGGAATGGGCGGAAACACGCCTTGTGAACGGCAATTCCGTGGGGTACTACTGCAACGGCAAGTTTAACAAACGCCGATGACAGACGGATATTGTTCGGTGGCAGGAAGTTGGCAGGACAACGGCAGACACCTGTCAGGGAATCTCACACATATACAGCGTTTTATCACTGAAAATCGTCATAAGAGATAATTAAAATCAGTACAGGTAATGATAAATAATCAGAGACCCCCTCCGGATGCAAAGCCATCCTAAAAAGGCATAGATACTGTGCCACTCCGAAAAAATAATAAACATAATTGGAGCGAAATCGTCAGATAGGCTCCCTAACACCTAATCACTACTTCAAATGACTGAAACAGTAACCGTTTCAAGCAGCGAATTAAGTGCTATGAGAGCCGAACTGAGGGATCTCCGGGGCACTGTCGCATCGCTGGCGACAATCATTCATAAAATGGTTCACTCGCCGGCAGCCATCAGACAGAACAAAGATGATGAACACCGTTCACTCACCGATGCGGAACGCGAATACAGAATCGACCGTCAGGAGCTTCAGGCACTCCTCGGCGTAAGCGAGAGGACCGCATACCGCAGGATAAAGGAGTACGGCTTCCGTGTGTTGCGCGATAAAGGCGATACAAAATTCATACTCGGAGAAGTCATTGACATTATAATTCATCACGGCCTCGGCTGGCACCGCTCCTCACTTGACAGGATACTGTCAAGACGCACCATAAAATCAAGAACACGACTGGCATGAACCGGACATTTGAGAAAACCGTCCTCGGCCTCCTTCAGACAGTTCTGGAAAGAATGGACTTTCTTGAACGGAAGATAACATCCAAAGGAAACTGTCAGCAGGAGGAGCCGAGAAGATGGACACCGAAAGATGTTGAGCGCAGGTTCGGCCTCGGTCTTCGCCAGCAGTACAATCTGAGAGCCAAAGGAATCCTGCCGTACTTTCAGAAAACTCCCAACGGCCCGATTTCATATCTCCCGGCCGATGTCCTTGACTACTATTTCGGAGACGGCGGAATTCCGCCGCAAAAACAACCATAAGTAAAATTACAATATGGCACAAGACCAGACTAACGAGAAAGACCAGGTGCTTATCGCCCGTAACAACGAGACGGGAGAAACAGGTGCTGTAAAAGGTCTGAAACAGGACGGCACACCGGACATGACGCCGTCGAAGTCCGCCAAACTGAGCGATCTCGTGGTATTCAATATCCACAAGAACCCGCTGGAGGCTTTTCTCTCCAACTTCGTAAGGCAGTGCAAGAACCCTTCGATGTTCAGTTTCTTCAAAGTGGATGCCGACAACGTGAACAGTGTCGGGCAGGTCGTCGAAGACGCGCTTAAAGACCCGGAGGCGAACAAAGCCATGCTTTCCGAGGCAAAAGTCGAAGTGAAGACGGCGAACCGCAACAGCCATGCTATTGACGAATCCAAAATCGACTGGCAAAGTCTGAAAGACCGCTGGGGCATAGACCGCGAAACGCTTGAAAAAAGCGGAGACCTCAAGGAGATGCTCTACAACCGCAAGTCCCGGCTGGTAACCATTACCCCGACATTCGCCGGCGAGAAGTATTCACTGGATGCGCGTCTGTCATTCCGCGAGGACGCCAACGGGAATATCAAGGTCGTACCTCATTTTATCCGCAAGGAGCCGAATCTCGATCAGGAGTTCAAAGGAGTCAAGTTCACGGACGAGGACAAGCAGAACCTCCGTACCACCGGCAATCTCGGAAGGCTCGCCGATATAGTTGACAAGGAGACCGGGGAGGTCATCCCCTCGTTCATCAGCATCGACCGCCAGACAAACGAGATACTCAGCGTACCCGCCAAGTCTGTATTCGTCAAGGACACCATCGGGCAGACAAAGCTCGACATGGGAGAGATCAACACCCTCAAAAGCGGCAAAGCCATTCTGGACAAGGAGATTGTTGACCGCAAGGGCAATAAATATACCGTCACTCTTCAGGTAAGCGCGGACAGGCGCGATGTGGAGTTTGTGCCTTCATACGCCTCTCAGAAACAGGCGCAGAGTGAAAGCAACGGTCAGAAAAAATCCACATGGCTCACTCAGGACGGTAAAATCAAGCCTATCACAAAATGGGCCGGGGTGCCGATGACCGAGAAGCAGCAGGCGGACTATGTCGCCGGCAAGACCGTGGTCCTCGACAATATGGTTGACAAGGACGGAAAACCCTGCACCGTCTATCTGACATTCAACATGAACAAGCAGCGTCCCACCACCTCATTCAAGGATCCGCGTCAGGCTGAGTCGATAACTCCTGCCAACGAAAGCCGCACCCAGATGGCTGTCAACAATGACGGAAAGACCGACGAGGCGACTAAGAAAATCAAGGAGCCTCTCGACAGAGGACAGACCGGTCCGAAGAACGAGAACCAACAGAAAAAATCAAAGGGGCGCAAGATGTGACCTCCCGCACAGCCCCGTCCACTTTATCCAACATCCAAAACTAAAAATAACCGTAAAATAATGAATAACATACTTATAATCACAGAAAGCCGCACTGTGGCAAAGACAATCGCACAGGCGCTTGGCGCCAACGTACTCCACAAAGGATACTTCGGCAAAGGACAGATTGCCGTCACATGGACAGGCGGCGGCATCATCTCCTCGCGTCCCAAATGCAAGTTCCAGTTCACCGTGTCCTCGGACATGACGCCTGACGAGACATTTGCCGCCAATTTCGACTTCTCTGTACGCAAGGACAGCAAGGGTAAAGGCAATCGCCGCGCCAGCGAGAAGGATGAGGCCCAGATAGGCGTGATACAGCGCCTGTGGCGCGACGCCGCTACAATCGTCAACGCCATGAAGCCCTCCGCTCCCGGAGAAGTGATATTCACTTCTTTGAGCAACTATATCGGCATCGACCGTCCCGTCGTGCGTATGTGGCTGACATCCATAACCCGCAAGGAGATTGTGGCATCACTGGAGAACGGCGGCAACGCTCCCGAATACTATGCAGGGTTCCACGACAACGCGATTGCGGAACATACAATCGGGGTTCGACCGATAGAACCCGACTATGCCGGACTTGAACCCTCGCAGGGACTGTGGAGCATGGCGGACCTCAAAGCCGCCGCCCTGACACTTTGGGGCTGGGCGCCGGCAAAAACAGCCGGTGTGGCGTATGCCCTCTATAACAAGGGACTCATCAGTTATCCGTCCGACAATACATCCACGCTCCCCTTGTCGCTGGCGGCAACCGTCGGGGACACATTCGCCAACCTGCGCCATCATCCCGTTCTGGGCAAGAAGGCTTCTTCGGTGTCAGTGACAGGAACCGAAAGCGTATGGTCCGACGACACTGACGCGCTCCATGCCGTAACGGTAATCGGACTCTATCCCGTTGACCTCTCACGGGAGGAAGAAATGCTCTATATTGTCGTCGCAGACCACATCCTCGATGTTTTCAGCCCCGAAAAGAGCGAATGACAACTGAAAATCCCGGATTTATTTCGCGTTCTGCGGATAAATGACTAATTTAGCCACTGAATCACAGTCGTTAAACGGTTATTTTCGTTTTGGCTGTGGATAAAGTGGCAGTAGGCGGGAGGGAAACCCGCCTACTTTTTTACCGGCGCATAAGCCGGCCATGCCCTCCGTAAAGAATAAGAAGGAGGACAACGCCATCGGAAAATCCACACTGAAATGGAAACACCGAAAAAGTACGGTGAGCCGGATTTCTACACCGGTTATCTCCGTGAACATCTTAAAGAACATCATTTCGACAAAGAAAATACACAGAAATTCATAGAGAACCGCGTCGATGACGCACTTGACACATACACCGTAGAGTTCGCATCAGGCAGACCGCCTTATATCTGCCATGAGCTTGCGATGCGGACACTGCTTGAAAAACTGTATGTCTCCCGCTTCGACATAGTATATCATATTATAGAAGAAGACTGCTGGCTGCGTCTTGACCCGTCGGTATGGGAAGTGACAGCACTTCATTTCACGGCAGACAAGGAGATAAACGCGATACTTGACAAGTATGGCGTTGACGGCGGATTTCTTGAAAAGGAGGGTTACCCGGCGATGCGTCTGGAGCTTCTCGGCATACTGAACGAGAAACTGGACGGCTATGAGTTATAACCGCCTTCAGACAATGCGTGACAACATCGAGGCGATAAGGCTCGCTCTGAACCTCGGTGTTGCCGGACGCACAGCGCAGACTCCCGAAGAACGGGAGGTGCTGAGAAAGTACGCCGGATTCGGCGGTCTGAAATGTATCCTCAATGATGCAAACGAACTGTCAGACGCTGCCAAGTGGAGCAAATCCGACATCGAGCTGTTCATGCCTACGGTTGAACTACGCCGCCTTATCCACGATTATTCTAAGGATGACAAGGAGTTTGCGCAGTACATGGACTCCCTCAAAACCTCGGTGCTGACTGCGTTTTATACGCCGTTGCCTGTTGTGGATGCTCTCTCTGATGCTCTGAAATCTTCCGGTGTAGAGGTAAAAAGTTTTCTTGAACCGTCAGCCGGACAAGGTGCTTTCATCGACTCTTTCCTGCGGAATGACCGTTATCCCGATACGGAAGTGCTGGCGTATGAGAAAGATTTGCTCACGGGCAAAATCCTTTCGGCACTGCATCCGTCAATCCTGACCCGGATAGAGGGATTCGAGAAGATAGAGCGTGATTTCAACGGCTATTTCGATGTCGCCGCCTCAAATATTCCTTTCGGGGATTTTGCGGTTGCAGACCCGGCGTATGCGGTCAGCAAGGAGATCGCCTACCGTCAGGCGACAAAGACGATTCACAATTATTTCTTCCTGAAGTCTCTCGACCAAGTACGCGAGGGAGGTCTTGTAGCGTTTATCGCCTCACAGGGCGTTATGAACGCTGCCTCTCCTTTTGTGAGGATGGAACTTGTGAAACGCGCAGACCTTGTGGCGGCTCTGCGCCTGCCAAACAATACTTTCTCCGACAATGCCGGAACTGATGCGGGTTCTGACCTGATCATACTCCAGAAGCACACGGGAAAGAAAGCGTTATCGGCAGACGAAGAATTTTTCATCCAGTCGGTAGTTGACCGTGGTACGAAGGTACCGGGCAACAAGTTCTTTCAGGCTTTTCCGCAGAATGTGATATGCACGGATGCCAAAGTAGGTACAGACCAGTATGGGAAACCGGCTATCGTCTATACACATACAGGTGGTGTTGACGGTATTGCCGAAGATCTGCGCAAGGCACTTGATGAATCGCTACATCTCCGTCTGAATCTCGAACTGTATAATTCCAACGGGATAAAGCCGCCGACACCTGATCCTGTCAAGCCGACGCCGACACCCCCGACTCCAAAGCCGGAGGAAAAACCGGAAGTACCGGAACAAAAGCCACTCGCCGAAAAAATTGAGCATAAAAACGAACCTTTGCTCAAACAGTATCAGGAAATGAAGAAGAAACATCCTGATGCGATTCTACTGTTCCGTGTCGGGGATTTCTATGAGATTTTCGGCGAAGACGCGGTGCAAGCCTCGGATATACTCGGTATTACGCTCACGCGACGGCAGAACGGGATTGACAGCCGCATCGAGCTGGCCGGATTTCCCCATCATGCCCTTGATGTGTATCTGCCCAAACTTGTGCGGGCCGGAAAACGTGTGGCAATATGTGAGCAGTTGGAAGACCCTAAGCTGAAAAGGACTCCTGAGAAGAAAGCCGATGCTCCGAAACCGGCACCTAAGACATCGAAGGTAACAGATACGCCTCTTATTGCTCAGTTCAAGGAAATAAAGGGAGAACATCCCGATGCACTGGTGCTTTTCAGAATAGGAGACTTTTATGAAACTTTCGGCAAGGATGCGGTCGAAGTTTCCGAGGTACTGGGAATTACACTTACCAGAAGGCTGAACGGGAAAGCTGATACCATCGAGCTGGCTGGATTTCCGCAGCACGCGCTTGATGCTTACCTCCCGAAACTTATCGCTGCCGGCAAAACAGTGGCTCTCTGCGAGGAATCCAATGACAACATTCATAAGATGACGGTTGCTGAGATTGTCACTCCGCAAGATAAGGCACAAAAGAAGGTTGAGCCGAAGCCGGAAGCGCCAAAGATTTCCGCCGACCCTCCGAAACCGGAACCGGTCAAAGAGATAGAAACCGACGGTGGACCGGATTATACCGATAATCCTGACCCTCGTCTTTTCGCGTACAATCTTTTCGGGGAGCTGGAGCCGATACAGAAAAAGAACAACCGCCGGCAGTATAAAGAGAAGCCGGAAGAAAAGCCCAAACCTGCGCCACGTGCTGAAGACAAGCCTGTAAAGACCTCGGCATTCCGCAAACTGAACGAGAAGGAGCTGGAGTTCTACGGAGCCTTGAACTGGGATGACAATCCTCCCATCAACGGCTTTTACGAGGCCATGATGTCGATTGCCCACCGCCAGATGGAGGAAATGCGTCTGGAGCGGGAGGCACAGGAGGCGGCACGGGCCGCCGGGATAGCTTCCGGCGAAACATATATTGAAAAGACAGAGGGAGATTTCATCCCCGGTGGTCGTAACAGGCCGTCTAAAGTGACTGCTATCCCGATAGAGCGTGCAGAACGCGATATGTCTCCCCGTCCTTTCTCGGAGGATATTCAGTTCTTTCACAAGAACGGCTCTATGGTGGTGCAGGACGGTATGGTCGGAGTCCTTTCGGATGTCCGCAAGACCGGCGCGACTTTCAACCCACTTGAAATGAAACCGGAACAGGAGAAACGCGCCATGCTTTACATAACCATATCAGAAACATATCAGCAGCTTTACAATTATGAGGCGGAGACCCATGAGCCAAGCGAACATCTGCGTGAGCACCTCAATCAGTATTACGATGAGTTTGTCGAAAGATACGGCAATCTAAACGATAAGCGTAATGTCCGGTTCATCATGGGCGATGCCAACGGGCGCGACACGCTGGGTCTGGAGCGAACCGAGAACGGCACGATCGTGAAGGCTGATATATTTGACCATCCCGTTTCCTTCTCCGTTGATGAAGTCGCATCCGTCGATACTCCGATGGAGGCACTGACAGCATCGCTCAACAAATACGGCGGTGTCAATCTCGAATATATGTCGTCACTGGTGGACATGGATGAAGACTCCATTATACAGAATCTTGAAGGACACATATATTATAATCCGCTTGTGGAGAACTACGAGATAAAAGACCGCTTCATCGCCGGCAATGTCGTTGCCAAAGCCGAATCCGTGAGGGCATGGATTGACCGTGAGGAAGAACGCATAAAGGGATTTCCGGGCTATGATGGCATCGAGCCGTTCATCGCCATGTCGCAAGATTCCCTCAAAGCATTGGAGGAAGCACGGCCCCGCCGCATCGAGTTCGACGAGCTGGATTTCAACTTCGGGGAGAGGTGGATTCCGGCAGAAATATACTCGGCATATATGTCTGATTTCTACGAAACGGATGTAAAAATAGCCTATTCTTCCTCTATGGATGAATACTCGGCCGAAGCCTCCCGCAAGAACATGAAGATATGGGAGGAATTCTGCGTAAGGGGCTATTACCGCACTTACGACGGCATGAGCCTTCTCAGACACGCCCTGCACAATACAGTTCCCGACATAAAGAAGTCAATCGGAAAGGATGACGACGGACATGACATCAAGGTGCCGGACAATGAGGCTATACAGCTTGCCAACACCAAGATAGATGAAATCCGAAACGGTTTTGCCGACTGGCTCGAAGCGCAGTCGCCGGAGTTTAAGGAACGGTTAGTGGATTTGTATAACAACAAGTTCAACTGTTTCGTGCGCCCTCAGTACGACGGAAGCCACCAGACATTCCCTGATTTGAATATGAAGATGCTCGGAGACCGTTATGGAATCAGCTCAATTTATCAGAGCCAAAAGGACTGCGTGTGGATGCTCCTCCAGAACGGCGGCGGGATATGCGATCATCAGGTAGGGACCGGCAAGACGCTGATAATGTGCATGGCGGCACATGAAATGAAACGTCTCGGCCTTGCACACAAGCCTATGATTATAGGCATGAAGGCGAATGTGGCGGAAATTGCCATGACTTATCAGACTGCTTACCCCAATGCAAGGATTCTCTATGCCGATGAAAAGAGTTTCAAGGCTGATAATCGTGTCAATTTCTTCAACCAGATAAAGAACAACGACTATGACTGCATCATAATGTCGCATGACCAGTTCGGGAAGATACCGCAGTCGCCGGAAATGCAGCAGCAGATTCTTCAGGCTGAGCTTGACACGGTTGAGGAAAACCTCGAAGTGGTGAAGCAACAGGGGCATGATGTGTCGCGTGGTATGCTCAAAGGTCTTATAAAGCGGAAGGAGAACCTTACCGCCAAGATTGCAACCATCCAGTATCAGATGGAACAGAACAAGGACAGTGTCGTGGATTTCAAGCAGATGGGCATAGACCACATCTATATTGATGAATCACAGAACTTTAAGAACCTTATGTTCAATACCAGACATGACCGTGTGGCAGGATTGGGCAACAGCGAGGGAAGCCAGAGGGCGCTCAATCTGCTGTATGCGATACGCACTATTCAGGAACGGACAGGCAAAGACCTCGGTGCTACATTCCTGTCGGGTACTACAATCAGTAACTCGCTTACCGAGTTGTATCTGCTGTTCAAGTATCTGCGTCCGAATGAGCTTGAAAGGCAGGAAATTAGGTGCTTCGATGCGTGGGCCGCAATCTTCGCCAAAAAGACAACCGACTTCGAGTTCAATGTCACGAATAATATTGTGGCAAAGGAGCGTTTCAGGTACTTTATCAAAGTGCCGGAGTTAGCGGCTTTCTATAATGAAATTACCGATTATAGAACGGCTGAAGATGTAGGAGTTGACCGGCCGCATAAGAATGAGATACTCCACAATATCCCTCCGACACCGGCGCAGGAGGATTTTATCCAAAAGCTGATGGAGTTTGCCAAAACCGGAGATGCTACAATTCTCGGCAGAGCGCCGTTGTCTGAAACCGAGGAAAAGGCGAAGATGCTTATCGCCACGGACTATGCCCGAAAGATGGCACTCGATATGCGTATGATTGACCCTGAATACGGAGACGACCCGAATAACAAGGCCAGCCACTGTGCCCGTATGATAGCGGAGTATTACCGCAGATATGACGAACAGAAAGGGACACAGTTTGTATTCAGCGATTTATCGACATATAAGCCCGGCGAGTGGAATATCTATTCCGAAATCAAGCGAAAGCTGATTGAGGACTACGGTATTCCGGCGCATGAAATCCGGTTTATACAGGAGTGTAAAACAGAAAGGTCAAGGAAGGCTGTCATTCAGACTATGAATGACGGCGATGTGCGTGTTCTTTTCGGCTCAACAAGTATGCTCGGAACAGGCGTAAATGCCCAGAAAAGAGCAGTTTGCGTACATGAGCTCGAATGCCCCTGGCGTCCAAGCGATCTGGAGCAGCGTGAGGGACGCGCTATCCGTGCCGGTAATGAGGTAGCCAAACTTTATGCCGACAACAAGGTGGATGTGATAATCTATGCGGTTGAGAAATCTCTGGATTCCTATAAGTTCAATCTTCTCCATTGCAAGGCTACCTTCATTGCCCAGCTCAAATCCGGCGCGCTCGGAGCGAGAACCATAGACGAGGGCGCGATGGACGAGAAGAACGGCATGAACTTCTCGGAATATATGGCGATTCTGTCCGGTAACACAGACCTGTTGGAAAAGGCGAAGCTCGAAAAGCGCATAGCGGCACTTGAAAGCGGTCGCAAGGCGCATAATAAGGGTATATCCGATTCCAGATTCCGTTATCAGACAGTCACCCACGACATTGCCAACAACGAGGCGGCAATCGAAAGGATGAAGGCTGATGTCGCCCGTTACGAGTCCGTTGTCAGGAGGGACAAAGACGGTAACCCCCTGAACAATCTCACCATCGACACCTGCAACCTCTCCGACGAGAAAAACATGGGTATCCATCTGCAAGGACTGGCGCAGCGTACCGACACGCACGGACAGTACCAGCGAGTCGGCGAGGTCTATGGCTTCCCCATCAGTATTATTTCGGAGCGCACGTTGGTTGACGGCAAGGAGACTGTTCAGAACCGATTTGTTGTCGAGGGCAACTACAAATACAAGTTCAACAACGGCTTCATCGCCATGAGCGACACCCATGCCGCCTGCATGAACTTCGTCAACGCTCTGGAGAAAATACCGGGCATCATCGCCCAGTATGAGGAACGGACAGCCAAACTGAAAGCCGATGTTCCCCAGCTCGAAGCCATCATCTCGAAGCCGTGGGGCAAGGAGGATGAACTGAAACAGCTCAAATCCGAACTTGCCGCGCTTGACCGTAAGATTACGGCTGAACTTGCGCCAAAGCATGACGAAAAGGATGGAGTTGAGAACAGCCAGACCGCCGCGCAGACGGTAGATGCGCCCTCTCAATCGGAAGATGTAAAAAAGAGCATGGTTGCGGAACCTGCTAATGACTATTATGTTCCGCGCAGATTCAGTGCCGTGCCGGATACCGGAATACCGAGGCACGCCGGAAGAAGGATGTGAAAAGAGAGACAGGGGGCATACGGTCAATCCGGTATGCTCCCTGCCTTATAAAATGAAGAACGCTCCTCAAGTATGCTGTCTTGCGACTCGCCTGAGGAGCTTATTATTTGAAAAAAGAGCGGCTAATCGCCGCTCTTTCCAATCGACTGCTGTCGGTTTCTAAAATCGTTGCTTTCGCACTCGAAGTATTTCGTTAAAGAGGAAACTACCCTTTGTGGATACAAAGTTAAGAATAAAATCTTTATCCCACAAATAACTAACGTATTTTTCGGAGAAAAAGTTTTAATGGGGTATTATCTTGAATCCCAGTCTCGCCCCTTTGTAGGTGTATATATGTTTGGCGATTACCTGAAATGCCGGATTCGGTCTTTCGGGATTAAGCACATACCGGCTTATGGGATATGCAATAAGGTCGGCAACCTGCAAACCGATGATGTTGTCGGCTTTGTACTGGAATTTGAAGTTCTTGATTCGGTCTGTCAGTCGCTCCGGTGTAATCCATTTGGTGCCTGTTACCCGCAGACCGTTGTAATATCTCAACAGCATCTGGTTCTGATTGGGATTTCGGCGCTCGACAACTATTGACAGCTTGCAGTTGCCGTTCTCGCAGTCGTCCATGTGGAAAATGGCACGTTCAATCAGATATTTGAGTGAAAGACCATACACATCCTCCCCGGTATTGAATCTTTCTACAAACGGTTCCTTCAATATGCAGCAGCAAACTATCACATAGATGTCTTCGGTGCCGAGTATCTTATTTATGCGTTCATAAAACCGTTCTTTGACGGTCGCGTCAAGCAGGTTGACGAAAGCACGGCTGTGATTCCTGATTTCTCTGGAATGGAAAATTACGCTCTCGTCCTGCCAAAGCTCCCTTTTCAGACCGTTGATTTCATTCTCCAGCCATTTCAGTTTATCCGATGATACGAGAATACCGCACAGGGTGAACATCGGGAAAGTCCTGTCGTACTTTTCCAGATTCGGGTCGCCACACTCGTCTATGAACAGTGTATAGGTGAGTTCTATCAATTCAATTTATCCTCTTGTATCAGACAGCAGAACTCTTTAACTGCCCAATTTGTGAGCTTTAGTCTTGCAAATTTAGCGAATATTTTCTACCCCCCCGATTTTTACAATAATTAACTTGTGTTTGTTGTAAAAATTGGATGTGCAGGCATAATTCACCCCAACAACTCAGGTTTCAGCCTGATTATTTGCGTGTAACGACTGATGTTATACACAAGACTGGTGAATGCTACATTGGCTTTAGCACGAATAAGCCCTACTGTACGCACCACAAGTCCACGCATGGTTTGTTCCTCAAACCCGAATACATGCTCGACAAGGCAACGTGTCTTGGATTTTTTCCTATTGTCTGATTTCTGCTCCTTGGTAAGCGGACGGTTACGGTAGCCCTTTTCGCAAATTATCGGATTCATCTTATGCTGTTTTACAATCTCCTCTTGTCCGACATAACCGGCGTCCAAATACAAGTCCTTGCCTTCGTCTTTTTCATCCAGCAGTCCTTCAAAGCCTTTGGAATCATGCACTTCTGCCGACGTGGTATCATAAGAAAGTATGATCTTATTGCGTTTCTCAACTTTAGTATGCTGCTTGTAGCCGTAAAAAGTCTCATCACGCTTCTTTGTCCAGCGGGCATCTACATCCTTGTGGCACTTCTTGTGGGGATTGTCATTCCACAACTTATCACCCGCTCCCTGTTTTATCTGCTCATTTTCATCACGGGTGTTACGTTGGCGAGGGGCAATAACAAAACTGGCATCAATGATGCGACCCTCATTGAATTGCAGACCCTTACTTTCCATGAAACTATGAAATTCCGAAAAAAGCTTGTCATAAACGCCTGTATTTGTCAGGAGTTCGCGATACTTCCACACCGTCTTCTCGTCAGGAACATCGTCAACACATTCAATACCAAGA
>OKRZ01000091.1_pt1 | contig 54054 bp, 40 predicted proteins | sample 1601141 | NCBI WGS metagenome assembly OKRZ01 (sample SAMEA3541524, study PRJEB24748) | human gut metagenome | biome: human gut; feature: human-associated habitat; material: faeces | place: China | collected 2012
ATCAAATGTTCCTTCTTCATTAAATTCCTTGTCTAATTTAATCTCTGAACCAGGATTAACTGTAGGAGCTTCTGTTGGTGCTTCCGTCGGAGCTTCTGTAGTTTCAGGCTGTGTTGAAACCTTTGCATTTACTGTATTCTTTGTAACTTCTATTTCATTGCCCTGGCTGTCAAATGCTTTGATGGTATATGTGAATTCTGTATCATAATCAGCAAGTACAACATCCACCCAGTCAGCAACAATATCTTTCTTTATTTCATTTCCTTCAGCATCATAAAGTGCATATGAAGCTGCTCCTGTAACCTTTGTCCATTTAAGAAATGCTGTTAAGCCTTCATTTCTCTCCTGAAATACATTCATTTCATTATTAACATACTTTTCAAAATGAACAGGTTCTGTAGTTCCTCTTGCAACTATGGCTCCTGTAGCATCTTTATATATTATTCTAACTACATAGTCACCACCATTTTCAACTTTAATTGAATCATCCTTTGAAGCTACAACATTATCAACATCTGTTCTGCCTTTTGCAACTCCCCAGATGTAATTATTTGTACCGTTCTTTGCCCAATGCTTTTCATCTTCAATAACTGAGTCCGGAGTTCCAATGTAAAATTCCTGTGTTAAACCATCCATACCTTCAGGGTGTACCCATTTTACTGTAATTCCGTTATTAACATCCTTCTCAACACTTGTAATTTCAATGTTTGCCACTGTGTCTGCATCATGTACTGTAGTTGTTTCTACCTCTCCCGGAACTGTAATTCCCTTTGATGCTGTTTTTACAGGGTTAGTATCTGCCTGAGCATCTTCAACTGTTGAATATGCTACAATATACACAGTATGTGTTCCCTGTGCAAGATATATACCTGCCTTTCCATTGGCTGCAAAATCAGATGCAATTGTAAATACCTTGTCAAACTTGTAATTGTTGTTCATTCCTCCATTTTCATTCAGCCATTGAAAATTGCTTTTCCAATTCCATTCATTCGAATAGTTAATTGCGGAATGATCTGAATCCGTCTGGTCTACATAAATGCAGTAGATATAAGGATCCTTTGCTGTTTCACCATCATAAGCAGAAGTAAATTCCACGTCAAACATTTTAACGTTATCTTCTACGCTCCATGTTATCCGGGAGATTTCAAACTCTCCTTCTGCCCTGGCTGTTGCATCATTAATAACCAATGATGATACAACCATGGCTAAACTTAATGCAAAAGCTAAAAACTTCTTAACTGTTTTGTTAAATTTCATTAACGTTATCCTCCTTTAATTCTTTAATACTCGTTTAGTTTCTCGTACAAACTAAAGATGTTATTATTATAGCATTGTCTTTTGTGCATTTCAACGATTAAAACGTTTGAAACGCTTTTTATTTTATGCATTTTTTACAAGTATTTTATGCGTTTTTTAACTCTTTTCATACTATTAATATACTTGATTTGAAATATTTTTATCTTTATTTACTGTGTTTTGTTATTATATTATCCATTTTGCAAAAACATTTCAAATCTTCTATGGCTTGCAACGTTTTTATAATTACAGTCCAATGTTTTTATAACATAAAAAGCCATTACGCCGACTTTTAAATCAGCGCAACAGCTTTTTCTTATTATACATTATATTAGGCATCATTACTTAATGACAAATGTCTTTACTTGTTTAGTTTTGAAGCACCAGCTTAGGAGTTCTGTCCACAAAATACATTCCCCAGTGTTTCTCCGGTTCTTCAGGAGTATTTCCACCTTTCCACGGTTCATCAAAAGCTTCAAACATATAAGCAATTATTTTCTCACTGTCACTCCATTTCCAAAACTCCTCGATGTATTTTTTCTGGTTTTCTTCATTGGCATCCTCTTCTTTAATCTGTGCAAATCCTACACTGCTTGTTGCCCAGCCTACTTCAGAGAACAGTATTTCCTTATCTGGATACAATTCCTTCATGCGTCTGTACCATTTTTTGTTTTCCCTAAGTCCACCTTCCACGGAATTGCCACCCCAGAGAGGATACGAATGTACACTGATTATATCAAGATACTTTGCCAGTTTCCCTAATTCCTGCCATTCTATTGCTCCCTCATTGAAGGTAACCGGTTTTCCCGTTCCTGCCTTAAGCCTCTTGGCAAATTCAATAAGTCTTTCCACAGGAACTGTATTGGCTCCCCATTTAGGAGTATTTTCATTCCCTACTGATACAACATTAATAATGTCAGAATTTTCATTGGCAATTCTTATTAATTCATCAATATTGGCATCATTTCTCTTTGCCCTTGCCTTTAACTCTTCATCTGAATAATTTGTCTTAAGCCACGGACAATTAGGATTATTAACTTCCGATATAAGGTCAGGACCCAACATCATCTGCATATCATACTTCATATCCCTTATTACCTGGCATGTCATTTCCGAATATACAATGGGGTCATACATTCTTATGTACTTAAATCCCATGTTGTATAAAATATTTATGTCCTCTTTTATCTGCTCATATGTAGGGTACGTGCCGGTTTTGGGACTTTGCCCTTCACGATAACCTGAATAGCAAATTGCTCTTGCCCATTCCATTATATTTCCTCCTCTTGCTAATATGTATTGCCATCAACTTTTGATTAATGACCAGTGATAGCAAACATTTACAAAAAATGAACTTCCTTCGTTTTATTTCCTACCTAACCAAGAACTGCTGTAATTTGCACCTCTTTATTTAATTTGTTAATATCTTCTTTGGCAATAACATCACCATTGCCATACTTTTCATTATTTATATATATTTCCTTTACGGAATATTCACCTGCATCAAGTCCCTTCGGATTTTCATATATAACATTAATGTTTACGCCACCAAACAGACAGGATGCACCTGCTTTGTTATCCTTAAACTGCTCCTTTAAAAGTTTTGGCTGAAGTTTAAGGTTGCCAAGTTCACCTTTTATACCGTACATTTCATTTAATACCGTAAGAAGCAACCAGCTGGCTGAGCCTGTAAGATAATGATACATTCCCTGACCTCTCTGGTTTACGTACTCTGGAACTCCCGGATAAATACAGCTTACGCTATAGTTGTGACAATGTTTATAAAGGGTATTTATTACTTTATATCCTTCCTTTGCAAAACCTCTTCTGTAAAGTGCATTGGCATACATAACTGCCATATGTGAAAATACTGCTCCATTTTCCTTATGTCCAAATGCGAAACCAAACATTCTTCCCAGATCGGTTTTAACTTCATTAAAGTTTGTGTTTAATCTGTAGCCTCCAATTGCTCCATCATAAAGATAATCGTCTGCCGATTTTACAATTTTTGCCACCTGCTCATCCGTAGCAGTACCTGACATAATGGCAAATACCTGACCTGTAAGCATCATTCTTACTCCTGATGAAAAATCACCTTCAACAGCATTTCCACTATTATCATAATATCCGTTAAACCATGAATTTCCCTCTTTATTAGTAATCCATTCAGTCTTCCTAATATGGTCTGCTATCCATGATGACATTTCATTAAGCACATTGCAAAGCTTTGTACAGTCTACTGATACCTTTTCGCCACTTACCTTGTGCCCCACTGCATTACAATAAGCATTTAGAACTTTGTGTTTCTCATCTATGCTGTCATAAACTGTCTTGTCTGCATTTAAGAGAACCTCAATCTCCTTTGCAAGAGAAATGGTATCCTTTCCTGTTTTCTTTGAAAGAGTCATTATATCTTTTGCTAAATCTCTTAAATTTCCGCCATATAACGCTGTGAATGCAACACTTTCTCCACGTTTTTCAGCCATATCAAGACCGTCGTTCCAATCAGCACCACGAAGTCTGATATGGTTATGTTCTCCTACATCGTAGAAGGATGTAAGGTGTTGTATAAGCAAATGTTCCAGTACAGTTCCCCTGTATGGTGTATCGTCTTCTGATAACTGCATATTGCCTTCACCATCACTCCACAGGTTATCCCTATGCTCACCTCTTCCAATTTGTGCATCCTTAAAATATGTATTTTCTTCATTTAAAAATTCAATATCTCCGGTTTGCTGCATATAAAGGCTTGTAGTTAAGTATGGCCATGCTCCATGATCCATCCACACTCTTACAATATTATTTCTGTCAGCAATAAATTCACCCTGCTTTGAACCTATAATAGTAGCATTGGTTCCGTCAAATCTTACACCTCCAAAGTTGTCAATTAACATCTGACGTACCTGCTTTGGCTCCATAATAAGAAGGGCAAGGCAATCCTGCCATAAATCTCTCCATCCTCTTCCACCTTTTCCATAATCATGATGAGGAAGGAATGAACAGCCATATATTCTTCTAAGCATAGGCTGGAAATTAACCCAATGCATCCAGTTATCAAAATCACTGTCTGCCGAATTGTAACTTACATTGATTTTATCCTGCCAATATTTTTTAGTTTCTTCAAGAAAGCTGTCAAAAGCCTTTGTGTCAAGGTATTTCTCCCCTAACTTATCTATTTCTTCTTCTGAATTACCATAGCCTAATGCTATAATGTATGTTTTTGTTTCTCCCGGTGAGATTACAGCATCAGCAAATCTCATTGCCGCAACTGTTTCGTAGCCGTCAATTTCTTCACCAATTCCATACGGAAGAGGCTGATTCTTGGCAACCATATATGGATTTTCAAAATTTCCGCCACGTCCGATAAACTCCTCAGTAACAGGACAGAAACTAATTGGGGAAACCATTACTCCGTCAGTTTCTTCCTTTGCCAAAGCTCCATAATAAACAGTGTTTTTATTGTGTCCTCTCTCATCAAATGTAAGTGTCGGAAAGATTTCTATTCCGTTTTTTACCGTAAATGTTCTGTGAAGCAAAGAGGTAACATGTCTGTGATCTCTTATATTTGAAGCCGAACGTCCATACAAAGGTATAGCTGTAGTAGGAGTAAATTTAATATGTGAATCTGTTATGTTTGTAATTTCTATTTTAGTCAGTTCCACCTTGTCCTTAGTTTCAGGAACAAATGATGTCACTGTAGCTTTAAGCCCTAAATCATCAGATTTTCTCTCTATCTGATGCCACATAATTCCGGCTGTCAGCTTCACTTCTTCTTTATCATCATCAAACAACTTTGCCTGCTGTGCTGCTGAACGTCCTGCCACAGACCAGGCTTTTTTACCTTCAACGTAAATCCAAAAGTTTCTTACTGACTTGTTGTTGTGCAGGTTTTCACTGCTAACCGGCTCTAACAAAAATGTATTCTGGTCTAATTTTATATCTCCCCCTAAATCAGGTGTTATGGAGCTCATAACTCCTGCCTCATTAGCTAACGGAAAATACATATAGCTGGTTAAATCCGGATTATTCAGGGTAAATGTCCCTTTTTTATCTAAATATTTTAAGTTGCCCATTTTATTTCTCCTTTATGACATATTGGTATATCTATATTATCATAAAATCGTTTCATTATAAATATATTAGTGTGTTTTTCTTTATAAAAAAAGTATTAAAATTTTATATAACTCCTTTGTTTTTCATATAATACAAATTTGCACCCTAAATATGTTTTTTTATTTTGTAGGCTTTCTACCTGATTTATTTTTGCACATTTTATTATTTAATAACCTTTCTGGAAAATTCCACTTGTTTTTGCCCTAAAGACAAACGCTAAAAAACGTCCATATACCCGTAATTACATACAGATACATGAACGTTCCTTCTTATCTTAATATAATGATAAACTTATTTTTTTGTTTTCAAACCGGCTATAATTCCATAAAGAATTAATAAAAATCCTACTACCAAAGCCATTATTATACACATATTGGCAATGTAAAAACTATTGAACATAATATATTGGCATATTATCGCTATGTACATTACAAGCACTCCCGCAGAAATAACAACAGTTTTCTTTCTGCACACCAATGTGACTATTGCCATAAGTATAAAAGCTCCTGCCGCAAAAAATAATAATTCTCCGGCACAATTATTAAGCTGCGCAATAACTCCCATTAAAACCCAAATTGTTCCTATGACTGCTAATGAAATTGATACTTTCTTCACTATGTTGCCTCCTTTAATTTTTTCCCATCGGTATTATCCCAAATGCAGATTTATTCCAGCTTATATCTGTTTAATTCACCGTCTTTAATTATTACATGGTAATCCTCAACCTTGCATGGGAATCTCATTTTACCTTCCTCCATATTCCATCGTTAAATTTGTATTGTTCCACCATTCTTCCTCTTTCAATTTTAGTAATCAATGAATCTTTTCTATATTTCACAGCTTTTTCCAAATTCCACTCCGGTATTACCTTTCCATTTTTCGAACCCGTGAATGCATTTTGTGTACATGGATCAGGTAACGTGTTGTTTCCACCTAATTCATAACCATATGTGTTGTCCAGATTGATTTTCTTGAGTTCCTTATTCGTAGACTTAAACTCTATCTTCCAGTATGACTTATCTGTTGAATGATATGGTATGTTATCGTAGTCCAGACGAAATGTTTCAAAAATATCCTCAAAATCTCCAACATCATTACAGTCACCTTCCCTTGAGATGCACCCTCTTACAGCATCATATTCTCCACTTACATATTTTTCAACATCCTCCGGTTTGATGTACCTTCTAAGCAATGTATTCTTGTTTATTGTAAACTTCTCCCTTATGTGACAAACCACCTTCTGTTTAAATCGTTTTTCTCAAAAGGAATTGCAGACATACATCCACAATTCCCATTAAAATATATGTTTTTAATTCTCTGTCATTCCTAGGTGTATGTTTATTCCACCTTATATCTGTGCAGTTCACCGTCCTTAATGATTACATGGTAATCCTCAACCTTATACGGTTGAAATATGTCATTAAAATATTCATGTCTGTCATAATACTTTACTCTTTCATAAAAATCCAAGTCTTTTGCAGGAACAAATATTGTATCATCTCCATCATATACATGTTTAATGCCTAATGCTTTCATTGTCTCATCATAGTCTGTGTTATCCATGCTTGTCGGTGCTATTGCCATTTTTTCAAACAGTTTACTTCCTCTTAATTCCACTTTGTATCCCTTATATATTGCATATGGTGTGACACTATAAACCTCACTTACTTCATCAGAAGTTATGGGACGAATTACATATCCGTCTTTCTTAATGCATTTATCATCCATATCCTCCTTATCATGAATGTAAATATATTCTCCATCTCTGTCCAGCCACCTATTAATCTCATATACTGTATTTCTATATACTGTATATATACCACTTCTTAATATCATTTTATTTTTATCCATTTTTTGTTCTCCTTCACATATTTATACTGTTTCACTATCTTTCCATTTTCAATCTTGGTTATAAGTGCATTATCATCATACCTTAGCCCCTCCGTTTTTAAGTTCCACTCCGGTATTACCTTTCCGTTCTTTGCGCCTGTATATCCATTTCTTGTACATGGATTTATATCTTCATTCAGGCCTCCAAATTCTTTCCCATATGTATTGTCCAAATTGATCTTTTTCAAATCATCCGGTATAGTCTTAAACTCCATCTTCCAGTATGACTTGTCTGTTGAATGATATGGTGTATCATTGTAGTCCAAACGAAATGTTTCAAAGATATCCTCAAAGTCACCAACATCATTGTAATCCTCTGCCCTTGATATGTATCCTCGTACAGAAGTATATTCTCCACTTATGTACTTTCCTGCATCTTGTGGCTTAATTATTCTTCTAAGCAGTGTATTCTTATTTATCGTAAACTTCTCCCTAATAGACTTAATTATCTCCTTCTCTCTTTCCGTGTATGTTCCATTATTTAATGGTTTAAGCTTAAGTTCCTGAAACCTGCCTATGCTTATTTCATTCTCTGTCATTCCAAGGTGTATGTTTATTCCACCTTATATCTGTGAAGTTCACCGTCCTTAATGATTACATGGTAATCCTCAACCTTGTATGGTTTTCCTGTCCCATTAAAATATCCATATTTATCATAATACTTTACCCTTTCATAAAAATCCAAATCCTTGGCTGGCACAAATATTGTATCTTCTCCGTTATATTCATGTTGAATGCCTAATACTTTCATTGTTTCATTATAGTCTGTGTTATCCATGTCAGTCGGTGCTATTGCCATTTTTTCAAACAACTTACTTCCTCTTAATTCCACCTTACGTCCTTTATATATTGCATATGGTGTAACACAATAAATATCACCTATCTCATCCGGTGTGACGGGGCGAATATAATATCCCCATTTATCTTTTATGCACTTATCATCTAAAAGTTTATTGTCATCAATAAAAATAAACATGCAATCATTATCCATCCTATGAAGACTATATACTCTTCTTTTATATACTGTGTATCTTCCTCTTCTCAATGTCATCTTATCTTTCTCCATTTTTTACCATAAAACTCATATTGTTTCACTATCTTCCCGTTTTCAATTTTTGTTATTAACGCATTATCATTGTACTCTATTCCGTTTTCCAAGTTCCACTCCGGTATGACCTTTCCGTTTTCCGAACCTGTGAATGCGTTTTGTGTACATGGATCAGGCAACGTATTACTGCCTCCAAATGCATCACCATATGTGTTTTTCAGGTTAATCTTTTCCAATTCACCATATAAAATCTTAAACTCTATCTTCCAGTATGACGTCTGGGTCGGACTGTAATCATGAACTCCACCCTTTGGTGGGTTATAATCCAGTCTGAACGAATAATATATGTCCCTAAAATCACCAACATCACTGTAATCCTCTGCCCTTGATATGCAGCCTTGTACTGAAGTATAGTCTCCACTTATGTATTTTTCCACTTGTTCAGGTTTGATGTATTTTCTAAGCAGTGTATTCTTATTTATTGTAAACTTTTCCCTAATAGACTTAATTATCTCCTTCTCTCTTCCTGTGTGTGGTTAATTTTATAGAAAAGTATCCAGATTTATATTTCACTATGCTTAATTAATTATTCTGTACTTAATTTTATTATTTTTTGCATACTCCTGTGCCACCGTTTTATTTTCACAGTAAATGACGAGGTTATCACAATGCAAAAATATGTTATTACACATTACAATTGCATTACCTGTTATTGTAACTTTTTTCATTCCACTACAAAAAGCAAAAGCATTGTTTTCAATTCTATTTACACCAGAGGGTATATCAATCTCCTTTAATTTGTAACAACCTGAAAATGCTCTATCTCCTATCTGTTTAACAGATTTAGGTATAATTACTTTTTTCAGATTCGAGCACCCCAAAAACACTTCTTCCGTTATTTCAGTCACATTTGATGGAATCCTAACTCTACTAATGCCTGCATTATTATAAAATGCCTGCTTTCCAATTATTTTCAAAGCAATGGGCATGTTTATTTTTTTCAAATTTATGCAAGAGTAAAAGGCTCCTTCACCTATTATCTCCAAATTTTCAGGTAATCTGACTTCCTCCATTGCTCCACATAGTTCAAATGCACGTTCACCAATTTCTCTTACCTTATCAGAAATATTAATCCTCTTTAAACTACTACAGTAACTAAAAGCTTCTTTTTCAATGCTTTCCAAACCATCCGGTAAATTGATATATTCAAGGTTGCTACAATAACTAAACGTACCCTCTCTTATCTCTTTTACCGCATTGGAAATGTTTATAGATTTTAGTAACTTACACCCCCAAAAGGCATTTTTCCCGATATACTTAACGCTTTCCGGAATTGTTATTTTTTCTAAATTTTCACATCCGCAAAAAGCATAATCTTCTATCCTTTCAATTGTACTTGGAATAACAATACTCCTTATTGTATGACACCCACGAAAAGAACTATTTCCGATTATGTTAACTGTCAAAGGTATTATGCTTGTCTTACAGCCTAAAACGAGTTTCCTCTCTTTCTTGTCTATAATGCAATTTTTACCTTCGCCATCACTATATCTTTTATTATCACTATTAACGGTTATTGTTTCCCCATTAAATCCATATGTCATTCCCATTCCTATATTTTCAATATTTTCCGGAATATTTACGCTTTTTAGTTCTCTGCAATTATAAATTGCCCTTTCCTCAATGGATTTTACTGTGTTTGCAAAATTTATTTTAACCACCTTGTTACATTTGACAAAACTGTTTTTCAGTATATTTTTTACGCCTTCAGGTACATCTACAACCGTCTCATCACCTTCATAGTATAGCAATTCACTCTTAACTATTTTAAAATTTCCCATTATATTTCCTCCTAAGTTGTTTCATTAAACAGAAAAATCTATTAATATCGCGTATTGCACCCCATAAGAATGAATTTGTGTCAACGATATTTTTAAATTATCATCTTTTCTAATATATCGCTCAATCCATTTTTCTGCTGCATTCCTGTCCGGAATAATATTAAATTTTTCCGGCATTTCCATAAAGCAACTATAATCAGGCCATATTTCCATGCAACGAATAATATCATCCCTGTTAAACCTGATTTTATATACCTCATCCCGTTCAGTCCTGGCAATAATCATTTTAACATCATCATTCACAATTTCTACATTCTTGCTTCTTCCAGCATATATCTCCCTTATTTCCCTAAAGGATAGATGACTATTTATTTCTATGTTGTCTATCTGCATTTTCATTGTATCTCCTATTTTATTTCTATTATTTTTTCAAACCACTTTGTTTCATATTTTGCATATGGAAATGCAAACTGTACTCCACCACCCAACGTTTTTCCCCAACTTTCTTGAGGTCCTACAATACTAACCTCTAATATTGTATTCTTAGGTAGTTCAACAATTACTAACTTATCTGGTATATTTTCTAGTGCAAAAAAATCTTTTATTTGTTTAGCAGACATTTTTAGTTTCCCTTCTGAATTGAACATACTCTCTCCATCAGAGACAAATAGTTGTTTTCGTATATCTTCTCAGTTTCATTTTACTCTCTCCATTTTTTCACGTCACTTTATTAAGTCTTTTATATTTTTTCAAAAATGTTTCTAGAAATTGAAACAACTTTTTTCAAAAGTAATTGTGGCTACATAGCCACAATTACTCGAAGAATCAATCTTATTATTCAATTGTCTATATGTACCTTCTAAAATGTAAGTCTATTCCACCTTATGTCTATGTAACTCACCGTCCTTAATTATCACATGGTAATCCTCAATCTTGTATGGTTTATATATTCCCTTAAAATATTCGTATCTGTCATAATACTTTACTCTTTCATAAATATCCAAATCCTTGATGGGCACAAATACTGTATCTTCTCCATTATATTCATGTTTAATACCTAACGCTTTCATTGTTTCTTCATAATCTTCATCATCCATACTTGTCGGTGTAATTGCCATTTTTTCAAACAACTTGCTTCCCCTTAATGCCACCTTATGTCCCTTATATATTGCGTATGGTCTGACACTACGGATGTTTCCTATCTCATCTGGTGTAACGGGGCGAATGTAACCTCCCCACTCATCCTGTATGCACTTGTCATCTATAAAATCGTCATCATAGAGTGGAATTACTAATTTATTAATAACACCATCTCTATACAACAATGTTTCTTTCCCATTGTAAGTTATGTAGCTACCCCTTCTCAATCTCATTTTATTTTCCTCCATAAATTTTCTTTTTGTACGTACCTATACTGTTCCACTATCTTTCCATTTTCAATCTTGGTCATCAACGCATTATTATCATATCCTACTCCATCTTTTTTTAAGTTCCATTCTGGTATGACTTTACCATTTTCCGATCCCGTAAATCCATTTCTTGTACATGGATTTTCATCTACATTACCACCTCCAAATTCTATTCCATATGTTTTGTCCAAATTAATCCTCTCCAAATCATCTGATATAGTATTAAATTCTATCTTCCAGTATGACTTGTCTATTGAGTGATATGGTGTGCCTTTGTAATTCAGACGAAATGTTTCAAAAATATCCTTAAAATTTCCAACATCATTATAGTCTTCTACCCTTGATATATACCCTATTACAGCATTATATTCTCCACTTACATACTTTTCAACATCTTCCTGCTTAATATATTTTCTCAGCAAAGTACTCTCATTTATTGTAAACTTTTCCCTAATAGACTTAATTATCTCCTTCTCTCTTCCTGTGTATTTTTCACCCTTTAACGGCTTAAGCTTCAATTCCTGAAATTTATCTATAGTTATTTTATTCTCCTTAAGTCCTTTACATAGCGTCTTACTTAATGACAGAGTGTTTTTATTTTTCAACAATTTCACCGCGTCATCAAGGTAATCTATCATTAACTGAATGCCCTTCTTTTCATCAGTTTCCGGCAGACTGTTGATTACATCAATTACATCGTGAATGTTGCCATTTTCTTCATATCTCTTTATTAATGTTTGTCCGTCTTTTCCAAAGGGTTCCAGTTCATTGGCGAACTTGTCCCCATACTTATTCTTTATACCATACCAGTAATCATCTATGGCTCTGTTTCCGCCTGTATCTTTTCCCCCTCCTGTACCCCCTGTACCTGTATCTTTTCCTGAGCCTCCTCCTATCTCCGAATCGCTTTTTCCTACTCCCGGATCTGTTTTTTCTCCATCTTTTCCGGAGTCGTCTTTTCCTATTTCCGAGTCGCCTTCTTCGGATCCTGAACCACCTGAATCTGAATCTCCTCCTGTTCCGTAATCATCTTCTCCTGTTCCTGTATTATCTGACCCTGAACCTCCTTCTGAGCCGGAACCACCGTCTCCCGGTCCCGGTTTATTCTCTCCCGGATCAGCAGGATCCACGTCCGGTTTATTCTCTCCCGGATCAGCAGGATCCACGTCCGGTTTATTCTCTCCCGGATCTGCTGGATCCACATCCGGTTTATTTTCTCCCGGATCTACCGGATCCACATCCGGTTTTGATGGTTTGACATCCTTCCCTATGTCTATTACTTTCCATTTTCCATACTTTTTAGATATAAATTTGAAAAAAGCTGACTCATCGTAACTTATGCCCTCCATTATTTTAGGCATTGCGTAGTCAAATACGAGTACCATCACCCAGGCTTCCAAAGCCTTCTCAAGTATCTTTTCTGCCGTTTCACGGTTAGGATTTTTCACATAATCCGACGTCCATTCCCCTACATTAATTATTTCCTTTCCGGCGTAATATGCCCCTGTTACACTAAGTATTATCACACATATATCCAAAATGCTGATTCCTGATGCTAAGGATACCAACACATTCATCAGTGCTTCCAATGCGCATAATGCAAAATACTCATATGTGGCTATTGCAAATACCGCTGCGATAGCTACCAACACTGTGAACAGCACCAAACTAATTTCAGATGAACTTTGTCCTCCGCATAAACCACCTGCAATCATGTAAGAAGCTGCACCATTTTCGGTATTTAATACAATATAACCGGTTCCCCGCCAATCGTAGTAAGATATTTCTTTCTCTGGTACTATTACTAGTTTACCATTATTTAGTGCCTTTTGAATTTCCTTTTTGGTATTTTCGTTAATTGAAAGACTATTTAACTTATCCGTATCTTCATTTGCCAAAGTAAGAACGTCTATACCTCTTTCCTTTGCCTCCTCAATAACTGATATGGAAGATATTCCCTGAGTGTCTGTTGCTTCACCTATTACATATCCCTCTAAATACGAACCTATCGCTCCACTTAGCATCATAAAATTCTTTACGTCTGCATTTTCTCTGATAGCTTCATCTTTGTTTTCAGATTCATCCTGCTTCGGTGCAACCCCTAATGTATCAGTATCCACGTCAATATATAATGAACCGTCACTAATGGCAACAGGCATTCCCATCATCCTGCTTACCTTCGGCATGTACCCCACTATGCATTGGCTGATACACCTTGCCCACTGTACCCCGGCCGCCTTTGCCGAGAGCTGTGTGTATAAATCAAGATACCCGAAATACTCCTGACCCACGGTACATGTCAAAACTTCCATTGCCTGAATCAGATTTCTTTTTCCACTTTTAACCTCATCAACACAGGACTGAAGCTCTTCATATTTTGTGTCAAAATAAGTGCTGTTTATGGTATTGTAATCAAATACAATTCCATAAATCCCACCTGAAACAAGGGGATTTTCCACCTTTACTTCATCAGTTCCTGCCTCAGCTATATTCATTACAAGGTTCGTGTATGTACCCGGAATCTGTGAATTACCTTCAAGAACCTTTTGCTCATCTACCTTTATTACCGGCTTCACTCTTACCAGATATGATGGTGTTGAAAATAAATCACCATACCTGTCTATTATTTTTTCATCCTCATCGGTTGCAGGCTCATAACTTAATGTTACATTATGTCCATATAAATCCGCCGTATAAAATGTAATGCTTGCATCCGCAGTTTCAGCAAAGGTTTCCCCGTACAGTGCATTATTAACTGCCAATGTGATTTTATCCATAAAATCATCTGTAAGGTAATTTTCTTCATACGTTATGCTTACTACATGGTAAGGAAGACTGTTAGGCAGATATCCGGTTTCTACCTTCTTTATATTTCTTATCCCTACTGCATCAGCAACTTCCTTTAATTCTATATCATTATTATTTATAAAGTCCTTAAGTTCACTTTGCTTTTGTGATACTTCATTTTCGCTATTTTGAATATCCCCGTTGAATATATCTTTGTAATCTGAATTGATTAGTGCTTCTTCCAATTTTTCTGTACTAGAATAAGTAACGTTTTTTTCTGTATCTCCCCGCAAAAATTTCTCTACCCTATTATCTTCCACCTCTTCTTCATACTGTTTAAAGGACGGGTCAACATCTACCCATACCTTTTCTCCACTAACTTTTCCTGCACCCCTGTATGAATCATATGGAACCAGCACCTTTACCCAGGCATGTTCTATTCTCAATTTAGTAATCTTGCCTTTTCCATTAATTCCATAATTAGTTGAGACTCCCAGCATTGACATTGCATTAACAGCTGCTTTTTCTGTCTTAACTCCAAGCCAGTTCATTGCCTTATTTATTTCAATATCAACATTGCCTGTTACAAACTTTGCTTCATATCCCTTATATCTTAATAATGCAATCAGTAACGCCGCCTGATCCAGATCATTTCCTGCTTTTTGCTCATATGTTCCTATGGCACCAAGTCTTAAACCGGTATACTGCCTATACTGAATATTGTTTCTGACATATTCATATATTTCTGCCGGTGTTTCCAATGAATCGGCTATTTTTTGTATACTTTCGTTAATTTTAAGATATGACTCGTTGGCAGCTTCCGTAGAATCAGCACTATAATTTATGTAATTAGACTTAACCATCTGCTCACCAATTATTTTTTCTGATTCATACCCCGTTGCCCTTCCATGAGCCTCATCGTCATTATCCACCTTTGGCTCATCATACTTTTGCATATCTTCTATTTCAGATTTTATTGATGCAATCTCAACATTAACTTCTTTTTCCGAAACAGTACCTGATTTCATTTTTTCAGACAGCTTTTCAATTTTTTCTGAAACCCTGTTAAGACCATTCATTGCCAGTTTTTCATAGCTGTCGGCTCTTTTTATTATTTCTTCCGATGTTGTATTTTTCTTTGCGTTCTTAACTTCCTTTTTTACTGTTTCCTCTGTATCCTTTATTAGTTTTCCAAGATTATTCAGTGTGTCTTTTTGTTTTTCTCCCTCTGTTGAACCTTCTAATTCTTCCATCACTTGTGAAATATCGCTATATTTCTTTGCTGAAGCCACCCTTATCTGTGGTTTTTCCCCCTTCATCTCATTACATGCAATTGTCTTATCCGACTTACTTTCTCCCGGCAAAATGTCCGGTGCATAAGTAGATACTACCATTATTGCAACAATAAGTGACGCTGCTATTATTGTATTATATAATTTATTTTTAAACATGCTTAATGACATTACTGTACCCCTTCTTGTTCTTTCCTGTTGTTTTTCTTCAATGCTACGCAAATGATAATTAAAGCTATACATTGTATCAGAATCATTATCCTAATATTATCCCTGGTAATAAAATCACCTGTTGTAGGACTTAATATGGACTTACCGTTTTCCATATATTTCACTGACTCTGACTCTTTTTCTTCCTTAACACTTCTGTTATCTATACTTGCAACATTGTTTTTTGCTTTGTTACTATGATTTAAATCCGTCTTAGAACCACCCCTTTTATTGGCAGTTTCTTCTTTGTTTTTGTTATCTTTGACAGTATTTTTATCATCCTTACCCCTACCCGCATTTTTCTCTTTCACAAACACTGCCTTTATTCTTACGCCTTTATCCGGCATAACTATGTTTATTTGTGAACTATTTACCTGATTAATGTCCAATGATATATCTTCACTTACCCACTTATCAAATACATATCCCTTATTGGCTTTAGCATTTAAGGTGACTACTTTGTTCTTCTTGTATTCCCCACTTTTATCCTCTACATTTCCTCCTGTTCCTGCCGTAACTTTCAATATATATATGTGTTCCAAAATATCTATTCCTGCTACATCAAGGGCTGTCATTTCTCCATTAATCTCCGCCATATATATGGCAATATAACTTCCCTCTTCATAGCTCTTAGTTTTAACAGTTATCTTTTCACCAGCTTCGTTACTACCTGCAAGTTCCATCTCACCGTCAGTTATGTAAATTCTGTTGGCATCATCCTTATTGATTAATACAATTCTTGTATTTGTTTTTTTCTTTTCTAAATTGTTATAATCAGTTAAATTAATATCTGCCGTAATATCATCCCCAACATATACTCTATTGTCAGATAATGACATTTTTCCTGTGACTTGTCCCTTATTTTCATCCATTATTGTTTCTTCCGGTTTATTGTGGGACAATATACTGTTTCCTTCTTTTTTCTCGATTTTAACAGTGCTCTCATCCTCACTTTCATCTTCATTTTTTATATCCGGTATAGCTGAACTTTTATTGTTTGAAACACCAATCTTTATGTCATCTAAGTTAATTTCTATGTTCTCATCATTTTCATCAACGTAAGAAAATTTTATGTCTTTAATTAAATTTATATCTTTCTCAAAGAACATATTTGAAATGTCATATTTAATGTCTAAATTCCGGTCCTCCCCCACTCTTAAATAATTTCTATTGTAGATTACTGTTGTTGTACCATCTTCATTTTTTATCACTTCATCAGGTTTATTATCAAAACTTATTTTTGAAAATGGAATATCATTTTCCAGTGTCATGGAAAGTTTCACATTTCTTCCTGCCATTTTGAAAATATCTCCCAGTAATTCCCTAACACTACTGATAATTTCGCCGTTATCCTTTGAATTAACCCAGCGTCCTCCACCTACTTCTGTGATATACTCCATTATTTCCTTTGCTTCTTCGATTTTTTCCATCGAATAATCATTTTCCAGATAAACACCATAAATATTAATATTCTTTTCTCTGATTTTATCTTCATCAAGTGTCTTGCTATCTATCCCTTGACTTCTCGTTCCATCAGTAAATAAATATATTACCCTGTCTCTGTCATCTTCGTCAAAAAAACCTGAAAAATAATTTATGGCATAATACGTGAATGTTCCACCGTTCGGTTCTTTGCCATAGGCTCTCTCAAGCCCCCAATTTATTTCCTTTTCATTATTTGTAAAATCTCCAATGTATCTGTTCAAAGTAACATCAAACATTGCCACTCTGTCTTCCGGCTGCTTGTTATCTATTATTAATTTCGCACCATCTACCGCTTTCTTCCAATCCTCTTTTGACATGCTTCCGGAACTGTCAAGCATTATCATTATGTCCATTGGTTTTCTTTTAATTGTTTCCGATAAACCTTTTCCTGATAATGAAAAATCAACATTTATGTTGTCCGTTGTGGTGTCAATGAAGTTACTGCTAACCTTATAATCTATGTCAATTCTATTTTCGTCTGTGGATGAATATATCTTCACATAATTGTTTTTGGTCTTTTGCTCCACACCTTTTCTTAATATTTTCGTTTGAACCCTGACAATGGTTGTATCTTTTATATCCGGAACATATGTAAAATCATCAAAAATAACTTCCTTTAAATTCTCTCCACCAATTTTTTTATTTTCCGCCTTGTATAAAACCTTTTCATTGTCCCCAATAATACTTACCTCTGCGGTTATTTCATCACTTACATTTGATAAAACATATGCTGACGGCTGTATTATTATTTTTTTACCTGAATTAATTTTATATGCTTTTGGAGAAATATTACTATTAACAGATTGAACTTCAAATGTTTCTAATACTTCAACAGCCTTTAACCTGCTTGCTATAACCTCTCCTTTGATGTTATCAACTATTGAAACTAGAACTTCAAAAGTACCAATATTATTTTCTGTATTCCATAAATAGGTATTGTTCCCTTCTGTATTCAACATTTGTGAATAACCTTCTTTTCCTGATACAACAACAATTACCTTATAATTGTCCTTCATTCCTATAATATCAGGTGTTATTTTAACTTCTGAATAGGCGCCTATTCTTTCCTTCTCAGAACTTATCTTTATTCCTTTTATTAATACATTACCTGTATTTAGCTTTCCGGCTGCTTCTTCATACTCATTTACCAAACTAATGTAAAGACTTGTAAGTTCTATATCTTCAAATAAACTGCCATCTTCAGCCACTTTATTTGAGATAACTGAAATTCTGTTTAATGTATCATCATCATCCTCCGCCAGCGCCAGTGAACACATAAGTGAATTTTTCATTGTTTCCTCATCAGTTCCCCACAGTGTGTTATCTTTTTCGTTACTTTTTATGTACTCCCTGCATTTTTTTAATGTTTCTTTTCCTGCCTTGTTAAATGAAGCTGTATTTCCCTTAATAACCCTGTATACCAAAGCTGTAAGGTAACTGCTGGATTTTTCTCCCGAAAAAGCAAATCCACCATCTTCATTTTGGCAAAGATTAAGATAATTTACAGCTTTAGTTATTTTTTCACTATTATCTTTTTCGCTTTTCTCCATACACTCCACTGCAAGAATAGTGTCTAAAACATCACTTTTATAATCTTTTGAAATTCCAAACCCGCCATCTTTATTTTGGAGCTCTGCAAACTCTATTTCTTCCTGATTTTTATTTACTAATTTATTATTTTGGGTAATTGCTAAGAATTTTCTGAATATGTCATCGTTACTTTTAGTTTCAGATTTTTTAAGCCATTGTAACGCCTTCTCTTTTTCATCTGCTAAGCTTTCCTCATAAGCTAAGTTTTCCAATATTTGGGATGTTTCATAAAGTTAAATGTTATCACCAAAACTTCCATCCCTGTTTTGTTCTTTTTTAATCCACTTAACTGACTGACATTTTAATCTGTCCATTTCAGCTAATGATATCGTTTCAATTGAAAAAGCACTTATATTTATGTTCATGACTGCCAGTTCCACAATCATCATAAATACAAGTGCATGTGCTAAAAATTTTAATGCTTTGGTATTCATTGGATAAGTCCTCCCCTTTGTTTTTCGAATAAAAACATTATAGAATTTATAAAAACATTTTTCAAGCTTTTCCAGTAACTTTGTATAATACTTCCAATAATATCATATTATTACTATTACATTACAGGCAATTTAGCATAAAAAATATCCGGCAGGATTTCCTGCCGGATAAAAAAATCATATTATTTTATTTTATCATCTGAAAACTTATTCAAAATAAACTGTTATCTTGTCTATTTCACCGTTTCTTACAGCTTCAGCCTTTTCTCCCACAATCTTTGGTTCTGTTGAAACAACTTCTCCATTGATTTCAATCTTAGATACCTTAGCTGCATCCTTTCCAAATGTATTCTTGCCTGTGTTATTTACATATGTAACATCACATGTTGAAAGCAATCTGAAGGTTGCCTTTCCTTCATCAAATAACCAGTTAGCAAGTTTTGGTTCAAAATTAAGAACTAACTTTCCATCTTCGTATGTAAATACCTTGTCACCTATAAACATTTCAATCCACATAGAAATCATTTCTGTTGTAGAACCTGAAAGTCTTGCAACAAATCCTCTTCCATGAACATCCGGATTAGGATTTGCACTTGATGCAAGGAAAGAAGAATTTTCTAATGTGCTTCTTCCATACATATTCGGATCAAGGAACGGTATAAGTGCTCTTGTTATTGTGTCATAATATTCATCATATAAGCCTGCCTTAAGCATAGCAAGAATATATTTATATTCCATATGAAGGAATACATTTTCTCTCTCCTGCCATCCCGGTGTAAATGCACGGCAACGACCATTTTCCATGGAGCATCCTTCAATTGATGCAGATGTTTTGTACATGGCAAGTTTCTTGTCATAAAGATCTGTTTTCTTTACCTTGTTGAACATATCTCTTGCTGTGTCAACATCAACATATCCCATCATTCTTGCAGGACCTTCAAGGAAATACGGAAGAGGAACCGCTTTAAATGCCTTAACCTTTGCCTTCTGTAATCCGTAATGACTAATAACCGGCTCACCATTTTCATCTACTACAGGTTCAAAATCTACGGCTTCATGAGTAAAGTATGTAGGAACAAGACCATTTCCAATTTCTACAGCCTTCTCAATACCCTTTTCAATCTTCTCTGCAAATGCTTCAAAAACTTCAACGATGTGTGCCTTAGATACTGAATCCTTATCTCCACTAAATTCCAGCTTAGTTGCAGCTCTGTAAGCTTCTCTTACTGATGCAACAGCATCCCAATATTCAAAGTCATTAAGGGTTCCTGCATTATATTTGTCCAGCTCTGCCTTAACTGCATCTAAATATTTTGATATTTCAACAGGCATTACTACAAATCCGTCACCACCGAAATTATCTGTAATAAACTTAACAAGTCTCTTCAGTTCAAAAGTTTCAGGTGTTCCTGAACCAAACAATCCCGGAAGTCCATTCATTGCATCGTTCCAGCCAGGCTTTCCACCTTCCATTTCAACACCAATTCCATCCATATCCATCTGGGCGAACTTGCTAAGTGCCAAAATAATCATCTTAACTGCAAGGGTTGTATGAACAGTCTTGCCGTCCTTTTCCTTTAACCAGTTAGTTGCCCACTTGTTAAATCCTTCTCTTGCAAGTTTCTCCTCATCTTCAACTTCCATGCCGTACTGACGTACATCACCCTTTTTGTTAATTACATATTTCTCATCTCTTGGAACAACATATGCAACGCTGTCATAGAATTTATATGTATCATCTCCAAACAGGAACTGATCCTTTTTGTCAGGGAATACTGATAAATAATTATCCACAAGATCCATATTATAATCCCAATGGTCACTCCAGTATCCTTCGCCAAAACCGGCTTCTATATTCTGATTGCAGTTATTTAAAATATTGGCAATAAATTCACCATCATCCACTTTAAGATTTAACTGTAATCTTGCGATTGTATTGGAAATCTGTCCCGGTGTAAATTTACCTTCCACTATTTTAACAATGGCAGATGCATCACCATCAATGCTTTCCTTTACATATGCCTTAACTTCTTCCTCTTTTCCTTCAATAACATTGAAAAGACTTGGACGTACCTCTAACGGATTGTATCCGTCTGCCTGAACTAAACTAAAGAAAGTCTTTACGTTAAAGTCCCCAACATCTTTATTAAAGAACACGTCATTTCTTCTATTCTGTGAAACATCACGGAAGTTACCATTACCCTGAGAATAATACTCTGCTGCAATTGAGAAGAAATTATAATCTCTTTCAGGATCACCATGTTTACGGCTAAACAGGTGAATAATTGATTTATTTCCGTCTTTATTAAGTACATATGGATATCCTCCACGAAGGAAGTTATCTAAATAGCACTGCTCAATATACTGGTCAAACTTGCCTGCTGCAGTATGTGTTTTAACATCTGAAGTAAAGCTTTCAGCTAACTCTTCTGCTTCCACAAATTTGTCCTGTAAATATCCTTCTTTACAGAATGTGTCTATCTTTGCGTTAATCTGATCTACAGAACCTGCAAAGCCCATCATTGTATCAAAGGAGAATTCTTCTCCGTCATCTAACTGTGTCTTAAATGGTGTAAAACCACAAGGTACCTTGTTAGCAAAGCACTGTTCTTTTCCAAGAACATTATCAATGCCACCATCAATAAATCTTACCGGTGTCATAAGGGATAAATCATAACCAAACACTGTATCAACGTCGTAAATTACATCCTGTAATTTTCCGTCCTTAACTGTAAGATAATAGTAACCACCCTCTACATCTGATACCTCAGCTGAATCCTTTGTTGAAGCTCTAAGTGTATAATAAGGAACTTTGTTATCAATATTTTTGATATATGCCCAGCTTTTAAATAAGTTTGACATTTCCTTAAATTCACCATTAGAAATACCATATGTAATAATCTTTGGAAGTCCGTCAATTATCTCTATGTTCTTTTTCTGTCCACTTATGTTTTTAATTGAAACCTGTCTTACTAATGCTCCAATGCTTTCGTTTGGTAAAACATAGTAATTAACTGTTATTTCAATTCCGTATTTTTCATTTCTTTCGATTACTTTAAAACTATTCTTATTCATACGAATCTGACGTTTTGCATCATCTTCATATTTGAAGAATGGTTCATAATATTCTCCGTCTATGGTTAAGAATGTTCTAAAGCCTTTTACTGTTGTATTTTCAAATGCTGTATTTGCTGAATTGAACTCCATAATGGCATTTCCCTTATTGTCAATACCAAAACTGTTCATTCCCTGACCTCTGTTGGTGTAAAAAGTCCACATTGGAATACCTTTCACACCTGCAAGACCAGGAAGAAAACTTGAGAATGCAGGTAATCTGTCATAATCATCAATTACAAAAGTCTTACCTTCAAGTCTGTAATTTTCCATTATAATCTCCTTACGAATATATCTATTTTTTACTTGTTACACTTTCCACATGAACTTCTGTAGACCATCTTTGGAGAAAGCTTAGTTACAGTACCACTCTTATCTCCCTCATCATTTAATAATCTGAAAAGTTCATTGGCACTGGCACTGCCCATTTCTGTAATCGGATTGTGAACTGTTGTAAGTGGAACTCCGTAATAAGCACTTAATGTGCTGTCATCATAACCTATTACGCTTACCTGTTCCGGAACTTTAATTCCCACATCCTGCAATGCCTGTATACATCCCCATGCCATTTCATCATTGGCACAGAACATTGCGTCCGGCAGTTCTACACCGCTAGAAAGCAATGAGCGCATTTCACTATACGCTAAAGATTCTTCATAATAACCTCTTAAAACAATGTTTTCGTCTATAGGGAGATTGTTCTTTTCCATCATTTCAACGTAACCTTCGTAACGATGCTTGTCATCTCCCGATTCATTTCCATGCATATATCCGATTCTCTTGTGACCAAGTTTAATTAAGTGATCAACAGCCATTGTTGCACCTAACTTATCATCTGATAACACACCTGAAATATTTCTTCCTTTGCTGGCCCTGTCAAGGAATACCATAGGAATATTAACTGTAGCTATTCTCTTAACATAATCACCTATTAAATCTTCATGATAGATAATTGCCCCTGCTACTCCTGATGCAATAATCATTCTATAGATTTCGTCCGGTGAGTTTCCGTTACTTACATAAATATTTAACATATAGTTATTTAATTTACACTGTAAGTGAACAGCCTGTATTAATACCTTATAGAAGTCTCCCTGCAAACTTGTTAAAAAGAGGCCTATTGTATTTTTTCTGTTAGACTTAAGTAATTTTGCATTCATATTTGGAATGTAATGCAATTTTTCTACTGCCAATAATACCTTCTGCTTTGTTTCCTCACTTACGATATCAGCTCTGTTAAAAACATTTGAAACTGTTGAGATTGCCACTCCTGCTTCCTTGGCAACATCTTTTATTGTAACCATACAATAACCTCCATTTTTCTTTAAACATATTTTCTATCCGGCAAAGAGTTTTCCTTCTCTTCGCCGGACAAATCTTTTATTGTTTTACTGGTATACCCTTACATAGTCAACATACATATAATCCTGATATGTTTGTCTTATTCCTGAATTTGTATTGTATTCATTAATCTTTGTCCAGTACTTCGGCGTTACATCTCCACCAAGAACCCCACCTATAGCACAGTTAATGATAAGGTAGAAATCTTTATTATACGGCCATATTGCAGGAACGTTTACACCCTTTCCTGTAGCAACGTACATATCCGGATCATAAGTCCATGTTATTTTTCCGTCAAGGGTAAATGTAACTGAATCAGGTGTCCACACAACACCGTATGTGTGGTATGCACTTGTTGCATCCTTTACAATAGCATTTTTGTACTTATTTCCTGAACTTGTTGACATTCCGTTAAATCTCTGACAATGGATAGACTGTGGTATGGTTGTTTTTGTTTCATCTTTAGTTGATTCAAAAACGTCTATCTCACCACACATCGGCCATTTTCCATATCCTAACATCCAGCCTGCTGCCCATGTTCCCTGACCTTTTGGTAATTTAGCTCTAAACTCAACTTTACCATACTTTAATGAATACATATCCTTAGTCCATATTTTAGTTGAATAATAACGATTAGGTACACATGATTTAGTTTCAGGATTATACTCAAACTGTGGCTTAATAATCAGATTTCCATCTTTTACTTCACTAAATCTCATTTGATAGTTCTGAAGTTCCTTGTTTCCGTATCCGCCGGCACCTGTTGCACCATTATTATTCCATTTTGTTGTGTCAAGCTCTGTTCCTTTAAATTCATCATTCCAAACCATTTTACGAACCTTATCGCTTACAACTCCTGAATATTTGGCACTGGTGTATATTTTCTTACCAACCTTTGAGTATGCCTTGACTTTAAAATAATATGTTTTGCCTACTGTTAAATTGTCAATTTTTGTTCTGCTTACATTACCAACTTTTACAGACTTAAAACCGCTTTTAGCATTTGTGGAGTAATATACATAATAACCTGTTATATACCTGTTACCTGATTTTTCCCACATTACTTCAATACCCTTGTCTGAAGCATTTTTTGCCTTGTCAATTGTAATGTTTGGTGGTGTAACAGTTACAGGAACACTTTTCTTGCTTTTTCCAACTTTAACCACAATTTTACATGCTCCGGGTCTTTTGGCTGTTACTTTTCCCTTTTTAGTTACAGTTGCAATTTTCTTATTGCTTGATGTGAATTTTGCACCTTTTTGTTTTACCTTAATTGTTGTTTTTTTGCCTACGGTTAAAGCAATCTTCTTTCCGGACTTAATAGTTACTTTAGCACTTGCGTCTACCGGATTTACAGCAATAATCGTGGCCACCATGGCTACTGCCATTACAATTGAAGTGATCTGCTTAAAAATCTTCATATTTTTTTGCCCTTTCATTAATATTAATATAGTTATGGGAAAGGTCACATGCATGACCTCTTCCCTGTTGCTTTATTCACCTGTAATACCGGTATTTTCAATACCCTCGATAAACTGTTTCTGAACGAGAGCATATAATACTAATAATGGTGCTATTGCCATAAGTGTGGCTGCCATTCGGTTAGCTTCATTTACCACATTTCCCGTACCACTTGCAGCACCGTTATCAAACAATGCCAGTTTTCCAGGAAGTAATTCTAATGCATCACCCAACATAATATTTGTTGTGTAAGTTTCATTCCAGTTAAATACGAATGAAAACAGGAATACAACAAGTATAGTTGATATTGATAATCTGATTGCTACGTGATAGAACACCTTAAATGAGCCGGCTCCATCAATCATTGCTGCTTCATCTAATGATTTTGGAATCATGTTGAAAAAGTTATAAAATATCAAAATTAACATTGTGGAATAAGTTCCCTGGCCTAACAAAGCCATTAATATCTGAGGAATAGCTGTGTTAATCATCTTAATTCCAATTGCACTTTCTAATGTTCCAAATAACATAATTCTTGGAACTGTTAAAAGTGGAACCGGAAGAATGAATGCTAATATAAGCATTACAAACCAGAAATTATGTCCCTTAAATGTATATCTTGATAATGCAAATCCTGTCATTGCCGACACCGCTGTCTGTGCTATGGCAAGCACTGCTGAAAACAAAATCGAGTTAATCAGTGACGTTGGTATGTTAAGTGTTGATATTGCATTTTTAAAGTTATCCAGTGTAGCATGTTTAGGTATCCAGCTTATTGCCGGGTCAATTAAATCCTTAGATGTCATAATTGCTTTTGAAATCATCTCAAAAATCGGCTCTAAGAAAATAAATCCTATGCATATAAGTACAAAATATATTGCTACTTTAGAGATAATTGCAACACCTTTTAATTTCTTTAATTTGGCAAAGTTGATTTTCTTTATAGCTGACAAATCAATTTTCTTTGCACTTGTATCTTTATTTGCCATATAACTTTGCCTCCTTTGCCTGATGTCTCTTTTGAGCTGCAAGTCTTCTCTTCTGCTGTTTGTCTAACTTCTTTAACTTCTTTTCCTGTCTCTTTCTCGCCTTTATATCCTTTGGCTTTCGCTCTCTGAATAATAAGAATACAATTCCTACGATAATCAAAACAATTACAGTGTATATCCATGCGTAGGTTGCCGCATAACCTAATCCGCTTCCCGTTTCACCGGTCTTTTCTTCAATCAGTTCATACAACGGATTAATTGAATTAAACATACCAAGCTGAATAACTGTAAATATCGTGATAATAAGTCCAATCTGCTTTAACATTGGAATTGTTATCTTCCACATTATCTGCCATGCATTAGCAGAATCAATTCTTGCTGCTTCATAAATGCTTGTATTGATTTTCTGTAAACCGTTTATAAACAGTACAATAGGAATACCTGTAAACCATAAAATTATTGATAACTGGTCAAATATTCCTGCCAATGCTGATGCTAAAGCCGGTGAATAACTGTCAATAATCTGCATTATGAAAATGTTTGAATAAGCATTTGCCTTTTCCACTGCCGCATTGATTTTATCTGCTGCTGTTGCCTCTGCACTTTGAACCTGCATAATCTGTGTCATAACCGGTCCTGACATAATTACAACCGGAAGGAAATAAATTGTTCTAAGTATTCCCTTACCTGTAGTAATCTTGCAAAGGAGATAAGCAATGATAAATGATAATACTACTACAATAAATGTATACGGTACAATCATCTGTAAATACTTAATCAGTGCCGGAAGGAAATCCGTACTTCCTACAAAGGCTTCAATGTAATTGTTTATGCCTGTAAAATGGATTTCATATCCTAATGTTGTCTTTTTAACATTGTTAAAACTTAAGTAAATTGTAAATATGAACGGAAAAAGCGTAAATGCCAGAAATCCGATAATCCATGGAGCCATGAACATATAACCTGTTCTGTCCTGTCTCTGCTGATATGTACGCATTTTCTTTCTTTTCTTAGGTTTTGCCTGTGTCTTAGGAGTTGTTGCTGACTTAATCTTTTCTTCTGCCATTATTTAACACCTCCCTCTATAACTTTTGCACTCATGGCTGCTACTGTTGTATTTCCTACAGTAACATCTTCATCAGTGTAATTTATAACAATACTCTTTTGGCTGCCATCCTTTGAATAGCTGTTTTCTATTACACCATCCTGTAATACTTTTCTTCCATCCCAGTTGTATCCTGCAACCTGTGATAAAGGCTCGTTTACAACCTTATAAATATTCTGAATCAACTCTTCATACTGTTCAAACTCTGTTGAATAGTAATCTGAAGATGTAGTTGATGCTAATAAGTAAGATGGCTGCTTAGTTAAAACAAATGACGGTGAAATGTTATAATCAATCATTCTTAACTGGTCTGTTGCTGAGTAGAATGAGAAGTTAGCATATGGTGCGTAAACTTCCATTGTACCGTGAAGTACCATTTGTAAGAATGGAACCGTATCAGTTTCGTAAACATACTGTGATGTTCCAACCGGTGACTGTAAATATCTGTCCGCATACTTCCATAAGTAAAGATTTGGATTTACAAGATTAACCTTTGTTCCTTTCTTTGTTATGTTTTCAATTGTATCCTGATATAACTTTACAGCCTGAGATACTGTTGTTTCAGCTCCATCACTGTTATATGTGCTGATTAATACATTTGAAGCACCTTCTATTGTAAATGACGGGCTTAAATCTCCCAAATCATCATACAAATCCTGAATCCACTGCGCAGTCTTTTTAGGTGCTGCGTATCCGTATTCCGTTACCGGAACATTCTTTGGAAGAACTTCTGATTTATCCAGTTCAAGATACCGTGTATTCAAATGCTTTGCTGCATTGTTATAGTAACTTACCATATCTTCATTAATTGTAGTAAATTCTCTTGAGAATGAAATATCTACATTCTTCTTGTTAAAGTCTGACATAAGGCTTTCAAAAGCACCCTTCTTTCCAATTGAGCCAGAGAACTTAGTGCTGTTTGGTTTTGCCAGCGTCTGTCCGCCACTTTGCCATCCTATTAATCCTGAATTAATGTTGCTTATTCCATCATCTAAAATTTTGTCCAAGATACTTCTTACATCATCAACTGTTGTAACATCAACTTCCTGTGTTGAGAATACACCCTTCTTAGAATCTGACATAAGGAAGTCAATTCTAATTGGAATATTTCCATCTGCTGTTTTTTCAGTTAATGTTCCATTGTCAATTAAATGCTGTCTGTATGCCTTAGCCATTCCTGTATAGTCTGCTGCCGGCTTTCCGTCGCTGCCGTCACCACTTAAAAACTGATATGTCATTGATATATCAAACTTGTTTGGCTCATCCTGAGTCTTTCTGTATGACTCACCTGCCTGATTTATAACCTGATAAAATTCAGAGTTGAATTTGAAGCTAGGGTATGCATATGTATATCTTACTTCACCTTCTCCTGATGATGAAGGTGTTGCATTAATTGACATATATTCATCACCACTGTCCGCATAAGCTACAAATGCTGCCTGGGTTCCGTCACCATGGGAAATACCAAATACCGGCATTGTAGGATTCTTTACAGGAACTGTATCTCCTAATGAATCATAATATGTAAGCTGTGTTGCAGGGTCTTCCCCATAAACCTTACCTTTATAATCACTGAATTTTGTCTTGTTGTCTTCAAATCTTACCAATGCACCGCTTCCATCAGGAATTAATGCATAACCCGGTGTAATTTCTTTTCCCTTAAGAGTTACCCAGTCCTGCTCATCTTTGTCATATGCTAATGTTGCGCCACCACTTGTTCCTAAGAACGGTGTAATAACAATGTTGCATATTTTATCAATGGCTTTTCCTGTAATTTCTTTATAAGGAATGTTGTATGTTATGTTTCCGTCATCTCCAAAAGTAATATATACATTAATGCCTAAATCTTCTTTCTCAATTTTAAATAAGCATTTTAATACATATTCACCTTTTTCCTTGTCTACTGCTTCAAGTCCTGAATTGCCTTCATCTTCATCATATGATGCTGATGAAACTCTTGAAGTCTTCATAGCCTTACCTGAGCCTGTGTAGTACTCAACAGTAAGAAGCGAGTTTGCATATGCACCATAACGGTCATTAGTAAAGGATGAATCCTTTGGTGTATTGGCAATTGTCTTTACGTCTGCCACACTAATTCCCAAATCATCTGCATAATCTTTAATTTCTGACGGGTCATTATCTTCCTTGGCACTGTTTACCACATCAAAAGCTTCTTCTATCTCTGATGGAAGTGCTATGTCAACACCTGTTTTCCAGATATAACCTGTGTTCTTGTTTTCAATTAAGATAATATCCCTGTCATCTCTGAAATAATATCTGTAATCTCCTTTTTCACAAAGAAGTTCATAAGCATTTGTTTTTTCAAGTCCCGATTCAACCTTTTCAGGAGCCGGTCTTGTATCTCTGTTTGTGTTAAGGAACGCAGCTGCTACCGCAACTCCAAGAGAAAGGACACATAAGAGACATACAACAAGTGCTGTTATTTTTAACTTTTTATATTTAGCGGCCTGTAACATTTCTTATAATCTCCTTTCCTACTGTTAATAAGAAGTCATACAACTGTTCCCACATGATAATAACTACCAGAACTACTATAGCTGCAATTAACATAAACACTGCTGTTATCAGTAAACTTACCACTGTATTTTTGAAATCATAATCATGTACAGTTGAAAGTCCCTCAAATATAACTGCTATGCTCCATACAAGTCCGATAATCATTATTACTGTAAGAATAAATGACTCATTATATGTCAATACATATGACATTCCGATAGTTGCCAACATGCATATCATAACCGGCATTAATCCGTAAGCCGGAATCATGTATACCTGTTTTAAGGTTCCGTCACCATCTGTAATTGATGTTACAAGATAGTTACATACAATAAAGAGAATCAATATTGCAAAGAAACCAACTACCACTGCTCCCATATCCATATCTTCAACCTTTGTATACTGGTAAATAAATCCTTTTGATGTCTGATACAGCATATATACACCGAAAAATACAATGTAAATAATTGTTGCTGCTATCATTGAGCCGTTTTTATGTACCCTTATATCATAGTATCTGTCAATAGGATGCTTTGCACATTTGAAAGCGTATCCGATTTCACCAATAACCGGTGTATTCTTTAATACCTTTCCTAATGCACGTTTCTTTTTCTTAATAATTTTATTCTTATCAATAAATCCAATAATAACCTTAAGTGCAATTAATATAATAAGAATAACAAGAACTGTGCCAAGCCATTTCTGAATTGACTTATTTCTTACTTCCCAGAATGCATCTGAATATCCGTCTCTGTTTCCGGCTATTTCAAAATGTTCCATTGCCTTATCATATTTTTCTGCATTGAAGTATGCCTTTGCTACACCATTGTGTGCTAAAACCGACATCTGGTTAAGCTGTAATACATAATTCCAATCTTTAAGTGCATCATCGTAATCACCGTTTTCGTATTCGTCTAATGCCTTAAATATTGTTGTTGCATATTCTGTAGGTGTGAAGGACTGTAAGAATCCTTTCTTTCCGTCAGCTGTCCAGATATTTCCGTCCCTATCTACTGCTATTGTAGTAAGGGATGAGAACAAACCTGAAATATCAGTATCCTCTGCCTGTTCACCTAATGAGAATATTACTTCTCCTGAGCTTGTGTATACCCAGATAAATCCTTTAGAATCACTTGCGTAAATAATTCCATTATCATCAGCAGTTACATCGGTAAAAGCATCTGAAGATATTATTGCACCATTAAACATATTTTTTCCGTTTGTACTATGTTTCTTTAAAAGGTCACCACCCTTTCCCATACAAACTGAGTAAGCTGTTCCCTTCTTATCAACATATACATTAGAGAATGTTGATGGCAAAGTGTTTAACGCTGCGGATTTTTTCTGCTGTTCTTTTGTATAAATAATTTTTAAGAACACCTGCTGTGGTGTTAATGTAGCTTTGTTTGAGGTAAAGTAACCTAAGAATTCCCCTGTATTAGCCAACTGAATAATTCCGGCATATACACCTTCTGATACGATGTATAAGTTATTTCCGCTATCTACTGTCACTTTACTAGGTTCGTAGTTTGTATCTGCAAAAATCGGTGCCGTTGGTCTGTCATATCTTCTTACATATTCAAAGTCTTTTGTGAATCTGAATACTGTTTTGGCTCCGGTATCTGCAACATATATTTCTCCTTCGTTTGTTCTAAAAATTCCCTTTGGAGTATCAAATCCCGTAAAATCTTTAGATTCAACTGTCTGTTTATTTATGACCTTTACAACTTTTTCTGTGTTTAAGTCAAAAATTACAATTCTTCTGTTTCCGGTGTCAACGATGTATGCCTGATTGTTATCATCAATAATCATGTCCTCCGGATCTGAAAGACCTAAGTCTGTTATGGTTCTGTCCGGCAGGTAAGCATCCTGTGTTCTTACCATCTCACTTTGGTCATCCATTGTATATGTATAACTGGTTGCCTGAGAAGCTGCCACAGGTAAAACTGCCATAACCGTAAATATCAATGCCAGAAACAGAGCCGATGATTTTTTCCATAATTTTCTCATTTATCTGCCTCCTTACTTGATACCTGAACTTGCCATTGTGTTCATAACCTTTGACTGCATGCATATGAAAATTATAAGGTTTGGTAAGAACAGGAATAAACTTGATGCTGCTACCATACCTGCTGCCGCCACCGCATTATTTACACCAATGGAGTTACAATAATATGTTAATGTTCTTAACGCTTCGTTTGTAATGTAGTTGTTTGATGTTTCAACGTTATTCCATACCTGCTGGAATGTAAGCACTACTGATGTTGCAAGAGCCGGCTTTGTAAGTGGAACAATTACCTTTCTTAAAATGGTAACATCTCCTGCACCGTCTACTACAGCTGCCTCAATAAGTGCATTCGGAATACCGTCAACAAACTGTTTTACAAGGAACAAACTTACAGGCACTGCAATAAGTGGAAGAACATGTGCAAACCATGTGTTGTATGCTCCGATTCTTACTATAATTAAGTATCTTGGAATAGCAACCGCTGTGGCTACAAACATAAGTGCCATCTGGTTGACTTCCCATAAAGCTCCCTTTAATTTGAACTTCTTTTTAGAGAAAACATACGCAGCCATAATTGTAATGATTATTCCAAGTACAACTGTTAAAAATGCTACTATAAATGAGTTCAAAAAATATCTTGACATTGGAATACCTGTTGCACCTGATAAGCTAAACAGGTTTTTAAAGTTATCCAATGTAGGATTTTGTACAAAAAGTGTAGGTGGGAATCTAAACAATTCTCCTAAAGGTTTAAATGCATTATTTATCATAAATATTACCGGAAGGATCATAAATATTGATAATGGTAATGCAACTACATGGAACTTAATCTGTCCACGGGAAAATCTTGTAGGATTAATTCTGTTACCTTGAAAATTTGCCATTTATGTATCCTCCTTTCTAATATTCTTCTTTTTCAGTAAATAATGTATTGGCTACCTTACTACATACCCATACGAGACATAACAGTGCAACAGATACTGCCGCCGCATAACCCATCTCGTATCTTACAAATGCGTAATCATCAATGTGGTTGGCTATCAGCTGTCCGGAATATCCCGGTGTCGGGTTTGCTCCTGCTAACTGTACACCAATCCAACCCATGTTAAATGCATTTACAATAGACATAACCGCACCGAATAACATCTGTGGTTTCATTGAAGGTATCGTAATGTATATAATTTCCTGGGCTCTGTTTTTGATACCGTCCACATAAGCCGCCTCGTATAGTTCCTGATCTATGTTCATAATACCTGATATCATAGATAAGAATCCGATACCCATTGAAGACCACAGGGATATAAATATCATAATTCCCATAAAGTAATCTGACGAAATCAACCACTGTATAGGCTGATTAATAAATCCAAGTTTCTGCAGCCATGCATTAGCAAGACCGTTTTGGTCACCTGAGAAGATTGTCTTCCAGATGTACTGAATCATAATCTGACCTGCCATGGAAGGTGTGTACATTGCCAGGGCATATAATGTTCTTGCCCTTGGTGTAACCTGTGCTAATATCCATGCCATTATAAATGACATAACGTATCCGCCTACACCTACTACTATGGCATATAACACTGTATTTGGAAGAACGTATTTCATAAATACTTCATCACCTGTGAGAAGTGTTACATAGTTAGTCATTCCTGCAAACTTTGGTGTATTAATAACGTCAAAGTAAGTGAATGATAAGCCTATGGCAATTATGATTGGTAATAAAATAAATGTAAAAAACAATAATCCGTACGGAAGTAAAAGTAAAAACGAATGAAAGCCTTCTGTCTGGTAAAACTTTTTACTGCTTCTTACTTTTACCTTTTTTGTAGCTACGGCTGTATTACTCATTCGAACTTACCTCCTCTCCCGGATCTGCTTTTGCCTTATCCTGATTTTCTTTTATCCAGTCATATCCCTGGAGTTTGAATTTCTTAACCATTTTTCCGTTTTCATCGTAATAGCCAAGTTCCTTCATTTTACGAACAATTTCTTTATTAACATCATTCTTTGCTTCATCTACTGCGACCTGACCTGCAGTACCGTCAAATACCATTGTTGTCCAAATATTAGAAATAGTTCTTTCCAGTAAATACTGTCCCGGTGTTCTTGTAACGTCTGTTACATAATTAATCTGTTCTGTAATAATCTTCTTGTCAGCTTCATCCATAGGGTTATTTTCCAATGCTGCCCTGTTAGCTGATAACCAGAAGAATGTCTTTCCATATGATGAGCGAAGTGTGTATGTATATTCTGTCTGAACGCTCTTACTTGTCCACCACTTAAGGAATTCCCATGCTTCCTGCTTCTTATCAGATGTGTTAAAGATTGCTCCACCTGTACCGTTTGCAACAAAAGTTCTGTTGACTGTTCCATCTTCCTGTTTTGTACCAAGATACTGTGAAATAGCCCATTTACCGTCTAATTCTTTTGCTCCGTTTTTAATAAGTGTGTAATCTTCCATTCCTACGATACCAATAGGTAATACTGAATATCTGAATGAGTTAAAGAATGTCTGCACTGATGTATCAAGAGAATACTTAGTAAACAAATCACCAAGTAACTGTAATCCCTTAACTGATTTCTTAGAATCAATACCTGTTGTAATCAGTCCGTTATCATCCTGAGTGTATAACTCTCCACCATTCTGTAATATCATTGGCGCTGTCTGATAGAACCACTTATAACCTGTTGTTCCTAAAGAAATGTTGTGATAGAAGTTCATTCCATATCTCTGTAATGTAGGAAGAATTTCAATTAAATCATCCCATGTATTAGGAACCTTTAACCCAAGGTTTTTAAATATATCCGTTCTGTAAACGATTGCATTAAAGTCTGTTGTTTCAGGTATAGCATACATTCCTTCATTATATACATATGATACAAATGAACCTGTAGGGAATCTTCTTGCTACAGTCCAGAAATCATCAAACTTAGTCAAGTCATATAAAGCACCACGGCTTGATAAATCAAATGGTACATATGACATAAGTCCCAATGCCACATCAGGTGTCTGGTCAGCTGCAATAGCCAGTGTCAGTTTGCTGACATCAGGCATTGTTGAAACCTTAACCTTAATATCTTTTCCGGTCTGTTCCTTATAATATGGAACAAACTCTGTATCTACCATCTTCTGAAGTAAGTCAACGTGAGTAATTGCTCTGTTTACCCAGATAGTAAGAGTTTTGCTGTCCTCTTTTGCTCCTGTTGCATATTTATCAGAAGTAAAAGTATTTACCAGTGATCTTACACCTGTCCACATTGAACTTGCCAATGATGGATTTGCACTTTTAATCTGATTCTTTTCTCCATAGATATAGATTCTGTCTAATGTAAATTCATTAGATGTTACCTCTGTTGTAAAGTTACTAAGTGAAACTAATATAGAGTTTTCAGCACCTGTTAAATCTTTAGTATGAAGTGCAATTTCATCAGGATATTTTTTCATTGTCTTAATAAATTGCTGTGCTTCATCAAGATATGCCAATATGGCACTTGAATTTCCATTTGGTGAATAATCCTGAAGCAAATATCTTATATGTTTAATAATTGTTTCGTAAGCATTAAGGTAATCAGAGATTTCCGGAATGTACTTTGTCATTTTCCAGTTTCTCTCTGTATCAACATCACTACCCGTAATTTTTGTAATTTCCAGCTGGAAATCTGTAAGATGCTGCTGTAAAAGAAGAGCATATCTGTATGCTTCCATTACTGGCTCATTTTCCTGCTTAATTGCGATAGTGTGTTTGCCTTCTGTTAAATAGAAATTGTAATTGTTTCCATCTTTGTCTGCCAATGTCACATTTTCATAGCCTGATGATACAGGTTCAAATGCGTAATTGTACATTTCCTCAAATGGAACTTCCCCATCTATTTTTATTGTTTCAAATGACTGGAATTCTTTCTTTCCATTGTCATAGTGGAATGCAATATTGTAATTTCCTGTTTTCTTTACATTAAATGTATATACAATTTCGTTACCTGCTGAATTCCACTGTAATGTATTTAACTTTTCGTGATCTATGTTGAATCTTGTAAGTGATGTATTTGTATCGGTTCCATACACAGCGTCTGTTGAATTTTTCTGTGTATAATAAACTGCATCAATTTCTAGCTGATCATCTTCCGCTGTTACTAACTCTGCATCCTGATGCTGTGCCGCATAGTCTTTATATGATGCAACATTTGTTTTTGCTTCCTGCGCCATTAACTTGCCAAGAGCTAATCCACCTGATGAAACATTTTCGATATTGATTTCATTTTCTCCCTTTTCTAAATAGAAACATAATGGTGTGCTTGATACATATGTATTGTTGTATAAGTATGTATTGGTCCATTTCTGTATTCTGTTCTGACTAGGTGCCATTTCATCACCATAGCTGTCTAAAGGAAAATCTTTCTTTTCGTCGCTTCCTACATATTTGTCAGTATCTACGTCTGTCCATAAAATAGGAAGTGCAATGGTATTCATTTCTGAATACTGCTGTTTTCCATTAATGGTAGCACTGACGGTGTAATCTGATAAGGACTCACCTACTGACATATAATCTATGTTTAAATAATATAATCCGGATTTTTCTACGGATACTTTATATTTGGCAACATCTGTATAGTCTAATTCCACCATGTCTGAATCATATTCTTTAACAGCTTCAGGCGTGGTGTCATCTGTGTTTTTCTTTTTCTCAGCGTAATATACCTTAGCATCTTTGCCGTTTTCTAAAACCGCCTGATGATTTCCCTCACCGATTTCTTTATTTGTCTTAATAAAGTCTGTATAGTAAACCTCTGTTTTTTCACCATCATCAAGGTACGCATTAGCCAATAAGTCATAAGCCTTTTGGACTTTATGATTATCTGCATCCTTTATGTAAGTTACTTTTGTACTAAATACAAACTGATTAAGGCATACAGCTGCAACAATGACACACACTATACCAATTATAATAGCAATAACTTTTCTTTTCATTGTTGTCCTTTCCTTTTTATAAAAGCGGAACTACGTTTTTGTAGTTCCGCAATTACTTATGTATTAATTATTAGTTACGATTATTTTAAGTCTGCGTCCTCAAATCCGTAATATTCTTTTAATGCATCTTTTAACTGTTTCTGTGCTGTCTGAATACGCTTGTTGCATGAATCATTCCAATCTGATAATCTTGACTTAACATTATCTGCCCAATCCTTATCAGTAAACCATGCTCCGGCAACATTTTCCTGTCCGCAGTTAATCCATTCGTAAAGTGTCTTTGTTGTGTCACCGTTTTCTGAAATTGTGCTAGTCCAGCATTTGTCAATGTAATCCCATGTCTTTCCTTCTTTCCAGATTTCAAGAACTTTCTGGAATCCTTCTTTATCAGCATATGCTTTATGAGCGTCAAGCTTGTTCCAGATTTCCATCTGTGCATCGTAATCATCACCTGAAACTACAGGGAATGTATCACCTGCTGCTGACTTAAGCTGACCATTGTCTGACCACTTCTGATCAAATATTGCCTGTCTTGCTGCTGTACTTGCTGTCCAGAATGAAGCAAATGTATATGTAACATCAAGTTTCTGTTTTTCTTCATCACTCCATTCAGATTTCTTGTCATCTAATGAATAGTTGTGAAGACAAATAGGATCCATAATTACCTTAATTGTATTTTCACAGTAGTCTGTTGATGGGTATGGGTAAATGTCCCAGTCAGCTGACTTAATATAAGCGTCGCTATCCTTTGCTGATTCATCAGCACCTGCTGTAAGGAACCAAGGATCTTCAAAGTTTACAAGAGATCTGTTGTTTGTGAAGTAGTACCAGCTATATGCTGAACATTCTTTTACAATATCCTTTGTAATCTTTCCAGCACCTGCTGCAACGTCAATAGACTTTTCAGCCCATTTAGGGAAATACTTAAGAAGTGATTTTACTTCATCACTATTTAAGTCAATTTTGTTTTCTTCCTTAATCATCTTATTAATAGTTGTTGTTCCAAGGTTTACAATATCAACAGGTGTTCCCTTTGAACCCCAGAATGTTTTTCCATCCGCCTTTGAAACAAAACGTGTATATTCATCAATGCTCCAGTCAGGCTTTGGAACGTTAATATTGTTATCTTCTGCTAATGCCTTGTTAACCCAGATTCCACCAGGAATTGTGTATGATGGAAGTCCTGCCTGGAATCCATAATAGTTAAGATTGCTCATAAGTGTTTCGTTATACTTCTTATATGTTGCGTCATCCTTGTATGCTGACAAATCAGCAACTAAACCTTTTTTAATGTCGTTTATTACGTTTGTTGATCCCCAAATATCAGGATACTTTTTGTACTTCGCCTGGAAGTTTTCCATTTCCTGTTCCCATGATGCTGTGTTGTACTGATCAGGGTCACCAACTTTTGACCATAAATTAATCTTAATGTTAGGGTATACAGTGTGGAACTTCTGAGCCACTGCGTATACCTGTGCTACGTTCTGAGCCACAATCTTGCTAGGATCTGATAATTTCTTTCCTGCTGCGCTATCAGGATTTCCGATATCCTCATAGTATTCTCCATCACCGGACCATACCATAATAGATACTTCTCCCTTAGTGTCCTTTGCCAAACCTGTTGTAATGCCGAGATTGTCGCTGCCATCTCCGCCCTTCTTGCTCTCCTTAGAGCTTCCACAACCTGTTAATGCCATTGAAGCACCAAGTGTCAATGTTAATGTTAAAGCTAATGCTTTACGGCCTAATTTTTTCATTTTAATATCCTCCTTCATTTTGAAAAAATTTAATCACCTACATTAGAAACCACATAGTGATTTTCTTTAAAACGATTTTATCACAAGAATATGTACAAATCAACAGTAAAAAACGATTTTACAATATTTTTTATTGTAATATTTTAACAACGGATTGAAAACGCTTTTCATAATTTTTTACTATATTTTCCAATATAATTTTGTATACTTATCAATAATCCCAATATTTAGTGAAACGTTTTCACTAAAACGCCCTATTTGGTGGCTAAAGATTTATTTTTTTTATGAAGTGTCTTATTCATTAATTTCTATTTTTCCGACAAATAAAAAAAGCAGCCACCAACTAAAAGTCAATGACCGCTCTTTTCAGATAAATATTTTATTTTAATTAAGCTTCTTTTCTTTTTCTTGAAAAGACAACGATAACTGCTGCTGCTGCGATAGCTGCTACTGCACAAGCGTAAGGTCCGAAATCTCCGGTTGCTACTGTTGTTGTATTTGTAGCAGGCTGTGTTGTATTGCCACCATTGTTGTTCTGCTGATTGTCACTTGCTGCTGCAGGTGCTGCTAATGAATAATCTGTACATGTGATTACTGTAGCCTTTGCAGCCATATCTCCATCACCGTCTGAAATAGCTGACTTTCCGCCTTCAGCCCATGTGTACAAATCTTTTTCATCATCTCTGTCACCAAAATCTCCACCTAATCCAAAGTAAATTGAATTAGCATCACATTTAGCTGTAAATGTTTCATCAACTGTTACTGCCTGATTTTTTGGTAACTTAACCCATTTAGCAAATGCAATATTTTCCTTAGTTGCAATCTTAATTACAACCCATTTGTCCATCTTAGTTGATTTCAATGTACACTTTAATGTATACTGCTCACCTTTTTTAATATCAACTTTTCCTTTGCCTTCCTGGAATACCTGGTATCCCCAAACACCACCCCAACCGATAGTGTCCATGTTAGCTGTCCAGCCTGTAGCTGAATTTTCCTTAAATGAACCTTCTGATGCTTCGTACCATACATTACCTTCTGAGAAACCTATGTAATGTCCCCAGGTACCTGCTGCGAAACAACTTGCGCTCATGCCTGCAGTTAATGCAACTGTAGCTACTACTGCCGCAATTCTTTTTAATACTTTCATTTTATTTCCTCCTTTATTCAGATAAATATACCCGATATATTGTGAGTATAGCACGAAGAATACCGTAGTTCAATAAATAAAATCATTTTTATTATCCTTTCTAACAATTTTTACAATCTTTTATGTCTTATTCTGTACATTGTCAACAAAGTTGTTGTTTCTGCAATTTTAAACTTTTTTCCTTTGCATATTCATTTTTACCTATAAATATGTTACTATGTTTAAGGCTGTTTTTTAATAGTTTTATCATAATATGAAATCAGTTATTTTTATCTGATTTACATTAAATATAGGAGGTTATTATGATTCGTCTTATAGGAGTTTTTTTATTCCTTGTAGTTTACTTTATTATATCATTACCAATACAGTTAGCTGAACTTATTATTCAAAAATTTAATATGGATATAAGAAATAAAAGCAGTCTTTCTTTTGTACAATGGGGATTGAAATGTGTAATGTTTATTTCAGGAGTAAAACTTGAAGTTACGGGATATGAGAATATTCCTAAGGATACTCCTGTTTTGTTTGTAGGAAATCACAACAGTTTTTACGATATTATTGTTACTTATCCGTTGATGGAACGACCAACAGGATTTGTTGCAAAAAAGGAAATAAAAAAAGTACCATTTCTTAGCTGGTGGATGTATTTTGTAAATTGCATCTTTTTAGACAGAAGTGATCCAAGAGCCGGGCTTAAATCTGTTTTAGATGCGGCAGGTCTTATTAAAAAGGGCATTTCTGTATTTTTGTTTCCTGAGGGAACCCGTTCAAAAGACGGAAATATGCTGGAATTTAAGGACGGTGGTTTTAAAATTGCTACTAAATCAAAGTGTCCCATTGTTCCTGTAGGAATAACAGGTTCTGCAGATGTTTTTGAGAATCATTTTCCTCTTATTAAATCAACTAAAGTAACTGTAACCTTTGCCGAGCCTATTTATACCGCTGATTTATCCAGGGAAGAAACCAAAGGACTTTCCGCAAGGGTTAAAGGAGAAATTCAAAATATTATTTCTAAATAATAACTTTTTGTTTTTTGATGTTTAAAAAATTTTATGCCAATGGGGGTAAGCCATGGGTTTTGACCAATGAAAATTTTACTTTTAACCCTCTCATCTTAATATTTTATTGTAAATTTTTCTGTTAAATGATAGAATAACACAAGAGACAAAAAAGTGGAGGTACATAATGAATATTTTAAACAATATTTCACCAATTATGGCACTTAGCGGACTGACAATCGGACTTATTGTGGTGGTTGCAGTTTTGTTAGTAGCTGTTATTGTTCTTTATTTTATAGGTCGTAAAGCCGAAAAGAAACAGGCAGAGCAGGAAAAGACCATGAAAGAAAATGCTCAGACAGTCAGCCTGTTTGTTATTGATAAGAAGAAGTTAAAACTTAAGGATTCAGGACTTCCGAGTATCGTTCTTGAGCAGACACCTAAGTATGCCAGACGTGCAAAGGTTCCTATTGTAAAAGTTAAGGCAGGTCCAAGAGTTATGAATCTGATTGCAGATGCAAAGATTTACGATCAGATTTTACCAAAGCAGGAAATTAAAGCTACTGTCAGTGGTATTTATATCACTTCATTTAAAAGAATACGTGGTCCTATCTACGAACCGCCAAAAAAGAAGAAACATTTTTGGCAAAAAAGTAAATAAGACAGCACATAAAAAAAGTCCCGATACACCGGGACTTTTTTTATGCATTTTTTAGTTTCTAAGCTGTCTGCCTCTCGGCAAGCTGCCTCTTTAATTCCTCTATTTCTTTTTCATATCTTCTACGTTCTTTTTCTATTTGACTTTGCTTTTCGTCCAGCTTCTCCTGCATCCTTTTGCGTTCAGCTTCTCCTCTTGCTTCTCCTAATGCTTCCCCACTCATTCTTGCATCCCTCATCATGTCATCAATTGCCTTACACATATCCTGCTTTTCCTCCTTCTCTTCAATCTTTATGTTAATGTTTGCACATTCCCTGATTACCACCATGGCACCCCCTTCTTTTAATATTTCGAGATATATACTATTAGTTTTTTTAATTTCTTTATAGTATACACCGGATATAAAAAAAATACAATAGTGAGGATTAGAATCCACTTGCAATCCTCACATCACAGTATCTTTATTACATCTTATATTTATTATAGTATATATTATTTGTTGTGTTGTCAAGTCGTTTTTTAAATTATACATATTTTTTGTGTTTTCTTTGAATAGTTACCGGAAAATGTAAATTTCACCTACACCCGGCTTAAATCAATTTCAATTTCACTGTCCGATATTTTACTGTTGTTGGCATATAATTCATATGCAATTTTCAAATTAATTTTGTCTTTTTCTTCAACCACATTAATATCCTTAGTCAAAACCTCCATAAGTAAGTCACCATATGGCGTGCTGTGCAATGCCTGATTGTTCTTCCCTTTTTCAAAAATCATTTTTCCACTCATGAATCCTGACCTTTTAACCTCTGCAAAGGAATCGTTAAACTTAATTATATTCTTTGTTTTCACTCCGGTTTCATCATCAATGTCCTCATAAGTTACATAATGCTTGCTATTTCTTGTATAATATTTTCCCGGAGTTACGGTTTCAACGCTGTCTCCTGTTTCTTCCACTATCTGAAGTCCCTTTACTTTTACTATTACCTTGCTATTTACCATCCTAGTATTCCTCTATATTTATCTGATTTGCCTCGTCCACATCAAAAGGCATAATTGAATCTGCAAAACTTTCAAACCTGTCAGCAGCATCGCTTACATAAAAGTCACATGTAGGGTTAGCATTAATATCTGCTCTTATTCCATGCTGGGTTAAAAGCTCCCCTAAGCTAATGGCTGTCTCATAGGCAGGATTTACCAAATTAACATCCGGGCCCATTATTTTTCCTATGGTACTTCTTAAAAGAGGATAATGGGTACAGCCTAAAATAAGACTGTCTATGTTTTGTTCCTTAAGTTCGTCTAAATATCTTCTTGCAATCTCATCCGTCACTTCGTCATGAAGCATTCCCTCTTCTACCAAAGGGCAAAACAAAGGACACGCCTTTCCTATAACAATTATTTCAGGGTCAATGCTTCTTATATATTCAGTATATAATTTACTTTTAATGGTTCCTTCCGTTCCAATAATACCAATACGCTTGTTTTTGGTAGTTTCTATGGCAGCAATTGCTCCCGGTTTTACCACACCTATAACAGGTATATCTAATTCCTTCTCTATGGTATCAAGGGCAAATGCACTTGCAGTATTACATGCAACAACAATTGCCTTTACATCCTTTGTTCTCAGAAAATGTACTATCTGCCTTGAATATCTGATAATTGTATTTTTGGATTTACTTCCATAAGGAACTCTGGCGGTATCTCCAAAATATACAATGCTTTCATTAGGAAGCTGTCTTGTAATTTCCCTTGCTACCGTAAGTCCGCCCACACCTGAATCAAAAACTCCTATAGGTGCGTTATTATTTATTAATTCCATAATACATTTCCTCCTATACTTTGATATATTTTACCTTTTATCCCCCGTTATTTCAATAGAATTAAAAGCATTTGTATAAAAAGATTATAAGAGGCAATACTCTAAATACAACCACTAAAGTAAGAGACAAAAATTAACTATGTTTATTAAAAAAACGTTTCCGACACTTAGCCCTCCACCAAAGGGTGGGGCAATACATATTCTATAAGGAGATTGAACAATGAGAAATAAAAGAATATTTTTAAGTTTTATAATTTTTATTGCAGGTATTGTAATGTTTAACTTTTACAAAAGTTCTGAAACTACTGCTACGGTAAAAGCCCTGTCTGAAAGTGCCATACGCTTCCATGTCCGTGCCAACAGTGATTCCCAAGATGACCAGGCCCTAAAAATGGAGGTAAAAGAAAAAGTAGTTGACTACATATATAAAAATACAAAAACCTTAAATACCCTTTCCGAAACAAAGGATTTTATACTAAAAAACGATAATAAAATAAAAAAGCTGGCAACTGAGACTATCCGAAATTCAGGATATGATTACTCAGTATCTTCCAGCTTTGGAATGCAGGATTTTCCTGTTAAAACCTATGGTGATGTTACCTTTCCTAAAGGCCGCTACACATCATATACCATTTATATAGGAGAAGGCATAGGGCATAACTGGTGGTGCGTGTTGTATCCCCCATTATGCTTCGTAGATGCCTCCACCGGGGTAGTTCCTAACTCATCTAAAGAAATGCTTAAGGAATCCCTTACGGAAAAAGAGTATGACACCGTAGTTCAGTATCGTTTTAAATATCTTACCTTTTTAAACAACTTTATCAATTAATAAATTCCGTTAAGTAAAGCTGTTCCGTAAGATTGTTCTGCGTTAAATTTTCCATAACCTTTTCTGCCTTTTCAATATTATCAAAAAGTCCAAATACTGTAGGACCGCTTCCACTCATTATGGAATTTAAGGCACCTCCATTAATCATTATATCTTTTATTTGAGATATAACAGGATATTCAGGCACTGTCACGTCCTCCATTACATTATATAAAAGCTTTGACAGTGCGTACAAATCCTTGTTTCTAATGGCATCTGCCATTTTTTCAATATCCGGGCGTTTCTCAATTGAATCCGGCTTTATGTGTCCATAAACATATGCTGTAGATACGGAAACCGGAGGTTTTGCTATTATAACATGACACTTCGGTGGTGCCGGCAGTGGTGTTAATATTTCTCCAATACCTCTGGCAATAGCCGTTCCACCCATTATGCAGTAAGGGACATCTGCCCCGAGCTTTACTCCTCTTTCCATTAGTGCCTTTTCATCTAAATTGAGCTTAAACATCTCATTAATTCCCTTAAGGGTAGCTGCACAGTCTGCGCTCCCTCCTGCCATTCCTCCGGCAATAGGAATTCTTTTGTTAATTCTGATTTCAATTCCATCATTGATTCCAAATTCGTCAAATAACATCCTTGCTGCCATATAAGCCAGATTTCCCTTTTCATTTGACAAAACTTCTTTATCTGTAGTTACCTTTATTTCACCATTTTTTTCTGTTTTAGTTATAATAATATCGTCGTAAACATTTACCGTCTGCATAATCATGTCAAGGTCATGATATCCGTCAGGTCTTTTTCTTATAACATCTAATCCTAAATTAATCTTTCCATAGGCTTTTAATTCTATCTTATCTGACAACTTCCGTTCCTCCAAAAACTATATTCTCTTAAAGTATACTTTTTTTAACTGTTATTGACAAGATTTAATCAACAGCAGTCTGTCACCCTTTTTGATATGGTCAGTCTTTAATTCATTTACCTCCATAATTTTATCAATGGTAGTGAAATTCTCCTTTGCCAGCTTCCACAATGTATCCCCTGACTGAACCACATACCCTCTCATAAGTGGTGCTGCATTTACCTTTTCCAAATCTATGGATTCTTCTTTTATTTCAGTTATAAGAGCTTTTCGCTCCTCCCTAAAGGCCATTACCTCCATAGCCACTGTGAGCTTTATTTCCACCTCATCTGTGCCTGTCATGTTGCCACTTATCTGCTCCGTCCACCAGTTTACATAATATTTATCACCATTAGTTATTCCCTCTGCATCTATTCTGTGTTCAAAATCCATTTCTGCTGACTTGCAGCATATTGGATTACTGTCTTCAGAGGATATATACATAACCCATGCCTTTATTTTCCCAATAGCCTTTAAGCCATTGTCACTAACTACAATATTTTCAATTTTAATGTCTGCACTATTTCCACATATTTGTAAAATATGTCCCTTGTCGCTGTCTACCTTTATTTTCACTACATTTTTCGTTCTTGAAGCATTTTTTACAAGAAGTCTTTCACATACCTGTTCTGTTTTTATTGGAACGAGATTAATTTCCGGTGCGTACACATCCTCTAACACATCTACCGGCTTTTCCTCATAAATCTTAATGTTCATTTTCAGCAATGCATTAATGTTAATTTCCCGCATTTCATTATCCTGATTCATTTCTGCATCTACCGTAATATTATGAAGCTTTGATGTTATGTAGGAAATTAAATCTTCTCCCGCTTCATTTATTTCCAAAGTTCCACCAAAGTTAACGGTGGTATCTATCCACTGGATTGGAGCACTTTCTTCCTCCGGACTATATAGCAAAAATACCCCCAGTTCTCCGGTAACAAGTACGGCACTATCCGTCATTTTTTCATTAATGTTTTTTATCCTTACATCCTTCCACAGTATTCTTTCAATAGGTGGTTTAGATGAAGGAACCGACAGCTGTTCGTGGATTCTTAAATTATCTGATTTGTCTGCCACAATGGATATTCCGTCAATATGACCGTATTTAGTCATCATGTTTTCCCTGTCTGCTCCTGTCACTGCCTCCACATCTTCTAATTTTTCCACTGTAACATATGCCATTATCTGTATTTTATATATGTAACTTCTATTATCAATCATTTTGACAGAAGATGACATAACCATTAGTTTTACATTTGCATTTCCATCTTCATCTATATCCTGGGCTTTTACAATTTCCTCAAAAGGAATTTCCCCTTCTAACCCATTTACCCTGCCATCATCAGCTCCATAGTAAAGCATCTGATAATTTATTGTTCCATTAATAACAATCTGATTATTTCTCACGGAAACATTATCAACTGTGGCTGTCTCACTTTGATTAATAATGGTTCCTACTTCCGGATATGCCTCTGTAACCCTCTCTTCGTGGTTTACATAAAAAGTTTTTACCTCGTTTTTTAATATTTTACTCATATGAATATTGCTTTTTATTAATTCCATAACTGCCCCCTGACTTTACTATATTCTGTATACCTTCTATAACATATGAACAACCTGATATATTTATTCTACTTTTTAATTGTCGGTAAATATCACGTTTTTGTCATTGTATTTTATTTTAATTACAATAACCGGGTATGTTTTTGTTTCGTTATTGGTGTATTTCTTTGGTCCCAAAAACTCCGTTCTAACAAAAATTGCATTTGAGCTTTCAAATAGTTTCTTTACGGTAATGCTGTACCCTTCATACTTTTGTTTTCCATAACCAATTATAATGTAAGTGTACTTATCATCTGAATATGTTACCTTAAACTCCTTTTCCTTACGTTCCTCTATTATTTGTTTTACCTCCTGTGGCACCTCTGCTTCCGTCACTACAGTAAAATCTATATCCTTTATTTTTTTTCTGTTTATTTTCTGAATACCGCATGAAGACGTTACTACTATGCATATAATAAGAATTAAAATCAGTCCTGTTTTATTTTTCAGCATAATAAATACACCACAATATATCTTTATTAAAATATATTATGGTGTATTTTATTTATGCCCTGTTTTTAAATATTAAAGCATTGAATTTACTAAATTAATCATATATTCGCCAAGTTCCTTATCCTTAGCTTCTGCATCTGCAAAATCCTTACCCTTAACTCCATAGTAGAATTTAAGTTTTGGTTCAGTACCTGATGGTCTTACACAAACCCATGCACTGTCACTTAAATCATAGTAAAGAACATTTGACTTTGGAAGTCCTGTACCTGTAACTTCTCCTGTTTCCATGTTTTTAACTGTGTCAAGTTTGTAGTCTCTTGCTGAAAGAACTTTATAGCCGGCAATTTCTGTAGGAACATTCTCACGAAGCTTCTCAATTGTATTCTTAATCTTTTCAATTCCTTCCTTGCCCTTTAATGTAATAGACTGAACACCGTCACTCCAGTATCCGTATCTCTCATACATTTCAATCATCTTATCCCAAAGAGACATTCCCTTTGTCTTGTAGTAAGCTACAGCCTCGCAAAGTGCCATAGTAGCTACTACTGCATCCTTATCTCTTGCATGTGTTCCAATAAGACATCCGTAGCTTTCCTCAAAACCGAAAGCATAATGACCTTTCTTAGTGGTTTCAAAGTTAAGAATCTGCTCTCCAATATATTTAAATCCTGTAAGAACCTCAATAAGTCTTACGTTGTAATATTTTGCAATATCATTTGCAAGATTTGTTGTAACTATAGTTTTAATTAATGCTGCATCATCAGGAAGCTGTCCTGCTTCTTTCATCTGACTGATTTCATATTCTGCCAATAAGCATCCTGACATGTTACCTGTAAGTACATGATATTCTCCTGTCTTATCATCTCTTACATATACACCAAGTCTGTCAGCATCAGGGTCTGTGGCCAACAAAATATCTGCATTAATTTCATTTCCCATTTTAACTGCTAACTCAAAGGCTTCTTTTGATTCAGGATTTGGATAACTTACTGTAGGGAAATCTCCGTCAGGAAGTTCCTGCTCCTTAACAACATATACATTTTCAAATCCTAATTCCTTAAGAACTCTTCTTACCGGAATATTTCCTGTTCCGTGAAGTGGAGTGTAAACAATCTTAATGTCCTTCTGCATTGCATCAATGGCATCCTGATGTTTAACCTGTGACTTAAGAGCTGCTATGTACTTGTCATCTACTTCTTTTCCAATCTGAACATAGAGGCCTTCCTTAACTGCTTCATCCTTATCCATTGTCTTTACAAGGCTGTAATCACTAATGGCTGAAACAGCATACATAATACCTGTGTCGTGAGGTGGTGTAATCTGTGCTCCATCCTCCCAGTAAACTTTATATCCATTGTATTCTGCCGGGTTATGGCTGGCAGTAACATTAATACCTGCTATACATCCTAATTCCCTAACTGCAAATGAAAGCTCCGGTGTAGGTCTTAATGAATCAAATACATAAGCCTTTATTCCGTTTGCATTAAGGCAAAGTGCAGCTTCATCTGCAAATTCCGGTGACATATGTCTTGAATCAAAAGCAATTGCAACACCTTTGTCCTGACCATTCATCTTTATAATATAATTTGCAAGCCCCTGTGTAGCCTTTCTTACAGTGTAAATATTCATTCTGTTAGTTCCAGCGCCTATAACTCCTCTAAGTCCTGCTGTACCAAATTCAAGTTCAGTGTAAAATCTGTCTTCGATTTCCTTTTCATCACCTTCAATTGCCTTTAATTCAGCTTTTGTTCCCTCGTCAAAGTATGGACTTTCCAGCCAGTTATTATATAACTCTCTGTAACTCATAGTAAACCTCCATTAAATTTATGCTATAAGTATTTTAATACAAACTAACCCCAAATAAAAGACCAAATATATTTTTTTACATATTTTCTATAAATTTGTGTCTTAGGTTTTCCTGTTTTAGAAATTGTGTCAGTTTTTCCTCGTTTTTCTCCGAATACCACGCCTTGTTAGAGTTGTAATAGTAATTAATTATTTTCCAAAACTTTTCCGGATAACTTAGCATGATTTTAAGGATGGTATATTCTTCACTATTTAATGGATTAATTTTGTTATATTCTTCTATGATTTTGTTTCCAAGAGAGATGTTCCAGTTGTTCTTTTCCATTACCTTTCTAAGCCAGTCGTATAAATCCTGAAGCTGAGGTGCGTAATTAATTTTTGACATGTTCACCATAATTATTCCTTCCCCATCAAATAAAATATTGTGGTGGTTGTAGCACCCGTGATTTATTGTCTTCATTAAAACTGCCTCTTCAAACCTTGAGGCATAGGTGGATTTTAATAAGTTATCCGTAGCAATAACAGCCTGTTTTTTGTACTCATCCATTATATCCTGTAGGGACATTTCAAAGAAATTCTTATTTTTCCTCTTCTTTATGTAATTTTTTATGGTAGTAATTTCCCTGTTGTGCCTTTCAAAAACCTTTTCCATGTTTTTTCCCGGATGAAATGCCCTGACATCCTTTAATAGTTCCCTGTTATCCCTTAATATGTTATGAAAGGCTGCCAGTTTTTTTGTTCCTGCTAATATGCTACCTTCATTATTTACATTACATTCCTCTGCATTAAACCATTTTTTTAATATATATGTATAGCCGTCCTCGCTAATGGTAACATAATTTCCCTCATTATTTTCTATTACACAATCACATATAAAACCCTTGTCTTCCATATAGTTGTACAAAATTTTCATTGCCGCCATTTTTTCATTGCTGTTATTGTACTCCTGAAGAATATATTTTTCCTTTTCCACATTACACCCGTAATTTCCCTTTATTCTGTAGGTACTATTTATTTTAAGGTTGTATTGGTCAAATACCGTCAATGCTTTTTCATTCATAAAAAACCTCCTCTTTAAATGGGTAACGTCCCTCCCTATGGTGGAGAACCGGTCATTTAAAGATATGAGGTTTTCTTACTTATTAGAACATTTTTGACGCAATATTAAGGAGTGTTTCTCTTTCATTTAACTGAGGATTGTCTAACACCTTTGCCAAAAGTTCATCTAACACTGTTCCTATTATTTCTCCCTTAGGACAGCCTATTTCAATCAGGTCTTTTCCTGACACTGCCATCTCTGCCTTACATGTACATATGTTATTGTCCATAATGTATTTAAACTGCTGACAGGTATAAAGATATTTATCAAATCCCTTTTTTCTTCCGTAATCGCTTTTTCCCTGAAAATCTGCATATGCCAGTTGGAGATACTGTTCATAAATATCCTTCCCGATTTTATGAACGCTCCATCTTACGGAAGCAGGACTCATTTCCCCGGAAGCAGTTCTGTCATCGTGACATTCAACTAAACGGATAACAAGCTTTATGGTTTTATTATCCATTTTCAGCCTTTTCATAATTTCAGGTACCATAAGGCTTCCCACCTTGGCATGACCATAAAAATGAACCAGGTTATTATCCTTTTTGTCCATTGTCATGGAATCAGGTTTTCCCACATCATGTAAAAGTGCCGCCCATCTCATAACCTTTGTGTCAGGGACATTTTCCATTACCTTAATGGTATGTTCCCCTACGTTGTACATATGATATGGTGTGTTTTGAGGGCATTCCATCATTCTGTCAAATTCTGGCAAAACCACTTTGGTAATTCCTGCTTTATAGGCTGTAATCAGCTTATCAGGGTGATTAGAAGTAATTAGTTTTTCTAATTCTACCCGGATTCTTTCTGCACTGATATTTTTTAAAGTATCTGACAAATCCTTAGCTGCTGCTAAAGTCTTATCTTCTATATCAAATCCCAGCTGAGCTGAAAATCTTACGGCACGTAAAATTCTAAGGGCATCTTCACCAAATCTCTCTTCTGCCACCCCTACACACTTTATAATCTTTTTTTCTATGTCTCCTATTCCGTCAAAGGCATCCACCAGCCCTACTGTGGGATTATATGCCATGGCATTAATTGTGAAATCTCTTCTTTTTAAATCCTCTATCAGATTAGAGGTAAATTCCACAGTGTCAGGATGTCTGCTGTCATTGTATTCGCCATCAATACGATATGTGGTTACCTCATACCCCACTCTGCTCATCATTACCGTAACTGTTCCATGCTGTATTCCCGTATCAAGGGTTTTGTTAAATAACGCTTTTACCTGCTGAGGCAGAGCCGACGTTGTAATGTCCCAGTCCTGAGGCTGTCTGCCTAAAATGGTATCCCTTATACAACCGCCAACTGCAAATGCCTCATAACCGTTTTTTTCCAAAATAGTTATTATCATTTTTACACTTTTGGGAATCTCTATATTAAAATCTTTCCTTACTTTATAATCATTCATTAATTTCTGTCCTTCTTTTATATGATGTAAGTTTTAAAAGTATTAATTAAGTCTGTTTACAATGCCTTGTTCATTATATCGAGGGCTTTCTTTAACTTTTCCTCTGACACGGCAGAGTAGTTTATTATGAATTTATGATTAAACTCCTCTAATTTATTGTAACAGTAATCTGACACACCGGATATGTTTATATTATTTTCCCTTAAAACTGCCTTAAAGCTTTCGTCATCTATGTCCTTTTTGATTCCCAAAATAAAATGAAGTCCTGCATTTTCTTCTTCTATGGTAACCTTTTCATAAATATCCGACTGCTTTATGGCACCAATTATTTTGTTTCTGTATTCCCTATAATAATTTCTCATTCTGTTAATGTGCCTCTCGTAGTAACCCTTGGAAATAAAATTTGCCAGTGTGTACTGCTCAAATCCCGACACCGTTCCGGAATAAAATCCCAATTTTTTATGATACAAATCCATTAATTCATCCGGCAGTACCATATAGGCAATTCTAATGGAAGGAGCCAGAGTTTTTGAAAAAGTATTCATATATATAACTCTTGTACTGTCCATTCCCACCATGGTTGGTATTGGCTTTCCCGAAAATCTGAATTCACTGTCATAATCATCTTCAATAATCAAGCCATTATTTTCCTTTGCCCATTTTAAAAGCATTTGTCTTCTTTGTACCGGCATAACCCTTCCTGTTGGGAAGTGATGGGAAGGCGAAATATGGACTGCTCCTGCACCGCTTCCTGTTAAATTCTCAGGATTTATTCCCATATTATCAATTTTTAAATGGAGACATTTAACTCCGTTACTTTCATAAACCTTTCCGATTTTTTTATATCCCGGATCCTCTAAGGCAATAACCGTGTTGCGACCTAAAAGCTGAACAATAATGCTGTAAAGGTATTCCGTTCCCGCACCTACAATAACATTGTCAGGGTTAATTTCCATTCCTCTAAAATGTGCCAAATGGTCTGCAATGGCATTTCTAAGTTCTGCCACCCCATTAGGAACAGGACTTGTAAGGAAGGAATTTTCCTGGTCTAAAAGGGTCTGCCTCATTATTCTTGACCATGTTGCAAAGGGAAAGTTATCGTACATTATATGATTAGAGTTAAAATTAACCAGCCACTGTTTTTTATGTTCTACGCTTCTTGCCATATTTTTCTTTTTAATATTTTCACCCAGATAATCACCACTTATTCTGCTGGCATAATATCCACGTTTTTCCTTTGTGAAAATATATCCCTCCACAATAAGCTGGGCATAGGCATTTTCCACAGTTATAACACTTATGTTGTGATTTTTTGCCATTTCTCTTTTAGAGGGAAGTTTCTCCCCTGCCTTAATTTTTCCTGACAAAATATCATCCTTTATGCATTTATACAAATATTCGTACAGAGACATTTTCCCTCTGTTTTCAAAATCATAGGTAAGCATTGTTTCCCCCTGTTTTATAATGAAATTTGAGTTATTCTAATTTTTCATCATATTAATAATTACATTTTTAACATTCTGGTATTAAAAAAAAATCATAATATGATATTAACAACAAGACCATTACTGGATTATACTTGAAAAACATGTAATTGTAAATACACGGATTCTTAATTGCCGCTGACCGCAGGGAGTGGACAATTAAAAATACAAGGAGATTTTTTATGAAACGAGTAATGAGTATTCAGGACATTTCCTGCCTTGGGAAATGTTCTCTTACTGTAGCACTGCCTATAATATCTGCCATGGGTATTGAAACCGCCATTGTACCTATTGCGGTGTTATCTACCCACACTAATTTTGATAATTTTACCTTTAGGGATTTAACTGATGATTTAATTCCAATTAAAATTCACTGGTTAAAAGAAGGTTTTAAATTTGATGCAATTTACACAGGTTATCTTGGTTCAAAGGAACAGGTGGATATTGTATCGGAATATTTTGATGCCTTTAAAACTAAAGACAACTATATAATTGTTGACCCTGCCATGGCTGACAATGGTGAAATGTATTCAGGCTTTACTCCTGATTTTGCTCTTAAAATGACTGCACTTTGCAGCAAGGCTGATATTATTCTCCCAAACATTACTGAAGCAAGCCTTATGCTTGGAGCCAAATATCCGGGAGAAGACGCCGATGTGGATACCATTAAGTCAATGCTTCTACAATTATCCAAGCTGGGTTCAAAAAATGTTGTTATTACGGGAGTTAAAACTAATCCCGGACAGTTAGGTTTTGTGGGTTATAATTCTAATGAAGACAGCTTCTTTTGCTACTCTACAAAGGAAGTTCCAATTAAATCCCACGGAACAGGAGATGTTTTTGCCAGCACCTTCACCGGTGCATTAATGAACGGCTACTCTATATTTGGAGCTTTAAAAATTGCTGCGGATTTCACTTACAAGTGTATACAAAATAACTATAACGACAAGGATTCCGTGGATTACGGAGTGAATTTTGAGGCAGAAATTCCTTCGCTACTTAGAATGATCGGAAAATAATGTGTAATATTAATTAAAATGAATTTCCTTATGTAACCCATATCGCTTTTAACCCGGCATATCATTTGCTGGGGTTAGATAGCGATACTTTTTACATCTACCATGTTACGGCGGTCATGGTTGACAACTTGCGTCGGCTCCTGCTCGGTATCAACCTGTCCGA
>OKRZ01000095.1_pt1 | contig 53411 bp, 46 predicted proteins | sample 1601141 | NCBI WGS metagenome assembly OKRZ01 (sample SAMEA3541524, study PRJEB24748) | human gut metagenome | biome: human gut; feature: human-associated habitat; material: faeces | place: China | collected 2012
ATATAAAAACTATCTACCATATATTACTCCTTACTTAGAACTGAGCACTGTCGAAAACTCTCGAAGCAAATAAACAGTGCTCTTTTTTATTAGCTTCTTTTTTATTTCCCTCCACTTTTTTGTCTTTTTTCCTTGACTTTTTCTCACTTTTCGCGGCTCGCTCCGCTCGCTTTCTAAGAAGGTGAAGGGAGGTCAGCTCTATGCTTAACCATATTTCTACTATTTGGGAGTATCTCGATTTCTTGACTATTCACAAATCTCATCTTGATGTTTCCCAGTTACTTCTTAAATCTAAATATATGTGTCTAGACTCCGCTTCTGAAAATAACTCAATTTATCAGTTTTTTCAAGAGAAGAATATCATTCCTTTGATTGATCATAACAAATGAAGAAAATCGGTTGAATCTAAAACTGGTGAATCTATCAATTCGGATGATATACCAGTCTGCAGTTGCAATCACACCATGACATATGGTGGATATGACCATACTCGTTACAGAAAGAAATACCGCTGTCCTTTGAAAACTGGTCTTATTGATTCCTGTCTTTTGCACAAACATGCTCTACTTCCGACTATGGAAGAGTTGCTTATGTTAAGGACAAAGATAATGAGCCTAGATTTAAAGGGCCTATTTCCTATGGTTCACCTAAATGGAAATCTATTTACAAAAATCGTACCTGCACTGAAAGAATCAACAATGCAGTATTAAATACTTACGGCTTACACAAGATGCATTTACGTAATGGAGCAAAAAACGGATTCTTCACTATCATTGCAGGAATCAACCTACACCTTGATGCGTGGTTGAAAGCAGAGATTTAAGAATTAATATTTTTAAAAATTAAGTAATTTTTCACTATTTTTAGTGTGCCTTGTTTTCTATTCATAGCTTCATAAAGCTATTATTTATCTATTACCAAGACTTTTCTTTTATTTACTTCCTACTTTTCGACTCTACTCAGAACTATAAAAACAACTAATCATTCTTTTTTAGTAACCATTCTATATCAGTTTTATCTTTTATCTCAATATATAAATCTTCAATATGATTATAGACTATTTCTTCGCTTAACTTACTATAATCTATTTTAACAAGTTCCTTTACAATCTCAGAATCAAATCTATACTTAATTAGTTTAGCTGGAACACCTCCAACTATAGCATAAGCGGGAACATCTCTTGTAACAATAGATCCAGCTGCAACGACAGCACCCTGACCTATAGTAACACCTGACATAATTGTAGAGCCAAAACCAATCCAAACATCATCCCCAATATTAATATCACCTTTAGAAATAGCTTCACATTTTTCAGTGTGCAGTAACATAGCTTTATATGGATATGTTGAAATATGATGTAAAGGATGATCAGCGTCAATAATAAAACTAGTATTTTGCCCAATAGAACAGTAACAACCTATTTTAATTTTGGAGATATTATTGAATTTATAAATATTTAAATCCCCATACGTACCTTTACCGATTTTTACATCTTCGATTGGAAAAAAAGTCATCGGCACAGTTTGATTTTCAAGATTATTTAAATGCCATTTTAATTTAAAAATAGCAAATTTAATTTTAATATATAAACCTTTTATAACTGATTTAATAAAATATTTTAATAATTCCATCACTCTGTAACTCTCTTAATTGCTTTTAAATAATTATCATTATCATGTTCATCAGGCTCTAAATAAGCTCCTTCCCCCCACTCATTCCACGCAGTAAGAAAAATATACTCTTTATTCATTTGATCAGAAACCTCTAATAACTCTCTAAGATATTTTTCAAACTTTTTAGGAGTTTGACCTAAAATAATCTTAGCTTTTTTACCTCTTCTAGGTGTATCATCAAATCCAACAAAACCACCATAAAATTGCTTGTCATTTTTGCAATTTTTAGCATCCAAAATGATTTTCTGCCAAACTTTATCATAATTATATATTCTCAATTTTGGAAAATATCTATTTTTAATATTTTGAATTCTAGATATCATTACTTCCTTTTTTGTATTAACACTTAAAGGCTCATATTTAAAAGAATAATCTAAATTTGCATTTTTAAAATTGCATTTAGAAACAAAACACATACCATTAAATCCATTTTGTTTTGCTAATAAATTCCAATAATCACACATTTTTTTAACTGTATCATAATCGTTATCAGGTTGAAAAAAACCAAACATAGGACAATTATTTTTTTTAATGTATCTTTTATCTTTAAAAAATTTACATAAATAATCAAAATGCATCTTCCAGTCTGCTTCATTACCATATTTTAATTCTGCTAACATACCATTATCTGAAATATCACCCAAATTACTATCCGATTTATTATTATCAAATTCAGGTGCCCAATCATTTCCTCTTTTTACATTACTCCATGTTCTTTTCCAACTTCCATTATCCCAGATAAACATAAAATTAATATCAATATCTTTTGCATCTAAAAGAATTTCAGCTGGTTTTTGCAATAATTGCATCTCCGATGAGAACCAATAATGATAAATACCAAATCCATATATACCATTTTCTTTTGCTAATTTTGCTTGCCACCTTATAACATTTTCATCATCTAATGAATAATAATTTTTATTTTTAGGAATTCTTGGTTGTAAATGATTTTCAAATAAAGGTGTCGATTTCTTTACAGCTACCCAATCCGTATATCCTTTTCCCCAAAATCGATTATTTTCTGGTATTTCATGAAATTGTGGTAAATAATTTGCAATTATTTTTGTTTTATACATATTGTTTTGTTCTCCTTTTCACTTGTTTAGTAAACTTACAATTAATTAAAATAATAAACATCCAAAAAATATTGGATGAAAATGCTTCTTGCATAAATATTAGCGGTATCAACGAACAACAAAGTAAAACATATCTAATCGAAACATTCACCTCATTTTTATTTAAAAAAGACAAAATATAATTACACCAAATTATAATTCCAATTAAGCCTAGTTCAGTAGCGACCCTAGCGAATCCACTTAATGTCATTCCAAAATACTGCACTATATACTTTGATACGTATATTGAGCCTGTACCGATTCCACTTCCCAAAAGAAAGTTATATGTCCAAGCTTCTTTTACAACCTCAACCCATGCTCTAAATCTAACAAATCCTGAAGAGGCATCACGGTTATAAACAAATAATTCTTGAATTCGACTTAAAAAATAATTCCCTAAATTTGTAAAGAATATTAAAATAATACCTACAATAACACAGATGATGACTAAAGGAACAATCCTATTCCAAAAAAACCTTTTTTTCATTTTTGTTATAGAAAATATAATCATTCCTATTATAAACACTAAAATACCTGTTCCTGAAAACGTAGTTATTAAAGCTATCATTTGCAAAATAAATGAAACAATATTTCCTCTTGTTCTTTCATTTTTTGATAAAAAAATCGGAACATATAGAAGTAAGCTGATTGCAAGCATTTGAGAAAAATAAGAAGGCTCTCTAAATATAGCATTACTTCGATATAATATATGTCCAAAAACACTAATAGAATTTGTCCAATTATAGCCTGTAACCATATGTCCTTCAATAATCAAATCAGTAAATGGCAAATGTAATAATCTTCCTATTAGCTGATATATTCCATATATTGACATATATGTCATTAGTCTTTGAAACAACTTACAGTAGCCTTCGAAGCTTTCCTTTGTCTCATCTCTATATGAGAATAATGATAAAATTAGAAAAAATAAAGTCAACACAAAGGAAGATGTATTCTCTAAATCAAAATGAATGTAATTTATAAATAAGTAAATAATAAATACCAACATTATTGCTGACTGACGTGTGATTTTTAAACATTTACAATTATTATTTACAATATTATGTATCAAAAATAGTATTGAAACAATTGTAAACATTGTAACAGGGTATGTGTCAACATATATTAATGCGTATGCATCAAAAAAAACAGATATTAATAAAAGCGAATACATATTAATTTTTGGTATTTTCAACTTCATACAAAACTCCTTTTTTATGAAAAAATATTTTACACTTTATAATACATTAGAAAATACATTTTTATATTTTAATTTTCTTTTCTTATAGTCTTTCTTCATTATATATTTCATACAAAGTAGTTAAATATTTTTCACCAATCTTTTGCCAAGTATAATTTAATTCAAAATAGTTATAAACATCTGTCTCCGGATAAAATTTTGTACCATTTAAAATATCAACACAATATTTTGCAAATTCGTCGCTATCATCAGCAACCGGGATTAGGTGATCCGCATAATATGTCCCCTCAACTCCAACAGATGTTGATACAATCTTTTGTTTATAACTTATTGCTTCAAGAAGCTTAACTTTAACTCCGCCTCCATTTTTTAAAGGTAAAACAACTAAGTCTGCTTTATTATAATACTCAGAAACATCATCAACCATTCCTGTTACAACAATGTGATCAGACTCAAGACTTTTAACTTCATCAATAGGATCTTTTCCAACAATATAAAAAGTTAAATTTGTTAATCCTTCATCTTTTCTCAATTTTGGCATTACATCTTTACTAAACCATGTAACAGCTTCAATATTTGGTCCATATGACATTTTACCAACAAACAGTATATTTATTCCTTTATGTGTTGTGTGTTTTATTTCATGCCTATCTGCACCAACTGGTATAAGAACTGCCTGTTTATGATTAATCATGCCATTATCAATCATAAACTGCATATCTTTCGAAGAAACAAAAGTAACTTTAGAAAATTTATGTCTTTTAAATAAATTTCTTTCATAATGTTTTAATCTATAGCTATCAACAAAATATGCCAGCTTTTTTAAAATGTTCTTATGGCTCTTTGCTATCGTTTTATAAACTTTCCATTCAATATTGTGCTCATTTAAAACTATAGGAATATCACAATTTAAATTTTCTAAGCAAGCACACATATGAGGGAAATCTACGTTAATAACATCAATATTATTATCATCAATGCACTTTTTTATATCATTTTCCATCTCAGATATTACCCGAGAAGAAACAGTGAAAGGATATTTCCATAACTTGAGAATTCCTGAAATCTTATTCTTATTTCTATTATAAGCGTGCACTTCTTTACAATATTTTTGTAGTTCTTCAACATACGTTAATTCATTATCATTATCATATGGATAGAACAAATAAATATCTTCTGTTTTAGAAATCTGTTCTAAACGTTTATAAACACCAATTCTACCTCCAGTATTAGCAGGAAGAATTGATTCCAGTGTTATCCAAAGAACTTTCACGTAACCCTCCATTTGTTATTCTATATTCAATAAATTTTCGAAATTATTTTTTGCTACTTCCCAAGTGAAATTATTTAAAATATATTTTCTCGCACAAGTAGATATATCATTCTGTAATTTTTGATTATTTAAAATATTTAAAATACAATTTGCAAATTCAGAATATTTATCTTCAACAAACCAATCCACACCATTAACTGCATTGATGTTTTCTGCTCCAATTGTAGTTGTTATAACAGGTAATCCCATTGCCATTGCTTCGAGATTTTTTGTCTTAATTCCACTTCCAAATGTCATTGGGCAAACAAATACTTTACTATGAGCTAAATAATCCCTAACATCATCTACTCTTCCAGTAAAAACTACATTACTTGAACTGTATGATAATAATTTATCTGATGCTCCACCACCTATTACTGTAAATATCGTATCCGGTTGCCTTTGCAAGACTAAAGGGAATATATTTTCTATAAAATTGATTACTGCATTTTCATTATGTGCGACATTTAAAGCACCTAAAAAAGAAATAACATTTCTTTTTTGTAAATTTTCAATAGGTACAAAATAATCCACATCAACACCTATTGGTACTGCAACAGCTTTATTTTCCTTTAGTTGTGAATTAAAGTCATTTACTTCTTTCTCCGCTACAAATACAGTTTTATCACAACTCTTACCTATTTCTAGTTCATATTCATCAAGCAATTTTATTTCTCTCTTTAACACAAATACTTTAAGCGGTTTTAATAAGGCAATCTTTTGCAAAAACTTTGGAAGTGTATATATAAATGCACCATAGGGATTAACGTTATCTATATCAGTATTCAATTGCCTTTTATATCTTAATGAAATTCTATCGTCCAAATCTGCAATACTATATATATCTCTATCTCTTATATACTCTGTACATCGAACCATATCACTAATAATTATTTTCGGTTTTTCATTTTCAATAAGACTATCTACTTGATCCATTGCACGCTTACTTAAAAACAAAGATACTTGTAAAGGCTGTTCCCCTTTAATTATTGATTTAAAAATAATATTATTAATTTTTTCTTTTTTTAATGGTTTATCTAATATTACCAATTTATCAATAAAATCAGGCTTTAAGTTTGGATTATCTCCACTTTCCAAAAAAGCAGCTACAACTAGACGATATCCTAATTCCTGTGAAAGAATTCTACAGTAATGATATAAAGAAGTTTTACGTCCTGAGACTGCTGGAAAAGGTAGCCTAGGCATGACAAAGAGTATTGTTTTTTCTTTATTCATCCTATTTTTCTCCATAAAAATAATCTTCTAACATCAAACAAAGACAATGATATATTGGCAAATGTAATTCCTGAATCATATAAGTCTCTGTTTCAGGAACTTTAATGCATACATCTGCTAATTCAGATAACTTACTGTCTTTTTGTCCAGTAAGTCCAATTACTTTTAAGCCTTTTGCATGTGCAGTTACAGCTGCATAAAGGATATTTTTGCTATTTCCACTTGTTGAAATACCTAAAAAGATATCTCCCTCATTACCAAATCCATTAACTTGTTGAGCAAAGCATAATAATGGTTCACAATCATTTGTATATGCGGTAGATAAGGATGGATGTCCATCTAAAGCAATTGCTGGTAAAGCACCTTGTAAATTCTCTGAAAGTACAGTTCCTAAATCACTGTCTTCCTTGATCAATTTATTTTTAAAATTAGCATCTAGCTTTCGAGGCAATTTAAAGCCTTTCATCAATTCACCAACAATATGTTCAGAATCGGCTGCTGATCCACCATTACCAGCGATTAAAAGCTTATTTCCATTTTTATAAGCTTCTTCTAACAAATAATAACCTTTTAGAATATCTTCTTTGCATGTATATAAATTTGGATATCTATTAATCAATAAATCAATATGAGTTAGTAATTTTTCCATATTTCCCCCTAACACTTGATCAACAAACGATAATAATGAATCAACAGTTAAATTCTGTCCAAAGTCTTTACTACCGATTAATACAGTTTTACATCCTGCATTTATTCCAGCTTGAACATCATTTTCACCATCACCAATCATCCATGATTGTTTTAAATCAATATTTAAATCTTTAGCAGCTTGTAACAACATACCTGGTTTCGGCTTTCTGCACTCACAATTTACTTTTAATTCTTTAATTTCTCCTTCAAAGCCTCTGTCCGGATGATGAGGACAATAATAAATTGCATCTAAATATGCACCATCTTTACCAAGAAGAGTTTCCATTTTATTATGAATTAGCTGTAATCCATCATAAGTTACTTCCCCTCTAGCAATTACAGGTTGATTCGTTACAACTACAGCTAAGTATCCTGATTGATTAATCTTCTTAATTGCTTCAGAAACACCATCTAATAATTCAAATTGTTCCGTTTCTCTTAAGAATCCCACATATTTATTAAGTGTTCCATCTCTATCTAAAAATATAGCTTTTTGTTTATTTTTAAGATTTCTATTTTCTACAATACCCTTTTCAAAGTCTTTACATACACAGTCATATCTATCAGGAGTCCCCATATCTTTTACATATTCAGGACTATCGTAACAATACATTTTACCCGTACCACATAATGGTTTCAACAATTGTCTATCCAAATCAACTTTGTCTGTACTTACTTCTACCTTTAATACTTCTGGACTTAAAACATGCAAGCCTGCATTTACTCTATTTTGATAATATTCAGGTCGAACATCCTCTTTTGCAAGCCAACAATCAACCTGTTTATTTTCATTAGCAATTATTAAACCACTATCATATGGATGATTGTTCGGGTGCGTAAGCAAAGTAACTAATCCATTATGTTCTTTGTGAAATTTTACAAAACGATTAAAGTCTACATTAAACATCGCATCTGCATTTAATAAAAGAAAATCTTCTGTTAATTTATCTTTTAATTGGAATAATGCACCTGCATTACCTAATGGTTGTTTTTCGACAAAATATTCAATATGAACCCCAAATTTAGTACCATCTGAAAAATAATTCATAATTACATCTGCTTTATAGCCTACAGTCAAAATAATATCAGTAAATCCTTGCTCTTTTAAAGAAACAATTTCTCTTTCTAATACTGGTACTCCACATACAGGAATCATTGGTTTAGGTATATCTGGAAACAATTCTGATATTCTTGTCCCTTTGCCTCCAGCCATAATAACTACTTTCATATTATTTATCCTCCAAAGGTAAATATGTTTCAGGTGTATAATGAATTACTCTTGTACCACCATCTTCAAAATTAAATGGAATATACATCAAATCCTTCATGGCCTCTTTTACAGCATTTTGGTATTCTGGTTGAACATAAAAAACTAAGAAACCACCTCCACCAGCACCTAATAATTTTCCACCTAATGCACCAGCTTTCATACCTTTATCATATAACTCATCAATATTATTAGTAGAAACAGCTGAGCCTGTTTGTTTTTTTAAATTCCATGTATGATCTAACATTCTTCCAAATTCATCTAAATCAGTATTACAATCAGTTAATATATTTTCCGCTTTATCTACTAAAGATAACATTTCAAGATATCTTTTTTCCTTAGCTTCTCGTGTTTCCACTGTTCCAGCATTTGCCTTTTGTACATCCGATGAAAATCTAGTAAACCCAGTAAAAAACATCATTAAGTTATTGTTTAATTGTTTCTTTCTCTCAGGTGAAATAATTACAGGTAAAACATCATACGTACCATCTGTATTAAAATTAATTCTATTAAAGCCACCGAATGAAGCGGCAATTTGATCTTGCCATCCACCAGCTTCTTCACATAACACTCTTTCTAAATATATAGCTTCATCAGCTAATTTCTTCTTATCTGCATATTTACCTTTTAAGGCATAAAATGCATTTAACATCCCTACCGCAAATGATGAACTAGTTCCAAGTCCACTTCTAGCTGGCAAATCAGCTTCATATGTTAAACGAATTTCATGCATATCTAACATTTGCATTGCATTACGAATAGCAGGATGTTCAATATCATTCACATCTGTTACTCTTTCTGTTCTTGAATAAGAAAGTTCAGTACTATAATCAAAAAATCTTGGTAAATGTCTAACATTAACATAACAATACTTATCAAATGTCGTAGACAATACTGCACCACCATGTTTTTTAAAGAAACTTTCCATATCTGTCCCACCACCAAAGAAGGACATTCTAAATGGGGTTTGTGTAATAATCATTATAAATTAACTCCTTTTCTAACTAAAACCATTTATGTATCTATATTAAAATTATTCATAAAGATGTGATAACTTATACCGCACCTTTTTTACATACTACAACTAATACTGTTTTTAACAGAATCTTAATATCTAAACCAAGATTCCAGTTTTCTATATAATATTTATCTAATTCAACAACTTCATCAAAATCTATAATTTCACTTCTTCCACTCACTTGCCACATTCCAGTTATTCCTGGTTTTATAGCTAATCGTGCAAAGTGTTGATACTCATATAGATTTGTTTCTGAAATTAAAGGAGGTCTAGTTCCTACAATAGACATATCTCCTTTTAAAACATTAAAAAATTGTGGAAATTCATCCAAACTCGTTTTACGAATAAATTCACCAATACCTGTCTTATGTGATCCGTCAGGCATTACTTTATTTCCAATCACTCGAGGATCAAAATCAAGCTTAAACATCTTACCATCCCCAAGCTTGTTATTTTTCATTAATTCCTTTTTTCTTTCTTCCGCATCTAAATACATACTACGGAATTTATACATCTTAAACTTCTTACCATTCTTACCAACCCGCTCTTGAGAGAAGAAGATGGGTCCTGGACTTGCGATATAAATGGCAGGTCCCACAAAGATACATAGAATTAATGTGAAAACACATCCGATTATACCACATATAATATCGAACACTCTTTTTAAAAACAATTCATTTAAAGAAGCATAGTTAATACTAGTAGTAAGTACTGTATAATCTCCAATTCTTTCAACAAATTGTTTCTTGCCAGGTGTATTCACAACCTTAGCCAAATTCATGTGTACAGTAATACCAGCCAATGTTAATTGTTCAATCAATTGATTAGGATGCTCAATTTCATTTGGCAAAACAATCAATACTTCGTCTACCCATTCTTTACATGCATACATTCCAACTGTTTCATTATTCGCAACAACCGCAACGTCATGTACATGTTTACCAACACAATCCTGATCTAATAATGCAACACCAACAATGTCATAACGAGAAAAATTACTCTTCTCAACATTATCAATTACACTATCCGAAACACGACTCGAAGTAACTATTAATAGCTTTCTTCTTTTACCAGCATTGACACCCTTCTTTATATAGCCCTTCCATACTTCTCTAACTATATAAGTTATTACAAGATAAACAATTAAAGTAAGAAACAATACGAATCTAGAAAATAAAATTCCCTTTTGAACAGTAAATAAATATAGAGTGGCTAATAATCCAACAATAAATACATGCCTTACAGTTTTAACAAACTCAAGATAATGACCTCTTTTCAATACATTCTTTAATGTACCAAAAACAAGCAACACCATTAAATCAGCTAATTCTATAATAATAGCCATGTTTCTATATAAGAAATCATTGTACAAATGAGCATTTCCATTTTTAATGAAATATGCCAATAAATATGCTAGCTGCAAACAAACCATATCCAACAATATAAAGTCGATATGCTTCAACCAACCCTTACTATTCTTTCTATACATACATAAACCCTACTCCCAAGACATAAAAAAAGCTTATTCAGGCTTAAAAAAAAATCCAAATAAGCAATAAATAAAATTTTAGATACACTTTCCCCTACCCATAACAAGTTAGAAGATGAACGATTCAATCAAAAATGCGGCAATCCAGCTATTTTTAATATCCTCTAGATGTATCATTTTTAATTCCTATTAACTTATTTATACCAAAAAAGTTCACGATATAACTATCGCTCATATATTCTATGCTTTTTCAACATATATGTCAATGTCACCCACACCCCCAAACCATTCTTAAATGTTATAGAAGGTATAATATTTACCTTATATAAAACAAATATTTAAATCCTTATTCAAAACGTTAATTTTCCTTTATATAAAGCACACATTAACAAAAGATAATCATAGTTTTATAACCAAGTTAATGTAAACGATTTCATGAATATAGTGAAACCCCCTCGTATTACACAAGGAGGTTCTGAACAACTTTATTTACTGTTTCTTATTCTTTAATGCAAAATAGCCAATACCAGCAACACTTAGAGATAACAATGCTAGATTCACATTCTTATTAACTGATATACCAGTTGGAACCTTTGATTTCTTCGGTTCTTCTTTTTTAGGTTCTTCCGGCTTCTTAGGCTCTTCCTTCTTCTCTTCCTTTGGTTCCGCTTTAATATATGGCTTCTTAAGCGTTTCATTCTCTCTTCTATCAAGAATTGTGAACATATCACCACTTAGTAATTCATACCTATAATTCTTTGACTTACTTTGAACAGTAAGTTTATAATTCCCTGCCTCTTCTCCAGGCTCTCTTGTTAGAATGTAATTATCAGTTTCAAACACTGGATCTTTTTCACCAACAAATTTCGTTTGTTTAACAAGTTTCAATTGAACCGTTTTAGGAAGAATGGTTACCTTAAATGGTACTGACTCATAATATGTTTCATCCAAATCAAATGATACAGTGTATTCTCCTGCATCCATAAGTTTAATTGGTTCTACACCATGAATCGTACTATAAATATATGTACCTTCTTCATTATAAACGTATTCAACATCTGGATGTGTAACACGAGTCTTTTCTACCTTTACATCAGTAGCTTTAGAAGGAGCAAATACAAAGCGATAGTTTCCATTATATTCATTTTCAGCTTCAAACTCATCATTTGTATTAATCATAAGTTTAAACTCGTAATCCCTATCATATTCACAAAGATACTTCTCTATCTCTGGATCACCAAATCTCCAATCCTTATTATAAGATACACTCACTTCAACATCCTTAGGCTTAATCTCATAATACTTTGGACCATTTGAAGTAATCACTATATAAATACCACAATCACTTGGAACTTCATCCAACAATTCATACTCCGTTGAATAATACATCGTCGCATCTTCAACCTCTATCTTTTGACCTGTATATTCAAAAGACAACGAAACATCCTGTGCCTGTATACGCATTGGTACACACACAACAATTAACGCAAATAAAACACCTATTAATCTTTTCATACCCTCTTTTCCTTTCTATAGGCGAATCTCTAATTCCACTATAACAAAGAACGTAAAATATTACCACATAATAATTATATATTCTTAAATACATTTATATTAAGCACTTATTTCATACAATTCCATAACCTAAAAACTCTTTTCACGCACCGTGAATAGAGTTTTTAGTATATTAGTATTTTTCAGAGTATAAATTCAACATTATTTAATCCATTTATTTAAATAAACAACCGGTTTATATCCAAGAAGTCGAACTTCCTTCTTCCATTCATCTAATCTGTTTTTCAAACCTAGTAATTTTAATTGACTCAAATCAGTATCTTTTGAAACCAACTTGCATAAACTATCACTATCAAAAATTACCCAAACAGCAACCATTTCAATCTCTGGCATATTCTTTAATACACCTGTTTTGTATAATCTAATTGCATCCAAAGATTGATTAACAACATAATTTAATTTAGAAGAAGCATGTCCTATTTTCACTGAAAACATAGTTTTGTCTTTATATAAATCCATTGCCTCTAATTTTTCACCGCTAGCTAAATTTGTGTTAAATCTATCATAATTTTCAAAACCATATTCCTCTTCCATAATATTATTAAACACTCGTTCCTTATAATATTTTCTATTTATCTTTTCTTCAAATTCCTTCCTACTTAAATACATATACTGTTCTTCATTTTTTTCTTCTTCCATTTTTTTGATTCTATACGCATTTAGCCACTCTTCTCTGAAATCATATTCCTGAATGTATACAACCTCTAAATCTCTCATTGAATCATTTAGATATTCGACATAGTCATCATTATAGTGATACCACTCGCCATTAAGTAAAATACATTTACTGTGATCATCTGTATAATCAATTAAAGACTTCATAGAACAAGTAAAATCAGAATTATTCTTAAAAACAACGACTTTAATTTTAAAGAAATCATTTTCAATATCAATATTATTTTCATTTATAAATTTCTGTACACTGCATTCATTTAAATCAGAAACTGTCATTTCATATCCATTCAGTTTTAAAGTGTATATTGAATCATTATCATTGAAAATCTCTTTTACACCTATAATCTCTAACTCAGAAATATTTATGCAATCTAAATTATTACTTATTTCATGCAATAGTCTAGAATCTAATTTAGCAATCATATCTTTATCATTAACCTTAGCAAAAACAGGTATTTTTTGAATTTCATTTTTATATTTTATTGTATCTTCTACAAATTCAATAAAATTCACTATTTCTTCAAAATTATCATCAAATAATTTTGTTTTAATAGAATGACCAATTTCAACTGTTACCTCATGCATTTCATTATGAATTTCAAACAGTGTTTTAGCTTTAATCTTTGCATATGCTTCTCCACTATCATAAGCAATATTTGAATAATTTACGTAGGCATTCACAGTTTTATTCTTTCTTGAATTAGGTGAAGTCAATGTAGTAGTCTTGACTTGTTCAAATTTAATTCTTCGTGCAAAATCAAACGCAAATTCAGTATCACAATATTTATCCACAATAAAATAGGACATTCCAAAAGTACATACATACACATCTTCTTTTGATTGACATTCGATTACAACTACTGCTTTTAACGAAGCTGGTTGATTCAAAACTTCTTTGGGATTACTCAAAATCCATATCCAATCTGGATCTTTTTTCTTTTTATCTTTTCCATCAATGTAAACTGAAATTCTATACAGTAACTTGGTTTTTTTAGAAATCACTTCATCGTTATGTTCTTTATCAAATTTAAAATTCAAATTTGATAAAAAACTGTCTTTCTTTCTACCATCAATTTTGTAAAGATTAATATTACTCATCCACTGTACCTCCAAAATATAAAATTTATAAGTTACATATATTATAAAACATTTGATTTTTTAATGTGTACACCACTATAGTTTCACACTGATTTTCACACTTTATAAGACAAAAATCGTTAATAAAACATATTGAAACCACCATAACCAGTAAAATAATCATGAATACCAATGCATCTTTTATAAAGAATACATCCTCTGTACGACCACTAGTAGGCATTTCCTTCACTAACTAACATCTACAAAAAAAGAGTCCAGACACCTGAACTCTTCGTTGACTATTTACTTAAAATACTATTCATCATAGTCACAATGTTAGAACCATAATTCTTGGCAGAAGCCCATCCATAACCCTTTGGATTTTCCTTCATACCTAACCATTCAACATATTGCGCACATCCTCTAGCTACTAAATTAAATCTTGGATCCACACACTGTTGTGTTAAACCATCTAATGATGCATAGGCCTTTAAATGCTGTACATGAGCACGAACACCAATTCTTACATTCGCAAAGCTTGCACCATGTACAGCGCCTGTAGCACCAATACCCGCAAAGTTATATTGGTTTGGTAGTACATCTCCACCATACTTTAAGAAACCTGTTTCTAACATACATTGCGCAAAGACAACTTCGGCACGAACCCCTTCAGCCTGAGCCTCTTCATATACGATTTGTGCAAATTGCTCAATTGTACTTGCTCCACCCTTAGCTAAAGAACCATTGTATTTCTTATTCTCTCCAGTAAATGTATCATACCCACTAGACTTTGAATTATAGTAACGAACCATCTGAGCTACACTGGTTTGTGTTGCCCCCATAATAGGAGTCTTATCACTTGCAGTATTATTCGTACTTGGTTTTGAAGTGTTTGTATTTGGCTTTGTTAATACTGTACTCTCATCATCTGCTGCATGACCCTTATTGTAGTAATGATTTGTTGTACTACCAGGCGCATTTCCTCCTTTTGGTACTAAAACAATTTGAATAGCCTCTAAACGATAACTATATCCAGCTGTACCTGCAGATTGACCATTTTTAGCCCAGCCTAACCAACCTAAGTTTTGCGCATGTACACGATAATAAATATCATATTGATTTGTAGCATTTCCAGTTAAGTTGATTTTAATTGCTTCCAAACGCTTTGACTGTCCAGATGTTCCACTTAACTGTCCGTTTGATACAAATGATTGCCAACCAATATCTTGTACGTGTGTAGCATATGTCAGTCCCCCATCAATTGAACTTCCAAGTTTAATTTTAATAGCTTCCAAACGAAGAGACTGTCCAGACGTACCACTTACTTCGCCATCTGCTTTTTCTGCTTGCCATCCAATGTTTTGAACATGCGTTTGATAAGTTATTGTCTTACAAACAAATGGACGAGAAGTAGAGCCAGGTGCTGCTCCTCCCTTTTTTACTAATTTAATCTCAATACCCTCTAGACGTTTACTATATCCTTCACTACCAGCCGACTCACCATTTTTAGCCCAGCCTAGCCAGCCATAATCCTGTGCATGAACACGATAATAAATATCATACTTATTTGCTGCATCGCCTGACAATTTGATTTTGATAGCTTCTAATCGTTTTGATTGTCCAGAAGTACCTGCCATAGCACCATTGGATTTCCAACCCTGCCATCCAATATCTTGTACATGTGTTTGATACTCAACACTTCCAGATAGGTTTTGTAGTTTAATATTGATACCTTCAAGCCGTTTGGATTGCCCAGAAGTACCTGACATTTCCCCATCATTCTTCCATTCTTGCCAGCCATAATCTTGAACGTGAGTTTGATATGTTACGGAAGGATTTGTATTAGCTACCGCTTTTGTCAATCCTAATGCAGCCACAATACCATTCGCATCCGCAACACCTAATTGTTTAATTTTCTCTTCAGACCCTAAATACTTATTAAAATCTGACGCATTATCCATACAACAATGCTCAATAATCAAACCAGTAATACCTCTAGTTTTCGCATTACGAATTACACCATAATAATCCGCGATGCTATTATCATCATATCTATGTGGGTTTGGATATTCATTAATATCAATCGTTCTAAACTTAATACCACGATCATATAGACCAAGTGAAACCAATTGATTCTGAATCGCCTGCGCCATGACCTTACCCTTTTCAGAAATATCAGGACGCCAGTTTGTATTTGGATAATAAACCTCTGCACCATACGCCTGGTGAGATAAAGAAGCATTTAAATGGAAGCTGATCAAATATTGAGCACCCTGCTGCTTCGCATATTCAGCACGCTCCTCAAGACCCATATACTTATCTGTTGAACGTGTCATAACAACCTTACAATTATATTTCTGTAATTCATCATAACAATACTTCGCAATCTTAAGATTATAGTCTTTCTCTAAACCCGTACCATTATAATTTAAAGTACCACTCTCAGCTCCACCATGACCAGGATCCAAACATAAAGTAATACCCTCATTTGATTGTGTATCAATATCCTCATCAATCAAAGCCATAGCCGCAGGAAAATCTTGAGCCATCATTCCCTCAGCCACTTCTTCAGAAGCATTATTTACATCCGTTACTTGAATAACGGAATTATTTAATTCTTCTTCCTCTTCCGAAATATCCTCTGTCATATCTGGTAATGTCTCATCATATCCTGTATATTCTTGATCCACACCAAACTTAACATTCATACCCAAATCACCGAAATTCAAATAATACTTTTCACCATTCAAAGAATAATGAAGCGAAGCAACAAGGTATTCACCTTTTTCTTCAGCACTAAACACTCTTGAAAACTTAACTAGATTATCAACCTGTTCATTACTCTCTAAATCAAAAGTAGAACCATCACTCTTCTTAACAGTAATACGAAAATCAGAATACCCCTCCGTATTATTTAAAGAAAGAACAAAATTCTCAGCAACAGAATTATCTACAACAGGACTATCCACTAAGAAATACTCCATCATTGAAGCACCCCCAAGCTTTTCTTCCACAGCTTGTTCTTGTTCTTCACTCACAACATCTACTGAAGTATCCTCTTCAGGTGTTACTTCTTCTACATTTGAAGAATCCTCTTCATTCACATTATTATCTTTAACTTCTTCTTGTTCATTTACATCTTCCGTTGTTGTCTGCTCTGTAGTAACTGTTTCTTCCCCTTCTGCAGAAACAGTATAAGTATTCGACAATGTAGAAACAGACATAAACATAGTTAGAATCAAAGCCAAAACCGGTTTTAATCTCTTATTCATACTCTATCCTCCGTTATATTCTATATTTTAATAAAAAACGCTTTCAATTTCAATAAACTAAAAAAGGAATTGCATCACACAATCCCTTTAAAATGGTTATATTTTAACTAATTCTTCCTTACTTGTTCGTATATATCTGTAAAGCTCTAGGATAATTTTCTACCTTAGCAACCAATGTAGATTCACCCTCTTCTCCATCGAGTGTCCAAGCTAATTTCTCAGTGGATTCAATCATAATAGATTTAGCTCTATATCTTTCTACATACTTCATATTGAGTTCAGGATGCAACACTCCTAATGGATAATTATAAAGCTCTAATAGATTTGGTGTATGCTCAACAAGAATAATATCAAACAATCCATCCTTAAATGTATTGTCATCTTGTTCTACCATTTCAAATCCAGCCACTCGATTGCCATTGATAATCAACCCGAACATCAAATCTTTTTCAAACACCTTACCATCTAAATTCATCTTAACATGATAAGGATGTAAGTTTGGAATTTCATGAAGAGCCTTAATAATATACGCCATATTTCCTAATTGCTTCTTTAATTCTTGTTTAGTTTCATAGCTAACATTACAAAAAGCCCCAAAGCCAGCCACATAATTAAAATAACGCGAATTCATTTTCCCAACATCAAAGAATTCAACCTTTTCTTTACAAGCAATCTGGGCACATTCTTCCATGTTGTTGGTTAAGCCAAAGTTTGTACCAAAATCATTCATCGTACCCGTTGGAAAATAGGCAATCACAGGTTTGTTTTCTAATTGCATCAAACCATTTGTTGCCTCATTTAATGTGCCATCCCCACCAAAGATGGCAACCACATCAAAGCGACTTGCGTTCTCAATAATGTAGTCACAAACATCCATTCTTTTCTGAGATAAATAGATTTCCATTTGATAATTTTGTGAAGAAAATACATTTAATGCATCCAACAATTGACCCTTAGAATTTTTCTTACCAGAATTCGGATTAATTAATAGCAATACTTTTTTTCGTTCCATTAACGTTTTTCCTTTCCATATAAGATATATTTATCATAATAATTCGAATGACGCGTTAATTCTTTATCTAATTTCTTATATCCTAACTTCTCTATCAATGTCGGCGTTTGCGTATATAAATTTGTACCCAAGCCCAAACGATCATTATTAAAGGTTACTCCCAAACTAGCCAATGTGGTTGGAAATAAATCATACGTTGTGATTTTACGTGATTTTTGTGTTTCAGGCTGAATTGCCGGATTTACAATTGCATAATAACACTTACGCGTATAGCCCCTAGCCTCAATATTCTTAAACCAATCTGAATCCATACATTTATGATCCCCAGCTAATACAATCGTTGTATTCTCATACCATGGTTGTTCTTGAATCCATTGCACAAGCTCGGTTACATGTTTACTTGAACAACGAATTACATTTGAATATTGATCTCCATATAAGTCCTCACATTCTGAGCATGGATATCCCCCTACAAAATGTGTATCCGCCGTCAACATATTAAAGTTAAACGGTTGTCCCACTGAAGCAAGTCGAGTAAGTTCTGTTTTTGCGAATTCAAATAATTTTAAATCTTCATAGCCCCACCAAGCACGATAATCCTTAGCAATCCATCCATTTTTGATAGCCGTATAATAATCCACAATATTGAAATTACCATGTTGCTTAAAATAAAACTTTCTACCACCAAAGCCACCATCTGATCCAATCAACAATTCATTTTGATAGCCATTTGCTTCTAGAACCTGTCCAATCGAATACGTTCCAGGCAAAAAGCTATCTTCACTCACATAACCGTTAGCATCAATTGGAATATTTAAAGGCACACCACTCGTTTGTCCTACCATTGCTGCTGCTGTCCAGCCAGACATAGAAGGCACATAAAAACCATTATTATCCTTATTTCCATATGAGAATGTTAAATTTTGATTTGCCAATAAATTCAATTCCGGAATCAAAGACTCTTCAAATGCTCCTCCATTATCATAATCTTCATACGTTGTTTCCATAGATTCCATAAAGATATAAACTAAGTTTCTTTTTTGTTCTGGAAACGTATATTTTACACTTGCCGGATCCACATAATATTCTTCATATATTTTAGAAGGATGTGCAATATTATACCAATATTGATCAATTCCAACAGCATGAATACAGTCTGTAACACCAAAACCAAAAATAAATAAGCATGCTACCGTTGTGATAATAATAAGTGTATTGTATGTTTTATGTTTAAACTCTCCATTTTTAATATCTTTCCCAACTTGCCAATCTTTTAAAATGCACAAAATCAAAAACAAGCCAGAAACAATACTGGGTAACGGTAAACATTCCTGTATAAAGCTATCCACAAAAGATGTATCTGTTCCTACCAATGGAACCAATAAATGGAAAATAACCTGTTCAAAAGGTATATCTCCAAATGTTTCAGGCACCCATAATGCAACCCTCACTAATAATAATCCTAAAAATACAAAAATTACGGTTAATATAGAAATTAGTCTTCTTCTTTTCATGTTATCTAGCCATCCCTCAAAACATTAATTAATATAACATAAAAATAAAAAGAACTTAACGTTCTTTTTATATTTTAATGATATTATTTAAGATTAATTATTGATATATTTTATCAAAAATAGACTCTGTTTTACTCCAGTTAAATCCATCAATTACATATTCTTTGATTTTTTGAGCCTTTTCTTTTCTAAAACTTTCATCATCAATATATTTTAAAATCAATGTCTTAAATTCATCATCCGATTCAGCTAAGCTTACATATTCTCCGTCTTCATCAATACCTTCAGCTCCAATTGAAGTTGTGATAACAGGAAGCCCTAACCCAGCGGATAGTAATACCTTTAACTTAATTCCTGCACCAAGCATTAAAGGAAATACAGCAATTTCATTTTTAAGAATCTCATCTTCAATAGATTCTACAAAGCCAGTAATATGAACTTGATTTGATTCCTGACTTTTTAATTCGTCATTTGGATGTGCACCAATAATATTTAATTTAATATCTTTATCCGGTAATGATTTTACAATTTGAATCAAACGCATCGCTGCCTCATGATTTTCCAAACGATTCATTAAGCCAACGAAACAAATAGATTTTTTCTCTCTTGGGATATTCTCTTTCACATTTGTGAAATCAACACCATAATATGGCATAATCGTTTCTACATTCTTAAATCCATAATATTGATTCAATAATCGTTTATCCTTTTTATTAAGCGTAAAAATCAAATCGCATTGACTCAAATAATACTTCTCACATTTTGTAACCAAATTAGCTTGCCACTGATAATATAAATGTTTAAATCCAGTTGAATCCTTTGCATATCTATCATATGACTGTTTTGTGACGTCATGCTCAACTACATTAAATTGAATATTTGGATAATATTTTTTTATCCATACATATTGACTCATTGCCGTATATTCTGCATGAATCGCATCAATTTTATTTTCCTTTAATATCTGCATCAAATACTTTTTAAATTGTCTTGAATTTCGAATTGAAAAAAATACAGGATTATTTAATCCCTTTAAGGCATTTCCACCCTTACTAAAAGTAGTAGAACGTACAAAATAGGCTTGTTTATCCCCTTTAAATTCCTTTTGAACAATTTGTTCTTCTCTTTCATCATTTACAAAGGATAACACAAAAACATTATGTGTCTGTCGCAAATATTCTAACTCTTTACCCATACACACGCCACCCGCATGTGTTGCATGCACACTGGGTACATAGGGCGAAATATGTAATATATTCATGTAAATACCCCCAAATCTTAATTAATTGAAAAATATCTTTAATAATATGTAATTTTCAATATAAATAAATTTTTTATAAATCCGCATAATTCCTTTTGTGAATCCAGATAAAGAATAATAGTCTTCAAAATACGTATAGAAGCTATCCAATGTAATCTTACGCTTACGAGCTTCCGAATTAAAGGCCTTATTAATCGAAACAGAATGATTATGAATATAATCCACATTCATCAATAGTTTTGTCTTATATCCTTTATCTTTAAATTGCTTGCCAATACATGACTCTTCAAAGAACAAGAAAATATTCTCATCATAAAGCTTATCTTCAATCAAAGAATTATTTAACATAAATAAGCATCCCTGCACGCAATCCACCTCACATAGATCAGTATTGAAAAACTGAGTAGGATATTGAAATGGTTTAAATATTTTATTTAATACAATTGAACTAAATAAAAAATAATCTTTTACTATAGGCACCTTCCATGCAATGGGCAACTGACGCTCTTTTTTACTATTCAAAGTAAGCGGAGCCACAATGACGGTATCTTCATCAAATTCATTTATCATTTTTTTAATGACACTTTCATCAAAAATAACGTCAGGATTCGCAATTATGATATAGTCACACGAATAATTCTTTCGTAAATATTCAATACCTACATTATTACCCGAACCATATCCACCATTTTTTTTAGCACAAACCACATGCACTTTATTTGATTCTTGTTCTTTTAACCTTTCTAAAGAATTATCTGTCGATTTATTATCAACAAGCACAATCTGATCAATAATTTCCATAGGTTCAATTCTTTTTAAAAGATCTAATGTCGTATCTGCATCATTATAATTTAAAACTACACAACCAATCATTTTAAACACCCTGTCTTTTATTAAATAATCTCTTTTGTAGAGCTATATAGAAAATAATATACAAAATAAATTGCGATATCATTATTAAGAAATAAGCATAAGTAGCACCATGTACTCCATAGTTTTTAATCAACATAGGAGCTATAACCAATCCAACTGCTGATGTAATTAAGTATATAACAAATTGTACAAAAGTATATCGAACTGTTGTTAAGGCAGCTGAAAAAATAATACTCATTGAATAAAAAATAGCACCTGTAATAATAATCAATAAGTCTACCTTATAAGATGTCAAATCTACGCCATATACTAATGACAATACAGGGATTCCTAACAAGAAAGCACCTACTAAACAGACAATACCCAACCCAATTGTGATCAACACTAACTTTGCGATTAAAAAATTAAATTCTTTTTTCTTTAATTCATTGAAGAGTAAAGCTAATTTTTGTAGATAAGGCTGAACAAAGTATTGAATGGCTAAACTAACAAGAGTAGCTGGCATCAATATAATTCCAAAAATAGCTTGTAAAGAATCGGCAACTCGGCCATCCAACGCATATTTAGGTGCATTTACGATATATACAGAGAAGAAATTAATTAGAAAAATAAAGAAGCCACTCTTAAATAGAAAATTAAGGTTCTTCTGATTCCACATTAATTTAAAATTAGATAGTTTATATGCACTTGGAATATCGTAGAAAATTAAAACAAGTACCCAAACAATATCTACAATCAAAATTGTCAGAATTAAGTTTCTAGTGAACAGATCTACAACAAAAAACAACACTACTGAAATAAGTGATTTTATTGTTAATGAAAATCCAGCCTTATATAAGAAATCATTTTTATGTAATATGCCATAAAACACGTCCGCAAAAGCCTCTAATCCTTTTAAGACACACAATAAAAATACAATGGAAAATTTATAGGAATCATATTTCATGATTACGCAATAGCCAAATGAAATCACAAGCATAATAACGCATGTGATGATTCTTTGAACTACATAATCCGAATCACTAATTTCACTATTTACATCTGTAACCTGAAAAACTCTTCCTGAATACGTCCCAAAATATAACATTAAACATGCAATTGAAAACGCTAAAGTAAAGATTCCAGATACGTTTAAACTATTCAATCTTGTCACAATAATCATTAAGAACAATGAGTTAAATGAATTTAAAGTCATTCCAATCATGTTCCATAAAAAATTCTTCTTTAAATTATTTTGCATCATTTACCTCATTACTCTTTTCCGAGTTGGAATACAACTTCGTCAACAATTTAGCGATGGGTGAAATCCAAAATCTTCTAAAGATTTCATAATCTTCCTTTGAACGATTATTATCTTCAATGATTTCCGTCGTTGTGGATTCTTCATGAATTCGATGTCCCATCAAAGGTTGATTTATAAATACAAATCTTCCCTTAATTTTTGAAGCAATTTCCCAAGCATTCCAATCCACATCACACTTCATGTGACACGCAAATAACTTATCTACTTTTAAGTTCTTTTGACTAAAAGTTACCGCCGGACAACAAATTGGATCCCCTAATGATAGTGGAAGTCTTTTGATAATTTTCTGATTTGAAAGCTTCTTATTATGAAGAGGCATCAACATGATTCGCTTAATTTTTAAGTTGGTATTTTCGTATACCCTTTTACCATTACGCAATTCATAATAATCCGTAAAAAGAATTGTGGCATCCTTATATTTTTCAAAATGAGCAACAACCTCTTTTGAATATGTCGGATCATATACATCATCCTGATGAGCAATTGTCACTAAATCCGAATGAACACACGTTCTCGCAAAATCAAAGTCATATCCAATTCCTTTTCCAGGATTTGGATTGTCAATAATATCCAAATGATACTTATTCGCTATTCTTTCAATAAAATCATTTCTAGTTGATGTTGCGATCACAACGTCACTTTTAAATTCCTGATTTAAGACGGATTGAATACAATTCTCTAAATATCTTGACTCCTTGTATGCCAATACAACAAAAGTATGAGTCATCATATTACAACTCACCTTTCTTATTTTCCAAATCGTCCACTCTATTCTTCAAAATAGATACTTCCTGGACCAATAAAGTAATCTTTTTCTTTTGACCAGACACAATCACAGTCAATGAAATAGTGATGAACAATAAAATGACAAACAAAACACCTGTCACCATATTTGAAATTGTTTGGAACCCAATCAAGGATGCAAGCGAAACTAAAATATTAGGCCAAATAGAAAGAATAATCAAAAGAATAACACCAATAGCCCATAATAAAGAATACTTAACAGGAATCATATCCTTATGCAGCACACGAAGAATCACAGCTGCCAAAATGAGCGCAATAATTAAAATCGATAACCTTAAATTAAACGGCATTATTTTGACCCCCTAGTTCCAATAATCATAATAGATAAAAGTACATTAATCATATAGTAAGCATTCTTCCAACTACGAATCGAAGAAACCCCTCCACTACGCTCATTCATTTCAACCGGTACCTCACTTACGTGCTTACCTTCTTTTAGAATTTGTGTTGTAGAAATAGGCTCTGGATATTCTAAAGGATAGTCATTCGCAAATTGTTGAATCAACCCTCTATCTATAGCACGAAAACCAGAAGTTACATCATAAAGCTTTTCATGCGTAAAGCACTTGATAAAAGCCGAAATAATCTTAATTCCCATTTGACGCGCTTTTGTAGATTTAAATTCACTGGTAGACCCTTCTACAAAACGTGAACCAATCGACATATTCGCATTACCTTCTAAAATTGGCTTGCAAATATCTTCAACAAAATTCACATCATGCTGACCATCTCCATCAAACTGAATCGCAATATCATATCCATTTTCAAATGCATATTTATATCCGGTTTGCACTGCTCCACCAATACCTAAATTATGAACCAATTTAATATGTGGAATATCATTCTCAACCAATATGTTTTCCGTATCATCCTTCGAACCATCATTGATTACTATATAATCTAAATGAGTCGAATGACACATATTATATTCATCAATTGTCTGAGTTGTAGACAATATAGAATCTTGTTCGTTATATGCAGGAATAATTAATAATATTTTATTCATTACAACTCCCCCATTCTATTTTTTATTTTGTTTTAATGAGCTAATAATTCAATCAATAAAGAAAAGATTGTTAATACGCCTAAGTAATTACAAATATTTACTGTTTTTACGTCTGACACACCACTATCTTGGCCATTTGAACAAAGGAAAAGCAAAGGAAGAACAGGCAATAAGTAACGTCCTTGAAAGCCTTCAATTGTTTTTCCATCAAAAAATCCCATATTATAAGACCAACCATACATAGCTAACATGGAGCCTAAAAAAGAAATAAATATAATCAACCTAAACAAAAGCTGTACTTTTTTATCCATACCAATTTTTTTAGGATTCATTTTCACAATAAGGAAACACATTACTACAATGTATGCGATTGTTATTGGATTAAAGATTGAAATCGTACAAAGCTCTAAAGAACCTCCTAATGCCGAAATGAGTATAAAAGTACCTCGATTATATAAAGTATTTCGTAATACATGATATAACACGGCAGGATTGAAGATTAAGTATAAGATTGTTCCACTTTGGATTCTAGGCCCCACAAACGCAACACCTAGTAAATAAACTAGTAGTATCGCAAGAACTAAAATGCCAAGAAATAAACGCCCTTTTTTATTCTTGAATTTTGAGAAATCAATTTTTGTGAGTACAAAGCTTATCGGTGCTAAAACAAGCGGAGCATAGGCAAAGCTTTTACACGGAATCAATAATGTACAGGAACCAATCAACAATACCCACTTCTTCGCATTCAATTTTTTATCATGAAACAATTGAATGGTTAATGACACAATCAAAAGTGAAAGTGATAAGACAATACTATCATAAGATAAAGAAAACGCCTGTTGAAGTGTAATAGGAAGAAGTCCTATAAAAATAAAGATACTTTTAAATATAGGTGTATTCCTTAAACAATACGCTATGCATATAACGAACAGTATAAAGTTTAAAAGACGCCCCAGTAAAATACACAATATACCATTTAAGCCAAGTAATCTTCCTATAGAAATGCCTAAGCCACTTAAACAATACGTAAATGAATATCGTTTAACTGGAACAATTTGATGTTTTGAATTCACTAACTCTGTGTCCAAATCTTTATTATCAAACATTTTCTTTAAATACGAATCCATAACTTGATCTTTGACATAAGTGTAACCAAATGTAGATAAATCGCATTTACGCATTTTAACATTATTCACATCATCTTCAATTCTAAGAATCTGATTTGACATGTGATATGCATTAATCATATGTGCATTTGCTTCATCTGGCACATTGCCAACTGGTACAAAAACATTTAAAATAGTTCCCAATACCACAATAGAAATAACTGCATATTTCACAGAATCTATTCTAAATCGAATACCCATAAAATATGTGACAACAAATAATGTCATTAAAAACAAACCAACCACAATGGCAACCTTAGCAAATGTTGTCAATTCAGTCGTAATAACATCCATGGCTAAATGATTTTTATCCGCTTTAACAGCTAAAGTATCTGTTCCTTTTATATTAAGTTCTAATCGAAGTTTCTCATTATTTACATCCGTAATTTTTTTTGAAAAATTCAAACTAACAGGCCCATCTTGGTCTACTTTTTCAATTTGTTTTGAATCTTGCTCTAATACATTATCATTATTATCATAAATCGTGTAATCCATCGTGAAATCATTTAATTCCCGATTTTCAACACTATAAAATTGTATACCTTCCATTTGCTTATTAGATATATGAAAAGATTGCGTTATTGTATCACCAGGATTTAATACGATCATATCATTATTATTACTAGCATAAATCGTATAATTTCTTGTTCGCATTGCATTATCTTTTATCAGCATAAAAAATGTAAATATAATCAAAAATAAGATTATAAATTTGATAAATATATTCGATATGTCTTTCTTCATAAATAAAGTCAACCTCCAGAAGTAACAAACTCAAACAGAATAATAATAGCATATTTCAAGCATAAAAAAAACGAAGGCATTCAATTAACTGAACACCTTCTGTATACTATTGATCAATTTCTTTCAAATAACGAGCCAACGCATCCTGCCAAGTAGGAAGTGGTTCAAATCCATTCTCAACTAACTTTGACTTATCCAATCGAGAATTAAAAGGACGAGCTGCCTTTGATAAACCATATTCTTCTGTTGTTACAGGATTTACTTTAGTAGTATATCCAGCTTGTTTAAAGATTTCACACGCAAAATCATACCAGCTGATATAGCCACCCTCATTTGTCGCATGATAATAACCATATTTATCCGTTTCAATCATATCCACTAATAAACGTGCCAAATCAAATGTATATGTAGGTGTACCAATCTGATCATTGACAACTTTTAATGTGTCAAATTTCTTACCCACATTCAACATTGTCTTAATAAAGTTATTTCCATTCTTACCAAATACCCATGCGATACGAACAATGAAATATTTAGATAAAGTGTTTGAAACTGCAAGTTCTCCACCAAGCTTAGTCTGTCCATACACATTTAAAGGCTTATAATCCTTACAATCCGGATCCCAAGGCTTTGTTCCCTGACCATCAAATACATAGTCCGTAGAAATATACACCATCTTTGCATCCACTTCTTTACAAGCATCCGCAATATTTTGTGTACCATCCACATTGATAGCTTTTACTTTGGCCTGCTTATCTTCATCCTCAGCCAAGTCTACAGCTGTCCAAGCTGCACAATGCACAACGACATCTGGATTTACTGCTTTAATTGTATTCATTACAGCCTCTGAATTTGTGATATCCAAAGATACATATTCAGCCGTAGTAACATAAGAACCATCCTGAATTCCACTATAGCTTTCAGCCAAATCTGTTCCTACACCCGTATAGCCTCTTTTAGCCAATTCATTCATGACATCATGACCCAATTGACCTGCAACACCTGTCACAAAAACCTTCATTTTGTTTCCTCCTATTTAAGCAAGAAAAGCTAAAGATTATTCCTTAGCTCTTCCTTTTTCTACATACATCTTTTCAAAATAGTTTTGGTATTCACCACTAATGATGTTTTCCCACCATTCTTTATTGTCTAAATACCATTGGATTGTCATTGGAATACCTGTATCAAATGTATATTTTGGTTTCCATCCAAGCTCTGTTTCCAACTTAGTTGGATCAATCGCATAACGCATATCGTGCCCTTTACGATCTGTTACATACGTAATTAAGCTTTCTGGTTTGTTTAATGCATGAAGTACAGTCTTAACAACTTCTAAGTTTGTTCTTTCATTGTGGCCACCCACATTATAAACTTCACCAACACGTCCCTTACGAACGATTAAATCAATTGCGACACAGTGATCATAAACATGCAACCAGTCACGTACGTTTTCACCTGTTCCATAAACTGGAATTGTTTCATCATTTAAAGCACGAGAAATAATTAATGGAATTAATTTTTCTGGGAAATGATAAGGACCATAGTTATTTGAACAACGACTAATTGTTACTGGCAAACCATACGTTCTGTGATATGCCAATACAAATAAGTCAGCACTTGCCTTTGCGCTTGAATAAGGACTTGAAGTGTGTAAAGGTGTGTTTTCAGTAAAGAACAAGTCAGGACGATCCAATGGTAAATCACCATATACTTCATCTGTTGATACCTGGTGATATCTTTGAATACCATACTTAACACAAGCATCCAATAATGTAGTTGTACCCATAACATTTGTCTTAACAAAGATTTCTGGGTCTTCAATACTACGATCCACATGGCTTTCTGCCGCAAAGTTAACTACGACATCAAATTTTTCCTTTTCAAACAAATCCATGATGAATTCACGATCTGCAATATCACCCTTGATAAACTTATAGTTCGGTTTATCCTCAACTGGCTTACAAGTCTCCAAGTTACCTGCATATGTCAATTTATCTAAGTTTACAATCATATCCTCAGGATATTTGTTTACCATATAGTGTACAAAGTTTCCACCAATGAAACCAGCACCACCTGTTACTAAAATTTTCATTTTGTTATTCTCCTTTATATTCAAATTGATTGTTTGACTCTTCTAAAGTCGGACCAACCATATCCTTCTCACTTAATACTGGCTCAATACCATTCAATAATGAACCCCAATCTACATTACAAGTAGGATCATCATAACGCATTCCACCCTCAGATTCCTTATTGTAGACATTATCTACTTTATATCTAAATTCCACATTATCTGTTAATGTTAAGAATCCATGCGCAAAACCCTGAGGAATAAAGAACTGTCTATGATTCTCTTCACTCAATTCAACACTTACCCATTGACCAAATGTAGGACTTCCCTTACGAATATCTACCGCCACATCAATGACCGTTCCCTTTGTACAAGAAACCAATTTACTTTGTGCATAAGGCGGATTCTGCCAGTGCAAACCACGAAGCGTACCCTTCTGTGCACTAAAAGACATATTGTCCTGTACAAAATCTACCGTAATCCCCATCTTTTCATATTTAGGCTTAGAATAAGTCTCCGTAAAATACCCTCTGTGATCACCAAATACATCCGTATCAATAATCAACACACCAGGGATTTTTGTTTCAGTAACCTTCATCACAATACCTCCAATTATTTAATATATTTACGATCCATGATCTTCTTTAAATAAGCACCATACTGATTCTTCTTAAAAATTTCATATGTAGAAGCCAATTCTTCATCACCAATCCAACCATTGTTGTAAGCAATCTCTTCAAGACACGCAATCTTACGATGCTGGTGCTCCTCAATTGTCTTCACAAAGTTAGTCGCATCCACTAAAGATTCATGTGTACCCGTATCTAACCAAGTAAATCCATCACCCAATAATGTAACGTTCAATTCACCATTCTCTAAATAAATACGGTTCAAATCTGTGATTTCCAATTCACCACGCGCACTCGGCTTTAAATTCTTCGCATATTCAACGACCTTATTATCATAGAAATATAAACCAGTAACCGCATAATTTGATTTAGGATGTTCAGGCTTCTCCTCTAAACTAATAGCTTTTCCTTCAGAATCAAATTCAACAACCCCAAATCTTTCAGGATCCTCTACATAATAGCCAAATACAGTTGCCCCTACTTCATTTTCAGCAGCTGCACGCAAACGCTTAGTCAAACCATGACCATGGAAAATATTATCGCCCAAGATCATTGCACAACTATCATTTCCAATAAACTCTTCACCCAAGATAAATGCCTGAGCTAAACCATCCGGACTAGGTTGAACCTTATAAGAAAGCTCAATCCCAAATTGATGTCCATCCCCTAACAACTCTTGAAAACGAGGTGTATCATCTGGAGTTGAAATAATTAAAATCTCACGAATCCCAGCCTGCATTAAAATAGACATAGGATAATAAATCATAGGCTTGTCATAAATAGGAAGCAATTGCTTACTTGTAACCTTAGTCAAAGGATACAAACGCGTACCACTACCACCAGCTAAAATAATACCTTTCATATTAAGTTCCTCCATATATTACGTATAAACAATAAACCCTTACGTAACGTAAGGGTCAAGGACTTTTTATCGTTTAATTACCTTTTTAATTTTTTCAGTCGCCTTATAAGAACGACTATTCTTTATAGAATTCAATTCATTTTTATAAATTAAATTCTTTTCATTTACCTCACAAAGTACTTCTGTTATTAAATGCATATTTTGATAACTTTCATAAATAGTAAATGAAATATTTAATGAATCTATATTTTTCTTATTTAAATCAATATGAATTTGCGGATCAAATTCAAGAAGAAATATTTTATTTTCAACCTGAACTCCATTAAAAACATGAAAAGGAAGTAATGTATCATTCGCCTTAATTTTTAAATTTTCAATTACCCAATGCCCATTTGTATCTGGATCAAAGCGCATATATGTTACATCCTTTAAACCAGAAATCTCATAAACAATTTCATCCCCATTATTCTGTACATTCTTATCTATATACAGCTTGTCATTTTCATTTAATCCATTTCCCTTATCTATATATATCTCCGTATGTAAATCCATATTATAACTGCATAAATCTGAATAACCAGGAAGATAAGCTTTTCCTAATTTTTTATCAAAATCATAATCGTTATTTAAAAACTTCTTAACAATTTCATCATATAACCTTTTTGAAGAATATGAATCACAATTCTTATGGAAATAAGACATCATATTCTTTCTTTTATCTTTTTCAAAATCACATGCCCTTAATGAATTAATCAACTCTTTTTGATTGTGAACCAAAGTACCCGGCATTAAAAGACTAGGATCTTCTACGACAAAACCTCTGTCCTTTTTATATTTTTCTAAGTCAGGACACGAAAATACAATTGGTCTATCTAACAATAAATAATCCACATAAATAGAAGAATAGTCTGTGATTAAAACATCAAACGCATTCATAATATGATAAATCGTTAATAACTGTTCATTCATAGTACTTGTATCTAAAAGAATCATTCTCTTAGGAATTTCAAAATTATTCTTCTTGTAATATTCTTGATCTGCAAAATGGAATTTTGCCACAATATACGCATTATTTTCAGCTAAAAACGCATCTAATGCTTGCACATCATAATCATCATAGTTAAAGATATTGTCTTCAAACTGTTTTCCTTCATCTTTCAAGCCTTTACGCATAGTTGGTAAGTAAAATATAAATTTAGAATTTAAGTCCACATTCAACAGCTTCTTAAGATTCTCTTTTCCATTTTCTGTATATAATAAATCATTTCTTGGAAATCCAGTCACCTTCACTTTATTTGGATCGACACTCAACATCCCACTCATATTTAGCTGACACGTTCTTGAGGTAGCCGTAATAATATCACTCTGTGCTGTAATTACTTTTAGATTCATAAAATCTGTATTGGGACTCGCACTATCAAAATATCCAATTAATTTTAAAGGAAATCCATGCCAAGCAGAAACATGAATTTGATTTTTCCTTTTTGCATACGCAAATTCAAACGAAGAAGTAATAAAACAATCTGCTTGTTCAATCATTTCATTCGCCTCATCCGTGCCAAATAGAGCACAGCGAATTCCTTTTTCTTGCATTCTGCGGCACATATTTTCATCACGAACGCACCAAAATGTATCTACATTTTCATTATTCTTTAAATATTCCCAAAATCCTCTCGAATTATCCGCAAAATCAGGAGCAGATTCGAACACAAATAATTTCTTTTCCATTTTTCTATCCTTTATAGCCAATAAACAAGCCAGCCTGTTTCGTTACAACTATCTTATCATTTTTATTTAATATAGATTCAATATATTCTTTAAACTCATTTAATCTAGGACCCAATATCTCATTCTGATTGCCATGACAAGACATAATATAATCGATCAACGGCTTTGATTCTGTAATCTCTAATGAATCAGGATACTCTAGTCTTTGCACATTTGAAAAATACTTCTTTAAAATAACTTCCCCATTTTCTAAGCCAAAAATATCATACAAGCTATGATTTGAAAGATTGATACGAGAATCAAAATTCTGTACAATCTCTGTGATTTCTTTCATATGCTCTTTACCATATGTACTACAATAAAAGATACCGTTTGGTCTTAACACTCTATCTATTTCCTTTAATCCCAGATTTAAATCATTCAAATAAAACAATACATGATTGGCAATAATCGTATCAAAATACGCATTCTTAAAAGGAATCTTTTCCGCATTGACCACAATACAGTTAAAGTTTGAACCCAACTTATTTCGCACCTCATCCACCATACCATCACTAATATCCGATAAGAAGATTTCACGATTCCTTAAATCAATCTTATTCTCTTGCCACAACTTCCCATTACCACAGCCAAGTTCCAACAAACGATTCACTTTAGAAAAATCAATCTTCTCAAATAACCAGTTAAACCACCCCTGCTTATTTGTAGAATATTTTTCATGAAGACAAATACGATCATTTAAGTTCTTCGCATTCTTATACTGCTCAATAATATTCGTCTCTTCATTCGACAATTGCACCAAAGAAAGAATCATATTCCAAGATAAATCGGGAGCCTGACTCGCTCTTTTTAAAGCATCCTTTAAAGATTGTAAATGGCTCATTTTATCTTCAATCAAATCAATCTGTAAGTCAAAGCTTTCCTTTAAATCCGTATTGTCCATAACCATCGGAAAGATTTCTTCAATACTAAATCCCAAATGCTTCAACGATAAAATCTTTTGTAGCTTCAACAAATCCAAATCACTATATTGTCGATATCCATTCTCCATAACAAAAGAGGGTTTTAATAACCCTATTTTGTCATAATATCGAATCGTTCTTTCACTCACATTCGCTAATTTTGCGAACTGTCCTGTCTTATAGTAGTTCATAATTATTCAAATCTAAAAGGTGCTAAATTAATATTCCAGTTTCGATTGTAGTATGGATCTCCATTCTTCAAAATCTCTGGCCATTTAGCTTGGAATTTCTTCTTTTCCGCTTCAAAACGAGCCTCTTTTTCAGGCGTATCTTCATAACCTCTTGATTTTGACTCATAATGATGCCATAACGCAAACGCATTGTAGACAATCAAATAACCTTTTTCACGGAATTTTAAGCATAAATCTACATCGTTACATGCCACTTCAAATTGTTCATCAAAACCATTCACTTCATTAAATACAGATTTTTTTACCATCATACAAGCTGCCGTAACTGCACTATAGTTACAATTTATTCTTGGACGCATTAAAATTCCTGGATCATCCTTATCAATATCCGTAAAGACATGTCCAGCATAGCCTCCAAAGCCAACAACTACACCGGCATGCTGCACTGTATCATCCTCATATAATAACTTAGCCCCTACAGCCCCTACTTCTTTACGTAAGCAGCAACCTAACATTTCTGCGATGGCCGTTGGTTCAATGACCTCTGTATCATTATTTAACAATAATACATAATCTCCTTTTGTATATTTCATACCAAAGTTATTGATTTTTGAATAGTTAAATTCACCCTGATATGTAACAACCTTTACATTGTCATGTTCCTTTTGAAGCATATCATAATATTCAAAAATATCTTTATCTGTACTATTGTTTTCTACAATCACGATTTCAAAGTTTTTATATGTATTCACATTATACAAAGAATCCACACAAGTCTTTAATGTATCTTTTAAATTATAGTTTGGAATCAAAATCGAAACCAATGGATTAGGCTCTGTACTATATGTCGTATGATAGAAACCATAGTATGGTTTGGGCATCAGTTCCACCTTAACATCCTTTAAGCCAATACGCTTGTAGTGCGACTCAATGGCTCTTTGTCCCGCAGTATAACAATATAGTTTACTTTCTGGATCCATCGCCGTTGATTGTGGATGCATTCTCCAGTGATATAAAACACGAGGAATATGATAAACAGCATTGGCCTTTTCAATACATCTAAAAATATAGTCATAGTCCTGACTTCCATCATATTCACTTCTATAGCCACCCACTTCATCATAAATATGACGATTCACAAAGAAAATATGAGTAATATAGTTTTGCGAACGCAATAAGTCTTCACTATAGTCTGGCTTAAAGTTTGGTTCTGTAAACACCTTATATTTATCATTCAACTTATCTTCATCCGTATATAGCGTATCATATCTATATTCCTGCAAGGCTTTCACAACTTCATAGAAACAATCCAGTTCCAATACATCATCATGATCATATACAGCTAAATAGTCACCATCTGCCATTTCTAAAGCCTTATTTGTGTTACCTGAAATGCCATAGTTTTGATCCAACTTTTTGAATTTGATCTTATCGCCATATGCCCCATAATGTGCCTTTACATATTTCTCTACCGCATCCGTTGTGCTTCCATCCGCAATACACAATTCCCAATTGGAATAACTTTGATTGACAACTGTATCAATCATTTCCTTTAAGTATTCTTCTTTTGTGTTAAATGTCGCAACTACAATACTTAATTTTGGATTATACGCAAATTGCTCTTTAGATTGTCTAGCTAATTCTTCTGGTTTTACTCTTTGTCTTAAGAACCAATTTTGGTATTCGTATCCCACTAAATTTGGTCCTTGTTTCACTCTTTCCACAAAACGCTTCACACCATTTTGTTTCAAATAATTCATCGCATTATGAATACTTTGTGCATTCATATGTGTCAAGTACGATTTAAACAAACCAAGAGCCGTATAATTGTTCTCTTCAATTTCAACCTTTCTCTGTTCCTTATCCGTACTAAATAATAAATAATATGTCTTCTCTGGATTACCATCAAATTTCACCTGGAATCCACAATTTTTATTTTCTGCCTTGACTAAATGATAACGCACAAGATCCGGTCTAGGCATTGGACGCTTTTTATACTCCAATGACTTTCCATTTTCATCTAAAACATCAATTAATACAGGTTCTCCATTTTCAGAATATACCCACCCTTGTACAGTAATTGAATTCTTATCAAGGTCTTTGGCAACACTATCCATACTATATTCAATAGCTGTCGTATTGCGAATCTTATCCATTTTCTTTTTATTTAAAACTAAGATTTGTTCACTTTCATGCCCATCCGTAACTCGCAATTCAAAAGAATCTACAATATCCGTATCACAAATCACCTTGATACGAAATCCCACTAAATCAGATTTTAATTCCACATGCTGTTCTTTAAATACATCTTGACGATGCGATTTGATTATATCCACTGCAGCTTCTTTATTATTAATTTTAGCCGAATATGTCAATGGAAGATCATCCTTTGAATAACACCATCCAATAATCGCAATATATCTTGCATTTTCAATGTCTTTATATATGACTTTATCTATTGTGTAAAAAAAGTTTCTTTTCATAATAGCCTCCAAAACAGTTCTATATTAACACATATTTTTTAACGTAACCACAATATCCATGATTCTTCCCTTGATGGTTTTAAAGTATTTATAGTAAGAATCAAAGTTTTGCAGGAACAGTTTAAACACTTTACCATGCTCAATATAATCCATATGATGTATAAAAAATAATCTATATTGTATGTAGCTTGGATAGTTGTTTTTTAAATCTACATCCAATTCTTCCAGTCGATTTAATGTTTGAACACAATTGAAAGCCGTATTCAAACGTGCCTCTATCGTATTTGTCGCATTCAAATGCTCTTTTCCCTTTAGAGTGACATTTCCTTTTAAGCCAATCGTATTCTTCGAATGGATACGATATTGAAAGAGAGGCACATTTAAAAAATACATTCCATTTTCTTCACTCGCCAACAAATTAATAAACCAATCATGATAGAAATCTTCTGCATAGCATCTTTGAAATTTATCATTCATCGATTGTCGAACACAAAGTGCACATCCCTGAAAGCTATTTTCCACAACTAATCTTTCAAAAGGAACCTTTACCAATGCATTATCTTTTACCTTACACTTATACATGTTCTTATTGGAATACTTTCGATTCATATCAATCTGTTTTTCATTACCCAACTCATCTATTAAATCATATGTACTGGCTAATACTTTGATTTCTGGATGATTTTGCATAATCTCAATCATCGTTTGTACCTTATTAGGCTTCCAAATATCGTCCTGATCACATAAAAAGATGTAGTCTCCCTTACAGTAAGAAAGTGCTTTTTTAAAATTTAACTTATAGCCCAAATTCTTTTCATTTTGATACAAATAAATCTTATCACACAGAAGCTCTTGAATAATTTTTACTGTATCATCACTCGATTGATCATCACAAATCACGATTTCATCAACCGGCATTGTTTGATTCAATATAGATAAAAGCTGTTCTTTAATAAATTCTTGACCATTATACGTGGCGATTGCGACTGAAATCATAAAAACCTCCAAAAAAAAGGTATTTTAAAAATACCTTTACAATTCTTCTGCAAATCCTTTTTCTAATTTTTTGAAAACGGCATAGCCAATGACTAAAATAACCAAAGCCAATAAGGCAACAGCACCTAATGGTTTTAATGGTGGCCATACATGATACATAAAAATATCACGGTAGGAAGTAACTAAAATCGTCAATGGATTCATACGAATGATTTGACCTAAAACACCAGCTCCATCTAATAAAGATAAATCATAGATAACAGGAGTGGCATACATTCCCATGGTTAGTAAAAAGGATACAATATACTCTAAGTCTTGAATATAGGCATTTAATGAACTTAACAATAAAATAATGCCTAAAATCAAAATAGATTGAATCAATGCAACTACAGGAAGCATTAGAATTTGAATAGAAATTCCATATCCAAATGCGAAACAGAAAATAAATATAATGATACAAGAAATAAAGAAGTTAACCAATCCACTTAAGACTTGCGAAATCAATAAGATTTCTCTAGGAAAATACACCTTCTTAATAATTCCCGCATTCGCCTTAATCGAAGTCGTTCCTGTGCTCACAGTTGTTAAAAAGAATGTCCAAGGAATCAAACCAGTAATCAAATAGACTAAATAGTTATCTCCTCCGGCTCCACGCATTAAATAGGGGAACACGATCCAATATACAACCACCTGTAACAAGGGATTAATAAATGACCAAAGAATACCTAGAAAAGATCCTTTATATTTTCCACGAATATCTTTTTTTACATTTGTCTTCAATAATTCACGATAATCATAAATATCTTTAAATATATGCATCTTTTCACCACCTACTCTAAAGTAAACTGTATACTTTTATCGGCCAAAATATTTCCATCCGGTTCTGAACATTGAATATCAATCTTATGATTTCCTAAATCTAAATCATTTAAATCTAAATTTACCTGCCAGCCAATTGTATCCGGATCCATGTCACCCGCATAGGCTTCTTGATAGGCTTCAAAAACATCCTGACGATTCTTTCGCTTAATTCCACTGATTTCATTACCGTCTAAGAAAAACTTAAATACAGCTTGATCATGATCACTGATTTGCCAACCTTGACTTACTAACGTTCCCTTATCCTTTTGAATTGTCGCAAAATCCTTTGGTGCATCAATAAAAACAGCTCCTTTAAAGTGGTGTTTTCCTTCGGCAATCGCCTTTTTCTTTTCTTCCTTATGATCAATGGCTACCTGCTTTAAGTATTCATCAATGACATAGATAGGATCTCCATCTAATCGAAGTTCACCCTTATAAATCCATACCGCACGATCACATAAGTCTTTTACCACATCCAAGCTATGTGTAACAATTACGATCGTTTTATCCGATTCCTTTAATTCCTTTAGCTTACGATAACACTTTTCTTGGAAATGTTGGTCACCTACAGCTAGAATCTCATCAATCAATAAAATCTCTGCATCTACATTGATCGCAACAGAAAAGGCTAAACGCATATACATACCTGAAGAATAGGTACGTACAGGATGATCAATGAATTCACCCAATTCACTAAAATCAATAATGTCCTGCATACGTGCATCAATTTCTTTTCTTGTTAAGCCAAAAATGGATGCATTAAAATAAATGTTTTCTCTACCCGTAAAATCCTGATGGAAGCCAGCTCCAAGCTCAAGTAAGGATGTTAGCTTTCCATTCGTTTCAATTGTACCTTCATTCGGAAATATAATTTTGGTCATCAACTTCAATAAAGTTGACTTTCCGGAACCATTCGTACCAATCAAGGCAACAGTTTCACCTTTTTTTATATCCATATTAATATTCTTTAACACCTCATGAATTTCAACATGACTTGTCTTCCAGAACAATAATTTATCTTTTAAAGTATGCGCCTTATCATAATCCACCTTAAATTGTTTATACATATTACGCACTTCAATCGCATTTTGTGTATCCATCTCAACACCTCAATTCAATTTATTCTAGCATAATTCGAAATATATTTACATACCCACATTATTTTAGGCAATACAACAAATCCATAATTCTAGCTCGATAGGTCTTTAGCTTCTTATAATACACATATCGATTTTGGCCTAATAAGCCAAAGAATTTTTTATTTTTTAAATACGAAACATGATGCTCCATAAAGGATTCAATCGCATTAAATTTCTTTTCATTCTGCATATAATAATCCATACAATTTGATTTTAAAACATCCAAAACATACAACGCATCCCGCGCCTTTTGGTAACGTTCTTCAAACTGATATGCACGATTGACATGCTGCGTTGCGCTTTGGTTTAAAGTTGATACGCCTATTGAATTATCATTATGAATGCGATATTGAAATTCTGACTTATTGTAAAAATACATTCCACCATCAATAGAAGCATACAAACTGATAATCCAATCATGTGGTAAACGATCATCAAAGTGATGTACCACAAAATCCCTTGTCTGTTTATCCATTACTAGAGCACAGCCTTGAAAATAATTACCATAAATAAACTCATCCGTCAAAACTGACACTAAATCATTCTTTGCAACCTCTTTATTATAAAGATTGTTGTTGGAATACCCTTTATTTAAAGTTGTTAAAATCATTTGATCTTGACCATCTATATAGGTAAAAGAACTCGCAAGTACATGTATGTTTTTATGGCTTTCCATAATATGCATCATATCCTTTACCTTATCTTTTTCCCATATATCATCTTGATCACATAAGAAGACATAATCTCCATTGCACTTTTCCATGGCCTGTTTAAAATTTAATTTATAACCTAGATTCTGAAAATTTTGAACCAATGTCACATCATACTTCTTTAATAATTCAACCGTATGATCGGTAGAGCCATCATCACAAACTATGATTTCATCGACAGGCAAGCTTTGATGGATGATTGATTCTATTTGTTTTTCAATATACTTCTCTCCATTAAATGTTGTCATCGCAACCGAAATCATAATTTCACCACCTATTTGTATAACATCTTTAAAATCATATAATTCTCAATATAAATAACACGCTTATAGACGCGCATGAACCATAATAAAATTGGATTCAATGTGTAATAATCCTTAAAATATGTATAAAAGCTATCCAACGTAATTTTACGCTTTTGCACCTCAGAACCAAAAGATTTATTAATACTTATCGAATGATTATGAATATAAGTCTCATCAATCAATAACTTTGTCTTTAATTTTCTATCCTTAAAATACTTGCCTATACAAGACTCTTCAAAGAATAAAAAAATATTTTCATCATATAATTTATCAGGCAGTACCTCTTCTTTTATCATAAAAAAGGAACCCTGCACACAATCTACTTCCACAACACCTTTTTCTAAATAGTCCTTAGAATACCACATAGGTCTTAATTTCTTATTTAAAACTTTGGATGAAAACAAGAAATAGTCCTTTAATGTAGGAACCATCCAAGCCTCTGGTAACTGTCTAGTTTTATCAGGCTGTAATGTCAAAGGAGCTACAATAGCCGTATCTAAGTCAAAGGCATGTACCATTTTTAAAACTACACTCTCTTCAAATTCAACATCTGGATTCGCAATTAAGATATAATCGACTTTCCCTTTTAAATACTCAATACCCACATTATTACCATAGCCATAGCCGCCATTTTTACTTGATTGAATGACATGGACCTTTTCGGATTCTAAGGCTTGTAGTTGGTGAAATGAATCATCAGTAGAATAATTATCAACCACCACAATCAGATCTATGGATTTCATTTCTTTTACACGCAAGACAAAGTCTGTAGTGGTTTTATAATCATTGTAGTTTAATACAACACACCCAATCATGCATCGGCTCCAAAGAAATGATCTTCTAACATCAAGCACCAACAATGATATACAGGCAAGTGCAATTCTTGAATTCTATATGTTTCGGTTTCTGGCACCTTAACACAAACATTGGAAACCATATTTAATTCGCCACCTAATTTACCTGTTAAGCCTAGTACCTTAATTCCTAGTGCTCTAGCTACTACGGTTGCACTCATTACATTCTGACTGTTTCCTGAAGTTGATATGCCTAAAAAAACATCGTTCTTTTTTCCAAAACCATATAATTGTTGGGCAAAGACACCTAAGCCATCTACATCATTGATGTAAGCCGTTGTCAAAGCTTCATGCGCTACTAAAGGAATGGCCATCAATGGTCTTTCTAAATTCTTGGATAGATTTTCACCACGAACAGGATCAATCTCAATTAATCTTTCCTTTAATTCATTCGGAATGGGTCGAGGTGTTTTAAATCGTTTCATCAATTCTCCAGCAATATGCTCCGCATCTGCTGCCGAGCCCCCATTTCCAGCAATCAATAGCTTTCCTCCATTTGTATAACATTCTTCTAATAATTCATATCCAGAAATAATATCTTCTTTGCATATTTCTAATACAGGATATCGGTCAATCAATAAATCAATATGTTTCTCTAATCTTTTTTCTAACATAATCACAATATCCTTTCTACAATGTCATACAATGATTCTTCTTCCGTAACTCTCGCAGTTTTACATCCTGCATTTTCTCCTGCAAGAATGTCATTGTCACTATCTCCAATCATCCATGACTGGCTTAAATCAATATTAAAATCTGTAGAAGCCTGAATCAACATACCAGGCTTGGGTTTTCTACAATCACAATCTATCTTTAATTCTACAATCTCACCTTCATAGCCTTTATGAGGATGATGTGGACAATAATAAATGCCATCCAAATACGCTCCATCTTGTCCAAGCAATGTTTCCATCTTATTATGAATCTCGTTTAATTCTAGTCTTGTCACTTCTCCACGCGCAATAACAGGCTGATTGGTTACGACAATAGCTAAATAACCAGAATCATTAATTTTCTTAATGGCATTTGAAACATTCGGTAACAGTTCAAATTGATCAATATCTCTTAAGAAACCAACATACTTGTTGATTGTACCATCCCGATCTAAAAAGATAGCCTTTTGTTTCTGTGACAAGTTTTTTGCCTGTACCCGACCTTCTTTAAAATCATCACATACCGCATAATATCTTTCTGGTGTTCCCATATCCTTTACATATTCTGGGCTGTCATAACAATACATCTTTCCAGTGCCAGCTAAAGGTTTTAATAATTGGCGGTCTAAATCAATTTTCTGGGTATGGATTGTTTGATTCAACACTTCTTTATTCATCACATGTAAACCTGCATTGACACGATTCTTGTAATATGTAGGTCTTACATCTTCTTTAGCGAGCCATTGTTCAACTTGACAAGAGGCATTTGAAACAATTAACCCACTATCATAAGGATGACTATTCGGATGTGTAAATAATGTCACTAACCCATTGTGTTGTTTATGGTAAGCTGCAAAACGATTGAAGTCTACGTCAAACATCGCATCTGCATTTAATAATAGAAAATCATCACTTAATTGATCTTTAATTTTAAATAAAGCTCCTGCATTTCCCAATGGTTCTTTTTCAAAATAGTATTCGATATGTACACCAAATTTAGAACCATCCCCAAAATAATCCATAATAATATTTCCTAAATGAGAAACAGTTAAAATCAAATCCGTAAAGCCTTGTTTTCTTAAACATTCAATTTCATGTTCCAATACAGGCTTTCCTTCAATCAAAATCATTGGTTTTGGAATATCCGAGGCAACACTAGTAATTCGCGTTCCCTTACCTCCAGCCATAATCACAGCCTTCATTATGCTTCCTCCAATGGTGAATAATCTTCAGGACCATAATAGATTACCTGAGTTCCTGCATCCTCAAACTTAAACGGAATATACATTAAGTCTTTCATGGCTTTTTTGACTTCAATTTGTTTTTCTGGCTGCACATAGAAAACTAAGAAGCCTCCGCCACCAGCGCCTAATAGCTTTCCACCTAATGCTCCTGCACAAATTCCTTTTTCATACAGCTCATCAATATGGTTTGTAGATACCGATTTTCCTGTTTGTCTTTTTAACTTCCAGGTTACATCTAATAATCTTCCAAAATCATCAAGATCCTTTGATGTGTCAGTTAATATGGATTCTGCTTCATCCACAAGATTCAACATTTCTTTTAATTGTTTTTTCTTGCTGGCATCGTCTAATTGATTAGCTTTTTGTACATCACTCGAAAAACGTGTAAAGCCTGTAAAAAACATCATTAGATTATTATTTAACTGTCTTTTTCTTTTGGGTGAAATGATAATAGGACGTACAGAGTAGCCATCCGCATTAAAATCAATACGATTGAATCCACCAAATGAAGCTGCAATCTGATCTTGCCAGCCTCCTGCTTCATCGCATAGAACTCTTTCTAAATAAATAGCTTCATCGGCTAATTTTTTCTTATCTGCATATTTGCCTTTTAAGGCATAGAATGCATTTAACATACCTACCGCAAAAGAAGAGCTTGTACCAAGTCCACTACGAGCAGGTAAATCCGCTTCATAAGTCAAACGAATTTCGTGCATATCCAACATCTTCATCGCATTACGTATAGCCGGATGTTCAATATCATCAATACGAGTGACTCTTTCTGTTTTTGAATAACTTAGTTCTGTAGAGTAATCAAAAAATCTTGGTAGATGTCTTACATTGACATAACAGTATTTATCAAATGTAGTAGAAAGGACAGAACCTCCATTTTCTTTAAAGAAAACTTCCATGTCGGTTCCACCACCAAAAAATGACATTCGAAATGGTGTTTTTGTGATTATCATGTTCTCACCTCATATAATCGATCATATAATTCAATCGTTTTATCCCAGCTAAAATATTTTTCTACAAATTTTTTACTCTCAATCGATTTCTTTTCCAGCTTTTGTGGATCATCAATTAAATCTAAAATGTTCTGTTTAATTTCTTCATCTGTTTGTGCAAGAAGTAAAGTATTCCCATCTTCATCGATACCTTCTGCACCAATATCCGTTGTGATTACAGGCAATCCTAAACCACACGCTAATAAAACCTTTAATTTAATACCCGCTCCTAATGTCAATGGGAATACGGCCATTTCATTTTTAAGGATTTCATCCTCAATCTTGTCCACAAAGCCAGTAATATGAATGTTCTCGCATTCAAAGCTTTGCAGTTCATTACTAGGATGGGCTCCAATTATTGTTAATTGAATATCATCTCGATGCATCGACTTAAAGATTTGAATCAAGCGCATAGCCGCCAAATGATTTTCTTCACGTGCCATTTGTCCAATGAAGCAAATCGATTTAGGCTGCTTTTCAATATTGGATTTCTTCTCGAAATCCACTCCATAATATGGATTCATTAATTCTACATTATTTAAATCATAATATTCATGAAGCAATCTTTCATCCTTGGAATTGACCGCAATCACATGATCCGCTTTCTGACAATACGCTTTTTCGTATTTTGAAGCCTGTTTTAACTGCCACATCCAAAATAATTTTTTAAATCCTGTCGCATCCTTTGACTTTCTTAAAAAGGATTGTCTTGTGACATCATGCTCTACAATATTAAATATCATATTCGGATACTTTTCTTTGATCCAAATATATTGTGCCATTGCCGTATATTCACAATGAATAGCTTCAATGTTTCTTTCTTCAATAATCTTAAGAAACTGCTTCTTAAATTCTTTGGAACTACGTGCCGAAAACATCAATGGCATATTTAAGTGTAATAAGCCTTGTTTGATACGATCCGCATTGGAGATAGGAATGAAATAACTATTTTCAGAATCGTATTCTTCGGCAATGATTTTTTCTTCTAAAGGCATTGTTATGAATGATAAAACATAAACATCATGTTTTTTTCGTAATGTTTCTACTGTCTTTCCCATGCATACACCACCTGCATGATTTGTATGTAGGCTGGGTACATAGGGTGAAATATGCAATATATTCATAGTTACCTCCAATCAAAAAAAATGTGATTAAACACATTTTTATAAATCTAAAACTTTATCCAAAACTTCATAAAAACGTTTTTTCGTAAAATAAGTATTGTACAATGTCTGAATATTTTTTCTTCTTTGAAGCTGCACATCCATACCTTCTTGGCATACCTGTTTGGCAACTTGCTTTATGTTGTCTTCCGTTATATTAAAACCAATATCCCATTCTGTACAAAATTCTTTTGTGTCTCCCTGAATCGTATTAATAATAGGAAGACCTGCACACATATAATCCAATGATTTCATTGTTAGTCCAACCACAACGCTTGATTTCATCACGTTAAAGCCGTAATTACATTGATCAAAGATTTCTTGTTTGCGTTTAAAATCAAAGATTTGTTTGTGGTCAATCACATTGACACCCACACACAAAACATCTTGTATAAATTGTTCCTTCTTTTCTCCGTCCCCTATAATGTGCAACACACACTTCTTTTGTTGACTACATTCCCTTAAAAAAGAAGTAATCATAGGTATGTCTATAATATTATTGATAGATCCTAAATAACAGAATTGTAGCTCATCTTGCTCTAAATCTGGATTCATAGGCATGCAATCTTTATCAATCGACCAATATAAAACATTCCCGCAATGCACATATTGTTTAAATAATTCACATTCACAGAACACATAATCTCCACTTGATAAATACTTATCGCGACGATTTTTCCAAATTTTAAAAGGCAACATCCATTCATATCGTTCAATAGGCATGGATTCTGGCCATAAATCAATAATATCAAAGGCTACTTTGACATTGTGATGTTTCTTTTTATATTTTGCCATCTCTTTTACTAATGAGTTACATGGAACAATGCAATGGATTAAATCAGGTTGAATATCTTCCATGGCTTGTCTTGCTTTTTTCGCAAATTCCATATGTGACAAAATTCTATCCACTGAAAGATTTTTATGGTATTCACGAACTGGAATCACAGCATCTGCATCGGCATTATATACCGCTTTTTTTCTATGCGAAAAATTTGAAGTCATCCCCTTTACTTCATACCCCCTTGAAGTATAGTAATTCTTCAATAACTGCACACGATCCAAACATGTATCAAACGCATATACCAATACAACAACCATGATTAACTCCCTAACTTATGTATGTTTTTCAAGAATAAGACCTTACAACTATCCCCTAGTTATTATCTTTATTGTGGATACTTCCTGTACCCCCTTCGACAACTCCATCGTGTCTTAACACGGAAGAAATTGTCATTAAAAAACATTTCACATCAAATGAAAAACTTAAATTTTTACAATACTCACCGTCCAATTTAGCCTTTACATCTAATTCTAATTCATCACGTCCATTGACCTGTGCCCAACCAGTTAACCCTGGAAGTACATCATTGGCCCCATATTGATCTCTAAGTTTTACTAAATCATATTGATTCCATAGAGCTGGTCTTGGTCCCACGACTGCCATTTCCCCTTTAAATATATTAAACAATTGTGGAAGCTCATCTAAAGACGTTTTTCTTAAAAATTTACCAACACTTGTTATGTATTGATCTGGATTTTCTAATAAATGCGTAGGCATATCTTTTGGCGTATCGATACGCATTGTTCTAAACTTTAAAATATTAAAATAAGATTTATGAATCCCCACACGCTTCTGTTTAAAGAAAACAGGTCCAGGAGATGTCACCTTAATTAAAATCATTAACACAATCAAAAGTGGAGATAAAATTATGATTCCCGCTAAACTCATCAAAAAATCAAGTGTTCGCTTCCCATATTTTGAATACATAAATACACTCCCCTATAATAGTAGAGATTGACCCCTACCTCGAAAAGTATACCATATTCAAAACTATGAAACAAAAAAAGTTCATGTATTATAAATAAACATCATGAATTTTACCTTTATATAAAGATTAAAAACAAATTATGTTAAATTATCAAAAAACAAGGAACCTAATCCTTGCCTGCATGTTTGATTTGTATCAAAATAAGAATCAATGCGATTCCAAGTAATATATGTCCAATACCGGCAATGTCTGAAATTGCAGCTGAAACAACATGCATTTGTGTTACCTGCACAATTCCTCTCACTACTAACATCATAACTGTCATATTTAAGCCTATATAATAAAGAATCAAATAGTGCGTATGTACAACAGATAGTGTAGTCCATACACTATACAAGTAAAACATTATATAAAAGAATAATACATAAACTTTTTCATTTAAAAAGCACCTTTCTTGATAAGCATACACCTATCAAGAAAGATGCCTAAATAAACGCAATCATCTTAAATATACATAAAACGATCATTAAGATTCCAATCCATTTTATGAATTTAAATGTAACCTTTAGTCCAATATAAATTAAAGCTATTGAAATCACAAAACCAATTAAGTCTGACATTTCCAAACCTCCAATTTCCCACTTATTCTAATTGATTTTTATCTTTATTTCAAGCTATAATGAAAGTTACCAACATACGAGGAGTGATACACATGCGAACACCAGATTTAAACTGGCTAAAAGACTCAAGAGTCTTTCAAGTTAACCGACTACAGGCCTATAGTGACCATATATATACAATTGGAAAGGATAAACAACCAAGCTCATTTTCATTAAATGGAACATGGAAATTCAATATGAGTAAAAACTATGATTCCACCTTTAAATTCTTTTATAATACAGAATTTAACGATTCAAACTGGGACGACATCCAAGTACCAGGACACATCCAGCTGCAAGGTTTTGATCAACCCCACTACACCGATGTAACCTACCCTTGGGATGGTAAGGACTATGTAAAACCAGGACAAGTCGATATGGATCGAAACAAAGTCTTTCAATATCGAAAAAGCTTTGATCTTCCACAAGACTTCATCAATGACCGATTGATTCTTTCCTTTGAAGGCGTAGAATCTAACATCTACATCTGGCTTAATGGAAAGTTCATTGGCTACAGCGAAGATTCCTTTACACCCAGTCGTTTTGACATTACTAAATATGCCCAGGAAAAAGACAACATCTTATGCGTACGCATCTTTGAAATGTGCACAGGCACATGGCTAGAAGACCAGGATATGTGGCGCTTTAGCGGTATCTTTAGAGATGTCATGATCTATCGACAGCCTAGCCTTCATATACTAGATTTGAAAATGGACACAAACATTGATCTAGACACAAAGAAAAGTATTCTTACATGTACTTGTAAGCTAACAAATAGTCAAGCACATACACTGCAGGCCAAGCTCTATGATCCACAAGGAAATATTGTATGGAATGGCAATATGCAAGATCAATTTGAAATCCCTGTTGAAAACACAAGTCTTTGGAGTAGTGAATTTCCAAATTTATATCAATTGGAATTGGTTTTATACGATGCTCAAAATGAAATTTTAGAAACCATACACGAACAAGTCGGCTTTCGTAAATTCAGTCTTGAATATGGCATTATGAAATTAAATGGTAAACGCATTGTCTTCCATGGCATCAACCGCCATGAATGGGATCCAAAAAATGGAAGATGCCTTTCTTTAGAACAAATGGAACAAGATATCCATATTTTGAAATCATTAAACATCAATGCCGTAAGAACATCTCATTATCCAAACCACTCCTATTGGTATAAGCTATGTGACCAATACGGTATCTATGTGATTGATGAAATGAATTTAGAAACACATGGAGCCAATGAAATCATCCCACAAAACAAGCCTGAATGGACCGATTGTCTATTAGACAGAGCTCGAAGCATGTATGAAAGAGATAAAAACCATCCATGCATTTTAATGTGGTCACTAGGCAATGAAGCTGGCAGCGGATCTAACTTTATGATTCTACACGACTACTTCAAAGAACAAGATCCATCAAGACTCGTGCATTATGAAGGTATTACACAGGATCGCACATTTGAAAATGCTTCGGATATCGAATCAAGAATGTACGCCAGTCCTGAAAGTGTAAAAGCCTATCTAGAAGCACATCCCATCAAACCATTCATGTTGTGTGAATATATGCACGCAATGGGAAACAGCCTAGGCGGAATGGAAGAATATACCAATTTAGAAGATGAATATGAACAATACCAAGGCGGCTTTGTATGGGACTATGTAGACCAGGCAATCGAAAAAGAAGGTAACTATTATTATGGCCAAGACTTTGATGATTATCCAAACGACGCTAACTTCTGTGGCGACGGTATATTACTAGCCAATCGCCAAGAAACAGGAAAAAGCCAAGAGTTAAAACAACTCTATCGCTATGTCGATATGGAAATCCATTTCGATTCGGTTACGATCAAAAATAAAAACCTGTTCTACGATTTAAGCAAAGATACCTTTGTGTTTGAATTAAAAAGAAATGGTTTAGTCATTCAATCCGGTATCTTTAACACAAGTGTAGAGCCGGGTACCACAAAAACGATGCCCGTACAATTTAAACAAATCAATACACCTGGCTACTATACAAAAACAATTTATTATAAAACACCATTTGGCATTCAATCCTTTGACCAACAAGTATTCGAAGTCAAAGAAGATGAACCCAATACGCAGGCTATGCTCGTGGTTGAAGGACAAAATACCATTGGCGTACAATTTATCGATACTGAATATCTATTTGACAAAAGAAAAGGCTTAGTATCTATTTTAGTAAATAACGAAGAAATCCTAAAAGAAGCTCCTAGACCTATTTTCTATCGTGCTTTAACGGATAATGATCGTGGTGCTAAACAAAACTTTGCCCCATGGCTGAATGCCAGTCTATTCCAATATGTAACTGATTTTAAAATGGTTCGCAATTCAAAATGCGCCCAATTTATGTATACCATGCAACTTGAATCGATTGAAGAACCTTGTAAGCTTGTCTATACAATCTACAACAATCAAAGTATTCAAATCCAGGTGCATATGGATAAAAACTCAAAACGAACAACACTTCCATTATTCGGTATAGAATTTGCGTTAAAAGAAGAATTCACAAACTTTGCGTACTTTGGCAAAGGCGAAAAAGATACATACATCGATCGAAACCATGCCTTAACCGATTTCTACTTTGAGGATGTTAAAACAAACTACATTCCATACTTAAAGCCACAAGAACATGGCAATCATGTGGAATGCAAATGGTGTGGCCTATCCAATCCAACAGTTGGATTCAATGTAAAGGCAGAAAATATGGAATGCCAAGCCAGCAAATATTCCTTTATGCATCTTTATACAGCTAAGCATACATTTGAACTGCCACAAACACACACAACCTATTTGCGTATAGCTAAGCAACAAATGGGCGTAGGCGGAATCAATAGTTGGGGAGCAAAGGTACAACCACAATATTTGATTGATCAATCTAAAAACTTAGATTTTACTTGTACGTTATACATCAACAAGAAATGAAATAAAACAAGCTTTCACTCCAAAGCTTGTTTTTATTTATCATTACTCATTTAATTCATACTCAATACTTCCAGAACCATTTGAAATCTGAACATGAGCCATAGCGCCATTTACGACATACATATGCGGATAGGTATGTCCAATATCCATCTTAAATACAACATCTATTTCAGGTAAAGCCTTTTTAAAAGCCTCTTCATACCCAATTAAATCCGAAACATTCTTAAACAATACACGACCCACCAATATAGCCTTTGTGTATTTAAAATAACCCATATACTTCATCTTTAATAAAGCACGATATACATCACAGGAATTCATTGAAAAAATATCAAAGAACCAAATAATGCCATCCGATTGATAACGAGAATTAAATTCTTCTACATAATCGTAAGGCGTTCCTGCCATATCATTGATACTCTCAAAACATCCACCAAGTAATCTTCCCTCTACTTCACAACTGCCAATATATTCTGTTTTCGTATTTAAAATAGGTGCTCCATCATTATAAAAATTTACATCCTGATGTTTAGAGCTTGAATGAAGCACAGGATTTTCACCCTTCAAAAAATTCAAGCATAAATTTGAATATTCATTGATTCCATACGCATCAAAGCTTCCGGCATTAAATCCATAAATTGTAGCTATATCACACTTGCAAGTCACGGGAAACAATAGATTTGTAGGATCGCTTGCCCCTAGATACCACTTTGGATGCTTTTCAATCCAATCAAAATCAATATATGGCAATGTTTCAAACTGAAAATCACCACCCGCAGCTAACCATACTGCACCAATACTCGAATCATTCACCAAAGAATTCAATTCATGAACACGCATTGCTCCATCACAACTCGGCTCACTATCATTACGAACACTACTACTTTCTACAACATTAAACCCAAAAGATTCAATATAATCTATAGACTCTTCAAAGCTATCTAACTTATGTCCAACACCACTTGACATAGCACACACACCAATCGTATTATTTTTCTCATTTAAAAACTTAGGATATTTCAAAATTAAAAAACCTCCATATCCATTATAAAGGAAAAACGACAAGACACAAAGTCCTGCCGCTTTCCTTAAGTTTAAGATAGAAAGGAAGTTTCATGTATTAGCTCTCAATACAAATTTATTATAACCAATCTAACTTCATTTGTCTTTGTACTTTTTAGTTAAATTGAATTTATTTGAAAAAAAAAGAGTAGGCTGCTTTCCTACTCTTTGTGTATTCTCTATTAAGTCGCGATTTAAGAGAATAAGTTGACGGATATTTCTCACAGAAATATTATAGAGAGAAATAGTTCTATGTGCGAAAACGCTTTCACAAAACCATTAGTATTATAACGTAATTTTGTATAAGTTGTTTGCACAAATTAATAAACTATTTATATTTTTTGTTCATGATCATAGATAATCAATGCCATAAACACTAAATCTTCATCCTGTTCATTTAAAATGCTATGACCCTTGCCATTCGGTGTAAAATAGTGTTCACCTGGTTTTAAATATAAAGTTCTCTCATGATTGTCATCAAGTGTTGCCGTTCCAGAAAGGACAAAATAATCTTCGCCATCTCCATTATGAACATGATAACCAACACTGCAACCCTTTTTTAAAGTAACCTTGGCATAGACACGATTCATACCATGCATCTCATCAGCCATCATGACATGTTCAAAATGTGCAATGCCTGTTCCACCCATAAAATTTTCTTTATCTACAACTACCATAATCTATCCCCTAAATCAAAGAATTATCTTTAAAATAATTAATTTTCATACTTGATTTTACTTCATCCAAAGTCTTTTCAGCTGTGGCATACGCCTTTTTTGTACCCTCTTCTAAAATCTTGACAACCTCTGGAAGTTTAGCTTCCCACTCTTGTCTTCTTTGACGAATAGGTCCTAATTCTTCCTGCATTACACTATTTAAGAAACGTTTTACCTTAACATCCCCTAAACCACCACGCTGATAGTGTGCCTTTAATGCATCTAAGTTTTCATATTCAGGCAAGTACTTTTCAAAGTGCTCCGGCTTACAGAATGCATCTAAATAAGTAAATACACAGTTTCCTTCAATCTTACCAGGATCACTCACCTTAATATGATCAGGATCTGTATACATACTCATAACTTTCTTTTTAATTGTTTCTTCATCATCCGATAAATAAATACAGTTACCTAATGATTTAGACATTTTCGCCTTACCATCCGTACCAGGAAGTCTTAAACAAGCACAGTTTTGTGGTAATAAGATTTTTGGTTCAACCAACGTCTCCCCATAAATGGAATTAAATTTATGTACAATTTCCTGTGTTTGCTCAATCATTGGCATCTGGTCTTCTCCAGCAGGAACTGTCGTTGCCTTAAACGCCGTAATATCGGCTGCCTGTGAAATTGGATAACACTGGAAGCCAACTGGAATACTCGCATCAAAGCCACGCATCTTAATTTCTGCTTTTACAGTTGGATTTCTTTGAAGACGACTCACTGAAACTAAGTTCATATAATAGAATGTCAATTCTGTTAATTGACTAATTTCAGACTGAATAAAAATCGTTGTCTTACTAGGATCGATTCCACAAGCCAAATAGTCTAGAGCAACCTCTAAGATGTTTTCACGAACCTTATCCGGATTGTCAAAATTATCTGTCAATGCCTGTGCATCCGCAATCATAATATAAATTTCATCATATTCTCCTGAATTCTGTAAAAGAACACGATTTCTTAATGAACCAACATAATGTCCAATATGTAATTTCCCAGTGGGACGATCCCCCGTTAAAATAATTTTTGCCATAAATACCTCATCTTATAATAATTGTTTTTTCGCAAAATTCCATGTATCTCTACACATATCATCTAGATTCTTTTCTGCTACCCAGCCTA